>Ga0129302_1001051_pt1 | contig 20705 bp, 16 predicted proteins | sample BlaSprsedimmetaG_FD_94476 | JGI IMG/M metagenome (GOLD analysis project Ga0129302, IMG submission 94476) | Hot spring sediment bacterial and archeal communities from California, USA to study Microbial Dark Matter (Phase II) - Blank Spring... | ecosystem: Environmental > Aquatic > Thermal springs...
GCGGGCTATACCACGGTGTTGTCCGGCGTGCAGCACGTGGCTTCTCACACGCACGGCGATAGCCGCTACGCTTCCGAGGCGTGGAAGACGATTGGCTACGACCGCTATCTGGGCGACGCGCACGAAGCAGAGAAGCGCGCCATCGAGTTCCTGGAAAACGCGCCGGAGCAACCGTTCTTTCTGGCGGTGGGCTTCGGCGATACGCACCGCGAGTTCGAGCCGCTCAACGGCCTCGACGATCCACGCTACTGCCGCCCGCCCGATCCGCTGCCCGACATGCCCGAAACCCGCGAGGATATGGCGCGCTTCAAAGCCAGCGCCCGTACGCTCGACGCAAAGATGGGCGAGGTCCTCGATGCGCTGGAAACCACGGGCCTGGCGGATAACACCCTCATCATCTGTACCACCGATCACGGCCTCGCTTTTCCCCGGATGAAGTGTACGCTTACCGAGGGCGGTATCGGCGTGATGCTGATTGTGCGCGGGCCGGGCGGTTTTGCCGGCGGGCGGGTGATTGACAGCCTCGTGAGTCACATCGACATCTTCCCCACGCTCTGTGAATTGCTTGACATCGATCCGCCGGAGTGGTTACAAGGCGTGTCGTTGATGCCGCTCATTCGCGGCGACGTTGCATCCGTGCGTGACGAAATCTTCGCTGAAGTGAATTATCACGCGGCCTACGAGCCGCAACGCTGCATCCGCACGTCGCGCTGGAGTTACATCCGCCGTTACGACGGGCGCACGCGCCCCGTCTTACCCAACTGCGACGACGGTTTGAGCAAAACGCTGTGGATGGAGCACGGCTGGGCCGATCTCCCGCCGGACGAGGAGGCGCTGTACGACCTGATCTTCGATCCGCACGAAGTGCACAATCTGGTGGACGACCCGCGCGTGGCCGATGTGCTCGCCGACCTGCGCGCCCGTCTCGAAGCGTGGATGCGTGCCACCGACGATCCGCTGCTGCGCGGCCCCGTCCCGGCCCCGGCCGGCGCCGTCGTCAACGACGTGGACGGCATCTCGCCGGGCGACCGGCCTGGGCCGGTCGGAAATTAGAAATGAGAAATTGAGATGAGTACAGATCACGCATCACGCATCACGCATCCCCACTTCCTAATCCCCAATCACCAATCCCACAAAGTTGACTTCTGCGTCATCGGCGGCGGCCTCGCCGGGATGTGTGCGGCGATTGCGGCGGCGCGGCATGGGGCGCAGGTCGCGCTGATGCAGGAGCGCCCGGTGCTCGGCGGCAATGCCTCGTCGGAGATTCGCATGTGGGTGTGCGGCGCGCACGGCGACAACAACCGCGAGACCGGCATCATCGAAGAGATGATGTTGGAGAGCCGCTATCGCAATCCACTGCGCAATTTCTCGATCTGGGACAGCATTCTCTACGAGAAGGTGCGCTTTGAACCGAATATTGTGCTCCTGCTGAATTGCACTTGCGTCGACGCGGCGCTGGACGGCGACCGGATTGTCTCCGTCAAGGGATGGCAGTTGACAACGCAGACGTGGCACACCGTCGAGGCCGGCCTCTTCGCCAACTGTTCCGGCGACAGCATCCTCGCCGCACTGACCGGGGCCGAAGTCCGCACAGGCCGCGAGGCGCGCGCTGAATTCGACGAGGACATTGAGCCGGAACAGGCCGACCGCAAGACGATGGGGATGAGCTGCCTCATCCAGGCCCGTGAGACGGATGCGCCACAGCCCTTCATCCCGCCGGCGTGGGCCAACGTCTATGCGACCGACGCGGATTTGCCCTTCCGCGATCACAGCTTGCCGCGCTCCAACTTTTGGTGGATCGAGTTGGGCGGTGAACAGGACAGCATCCACGATACAGAAACCATCCGCGACGAGCTGCTCAAGGTGGCGTTCGGGGTGTGGGATCACATCAAAAACCAAGGGGATCATGGGGCCGACAACTGGGTGTTGGAGTGGGTGGGTTTCCTGCCAGGCAAGCGCGAAAGTCGCCGCTACGTGGGCGATCATATTCTTACACAGAACGACGTGCGCGCCGGAGGGCGCTTCGCTGACCTCGTCGCTTACGGCGGCTGGACGATGGACGATCATCATCCCGGCGGTGTGGTCTACCAGGGCGAACCGACGATTTTTCACCCCGCGCCTTCGCCGTTTGGGATTCCCTACCGTTGCCTCTACTCGCGCAGCATTGTCAACCTGTTCTGCGCCGGGCGCAATGTCAGTGTGACGCACGCCGCGATGAGCGCCACCCGCGTGATGGCGACGTGCGCGCTCCTGGGCCAGGCCGTGGGGACGGCGGCGGCGATTGCCGCGCGCGAAGGGACGCTGCCACGCGGCGTCTACGAACATCGTATTGCCGAACTCAAGCAAACGTTGATGGACGACGACTGCTATCTGCCGTGGAACGTCCGCGCTGTCCCCGAATTGGCGCGCGCCGCGACGCTGACGGCATCTGAGGGCGATCCCGAACCATTGCGCAACGGCCTCGACCGGCCCATAGGCGACCCCAATTCTGATTGGCGCGACAACGGCTGGACGGGCAGCCCTGGCGCGTGGGTCGAATATCGCTTCGCTGCGGCAGAGCGCGTGCGCCAGTTGCGCTTCGTCTTCGACAGCGATCTCAATCGCCCGGAGAAAGCCACGCCTGCCAACTACCCGTTGCACATCGAACCGGTGGGCGTCCCGCAAACGCTCGTGCGCACTTTCCGCGTGGAAGCTGCGGATGCGAGTGGCGCGTGGTATACTGTCACTCGCGTGGACAACAACTACCAGCGCCTTGTCTGGCTAGACTGCGACGTGACCACTCGCGCCATTCGTTTCTTCCCTGAGTCCACGTGGGGGGCGGAGCAGGCGCACGTCTTTGCCTGGGATATTCGTTGATCGCTGATGACACTTTTAACCGCGAATTACGCAAATTTTGTAATGGTCAAGAGGATGTTGAACATATCGGCAACACGCTTTTTCTACCGCCAAGTTGCCAAGGCCGCCAAGAAATCTTAAAAACTTGGCGCTCTTGGCGTCTTGGCGGTTGTTTATTATCATCCCGACGAGCTTATGGAGGTAAAGATGACACGAAAACTTTCACACAAAAACCCAACCAATTTGACGACATTTTACTATGGTGCGCCGTACTACCCCGAACATTGGGACGCCGCGACCCGCGAGAAGGACCCGGAGTGGATGGCTGAAGCGGGCTTCAACGTGGCGCGGATGGCGGAGTTCGCCTGGGACTTGATGGAGCCGCGCGAAGGCGAGTTCGACTTTTCCCTGTTCGACGAGACGATTGCCCGGCTCGGCGAGAAGGGCGTGGCGACGATCCTCTGCACGCCGACGGCGACGCCCCCCCGCTGGCTGACCAGCACGCATCCTGACGTTTTGCGCGTCAATGCGGATGGTGTGACGATGCAGCACGGATCGCGGCAGCACGCCTGCCCGAGCAGTCCCGTTTTCCGCGTGTACAGCCGCAGAATCACGCAAGCGATGGCAGAGCATTTCGCGGACAATCCCTACGTCATTGGCTGGCAGACCGACAACGAGTTAAACTGCCACTTTAGCGAGTGTCACTGCGAGAACTGCCAGACGGCGTTCCGCGAGTTCCTGGGCGCGAAGTACCGGCGCGAGGGCGTTGCCGACATCGACGCGCTCAATCTTGCGTGGGGCAATGCTTTTTGGGCGCTTACTTACAACAGCTTCGACGAAATCCAGACACCTAAGAACGCCAAGCCTGCTTACGCCAACCCCGCGCACCTGTTGGACTACGCCCGCTTCATCTCGTGGAATGTCACCCGTTTCCAGCGCGAACAGGTCGAAGTCCTGCGGGCAGCAAATCCGGCGTGGTTCGTCACGCACAACGGGACGTTCCGCCACATCGACTATCGCGGCGACTTTACCCAAGACCTGGATTTCCTGGGCTTCGACGTGTACCCGTTCTTCGATCCCGATCCGGCACACCGGCCTCTCAGCCAGGCGTTCAACCTGGATCACGCCCGCGCGTGGTCGGGCAACTTTATGATCCCGGAGCAGCAATCCGGGCCGGGCGGGCAGGGTGGCTACTTCCACGATAACCCCGAACCCGAGGAACTCCGGCGGATGGCGTACACCTCCATCGCTCACGGTACGGATAGCCTGCTCTTCTTCCGCTGGCGGACGTGCCGCTTCGGCGCGGAGGAATACTGGTGCGGCATCCTCGATCACGACAACGTCCCTCGTCGCCGCTACAATGAGGTCAAGGCGCTCGGCAAGGAGTTGCAGGTTCTCGGCCCGGAGGTGCTCGGCACGCACGTGCGCGTGGACGTGGGCGTCGCCGCTGCCGATATGGACGTCTACGACGCGCACGAGGCGCTCTCGTTGGGGCTACCTTCGCCACACCAGGTTGCCGGGCTGATCCACGGCTTCTTCTACAAGCGCGGCTACGCGGTGGGCTGCGTGCATCCCTCGGACGATTTGAGTGGTTTGAAAGCGTACATCATCCCGCACTGGGCGCTCTTTAACCCGGAGTGGGTGCCGAATCTGACTCGCTTCGTCGAAAACGGCGGCACGCTCGTCATCGGCGCGCGGACGGCGACGAAGGACTGGAACAACAACGTCATCGCCGAGACGCCGCCGGGCGTGCTGATTCCGCTGACCGGCACGCGGGTTTCCGAATACGGGCGGCAGAACGCACCGGATAAACGCCCATTGTCGATCAACTTCCCCAAAGCGAAAGTCCCCACCATGCACTGGTACGAACAACTGGACGTCCTGCCCGGCTCCGCCGTCATGGCGCGGTGGGAAGGCCGCCTGCACCTCGAACGCAAGCCCGCCGTGATGATGAAGAAGATCGGCGCAGGCGCGGTGCTATACGTGGGGACGTACTTCACCGAAGACATTCTCGAGCAGTTGCTCCCGGCGCTTGAGGAGCGGAACGACCTCGTTCCATTGTGGCCGTCTGTGCCAGAAGGCGTCCACGTCGTCGTGCGGGAGAACGATGAGAAGCGGTTGTGGTTCTTCATCAACGACACCGACGGCTTTGTGTGTCTTGAGGACATCCCAGAGGGCGAAGACCTGGTCCAGGCACGGATCACGGGCAAGTTCTACCTCAAACGCAACGAGATCGCGGTCGTCAAGCAATTGCTGTGACCAGCCTTGAGCCTGTGGATTCTGTAACGATTTGTCCCTTTTTTGTGCTAGACCTGGAATGGCCGCAGGGATGACCGGCGAGGGGAGTTGCCGGGTGGATGACAAGCGCTGCCAGTTGATTGCCGTGGATTTGGACGGCACGTTGCTGCGCAGCGATAGCACGTTGGCTCCGGAGGGCGCATGGGCGCTGGCAGAAGCGGCGCAGATTGGCGTTCGTGTAATCCTGGCCTCTGCGCGGAATCCGTACTCGGCAGGGCGATTCGCCCGCGCAATGGGCCTGCGCGATCCACTGATCTGCTCGAATGGTGCGCAGGTGTGGGCGTCTCCGGATGGGCCAGTGTGGGCTTATCGTGGGTTGCCCGCTTCCATTGCTGAGGCTGTCGCAGCGTTGGCCGATGCGCGCGGCTGGAGCCTCGTCACCACGGTGGGCGACGTGACGTACTTTCGCCAGCGGCCTGAACAGGCGCTCGGTCCGCAGGACGCGCACCACACCGTCGTCGCCACGAACGGGGATGCGCTTCAGGCCGGCGTTCCAGCGCGCGTCTTGAGTTATGAAGCCGAGGCGATTTCCGCCATTCGCGCGTTGCTTGAGGCTGATTTTGCCGGGCACTACTACCTGGAGACCTACTACTATCCCGACGGCGCGGTCAAGTCGATTGGCGTCTACGCGCCCGGCTCAGATAAAGGAACGGCGCTCGCGATGGTAATGGAGCGTCTGGGGATTGAGCGGGATGCCGTGATTGCTATCGGCGACAATCCCAACGATCTGCCGATGTTCGCGCAGGCCCACATTCGCGTAGCGATGGGCAACGCGACGGCGGATGTCAAAACCCAGGCTACCGCCGTCGCCCCGACCAACGACGAAGAAGGCGTCGCCTGGGCCGTACAACGATTTGTTTCAGGCAAAAACGTTTGAACGTTCCAACGTTCGAATGTTTCAACGATGACAGGAGGTGTTTGCACAATGACCGATCTATCTGGACGTTCCGTCGATCCTCTTCCCGAGGTGACTGCCCATTACGAGGTCGCTGATGAGGCCGGACGGCTGCTGCAAATGACGGGCCAGCTTGAGGCCGCGCGCACGCGGGAAATCCTCACGCGCTATTTGCCTGCGCCGCCGGCCGTGATCCTGGACGTGGGCGGAGGGGCGGGCATCTACGCGCTGTGGCTGGCGGAGTTGGGCTATACGGTGCACCTGATCGATCCGGCGCCCAAGCACGTCGAGCAGGCGCGCGCGGCTTCAGCGGCGCAACCGGCGCATCCCCTTGCCAGCGCCGAACTCGGCGACGCGCGGGCGCTGCACTGGCCCGACGCCAGCGCCGACGTCGTGCTGTTGCTCGGGCCGCTGTATCACCTGCCGGAACGTGAGGAGCGGGTGCAAGCCTGGTGTGAGGCCAGGCGTGTGGTGCGCGAGGGCGGCTTGATCGTCGCGGCAGCCATATCGCGCTTTGCCTCGACGTTGGATGGCCTGTTCTCCGGCTTTTTGGACGACCCGGTGTTCGTCCGCATCGCCGAGGAGGATGTGCGCAGCGGGCAGCACCGCAATCCGACGCAACATCCCGGCTATTTCACCACCGCTTACTTTCATCATCCCGAAGAGCTAAAATGTGAGATCGCCTACGCGGGTCTGCAACACGTGGCAACGTTGCCAGTGGAAGGTATCGGCTGTATGTTGCAGAACTTCGACGAGCATTGGCAGGACGCTGGCCGGCGTGAGCGGCTGTTGGAGGCGCTGCGTTGGCTGGAAACTGAGCCGTCCCTGCGCGGGGCCACCGGGCATCTCCTGGCGGTGGCGCGAAAAGGGTAGGGGATGATGTCTCTTTCTCAACAGCGCTTCGGCGTGCACGCGCAGAACTACGTCACCAGCCCGGTACACGCGAAGGGCGCGGACCTGGAGCGCCTGCTCGAAATCGCGCAGCCACGACCCTACTGGCACGTCCTCGACGTGGCGACGGGTGGGGGGCACACGGCGCTGAAGTTCGCGCCGCACGTCGCGCGCGTCGTCGCTAGCGACCTCACACCGCAGATGCTCAAGGCGGCGGAGGCGCACATCACCGGCAAAGGCATCCGTAACGTCGAATTCAAGGAGGCGCGCGCGGAAGCTCTGCCCTTCGACAGCAATGCCTTCGATCTCGTGACGTGCCGTATTGCGCCGCATCACTTCGATGACGTGGCGGGGTTCGTCAGGGAGGCCGCGCGCGTGGCGCGTTGCCCTGAGCCTGTCGAAGGGCGGCCCGGCGGATTGGTGCTCGTCCAGGATCAGCAGATGCCGGAGGATTCGCTGATCGCCGGTTACGTGGAGGCGTTCGAGAAGCTGCGCGATCCGAGCCACAATCACGCGCTCACCGAAACCGAGTGGCGCGCGGCGTTCGCGGCGGCGGGATTGACGTTGGAGCACGTCGAAACGCTCGTCAAGTCTCATAGCTTCGACGAATGGACGGCAACTCAAAGTGTGCTGCCGAGCACGAAGGCGTGTCTGGAGGCGTTGGTCGCCGGCGCGCCGCCTGCTGCTATCGCATGGCTGCAACCGCGCGATTTCGGGACGCCAGAGGCGACTTTTGTGAATGTCCACATTATCCTGGCGGGGAGAAAGAGCGGATGAGTGAATCGGCGAATGGGAGAATCAGCGAATTAGTGAATCAGCGAATGGGCGAATGGGCGAATGAGTGATGTGGTGAACGAGCGTGTCGTTTGGTGGCGGCGGGGCTTGAGTGCGATCTTTGATTTGCTCAAGGAGACGGCCCTGGCCTGGCAGCGCGATAAGGCGTCGCGGCTGGCGGCGGCCTTGTCGTATTACGCGATCTTTTCGCTGGCGCCGCTGTTAGTCATCATTGTCGCCATTATCGGGTTGGTGTTCGGCGAGCGCGCCGCGCAGGCCGAAATCGCTCACCAGATTGAGGACCTCGTGGGGCCGCAAGCGGCAGCGATGATCGAGACGATGCTCGCCAATTTCGGCAATACCGCTTCGGGCATCCTCACCTCTCTCGTCGGGTTGGGGACGCTGTTGTACGGCGCGACCGGGTTGTTCAACCACGTTCAGGGGACGCTCAACACGATCTGGCACGCGCCGCCCCAGTCGGGCAATGGGGTCGTGCATTTCGTCAAGCAGCGTGCGCTGCACATTGCGATGGTCTTCGGGGTGGGGGCCTTGTTAATGCTCTCGCTGTTTGCGGAGATCGTCGTTACGGCGATTGCGGAATATCTCAACTTGGAGACGCTTCCCCAAATGCGCAACTTCCTCGTCGCGTTGGGGATGTTGACCGTGCTGTTTGCCGTCATCTACAAAATCTTGCCCCAGGTCAAAATCGCGTGGCGTGACGTGCTCATCGGCGCGGCGGTGACGTCACTCTTGTTCAACGTGGGGCGGCTCCTCATCGGCGTGTACATGCGTTGGAGCAACATCGGTTCCATATTCGGCGCTGCGGGGTCGCTGGCGGTGCTGTTGGTCTGGGTCTATTACTCCGCGCAGATTTTTCTGTTGGGCGCTGAATTCACCCACGTTTACGCGCAAAAATTCGGTTCGTTGGCGAAACCAAAGGCGCGTTCTGCCAAACAAGAGATGCTTCCACCCCTTGAGGCGACGCGCGTAGAGGATGTTGGCCTGCCGCAGCCCCTGGTGACTGAAGACGAGACGCCGGTTCTGCCGGATGCGGATGTGTCAATGACGCCATCTACTGAAAAGAGCCGTGCCTGGCCGAAAAAGGCGTTGACCATCACGACGGTGGTGGGAACGGTCGCGGCTTCGGTGTTTGGCGCAAGCTGGCTTTATCGAAAGCGTAAGGATAAACCGGATTCGTAACGTTTCCGATGTGGCTGCCGGCCACGAATGAGGAAACGAATAAACGAATTTCGATCTCGGCTATAGCAAAGCCTCACGTTAGCCGGGCATCCATTCGTTTATTCGTTGAAAATTCGTGGTCGGCATTTGGCTTTTCCCGGTTTTGTACGATAATGATATTCGTTTTCTACGTAAACCTGACACACTGAAAGGAGATCGATGCACATCACAGACGGAAAAGTCGTACACATTCACTACACATTGACGGATGACACCGGGGAAGTCCTGGATACCTCATCGGGGCAGGACCCGCTCGCCTATTTACACGGCGTGGGTAACATTATCCCCGGTTTGGAAAACGCGCTGGAGGGCAAGACGGTGGGCGATACGCTGACCGTGGTCGTGCCGCCAGAGCAAGGCTACGGCGTGCGCAACGCCGAGCTGGTGGATACGGTTTCGCGCTCACAGTTTCCGAACCCTGAACAGGTCGAGGTGGGCGTGCGCTTTCGCGTGCAAATCGGCGATATGATGCATATCGCCACTATCACGGACGTCGTTGGCGATACCGTGACCTTCGATATGAATCACCCGCTGGCCGGCGTCACGTTGAACTTCGACGTCGCCGTCGTGGATGTGAAAGACGCCACGCCGGAGGAATTGGCGCACGGGCACGTCCACGCGCATGAGGAACACGCGCATTAGGGCCTAACCGCCCAAATCCTTGCTCAGCAGGCAAGAAAACGGGCTACAAAAACCTTTATTGAAACGCTGGTGTGTGGCAACGTAACGGAATGATAACCAGTGCAAAATTTGACCAACCGCCCCATTGTCGAGATTGTACATAGAGCTTCAACGTTTACCTTGACGATTTGCGCCGTGGATATCTCCGAGCAGGAATATCACAGTGAGGCTTGGGGTGTTTTGATACTCTCTTGTGGCGGCGCGCCGGATTCCGGCGCGCCGCTGATTTTTGTCCCCGACCCTGCTCCAGGATTAGCCCACATTCAGGCGCGAGAACAAACGCCGTATGATGTCTGGCTTACGTGGGATGGCCCGGAATCTCCGCAACTGTGGCTTGGCGAAAGCGCCGTCCCCGTGGCGTTGAAGCCCTTTGGCGTGCAAGCCTACACGTCGCTCAATTGGGGGAACTACGTGGGCGCTTCGACGCTGAACGTGTACCTGGGTGGGCGCGAGGTTATGACCCTGCCCGTCGAAGTGCGCTCGCGCAAGATGGGGTATCTGGACGACTACCGCGTGATGCTGGACGACATCAGCGAGCGGGTGGCCGCATTGATCTTTGACTATGGCTCGCCGACGAGTGTGTACGCGCAACGCCGCGTGCAGGACGTACACGTCGCCTATCTCGATTATCTGTTTCTGCGTTATCTGATGGACGCGGCGCGCCTGCCTTTGGCTTTCCGTCTGGTGATGGCCGACCCGCACCGGGCGACGGTGCGCGAGCCGGTGTGGAACGAGCTGTCGCAGGCGCGGACTGTGACGCCGCGCGCCGTGTATGCGATGGGCGCGCACCCCGAACTCTTGACGCGCCCTTCCCGGCGCGTCGCGCCCGCCGTACAAACCCGTCTGAAGGGCTATCTCCCGCAAGCTATCCTCGATGAGCGCGTGCTCACAACCTTCGATACGCCGCCGAACCGTTTTGTCAAGCACTTCCTTGAGCAACTGATCCTCAAACTGCGCGAACTGGAAGTGTGTTTTGCTGACGAGGCGTTTCTCGCCAAGGATTGTGCGCGGTGGCGGCGCGACCTGGAACACCTGACACGTACGCATTTTCTCGAAGAGGTGGGCGCGATGCACCTCTACCCCGCCGGTTCGCAGGTCTTGCTCAAACGCGATGGTTATCGCCATTTGAACGACTATTACCGGTGCTTTTTGCTCACGGGCAAAGTGACGTGGGAAGGCTTCGAAGACCTGCTCAAAACCCCCAACAAAGACCTGGCGACGCTCTACGAGTATTGGGGCTTCTTCCAACTCCTGGATGCCGTATCCGCAGCGGTTGGTGTTCCGGTCCAGGCCCGTGATTTTGTGGTTGAAAAGAACGGCGTCTTTCGCGTAACCCTCGACCAGACTGGCAAGAGCAAGGGGCGCATCGGCGCGGCGACGGTGTATTACAACCGTTACTTTGGCCGGCGCGGCGGGGAATCCTATTCGGTCACGCTGCATCCCGATTACGTTGTGGAGTTGCCCGACGGGCGGCGGTTCATCTTCGACGCCAAGTACAAGTATGACCGCGCCGGGCAATTCTTGAGCGAGGGCTTGGACGACGAGGAAGCGCGCGCCGAGGACGAGCGTCTGGTCTACAAAAAGGGCGACCTGTACAAGATGCACACGTACCGGGATGCGTTGCGCGCGCAGGCGGTCTTCATTCTGTATCCGGGGAATGAGTTTCGCGCTTATCAGGTACAGGGTGGAAGCGTATCGAATCCGGCGCAGTTGTCGCCGTTTTTCGAGGGCGTAGGCGCGATTGATTTACAGGTGGGGAAGCCTGAGACTTTGTGCGCGGTTATGGAACATTTGCTGATATCGCATTAGTGGAGGGACAACAAATGGCAGACAGACAGACTTTTTGTTTCTGGGAAGCAGATTGTCATGGGCATGTCAAGAAATCTGAACATAACAATTGGCATTTATGGGATGAGCTATTAACGCGCTTGGAACAGGAATTTGGTCATCGATTTGCTGTGAATAAAAAGAATCGTGGAGATTGGTTAACGAAGCTTTGGTTTCGTTTGCCTGATGTACCACGCTTGCGAGAAGATTGGCCTCTCCAGGCTAAGTTCGTATTCATGCGCAGTATTGAGGCTCAGAGGATATATTTTGGTTTGGAAGTTGAGTGTCCTTCAGGCCAGACCCAAGATAGAGATGCGGATCGTTTACGCGCATTGTTGGCGCAAGATACCGGCTTTTGTCAAATGATTGATGATTTGGCGGAGAAGGGCTTACAGATTTCTGCCGGTCACTGGGAAGGGAAGTTCGAACTTGCGACTTCGAGTGCGGGGTTAAGGGATATACTCAGTTCGCTCGGTACAGATCGTGGCTGGAGCGCATTTTTCGGGGGCGAACTGTCTTGTGAAGAAGCGGTGCGGCTCGGCGAGCAGGTCCATGACCGGATTGTGGACGTGTATCGCCTGGTTTGGCCGCTTTGGTTGCGCGTGTTGCCCGAAGATGTGCGCGCGACAATGGAGGGCAAAGCCAAAACCCGGCCCAACAATGTTGTTAAGGAGGTCCAACCTGTGGAGATTCCCCCCAGTGTCATAGCATCGTTTGCAGCATACCTTTCTGCGCACAACTTCTACTTTCCCCCAGACCTGCTGACCACTTACTACCTCTCGCTCCAAACCAAGCCCTTCGTTATTCTCACCGGTATTAGTGGCACGGGCAAGACCAAACTGGCGCAGCTTTTTGTGGAATGGATGCGTCCAACTATCGAGAAAGAAGTTGAGCAGGCTGTTGAGGTTGAGCCAAAGACGGACTCATTTACGATAACGGTGCAGCCTTATATGCTAAAATACAGCCGTATTGTTATTCCTGTGGACTACTGGACGTACTTTCCAATCCTAGAGGGGGACGAAAAGGCACGAGTGCGGGTTCAGGTTAAAGATTTTGCGGAAGATTGTCAATTAGGGCGGTATCCTAGAGGGAAAGGCACAAATAGGGACCCCATTTACTGGCTATTCAAAGGTAAAGTGCGTGACTGGATGCAGAATGAGCTTCAGGTTGGGGATATAGTCGAAGTTCTGTGTCCTGCGGATGAAGAAGATCCTGTCTACACATTCCGCAAATATGAACGCGCACAAAAGCAACAGGTGAAGGTGACAAAAGACTATACCACCTTTATCTCCGTCCGCCCCGACTGGACCGACAACCGGGGTTTGTTGGGGTTCTACAACCTTATCACCGGCGCGTACCAGACCACGGACTTCTTGCGTCTGCTCGTGCAGGCCGTGATAGAGGATGACCAACCGCATTTCGTCATCCTGGACGAGATGAATCTGGCGAAGGTGGAATACTATTTCGCCGACTTCCTGAGCGTGTTGGAAAGCCGGTATCTCCGGGATGGCAAACGCAAACAGGAGCGGCTGCGCCTGCACGATCTGCCGCGCTGTGTGCTGGCCCAGGGCGAAGCGCCGTGGGATGAGATGGCCGACCCGGAAGCGTTGGACCAGCATCTCTGCCGCGTGCGCTGCGGCGCATGTCCTCTGTGCGAAGGTCTGGATGAGCTGCAACGCGTGCGCGGCGAGAGCGACTATGAGGATGCGCGTAAATCCGGCTTCGACCCGCTGCGCTACGTTCCCCCGCGTATGGCTGTCCCGCGCAACGTTTACTTTTCCGGCACGGTCAATGTGGACGAAACGACGTATATGTTCAGCCCCAAAGTGCTGGATCGCGCCAATACCATTGAGTTCAACGCCGTGGATTTGGGGCGTTATTTTGCGGAAGAAACGGCGCGCGGCGGCGAGGCATTACCTGCTACTGATGCCGCGCGCGCTGCGTTCACCTTCGACGGCGCATTTGTACAGTTGCCCAAGGAAGCGCCATTGCGCACCGAGCCGCTCCTGGCGCCGTATCGGAAGCAATTGCGCGACCTCAACGCGCGCTTGCAACCTTACACGCTCCATTTTGGCTACCGCGTCGCCGACGAAATTCTGCTTTACCTGTGGAACGCATATAGGCTGAACGCCCCTGGCTTTGGGCTGGACGTGGCCTTCGATTATCAGATTTACCAGAAAGTCCTGCCCAAGTTCCACGGCTCAGAGGCGAAGCTCCAAGAACCGCTCACTGTCGTGCGCGAGTTCTGTGAGAATCACGGTTATACGCGCAGCCTTGCCAAGATTGTGCAGATGCTAGATGCGTTGCGCAAAGAAGGGTTTGCCAGTTTTGCGTGATTGGATGTCTGTGGAGTGTGTATCTGTAGTATAATGAAGTCACCGATTGCACTATGGAGGTGATTATGACAGATTTAACGCAGCGTACAGCTTTGCATCAGGCAATCGAGATGCTGCCAGAGCACATTTTGCCAGATTTGGCGCGTTTTATCGAATTTTTGCGCTTCAAAACAGGTGAAGTGCGGCCGCCTGTTCCTACAGCATCCGCGCCATATCGCTATCCTACAATCACTTTGCCGGCGACGACGCTTCGTGAGCTTGTCGGCATTATGCCTTCTGATTTCGAGGGGGATGCTTTGACGGATACAGAGGCCCTTTATGACAATCCCTGACATGCCTTCTGTTGTCATTGATACATCTGTTCTTGTGGGGGTGTTGTACTCGCGCGATCATCGTCACGCTCAAGCGCAGGCTCTGGTGGATGATATTACGGATGCGGGCTATGGGTTGGTTTATCTCGACTGTGTTGTCGCGGAGACCATTAGCGTCATCGTCCGTCGGGCAGAGGAGCAGCATTATCAGGGTGATATAGCGATGCTGTTTCAGCCCTTGAAGAGCAAAATTCCGCCGGAAAACATCACCTGGGTATTTGATGAGGTTCCAAGATTGTACGACGCTATACTCGACATGATGCAAAAATCCAATGGGACCTTGAACTTCAATGATGCGCTGATCGCTTTGACATGTCGGCAGCGTGGAATCCGACTCGTTGCGAGTTTTGATGCAGACTTCGATCAGATGAGTTGGCTGCGTCGCTTGTCGTAGTTCAGGCGTAAGTAGTTATTCTCTTACAACGTCAAAAAACCTGACAGGTCTTCCGAGACCTGTCAGGTTTGTTTTGACATTTACGCCGCAATCAAACGAGATCGAACCGATCCAGGTTCATAACTTTGTCCCACGCGGCGACAAAGTCGTGTACGAACTTCTCCTGACCGTCCGCGCAGCCGTAGACTTCCGCCAAAGCCCGCAGTTGGGAGTTGGAGCCGAAGACCAGGTCGACGCGGGTGGCGGTCCACTTGCGTTCGCCCGTGGCGCGATCACGTCCCTCGAACACGTCAGCGTCTTCTGAGATTGGCTTCCACATCGTGCTCATGTCGAGCAGATTCACGAAGAAGTCGTTGGTCAGCGCCCCCGGCCGTTGGGTGAAGACGCCATGCGGCGCCTGCCCGTAGTTGGCGTTCAGAACGCGCAGCCCGCCGATGAGCACCGTCAGCTCCGGCGCGGTCAGCGTCAGCAGTTGCGCGCGGTCCAACAGCAGTTCCTCCGGTCTGACGGAGAATTTGGCTTTCTGGTAGTTGCGGAACCCGTCGGCAACCGGTTCGAGCACGGCGAAGGCCTCCACGTCGGTTTGCGTCAGGGTCGCATCCGTGCGGCCCGGCGCGAAGGGGACGGTGACGTCGTAGCCGGCCTCTTTCGCCGCTTGCTCGACGGCGGCGCACCCACCCAGGACGATCAGATCGGCGAGTGACACTTTCTTGCCGTTGGTCTGCCCGGCGTTGAAGTCCTTTTGGATGCCCTCGAGGACACCCAGCACTTTCTCCAGTTGCGCGGGTTGGTTCACCTGCCAATCCTTCTGCGGTTCCAGCCGGATGCGCGCACCGTCCGCCCCGCCGCGATAGTCGGAGCCACGGAAGGTGGAGGCCGACGACCAGGCGGTATAGACCAGTTCTGAGATCGACAGGCCCGAGGCCAGCAGTTTGTCCTTGAGGGCGGCGATATCCTGCGCGTTGACCAGCTCATGATTGACTGCGGGCACCGGGTCTTGCCAGATCAGCTCTTCTTCGGGAACTTCCGGGCCGAGATAGCGCGAGCGCGGCCCCATGTCGCGGTGGGTCAGCTTGAACCACGCGCGGGCGAAGGCGTCGGCGAACTCTTCCGGGTGCTCGTGGAAGCGCTTGGCGATCTTGCGATAGGCCGGGTCCATGCGCAGCGCGAGGTCGGCGGTGGTCATAATGGTCGTCACTTTCTTCGACGGGTCGTGCGCGGCCGGCGCGAGATGCGCTTCGTCTGGATCGACCGGCACCCACTGCCAGGCCCCGGCCGGGCTTTTCACCAGATTCCAATCGTAGCCGAACAGCATGTCGAAATACCCCATGTCCCACTGGATCGGGTTTGGCGTCCACGCGCCCTCGATGCCGCTGCTGATTGTATCATCCCCTTTGCCGGCGCCGAAGCTGCTCTTCCAGCCGAGGCCCTGCTCCTCTATGGGCGCTGCCTCAGGCTCAGGTCCTACATGGGGTACCGGGCCTGCGCCATGGCATTTGCCAAACGTGTGCCCGCCGGCGATCAGCGCGACGGTCTCTTCGTCGTTCATCGCCATACGCGCGAAAGTCTCACGGACGTCGCGCGCTGACGCGACCGCGTTGGGCTCGCCGTTTGGCCCTTCGGGGTTCACGTAGATCAGGCCCATTTGCACGGCGGCCAACGGGTTTTCGAGATCGCGGTCGCCGCTGTAGCGTTTGTCGCCCAGCCACTCGGCCTCGGCGCCCCAGTAAACGTCCTCCTCCGGCTCCCAGATGTCCTCGCGCCCGCCGGCAAAGCCGAAGGTCTTGAGGCCCATCGATTCCAGCGCGCAGTTGCCGGCCAGGATCATCAGGTCGGCCCAGGAAATCTTGCGGCCGTATTTCTGCTTGATCGGCCAGAGCAGCCGACGCGCCTTGTCGAGGTTGATGTTGTCGGGCCAACTGTTGAGGGGCGCAAACCGTTGGTTGCCGGTTCCGCCGCCGCCGCGACCATCGCCCATGCGGTAGGTGCCCGCGCTATGCCACGCCATGCGGATGAACAGCCCGCCATAGTGACCGTAATCCGCCGGCCACCAGTCCTGCGAGTCGGTCATCAGCGCGTAGAGGTCTTTCTTCACGGCCTCCAGGTCCAGGGTCTTGAATTCCTCGGCGTAGTTGAAGTCCTCACCCATCGGGTTGCTCTTGGCCGAGTGTTGGTGCAGGACCTTGAGGTTCAACTGGTCCGGCCACCAGTCCTGGTTCGACGTGCCTTTGCTGACGGTAGGCATGGCGGGTTTGGCAGATTTTCCCGTTACCGGGCATTTACTCTCTTCGTTCATTTCAGTTCTCCTTTCGTTTCGGATTTAGGTTTGTTAGGCTGACCGCACTTACCATTTGGGTCAGCAGATTAAGCGGATTTAGCAGATTGCATACATTATTCGGAGGCTGTAGAGCTTGAGGCTATGTTTTTCAGGCTTCACCTCCTTCGAAGCGTTTTTGACTCGATTGCAGCATTTCGGGCGTCAACGTGCGTAAATGCAGTAGATGAATGGTCACGCCGGTAGCGATGACGCCGAGCAATCCGCGTATCCACCAGTTACCGATCACGCCGAAAGCTGTGTAACCGATGACGCCCCAGAGCATCACCAAAGCGATGATCTTGGACTTCAGCGTGACCGCGCGGTGCTCGCGGTAATTGCGGATGTACGCGCCGAACCACTTGTGGTGGATGAGCCAGTTGTACAGCCGGTCTGAGCTGCGCACGAAGCACGCCGCCGCTAACAAAAGAAAAGGCGTTGTGGGCAGTACCGGCAAGAAAATGCCGAGCACACCCAACCCCACACAGAGGACCCCGGCAGTCGCCAGGGCTATTTTGCGCAGCTTTACTTTATTCATTGCCGCCACTCGTTTTTAGATCTCGACGCCGAACACTTCGCGAACGATCAGCCCGATGACAAAGCTCAACGTCGCTACGCCCAGGCTCAACCCTGCCATTTCCAGGAAGCGCCTTTTGAACGGCTCGTCTTTGGCGATGGCGATGTAGTAGTTGAACACGGCGATGATGCCGACCCCAACTGCCAGCGTCACCGCGAGGGCGACGTAGTAGTTCTGCAAGAGCAGATAAGGTAGGATGAGGAGCACGACCGTCACGATGTAGGCCGCGCCGGTGTAGAGCGAAGCTTTGAGTGGGTTTTTGTCCGTTTTCTCGGATTTGGTGGACAAATACTCAGATGCGCCCATCGATAATGCCGCTGCGATCCCGGTGATCGTGCCGCTCAACGCGATCAGACGCGTGTTCTGGAAGGCGAGCGTCAGCCCGGCCAGCGCACCCGTCAGCTCGACCAGCGCATCGTTCAATCCGAGGACCATCGAGCCGGCGTAGCGCAGCTTTTCCTCGTCGAGCAAGTCGATTAACGCCTCCTCATGGGTGTTCTCTTCGCGCGCAATACTCTCAGCTTCTGGGATCCATTGCTTGAGATGATCATAGCTTTCTTGCGCGCTCTGTTCGCCACGCTCCATCAATTTGATCCCAAACGTAAAGCCGAAGATGCGGCTGATCCAATAGTACCACCAGACCTTTAGGCGCTCCGGTTTGACCTCTTGCTGGGTATAGGACTCCCACTGATGATAGTGGCGCAGCTCATCGTCGGCAATTCTTTCGAGGATTCGCCGGTTCTCAGGCACTTTAATCGCCTGCGCCAGCCGCCGGTAGATGTGGTATTCGGTGATTTCGTCAAGTTGATACTCCAATAACTCTTCGCGTATTTCCTGGCTGATGGACATGTTGACCTTCCTTTGTCAATCGGCTTCGTGTTTTTGACATTCCGGGCAGAGGCCGTAGAACGTGACCTGATGTTTGAGAATTTTGTATCCCGCCGCTTTTTCCGGTGTGAGATGCAGTGCTTCGAAATCCTGGTGCAGGTCGACTAAGGCGTGACAGCGTGTGCAGAACAAATGATGATGTGTATCCGTTTGGGTATCGTAGCGCAGCCGCTTCTCGCTCAGGTCTTGCACTTCGGCCAAGGCGCCCAAGGCTACCAACTCGTGCAACGTGTTGTAGACCGTTGCACGTGAGACGGTGGGCATCACGGCGGAGACCTGCTGGTAAATATCCTCCGCCGTCGGGTGGCCGTTTTCGCTTGCCAGCAATTTCAAAATCATCCGGCGTTGCGGGGTAATCTTGAGGCTGTGCTCGCGTAGTAGGGCGATCATTGTGTCCAGGGTTTGCATCTCTATACCTTATTTGGATAAATTCCTAATTTATAATTATTATAAACTAGATTTGTGCCGCTGTCAAGAGGAGAAATCAACTTTCCGGGAAGCTCGTCTGTGTGCGTAGCTTCCTGGAAGGGGCATAAATCGATTTGCGCTTATCCCGCAATGGTGATACAGTGGATTTCGGCTTTTGACATCTGACTTTTGACTGTTTGAGGAGGGGCTATGGCTCAGACATACTTTTCCACGCACGTGACGCCGGATTGGGAGGCGCTCCGTGACTGCATCAAGCGCAAGGGGACGCCGAAACGGGTGCATCACATCGAGCTGTTCCTCGATGGGGAGGTGCAGGAGGCGGTGTGCGAACGCTTCGGCCTGCTCGATAGGCTGGATCAGGCCGATCCGCATTTTACCTGGCAGCGGATGATCCGCATCCAGCGGTTTCTCGGCTACGATTACGTGCGCCAGGGTGCGGATAACATCGAGATGCCGCTGTACCGCGCGGAGACCGAGGACACCGCCGGGTTGCAGCGCGCCGGAGGCCGTTCTTTCGTGGACGAGCGCCGGGGGCCGATCACCAACTGGGACGAATTCGAGCGATATCCCTGGCCTGATCCCCACAAGCTGACGTATCGCGCGCTGGAATGGTACGAGCGCAACCTGCCGGACGATATGTGCGTCATCGGCAGCGGCGGCTTCGCGCACTTTGCGGAGTACGTCACCTGGCTGATGGGCTACGAGACGCTGTGCTACGCGCTTTACGATCAGCGTGATCTGGTGCAGGCGATTGCCGACCGTTTGCTCGACCTGTACACAGTGGTTTTGGAGCACATCCTCGAATTCAAGCGTGTCGGAATTATATGGGGCAGCGACGATATGGGCTTCAAGACCAGCACGCTGATCAGTCCCAAAGACCTGCGGGCGTTCGTTTTCCCCGGTCACAAGAAAATGGCGGCGATGGCGCACGCGGCGGGCAAGCCGTATCTGCTGCACGCCTGCGGCAATCTTGAAGGGATTATGGAAGACCTCATCGAGGATGTGAAAATCGACGCCAAGCACTCCTTCGAGGATACGATTGAGGACGTGCGCGACGCAAAGCGGCGGTACGGCCACCGGATTGCGCTGCTCGGCGGCATCGATATGGACTTCCTTTGCCGCGCCGACGAAGCCGCCATCCGTGCGCGGGTGCGGGATACGCTCGACGTGTGCCTGCCGGGCGGCGGCTACTGTCTGGGCACGGGCAACAGCGTGGCGAACTACATCCCGTTGGCCAATTATTTGGCGATGGTCGACGAGGGGCGGAATTACGTGGGGTAGGGGCGAGGCATCCCCGCAGAGCGGTCTTCGCTTTGTTAGGTCTTTCGCGGGGATGCCTCGCCCCTACGTTCGACAACCCATAATTATGTATGAGGAGCAACTATGAATTTCATTTTCTTCATCCCCGACGAGATGCGCGCCGAAAGTGTGTCGTGTTACGGGCATCCGCTGGTTTCTATGCCTAACTACGACCGGCTGGCCGCCGAAGGCACGCGCTTCGATCAATGTCACGTACAGCACACCGTCTGTTCGCCGTCGCGGTGCAGCCTGATGACGGGCTGGTATCCGCACGTTTCCGGTCACCGCACGCTGTGGCATCTGCTGCGCCCGCACGAGCCGAGTCTGTTCCGTTATCTCAAGGAGGCGGGCTATCACATCGAATGGTATGGCAAGAACGACCTCTACAGCCAGGCGTATTTCCCCGGTGTGGTGGATCATTACGCCGATCCGGGCGGTGGGCACGCCGGGCCGAACGTTTTCCAGCCGGACGAGCCGGGCTATTTCAGCTTCCTCCACGAGCCGTTCCCCGGTAAGCCGGAAGAAACCGGCGATATGCGCCGCGTGCAGGCCGGCATCGACTTTCTGCGCAATCAGGCCAGACAGACCGAGCCGTTTGTGTTGTACCTACCGCTTTCGCTGCCGCACCCGCCTTATGCTTGCCCGCAGCCGTTCCAC
>Ga0129302_1001058_pt1 | contig 20618 bp, 19 predicted proteins | sample BlaSprsedimmetaG_FD_94476 | JGI IMG/M metagenome (GOLD analysis project Ga0129302, IMG submission 94476) | Hot spring sediment bacterial and archeal communities from California, USA to study Microbial Dark Matter (Phase II) - Blank Spring... | ecosystem: Environmental > Aquatic > Thermal springs...
CTGATCGGCTGGTTCGAGTTCGCGAGAACGAGGAACGAGAACATGCCGTCCAGAAAGGAGCTGAAATGGCTCGAGTTCTTCACAATCGTATTAGGCAAAATGATATATGAAAGGCAAAAGTCGGACGCCGGCAAACGGAGGATATGAATCCAAAGACCTCAGCAGGTCAACTGTGCGCAGCTCAATTAGGTCCGATTCGAATGTCAGCTCTTCCCCGAAGTCCCAACTCCTCTTTCTGAATTATAACCGATAGAAATGCTGCAATTAGCTCCAACCAGAATATACTGCTTCTTGAAGGGATTCTTCCGTCCCTAGTGTTTGACAGCTCGATCCACCCGATCATTTCACCTCTCGGACCGAAGATATGCACATCGATGTAATCCCCCTCGCGAAACTCATCCCCAGACTTTCTCAATTCCTGAAAGATTAGCGGGCGGTTGAAGGTATCAATCTCATCGTCATCGTACGGCTCATCTTCCGACAGGAAATATTTCGTCTGTTTTGATATCCAAATCCCCGGATATATATTCGGGTCGAAAAACTCCTCTTTGGTGTATCTTATCAGCTTCAGTTTCTGATCGGCATCTTTTCTGAAGCCGATGGATATGACATAACGATACATTTTGTCCTTCGGGTCCCTTATGCCGATCAAGATTTCCTTGAACTCGAAAAGGCGGTAAATCGTTCTTGCAGCCTCCTCGAGTATGGTATCGAGCGTATCATTCGTGGACCCCGCAAAAAAAACCAACTTCTGGATTCCTTCGAGTATTTTTTCGGATTCACCGTGCTTTATCGAAGAATAGTATTCTTTCAGATGCGCTTTGAATTCACTGAGACCGCTCTTGTCAGGCGCCATAGATGATGTTTCTTGACAATGCATAACGCTTATTTTGCTTTTTTCGAGATTGAGGTCTACTCCTCCACCCGCTCCCAATTCTCGCTCATGACGATCTCTAAAAAGCCCTCCAGGTGTCCGGCCAGCAGTATATTGTCGGTAAAACCGCATGCTGCAAGGTCTGGGGAGGCTATCAACGCCTCCTCACCGTCCATAACGACATCCGTGGCAATCAGGGAGCGCCTCCGGACCGCCTTTGTGCAGCGCGGTATCTTCACGAATGGAGGGGCAATGACCAGTAGCTCTACCCCTCTTTCGACGGCTCTGTCGAAAAGACGCCCGTGATATCTCCGTATGGAGCTGATGTTCGGAGAGGAAATAATATACCGATGTGCTGCCCGGTCGAGCATCTCGCCGATCTTCCTGAGAACCCGGTCCGTTTCATTCAGGGTATAAATCACCTGGGGGACGCCTCGCGAAGCCTGGCTCTCCTGGATCTTGGCGATCTCGTCGAACGTGCCTTCCAGATCGCCTCTAAGCCTTCCGAGGAGCGAGATAGGTTCGGCCGGTTCGAACCTTCTCGGCCTGTCCCTGCTCTTCTCGACGAAACCGCGATCTGAGAGCGATTCCAAAGCCTTGTAGGCAGATGTCCTCGGAACCATAGATATCTCCGCGATCTCCTCAGCCCTGCCACCTCCCAGAAAGACCGCGGCCAGGTAGCATCTTGACTCGTAATTGGTAAGCCCGATCTTCTCTAGCTCAGTGGAAAGCGCACTAATCCTCTCGATCAGGCTGGACGATCCCGTCTTTTCGTTCCCGGAAGATGTTTTTACCATTATGTAGCTGTAATAGCTACAAAATGCTTAAATCTTTTTCTGGTCATCAGACTGCAGGAAGGGGAAAGGATGCTTACAAAGTCATCATCGATACCTGTTGGCCTGCCGAAGAAGGTCACGTCGATCTGCCCCGAATGCGGAAAGCTGATTGATGGACAGATCGTGAACGAGAAGGGCATGGCCGTTATGAAGAAGAACTGTTCGGAACACGGCGATTTCTCCGAGGTTGTCTGGTCGGACGCGGAGATGTTCCTGAGAATGGAGAAATGGGCGAGAGACGGCGTCGGAGTTGAGAACCCGGCGATTCCGGAGGCGAAAGAATGCCCGTTCGATTGCGGTCTGTGCAACCTGCATCTCAGCCATACGGCCTTGGCCAATGTCGATCTCACGAACAGATGCAACATGAAATGCCCGATATGCTTCGCGAACGCCAATGCAGCGGGGTATGTCTTCGAACCCGACTTCGATACGATCGTCGATATGCTCAGGCTTCTGAGGGAGGAGAGGCCCGTGCCCACCCCTGCAGTACAGTTCTCCGGTGGAGAACCGACGATACACCCGGAGTTCGTGAAGGTCATCAGAAAGGCCAGCGAGATGGGGTTCGCACAAGTCCAGGTCGCCACGAACGGAATCCGGTTCGCAAACGAGCCCGATTTCCTGAGGGCGGCCTCGGAGGCGGGACTGAACACGATCTATCTACAATTCGACGGAATGAGGGAGGAGATATACATCGCCGCAAGAGGGAGACCTCTTCTGGAAGTCAAGAATAAGGTAATCGAAAATCTGAGGAAGTTGGATCCGCATCCATCGGCCGTCCTGGTCCCGACGCTGGTGAAGGGGATCAACGACGATCAGGTTTGGCCTATAGTCCAATTCGCCCTGCAAAACATGGACGTCATCAGGGGCGTCAACTTCCAGCCGGTGGCTTTCTCCGGCAGGATATCCCAGGAAGAGAGGAGCAGCCAGAGATACACCCTCTCCGATATCGCGATAGATATCGAGAGACAGTCAAAGAACGCGATTTCGAAAGACGATTGGTATCCGGTTCCTTCCGTTACCGCGATCAGCGACCTGGTGGGAGTGATTGTGGGCAAGAAGTTCGTAACATTCACAACCCATCCGCATTGCGGAATCGCCACCTATGTGTTTATTGACAACAAGACGAAGGAGATCACTCCGATCACGCGTTTTGTAGATGTCGACAATCTGTTCAAAGAGATGCGCGAGCTGGCCGAGTGGTCTGAGGAAAGGAGCGGAAAACTCATGACGAAGATGAAGGCGCTCAAGCTGCTCAGGAAGTACATCCATAAGGAGGGCATGCCGAGGGGGATGAGCCGCACCAAGTTCCTGAAGATGCTCACAGCGGTGTTCAGCGACGAGAGCAAGAAGGCTCTTGCCAGCTTCTCTTGGAACATGCTGTTCATCGGGGGCATGCACTTTCAGGATGCGTATAATTACGATGTCGACCGTGTGATGCGGTGTTGCATACACTACACCACCCCGGACGGGCGGATAATACCGTTCTGCGCCTACAATTCCGGACCAGTCTATCGAGAGGAGATCGAGAAGAAGTTCTCCGTCTCTCTGGAGCAATGGCGCAGGGAGAAAGGGGATGAATTCACATGAGGAACGTCTACGAGCAGATAAGCGTCGATCAGGACGTCTGCATGCACTGCGGCGCGTGTGTCGGCACATGTCCTCGCAACGCCATGTTTCTTCATGACCTCACCGTAGCTTCGAACGAGGAGTGCAACGGGTGCGGCATTTGCGTCAAAGTCTGTCCCGTAGGTGCCATCAGCAAGAACAACGGCGGTGATTCGCGATGAGGAAAATAGAGACCGATATTCTGGTGGTCGGCGGAGGCCCTGCGGGATCCTCCGCAGCCAGATACGCCTCGCAGTCGGGAGCGGAGGTCATTTTGATCGAGAAGAGGCAGGAGATCGGCTCGCCGGTGAGGTGCGCCGAGGGGATATCGAAGAAGCTGCTCTCGAAGGTCGGGCTCAGCCCGGACGGGAAATGCATCGCCAGAGAGGTGAAAGGTGCAAAGATATTCTCTCCGTCGGGTCACATGCTGACGATATCCGAGAAACAGGCGGGAGACGAGGTCGGCATTGTCCTCGATAGAGTATTCTTTGATAAATTCCTAGCATCGCTCGCGGTAAAGGCCGGAGCGGAGATACGCCTCAAGACCGCGGCTACTTCGCTCATTCAGGAGAGCGGCAAGACCGCGGGTGTTACGGCTGTGGATATCGACGGCCCGCTCGAGATACGGGCGAGATGCGTTGTGGGGGCAGATGGCTTCGAATCCCAGATAGGAAGATGGGCGGGAATCGACACGAAGCTGAAGACAAAGGACATCACCTCCTGCTTCCAGTACAGGCTGACGGGCATCGATATCGATGCGGATTACTGCGAGTTCACTCTGGGCAGCGCGGCCCCTGGAGGATATGTCTGGGTTTTTCCAAAGGACGAGGACACCGCCAATGTCGGACTGGGGCTGCAACTGAGTCAGCTGAAGGATGCTGGTGAGATCAAGAGGATGCTCGATCGATTCATTGCCAAGGACGACAGGATGAGCAAGGGAAGGCCTCTCGAGATGGTGGCCGGAGCCGTATCGACCTGCGCCCCGATCGATCGTACGATCGCCGACAATGTGCTCCTCGTCGGCGATTCAGCCAGGCAGATCGATCCCATCACAGGAGGCGGGATTGGCAACAGCTGTATCGCGGGAAAGATCGCGGGAGAGGTGCTCTCCCTGGCCTATGAGGAGAAGGATTTCTCGGAGAAATCATTGCAACGATATGAGAAAGGCTGGAGAGACGAAATGGAGGAGCGACTCTATAGGAACTGGATGGCCAAGGAGAAGCTCGTCTCCCTCTCGGACGAGACCTTTGACAAGATCATACTGGCAATTTCCGAGATCGGCGTGGAGAAGCTGTCCACGTTGAGCATATTGCAGGCCGTCGAGAAGAAATATCCGGAACTCGTAGAAGAATTCCGAGACCTTTTGGGATGAGTTCAAACCCGTTAATTCACATTTTCTTGTAATCATCTTAAGGATACATTGATTCACAATTTGTAACCAATTGGATCATCGAATCCATTTCATTGACCGAATTGCTTGATTTGAACTTCTTGAAGACCGTTTTCAGGCATGAATTCCGAGATGATTTTTTCCCGAAGGAGATATTTAAGCAAATCTGACATGATCTCTGCCAAAGTCATCGGATCTGGTAATATTGAAATCCATTATCATTTCCGGTATTATCTTCTGTGATTTTCCCGGCGACAATGATATATATACAAAAAAGCGTGATTTCAAAAAATTGCTCAAAAGCAATTAAAAATGTCATTTAGCTGTTTGGAAGGGATGATGATGGGGTCAACTATGAAACTCAGAGTGAGGGCGAGCGTTGTTTTGTTAATATCTGCAATGATGCTGGTAAGCGTTTTCTCGGTATTGCCAGGACAGACGGAGGCATTGACCGATGACGCATGGGTCACGGGAAAGGTGACTTCGGACGGAGTCACCCCCGTTCCCGGAGCATTTGTCCAAGTCATGTACTTGATGGCTAACCTCATGGTCAACTACTCAATAACGGATGGGCTTGGAGAATACACGATAGGAGTACCATCTGGAGCTGATTACATGATATTCGCGGCTCATGGCGATTACTACATGATTTTTGACTTGGTAACCGTGATGCCAGGACAGACTGTTTACAAGAACTTCACGATGACGACCATCGCCCCAGTGGAAAAATCGGTCACAATCAAGGGATATGTCCAGGATGAGATGAGCAATCCCGTCACCGACGGTTATGTCGTAGGCATTATCGACAACCCGATGGGCGGGGACATGCCGTATTACGGCAACTGGACCAATCCAAACGCATCGGGATATTTCGAGGTCAATGTGATTCCCGGACCCACGGGCGGAGGCGCTGCAGCAATGAACTTCGCAGGATATCCATTCACAGACAATTCGACCGAGGACCCCCTCATCGCGAACATGACATACTGGTTCAATATCACCCTCATGCAACCCGGCTATTATGATGATGCGGATATCTACGGTTTTGTCACCGATGAAACGACTGGGCTGCCACTGATGGATGCCCTCGTTTCGGTGTATACTTGGAACCCATACTCTGACGATAATGAGAACTACACATTCACAAACGAAACTGGATATTTTGAGATCAATGTGGTAAATGGCTCTGGTGAAATCAGGTTCATGAAGGGCGGCTACAGCATGAAGTTCGAGGAGATTGACATCTCCTCCGGCGCATCCGTTCAGCGAGATGCTGCACTGGTCCCGCTCAATTCTGTCGTGCGAGGCAATGTCACAGATAAGTCGACTGGTCTTCCGTTGTCATTCGCAAATGTCGTGATATCTGACGGGGTGAATCTCTCCGTAGCCGTGACCAACTTGGCAGGCGCGTATGAGCTGCACTCGTTCTCGGGGACAGATATGATCATTGTGGCCATGGCGGAGGACTACTCGCATAATATGACTACCGTTTCTCTCGCCCCGGGTGATGAGATATGGATGGACTTCGAATTGCTTCCGGTCTCTGCCTGGCTTACGGGACAGGTGACCGACAAACTCACCGGTCTGCCTATCGAAGATGCATGGGTGCATGTGAGATCCGATTTATTCGAAGATGGAGACAATACCAACGCCGCAGGGGACTACAACATTTCCCTCGTGCCAGGCACCTATGAAGTCTGGGTCGGTGCCATGGATTACAGAGAAAATTACAGTATAGTGGAGGTCATCGATCTGACGGTGAACGTGCACGATGTCTCCCTGTTGCCATGGGACATCCCGGAGACGACCAAAGTATATGGATGGATAAATTCCAGCGGCTCTGGCATGGGCGTCGCGGATGCGGAAATGCAGGTTGCCTTCCTGGACCTAAGCGAAAGGAACAGCACGATCTCGAACTTGACCGGATATTACGAGATTTATGTCGCCCCGTTGGAGATGAAGTATTTTTCGACAGGCGATTACCATGCCCCGGAGTATGGAACCTTTGACGCGACCGGCTTGTTGGAAATCAGAATGGATGTAGTTCTCGATCCGGACCCAGTGCCCCCGAATGTCACATACTCGCAGAACCCGACCTATAACATTACATTGACCAATCCGACGGTGATCGACATCAATATCGAGGAGGAGAATCCCTCTCAAATCGCGTTGTTCATCTTCAGATATATCGAGAGCTTCGGCGGAATAGCCAACTTCACGATAATCGATGGCGCATCGGTCTCGTTCGACCCGCTAAATCCGTATCCTGGAGATCTGGGTTACTCAGTCATGGGCAACAACTACAGCGTTCACTACGAATGGAACGCATCCATATATGGCGGATGGCTTCAGAATTTCACGGACTCCGTCTATATGCCCGCGAGCGAGGTGTGGATGTACGGCACCGATCCGTACCATGCCGTGAGAGGGTACTACAAGAACGATTCGATGCCTTTCAGTGAGCAGGGCACTGCTCTGTTCGATGCCGATACCGGGCAGTTCGCTATGTTCATTTTCGATTACTGGAACTTCGCCTATCCATATGACACCTCGGGTGTATTCGAACCGGAACTGTCAATGATACAAATAGATGAGATGACCTGGTCCATGTGGAACTGGATGAGCATTGGCATGGGTCAGTATAGCGTCGTAGGTCTCGAGTTCGTCTACGACGACATCGTTCCGAGCGGAGTATATCTGACGGTCTTCTGGACGAACGACTTCGGGAACCAGGGCCACCTGGAATTGACCAACATGACAGTCGATAACTTCCCGCCGACTGCGGATGCGGGCACCGATGACACGGCAAACTCGGGCGACCCTTACACCTTCGACGGCAGCGGATCGACGGATGACATGGGAATCGCGAATTACACCTGGACCTTCACGGATGTCACCCCGCAGACGTTATACGGCATCGCTCCGGTATACACATTCAACAGTCTCGGCATATTTGATGTGACACTGACTGTTACCGATGGAGCCGGATACTGGGATACGGACGATGTGACCATTACCGTGACCGATTCAGCTGCTCCGGTAGCGGACGCGGGACCCGATCAAACGGTGGATGAGGACACGCTCGTCACCTTCGATGGGAGCGGCTCGACGGACAACACCGGGATCGTCAACTACACCTGGACATTCGATGACGGAGGAGAACAGACTCTCCACGATGTGAACCCGACATACATGTTCGCGAATCCGGGTATATACACTGTGACCCTGAATGTCTCCGACGCCGGCGGGCTTTACGACACTGACACCATGACAGTTACCGTGAATGACACGACCCCGCCAACGGCGGATGCGGGAAGCGATAGTTGGGTGAACCCAGACACGATAGTCGTCTTAGACGGCAGCGGCTCATGGGATTACGTCGGCATCGACAACTACACCTGGACTTTCGATGATTCCGGCCCCCAGATCTTGTACGGTATGAGCCCCGCGTACAACTTCACCAATATTGGCACATTCGACGTCACTTTGACCGTTACAGACGCCGCGGGCAACTGGGATTCGGATGTTGTGACTATTTCGGTCATTACAGACACCACATCTCCCACCGCGGATGCAGGTGCGGATCAGAGTGTCGATGAAGACACGCTCGTCACCTTCGATGGAAGCGGCTCGAGCGACAATATCGGGATATCCAACTACACCTGGAGCTTCACTGATGGAACACTTGTGACACTATATGACGTCGGTCCCACATACACATTCGCCACACCTGGAATATATGTCGTAACGCTGAATGTGACCGATCTCGTCGGCAACTATGACATCGATACGGTCGAGATCACCGTTCTCGATGTGACAGATCCGATTGCTGACGCCGGGCCCGATCAGAATGTTGACGAGGATACATTGGTGACATTCGACGGCTCAGGATCTTTCGACAACGTCGGCGTTGCGAACTATACCTGGACCTTCGATGACGGCGGTGCTCAGGCGCTCTACGGGATGTCCCCAGAGTATAACTTCACGAACCCGGGCATCTACGATGTCATGCTCAATGTGACCGACGACGCCGGCAACTGGGACGCTGATAATTTGATCGTCACCGTTTCCGATGCGACCGACCCCGTGGCCGATGCCGGCGCGGATCAGGAGGTCGATGAGGATACGGAGGTCTCCTTCAACGGCACTGGATCGTCCGACAATGTGGGCATCTCGAACTACACATGGACCTTCGACGACGATGGTGCCCAGACACTTTACGGTGAAGAGCCGGTGTACACATTCTCGGAACCTGGAACCTACACTGTCACGCTGAACGTATCCGATGCCGCTGGTAACTGGGACACTGACACGATGACGGTGACGGTAAACGAAGTATCCGAGCCATTGGACGACGAGCCTCCGGTCGCGGATGCGGGCGAGAACATCGAGGACGAGGTCGGATCGGCTGTCACCTTCGACGGCAGCGGTTCCACGGATAATGTCGGAATCGTCAACTACACCTGGGTACTGATCATCGACGGCGAGACGCTGTACCTTTACGGCGTGAGCCCCACATACACATTCGAAATCGCTGACATATACGATGTCCAGCTGATCGTCAGGGATGCCGTGGGCCTCACCGACACCGACACGGTGGTTGTGGAAATCACTGAACCTAGCGGATCGACATTCATAGAGGACAACTGGATGATCCTGGTGATCGTCGCAGTCATCGTCGTCGCAGCAATCGTCGCTGCAATGGCTATGAGGGGCAGAAAGGGCGGCAAGATACCGACCGCGATGGAGGAGGAAGTTCCTCCGCCACCCGAAGACTGAGCGTCTCCAGTTGGCGATACAAGGCGGGATGGGATTTTCCAATAACCCGCCAAACCTCTTGTTTTTCATTGCATTCAAATTACGGCGATTTTTTGTCCATGCCTCACTTATGTGTGCAACACAATGAGAAGCTGAAGTCAATATTTAAGTATCCTCCGAGCGATAAGTTCACCAGCTAAATAGCTGGCCAGGCTGAGGAGAGTGCCACTTATTGCCCCCAAAAAAATCCTCCAGCGGTCGTTCAAGCCGCGGACGCGATTCTAATAATGATTCGGAGAAGGTCGAGATATCGAGAAGGTCGAGGAGATCCGCCCTTATCCAGATCACCTTCGGAAGGGCTGCGCATTCGCTGAGCACGATGGCAGCCGTTCTTCTCGCGATAACCGCGATAATAGTATTTCTGCTGACCAACTGGGAGGCTCTTGCCGAGAACGCGCCTTCATGGCTCGAGGACTTGAAATGGCTGATACCGCTTGCAGTTGGAATCGCGATGTCCGCGATAATCATCTACCTGAAATGGGACCCATTCATAACAGACAGAATGGAGAGACCGTTCATCGTATCCTATGTATCGCTCGTAGTCCCCCTCGCGACCGCCGCCGTAATCATATTGCACAGTATCGGTCAATTGGACATAGATGAAGGACGGTGGGTCTATCCGACATCGTTCATAGGGATCTCGCTTTCGTTGGTCTCTATCGCCATGATCTGGGAGGGGATGAGCCGGAGAAAGACCGTTGCCATCGTTTCGGCCCTGATACCCCTGGCTATTATGTCGGTCCCAGCGCTTTTCCGCAGCGACACGATCCTCGACATACTGCCGATCGTATACCTGGGATCGGCCCTCTGCATCCAGCTATCGGGATCGATGATGCACCTGATGTCAACGACCACGTCCGTGCACGAGAGGGAGCTGCTCAAGGCGAGCGACGCGAAGATCGTGAGCATGCGCGAAGAGCTCGAGATGAGGAAAGAGGAGGTCGAGTTCAGGGAGAAGGGGCTGCGGGAGAGGGAGATAGAGCTTGAGACATATGAGAAGAGGCTCCACGACATCAAGCTTGATTTCGACGAGCGGGAGAGACGGATCAACAGGGTGGAAGCCACCCTGGAGGAAAGAGAGGATAAGACAATCGAGGAGAAGAAGAGGGTCAAGTCCCTGGAGTTCGACATCGCAAGCCGGGAGGAGCTTCTGGACCATAGAAAGACCGAGCTAGACGCGAAGGAGAAGGAACAGCAGGCCCTGATCGTCGACCTCAACGAGAAGATGGGGCAGCTGGATAAGGTCAAATCCCAGCTCCAGGACGAGAAGGCGGAGCTGAGCCGATGGGCCAAGGAGCTGGAGGAGAGCGAAGAGCTGCTGAACGAGGAGCTGGAAAGACTGAGATCGGGCAGGGAGGCGCTCGTGGCCGAGAACAAATCACTGGCCGAGAAGAAGAAGGAGCTGGAGCTCAAGGAGAGCTCTCTGGAAATGAAGCTGATGAGCGCGGAGAGCTCGAGGGCGGTTTCCGGTGATTCCGACCGGGTAAAAGCCCTCATGGACTGGGAGGAGCGCATACTCGTCAAGGAGAGGCAGATCGCCGAAGAGGAGACGGGGCTTTCGAAACGGAGGATAGAGGCAGAGGAGATCGCAAAGCAGGCCGAGAGAAGGGAGGCGAGGGCTGATGAGAAATTGGCGACACTGGAGGAGAAGGAGAAAGAGCTCAGAGAGAGGGAGTCTTTGTTCCGTGATCTTCAGGGGGAGATATCCAGGGAGAAGGCAAAGCTACAGCAGGACAAAGCCGATCTCGAGGCTTCGCGGGACGATTTGGCCTCGCTCCGGGACAGGTACGAGCTGTTGATCAAGAAGACAGGGGAGAGGGCGGACAAGTTCACGAGCAACGAGGAGATAGTGGAGAGGAAGATGTCGGCCTTGGATGCCCGGGAGGAGAAGGTCAAGTCCCTGCAGGACAGGCTGAAGAGGGAGATAGAGGAGATTGAGAAAAGGCGGCGCGAGCTGATCGACCTCGATAAGAAGATGTCCGCCAAGAGCTCCGATCTTCAGATGCGGGAGCTACATATCAGGGAGAGGAACAGAAGGCTCGAGGAAAGACTTGCCAAAGGAGCGGTGGAGGGGACCGAGGCATCCGCTCTACTCGATGACATCAAGCAGAGGGAGAAGGCGCTCAGGATCAGGGAGAAAAAGCTCGAAGAGCACGAGAGGGAGCTCAAGAAGAAGCGGTATGAGGCGAAGAAGAGCGCGGAAGAGGAGGCGGAGGTCGAGGAGGAGTTGGCGCCATCGGCAGAGGAGAGGGCTGAGAAGATCGGCACCGGTACCAAGCGCCTCGATGACCTGCTTTACGGCGGCCTACCATGGATCCAGCGTGCTTTTCGTCGGCCCGCCCTTCTCGGGAAAGGAGATCGCCGTTCTATCGTTCATATCCGAGGGGTTGAAAGCAGGTGTTCCTGCTATCATTGTCACCACATCGCGGAGCCCGGGAGACCTCCTGAAAGACTTCGCTCCCATACTTCCGACCTTCCTTGAGATAGAGCGTCTAGGTCTGGTGAAGTGGATTGACGCGACCGGAGGAAAGGAGGCTAAGGGTCAGTCTGTACAGATTCGGAAGAACCTGATAAAGGTCGAGGGGGCGGACGACCTGCCCGGGATCTTGGAGGCGATCGAGAAATTCAGCGAGGATGTCAGGAGGGGAGACTACCCCTATTTCAAGCTGGGGTACATGTCCCTCTCTACGAGCATAGCGCACTCCGGAGAGATCGAGGCGGGCAAGTTCATACAGGCCATTGCGAGAGTGGTGCGTGAGCGCTCCTCTGCTGGGCTGTTCGCGCTGGAGAAGGGAATGCACAGCGAACAGCAGATCGAGAGCATACAGCATCTCATGGACGGTGCGCTGAATGTCAAGCTGGAAAAGCAGAAGACCTTCCTTTCGGTCATAGGGATCGGCGATGTGCAGACCAGGGACTGGATCGAGTTCAGGCACACCAACAAGGGGCTGATAATCGGCGCATTTTCGCTGGAGAGAATTCGCTAGATCTTTTTATCATGGTCAAGAGCGGGAAGACCAGATCCTCGGATAGGTTCCGGGCTTCATGAAGACCCTCTCGAGCTTGACGGCGACACCGTCCTTTTCCGCGGACATGGGTTGGGCATTGAGCGCCGCCGTACCGGTGGCCACTATCTCATCTTTCAGCGAGAAAATCGCGACCTTGGCGCCAACCTGTATCGAACGGGACAGCTCCACAATGCCTGGAAGTGCGAGATCCGCCCCGTGGCAGAGCGCATCCACAGCCGAATCCTTGACGACGACTCTCTCCCAACCGGAGAATATGTCCTCAATCGGCCTCAATATCCTTATGAGCTCGCTTTCATCATCCTCTCGATAATATTCGGCGGCATCTCTCAGTGCGTGCAATGTGAAGGCCTGGTCCTCGGTGAAGCCGCCCGAATCCACCCTTCGCAAGTCCTGCATGTGCGCCCCTACCGAAAGCGCCTCCCCGATGTCCACAAACAGGGTCCGGACATATGTGCCGCCCTCGCATTTCACATCGAGCAGTACGTCACGGTTTTTCCTCTCCAGTATCCCAATCGAATGAATCGTCCTCTTCCTCATCGACCGCTTCACGGCCGACCGCACCGGAGGCATCTGATATATCTCGCCTGTGAACTCGTCCACCACTCTCTGCAGATCGGCATCGTCGACCTCCCCGTGCAACCTCATAACACCGATATATCTCTTGCTGGCTTCGTGCAGGTAGTCCATCGCCCTTACCGCCGACCCGAATCCTATCGGTAGGACTCCCGTCACTCGGGGATCCAGCGTGCCCCCGTGAGCGGCCTTTCCGACCCCGATGATTTCCCTGGCCCACGCGGTGACCTGGTGCGAGGTCGGGCCCATCGGCTTGTCAATTATGATCAGTCCGTCGCTCAGCATCTCCTTCGCGGTTCTTTCATCGGGTCTCTTGCCGTATCTCGAATCGATGGGCGCCTTCTTCGTCCTCACCAACATATGAGCTGTCATTTCCGCCTCTTTGAAACCTCGTCAATTACTATCTGGGCAGCCTCTTCCGCAGATATGTCCGTACTGTCGATTACGAGATCGTAGACGGACATATCGTCGATATCGATGCCGTAGAGCTCGATATACCTTTTTCGCTCGGAGCTTTCCCTGTCGATGAGTATCTTCGTCTCCGACTCGATGTCCGTCGCCTCTCGTTTAACGATGCGCTCCGCGCGCACACGTGCCGGAGCCGTAACAAACACTTTCAATGCGGATATGCCCTCTCTCATTAGAAGCTGGCCCGCGAGCCTTCCCTCCACGACCGAGTTTTCGTTCATCCTTGCGAGCCTGATGATCTCGGCATCCAGCTTTTCGTCTATCGAATGATCTCTCTCTGCGAGCCGGTTGTATTCGAGGACGTCCATACCGGCATCGACAGCCTGCTCCCGAAAGACCTTTCCCGTTAGAATGAGCTCCAGGCCTATCCTTTCCGATACGATCTCGGCAACCGTTGTCTTACCGCTTCCAGGGGGACCGCTAATTGTTATCCGCATTTAAAGCACCCTCGCCCGATTCGATCTCGCTCAAGCGCTTCCTGAAACTGAAGAATTTCAGTATCCTTGAGACCACCTGTCCGAACGGGATCGTCACGAGCGAGTATACAAGGATCCAGTTCGGAAATATGTGAGACCTCTCGAGGCTTGCGTTCAGCTCCCAAGGTACCGAAAATGCGCTCGTCGGGATCGTCTCCGATACGAAGACCCAGACCCAGGCGAAAATGGGTATGATAACGAACATGGATATGGGCATCAGTTTCATCTGCGTCTGAGTCGCGGAGAGCGATTTGGCCATAATGTCCTGCTGAATCTCCGTCAGCTTCTTGATCTTGTACATGTTATTATCGAGCCTCGCCTTCCTCAGCTCTTTATTGAAGGCGGATACGATTCTCTGATTCCTTGCCATTTCGACCCAATCGACGAAGAAATGACGGAGCAGGGTCGAGAGAAGTGTCATCATCATTCCGGTGAGCATGAGCGTGATCAACGGGAAGGAGCCCCCGAACCCGAAGACCGGATAGAGGACATAGCCGACCGCCTTGCCGATCGCCGTCCTGGTATCGCCGCTGAAAAGCAGTATGATGGCCATGAAAAGGACCAGCATTATCAGCATCTGGTTGCCCACGTTCGGCGTTGGCGCTCCGGAGGCTGGAGCCTGCTTTCCGGACGATTCGCCGGGCACGACTACTCGCCTCCGAAGAACCCTCTCAGAACGGGATGCATTTCCATCATCTGCTCCCTGCCTACGGCCTCGTAGAAGTTAATGATTATGCCCACGCACAGCAGCACGCCGGTTCCGCTGGCATTGCCCACAGTACCGATCAGATCGGCGCCAGCGGCGAGCATGCCGACGGTGGCCCCGCTGATCACCGTCACGACGGGGATGTATCTCTCCAGAACCCTGCGCAAAACGCGCGGATCCCTCCTGAAGCCGGGGATCTGCATGCCGCTCGATTCGATCTGGGACGCGACCGCCTCCGGACCCATGTTCGTCGTCTCGATCCAGAACTTCGCGAACAGAATCGAACCGACGACCATTACGCCGAAGTAGGCGATTACATGCACGCCGATCTGAAGCTTGGTATGCAGTATCTCGCCCGTTTCTGTGTTCAGCGGAAGATAGCTATCGCTAAGCAGGGGTAACAGCCAGTCGTTCACGCCGTTGACCGTTGACAGGTAATAGGCCAACCCTCCCATCACCTGAAGCTGCCCCCCTTGAGGGTCGTCCGCGTAGAATCCCAGCATCCAGTTATGGCCCAGGATCGGCCAGTTCTCGAAGCTCGGATGCTGCCAAAACAGCATCGAGAACATGCTCACGTTCGCCAACAAAGCGGCCATCAGGATGACGGGGATGTTCGACGCGTAGATCAGCTTGATCGGGTACCTTCCCCTCGCACCCCTGGCGCCTCCGTGCGCCAGCGGCAGTTCTATCCTCGATGACTCAGCATAGGTGACGAAGAAGAATATTGCTATTGTGCCCAAAAGCGCGATGAGCGGATTGGGCGGCGCTAGGAATATCTGTTCGTACCCTCCGGCTGAAAGATCGGCAGTTGAGAAGTGGGTGAACTGGTAAATGATCTTCGTCAGCGTGCCCGCAGGGGGATTCGAAAGGCTCATCACCTCCTCCCCGCTCACGGGATGCCAGTTCAGCGTTCCGGTGAATATCGCCTGAGACACTCCCGCGGCGATGAACAGCGACACCCCGCTTCCGATGCCCCATTTGGATACCACCTCGTCCATCATGAATACCAGATAGGAGCCACCGAACAGCTGCAGGATAATAATCAGCTTGGCGAGCCCCCCCCCGGTCATGAACGGCAACACGCCTTCTAGGCTGCCGATGAACTTCGAAGAAGGCTCCATGAACCCGAACACCTGAGGCGTTGACTCCACGAAGATCATGATGATCACGAGGAACTTCTGGGTTCCCTGGTACATCGCCTTGTCCTCGGGATCCTTCAGGTTGAGCTTGATGATCTTGGCTCCGGTAAAGAGCTGCATGATGATCGAACCGGTGACGATCGGGCCGATACCGAGGTGCATGAGCGAGAACTGAGCTCCTGCGAAAATCGTCCTGTACTGGGCCCAGAGATCTATGTTTCCAGCGCGGTCGAGCCCGTAGATCATTATGTTCGTCATCGCGAAGTAGAGGATGAGGACCAAGATGACCCACATCATCTTCGTTCGGAAATGCACGTGACCCTCGGGCTTGGTCACAGCTGGTAGCCGATCGGTTATCGGCTTCAACTTGTAGAGTAGGCTCTTCTGCTCCTCGGCCATTTACACCAGTCCCGTTGAGATTTATTGCGTATCTTCGGTCTTCTCTTCGGCGCCAGCAGCTTCTTCCGAGATCAGCTTTCCACCGGCGCTCTCAAGCTTTTCCTTCGCCCTGGAAGATGCATCACCTACAATGACATCCACCTGGGTGGATATTTTTCCCGAACCCAGCAGTTTGTCGATCCCGGCCTTTTCCAGATCGACAACCATTCTCTCGGACCGCATCTCGGCGATCCCCATCGTCTTGAATCTGTCCAGGTTCTGCTCCAACTCCGAGAGGTTGATCGTGATATTCTGCGCAACCACCGATTGGGGCCGCTTGAAACCTTTTTGCCCGAAATGGTCGGGGTCATACTTGACAATGCTGATGTATTTGTGTTTGTGCAGGCCTGCGCCGCCTCTGCCACCCCTGAGACCGGCGCCTCTGCCGGCCTTCTTCCCCCTTCCGTGGGTGCGGCTGCCTCTAAATTTGCTAGTACGGCTTACCATTCGCGTCTCACTCCTTGTCCTCCGGCAGCATATTGAGCAACAGCTTCTCGATCGCCTTTCCCCGGTAACCAAGGGAGCCTCCCATCGAGAAGTGCCTCTTGATGTTCCGGTAGCCGCCCTTCGGCGGGTGCAGGCGAATCACTGGCTGCATGTTATCTATGTCCGAAAGTCTTGCCTCGTTACCGCTCACAGCCTTTGCGAAGGAGAATATCGAGCTGTATCCGCTGTGGTTGTTTTCTGTAATGAATTCGTCCGTGATTCCCGCCTTGCCGCCGATGGGTTCCGCGCGTTTGAGCAGCACCCTCGCGATTATCTCAGGGGAGACTTCGCCCCAGGTAATGTAGTCCTTGACCTTTTCGAGCATGCCGGTTGTGGTCTTGTCCTCTGGCAGTAGAATCATGTGATTGATCTTGCACAGGTGAAGCTGGGATAAAGTGTCCTTGACCCTTTTACCGACCTGTGCGGTGCCCCTTATTCTTACAGCAGCATAGGCCATACCCTCATTCACCTCCGGATTTCTTCAGCTCGCCCTCGGGCTCGGTCTCAACAACGGGCGCCTCCGCGGTCGAGTCCGGCTCTTCCGACGAATCACCATCCGCGGTATGAATGGTAAGGTCCTGCGACTCCGCAGGATGGATCTGCACGGACCCGGAGACTATCCTCAGCCTCCCCTGCTGCTCCTCGGTCACCTTGATCAGCTTGGTGTTCTTGAGGGCGTCGAATACGGCGAGGGCGTAATTGGTGGTCGTCTTCGAGTGGCCGGCGGTGATGCCCCATGCATCCGATATTCCGCCCATCTGGAGAACCTTCTTTGCGATATCGCCCACAGCCAGCCCGGTCCCCCTTGGAGCCGGTCTGAGCGTAACAAGGACCGAACCGCTCTTCCCGAGCACCTGGAACGGCAGCGAATGCGGCGTCATGCAGCCGCATTCCCAGGAGCCGCATCCCCTCTTCAGCTCTATGAGGTTCGTCTTGGCGACATCGATCGCCTTCCTTATGCTCGGGCCGACCTCCTTTCCCTTGAACCGGCCGATCCCGACGAAGCCGTCGCGGTTTCCCACGACGACGATTATCGCGAACTTGACCCTTCTTCCGGAGTCGGTCATCCTCTGGACCATGTTGACATCCAGCACTTCATCCGCCAGGTCTGGGAGTAGAATGTCGACGATCTCGGGCTCCCTGAGCGGAAGCCTCGTTTTCAGAGCGTCGCTCATGGTGGTAATCTGCCCCTCGGCGACGAGCTTCCCCAACCGTGTCTTAGGTGTCCAATCAACCATTGTTAATCGCCCCCACTCCTTCCTTCTGCAGCTTGTCCCTGATCGTCGAGAAGCGCTCCTGCATCTCGTTCGACAGGTGTGCGCCTGCTATTCGCTCATCGCTGGGGACCACCTCGTCGCTGTGAGGCACCTTGACTCCAGCATCGATGATTCCCTTCATGGCAGCGTATACCGTCGAACCTCTGGTAGAGACGTGCATTCCGATGTCCATTATCACTTCGTCAAAGCCTGCGGAAAGGCATCGCTTGCCCGCGAGCATGCCGGTGAGGTATGCTCCGGGGGTGTTGTCGCAGTTCCCGGTCCATCCGGCAGAGCGCAGCTCCCCGGAAAATGCCGTTGCGACGATAACGTCCCCCACGGGGTCGTAGTTGGCGATCTGTATCCTCACATGCTTGTTGCTGATCCGTACGACAGCTCTCGGAAGGCCGCTCTTAATGAGCGCCTTGCGGTACCGGTAGTCGGTCCGCTTCTCCCTCCTGCGTCGGAAGGGCACTCTGAATCTGGGTCCTGTTGCCATGGGATCAAGCCTCCTCCAGATAGCCTTCGATCTTGAGCTGGGACTCGAGGTGCGATACGCTTCTGAACATTCCGCCCTTGGCCCTCATGTAGTAGCTCCGGTAGGCGGATCTGGGAAGCTTTCCGCTGTCCCTCAGCTCCCTCAGCCTCCTCCTGATCGGTCGGATAGTCTGCATCCACCGCTCCTTGCCCGGTCTTCGAGCGTTTGCGGTTCCTTTTCTGCTGCCGTGCCCCTTGCGCCTACCCTTGGCCTTCTGTCTGTCCACTGCCCGGGCGCGTCCCCTCGAGACCCCGGTCTTCTTGTTGGCACGGATGGTCCCCGAGGCCACAAGGGTCCTGATGTCCGCACGGGTGATGCTGTCCTCGACGTCCTCCAGCCGGTTTGGATCTATCCATACCCGGTTGGAGCCGCACTTGAGTATCTCAGCTGCCATGCGTTTCTGGTTCTTGAGATCCATCTTGATCAGCTCCTGTTGAGCACTCGAATGCCGAGCTCATCGGCCCTGTTGATGATGTTCTCCCTCTTCCTCTGGCCGACACTATGGCCGATCCTCGCCGCCTGTCTTTCCGGATCGTCGATCTTATCGAGGTCCTTGACATTGAATATCGGGACCTCCTCGAACCCGGACGGGTGCAAATCCCTCGCGAGCTTCGGGCTGCCGTATCCAACCGAGACCTTCTTCCGGCGGTAGATCAGCTTCTTCCTGGCCTTGGAGTGCAAGCCCTTTGGCCTCCTCCACCCGGTCTTCAACCGCACATATCTGTGATATTCCTGTCTGAGGAATTTCTTTGGTCTGTTGGAAGCTTCGACCTTCCTCTTGGCGAGGGCGTCTCTGACCTCGGCGGGAAGAGTCGGCTTCTTGTGCGGGGTGTACCCGCCCTCCTCTACGACCTCTGCGGTCTCCTCTTCCTCAGCCTCCTCCTCGGCTTCCTCAGGCTCTTCCGCTTCCTCTTCCAGCTCCTTCTCCTCTTCCTCTTCTTCGGGCTTCTTGACCGGTTCCTTTCGCTCCGTTGGGGCCTTGATCTTGCGTTCGATCTTCACCTTTTTCGGAGGTTCCTCGGGCTCAGCTGCTGATTCCGCGCTAGCCTCGAGCAGCCCAATCCACTTCTCATGAGTCTTCGGGCCGATCCCCTTCAGCTTGGGGTGGAGCTCCTTCCACTTCTCCTCGTCTTTCAGAGCCGACAGGAGCTTATCCGGCTGCAAGAGGCCCTCTTCCCCTAGTATCTTGATATGCTCATCCTTGATGTGGGGTAGATCATCGATAGCAGTTCTGTCACCCTCGCTCATCTCGCATTCCTCCTGCCCTTCGCTGTAATGTAGATGCCATCCTGGAACACCCGGATATCGAAACCTTTGACCTTTGTAGCCTGCTCTATGTTCGCCGCGGTCTGTCCGACCTGTTCCCGGTCGATGCCGCTGAGCGATAGCTCGTCACCCTTGACGGACACCTTGGTATCGCCGAGGATCATGGCTTTCCTGGGATGCCTCTCTCCCAGGAAGTTCTCGATCACCAGCTCGTCGCCCTTGACGGACACCTTAATCGGAAAATGACTGAAGACGATCTTCATCTGGTACTCGTACCCGTCCGTGACCCCGTGTATCATGTTCTTGATATGAGACGTAATAGTGCCGACCATCGCCTTGTCCCTTATCCTCGGGTACTCGCATCTCACGGTGTAGGTTCCCTGCTTACCCTGGACAACTTTTATCCTGCGGAGATCGAAACTCCTCTCGATCTTGCCCTTTGGGCCGGTCACGGAAATCATCCCGTCATCGACCGTAACCTGGACCTTATCGGGCACCTCGATCTCCTTCTCAATGATACCTGCAATCGTCATGGACCTTCACCTCAATAGACGTAGGCGAGCAGCTTGCCCCCCACGCCGAGCTCCTTTGCCTGGTTGTGGGAGACCACTCCCCTCGTGGTCGTCAGTATCAGCACTCCGAAGTCCTGCGCGGGAAGATATCTGGATTCGTATCTTTCCATGTCGCCCATTCTGATGGCATACCTCGGCTTGATGACGC
>Ga0129302_1001063_pt1 | contig 20574 bp, 13 predicted proteins | sample BlaSprsedimmetaG_FD_94476 | JGI IMG/M metagenome (GOLD analysis project Ga0129302, IMG submission 94476) | Hot spring sediment bacterial and archeal communities from California, USA to study Microbial Dark Matter (Phase II) - Blank Spring... | ecosystem: Environmental > Aquatic > Thermal springs...
CCAGAGCCAATAAGGAACCGTTGACCACCAAATTCTTGCTCGACGTACAAGGATTCTATGGGTTAGGCCCTAACCTGGACGAGCCAGAGCCAATAAGGAACCGTTGACCACCAAATTCTTGCTTGCTGCGCAAGGATTCTATTGGTTAGGCCGTATCCCTCAACGACTTCCACTTTATTTTAGCAGAAATCATCGCCGCCTAAGTGCGAATTCCATTCGAGTTTGGTTTGAAAAGGTTGGAATTCCGTTGCCATGGGGGATTTTTCGGGACCTATCGGAAATCTCATCAGATTCAACTCACCTGATCCGACGGCGAGACGCGTTTCATGAGCAGCTGGGGGAGTTGACGAAGTTCCTCGCTGCCCAAGAGGAGCGCGGCGACGACGTAAGCAGCGACGCCGACGAGCAACCGCCCCAACCCGTTGGGATCCGGTACCAGGGCATAGAACCCGAACATGGCCATTGCCATCAGGCCCGACGCAATCCCGGTACGCACCAGAGAGCGCGTGATAGGCCCCTCATCTATGCCCGCCAGTTTCCGCCGTGCGACAAACAGGAGCGCTATGACCTGAAAACCGACCCCCAGTGAGTTGCCCAGGGCGATAGCCCCATGAGCCAATCGAGGGAGCAGAATCCAGGCCACTGTCGTGTTGAGCGTCAACCCCCCAACAGCTGCCCAGAGCGGCGTCCACATGTCCCGTTGGGCGTAAAACAAGCGAGCGACGACTTCCAGCGTGCTGTGGGTGACGAGGCCCAGGGCGAAAAATTGCAGGGCCCAATAAACGCGATCTGTGGCGACAGCATCGAACGCCCCTCCCTGGAAAAACAGCGCGGCTAACGGACGTCCCACGACCAGCAACCCGACCGCCGCCGGGACGCTCAACGCCAGGATCAGCCGGAGCGCCCAGGAGAAGGTGTGGCGCAAGTCGGTTTTGTACCCATCGGCTTCATCGGCTGCATGGGCTTCATCGACAATGCGGGCCAGGGTGGGAAAGACGACAATGCCCATCGCGGTACCCAGGAGCGTCTGAGGCAATTGCATCAACTTCCAGGCGTATTCGTAGGCGGCTATAGCACCGTCAGGTAGATAGGAGCCAAAGGTCGTCGGTAACACGAAAGTGACGTACGTCACCCCCATACCCAGCATGCGAGGCGCCATCAACTTGAGCAGAGCCCCCAGTTCAGGATGATACAGCGAGGCGACCCATCGGGCCTGGCGGTGCACCAGCCAGGGGACTTTGATCAGCAAGTGGGCAACGGCGCCCAGCAAGCCTCCCCAGGCCAGCCCGAAAATCCCCATCCCCGGCACCAAGACGACAGCGCCGAAGATGCGGCCCAGCGTGTAGCAGAGCGGCGCCAGGGCCGGGAGCAGGAAATGCTCGTGGGCTTGCAGCGTGCTGGTGAAGACGGTGCTGACACTGAAAATCAAGGTCTGGATCAACACCAGGCGCATCAACCGGGTCGCCAGGGCGACCTGATCCAGATCGCCGGCGAAGCCCGGTGCGACAGTGACGATGATGGGGCGGGCGAAGACAGCTGCGACGATGCTGGCGCCGCCGACGAAAATCAAGATCCAGTTGACCACGACGGAAACGAGATGCCACAGATCGAAGTGTCTCTGTTTGCTCAGCGCGCGGGTGAGCAGGGGAATCAGGGCCGTCGTCAGGGCGGCGCCGGTGACGATGGTGTTGAGCCCCTCGGGTATCTCGAAAGCGGCAAAATAAGCGTCCAGCACCGCCGACGTCCCGAAGGCGCGACTCACGAGCATCTCGCGCACGATCCCTAACGTTTTGTCGAGCGCCAGGAGAGAGGCGACCAGCAACGTGGCGCGGGCGATTTGACGGATGTCGACGCCGCTAGACCCTGGCGCATCAGGGCCTAATCCAGGTTCTTCCTGTACGTCGAGCGGCGATTTTCCATCACAGATCCTGCTTGGCTCTGGCTCATCTAGTTCAAGTTCTTGATGCACCATCGGGGCTACGATGCGCCTGACGACGACGTCTTGGTCTCGGGTAAATCGCCTTCCTCACCCGCGGGAGCGACAAGACGACGCGCCTCACGACGCGCCTCGAAAGGCAATATCACGTGAAAGGCGCTGCCAGGACAGGCCGTTTCGTCGTAACCCTCACTCACGGCCCATATCCGCCCTCCATGAGCCTCGATGATACCCCGGGCAATGGATAATCCCAAACCGGGCCCTCCCCCCATGAACCGGTACGTCCCCGATACGTGTTGATTGACGTCACCGGTTTGGAAAAATTTGTCGAAAATAATCTCTCGATCAGAGGGTCTAATGCCTATCCCCGTGTCGATGATCGATACCTTGAAGTGGACAGCGTCGACTTGCCGGGCTTGGATGCTAATCTTCCCCCCATCTGGTGTGTATTTGATGGCGTTGGAGATCAGATTGGCAAACGCCTGCGCCAGACGTTGTAGATCGACTACGATGGGAGGAATAGCGTCTATGCCCTCAATCTCTAGATGGATCTTGCGCAATCGAAGGGGCTTCAGCCAGGATTGGAGTGACATACGCATCACAGCCTCCAGGGTCGTTGGAGCAAAGTATAACACCATCTTTTCTTCCTCGATCTGTGAGAGATCGAGTATGGCCTTGACGATCGTCTCCAATTGCCTGGCCCCCTTGGCAAGACTCTGGACAACACCCGCAATCTCCTCTCGCTCTACGGCGCGCGTGTTGCACAGTTCGGACAACAAGTCGGCGTACCCTTTGACGTGGGTTAATGGCGTCCGCAGTTCATGGGATGCGATGACTAAGAAATCAGTCTTGGCTCGATCCAGGCGCTCTGCACGTTTGATGGCTCGCTGCAGTTCCTCGTTCAGCTGAGTGATCTCCCGGTTAAGCGCCCGCATATCGGCAAACATCCGTGCGTTCTTGAGGGCAATCCCCGTCTGACTGGCCAGCGTGGACAGGAAGGATTGATCCTGTCTACTGAACGGTTCACCACTACGAGGCGGCCCCACTGCCAAAATCCCGAGCAGCGTAGATTGGGTAAAAATGGGCACGTAGATTTCCATCCCCATATCCTTGAGCCACTCCCGTATCCTGGGAACAAGGTTTCGAAACGCGGTCTCGTGGGCTAATTCGTGTTGAAAGAGTGCTTTTCCTCCACCCGCCAGATGCTCGATCAACGGGCTGTCGTCGTCGATCAATATCTCGGTCGACGGGCACTCTCCCAACGAGGTCTCCCCCGTTCCCTGCAACAATCGCAGGCAAATCCCCCGTTCTTCTTCGGATACCAGGATGACAGCCGCCCGTTGAACCTCCAGGGTGTCATTCACCGTCTTGAGGGTGACAGTCGCCAGGTGATCCAGGTCGATGATGTTCCCGATAGCCAGACTGTACTGGCGTAACGTCTCCTCTGGATGATAACCGGTACGTGGAATGAGGATTTGACCGACATGGATGATGAAGGCGCGATATGGTTCGTAGAGCAAGGCCACCGCTGCTGCAAAGACGATGGCTAAAAGCACTGCGAGAGGCGAGGAGGATATAGCACGGGCCGGGGATTGAGAAAATGAGGAAAGCGCCCACAAAGCAAAGAGGAAAAAGACCGTCAATGAAACGATCAGGATCGAGAAGCGCAAGCCGCCACGTATTGCAGCCCGGACGTTTGGTAAGTAGCGTCGGGACGCGGCGATGGTAATGACCGTAAGCCCCAGCAAGTGGAGCAGTAGCCCCAGCGCGCCCAAGGGTCTCGAAGCAAACAACGCCAGCGCCTGCCCCGTCACCAGCCATATCGCCGCCCACGTCCAGTAGAGCGCCCGGTTGCGGCGAAAGGCCCATTCTGTCTGCTTATGCCGCCTCTGCCAAGAGAATGCCAACGTGCTCCATAACCCGATCCAACCCACAGCAGCCAACAATTGCTCGACGTTTGGGAGCGCGCCGGTTAGCCTGGAATACGCACCGAGGATCAGGACGATAGCGCCCCAGACCCAGCCAGCAACACTCCACGACCAGTCTTCTTTTTCTTGGGTGAAAGCGCGCTCCAGTACCAACGCCTGACCGGCAGTAGTAGGCGCCAAGGCGTCGAATAGGAGGGCGGCTATCTCACCAGTTGGAGGAAAGCGGTGAGCGAAGATGCTCAAAGCGCCGCTAATTCCCCACGTGGCCGTCAGAGCGCCATAGATCACGGTCAAATAGCGGGTGCGCCGGTCGAGGTGGCGCATCTTGGCCCCGTAGCGCAATAAGCCGAGGGGCAAGAGTAACTGAGCCAGGGCCAAGACGGCCCAGATGATAACTTGGAATATCCAGGATGACATAATGAACGTCTCTTCCAGATCAGGCGACGAGCCTCTTCCTCGCCCGTACTGGCTTGCTGCAAGACTGCTTGCCCGAAGGCGTCGCGATGTCATAAACGTTATGGTTCTTTGGGATTTCGCATGGTCGCGGCGAAAAATTGACCGCTTGCTAAGCCGAGCACGCGAACCGGCAGAGAGCCAACGTTATAAGTCGCGGGGCGTAGGGATGGGCAGGGAGAATGTAAAAGTCGTGCCCTTTTCAGAGGTATCCTCCACCCAGATACGTTCGCCGTGCGCTTCGAGCGCCATCTTGCAAAAGGCCAAACCCAACCCGCTGCCTCGCTCTTGCTGTTCTCCGATGACAAACTTGTCGAACAGCTTGTTCTGTATTTCGAGCGGAATCCCCGAGCCATTGTCGATGACTGAGATGAGGGCCTTGGATTTGTTCTCTTCGTCCAACCTGGCCGTGATGCAAATGACGCCGTTCTCGGGTGTAAACTTGATCGCGTTCCCGACCAAATTCTTGAGGACTCTTTCTATCAACGACGCGTCGGCCCAAACTGGCGGGAGCGTCGATGGTATGTCGCTCTTTAGTTGGATGTTTTTTGGGACCGCCAATGGGAGTTGTAACGCCAGGACGTTGGATACCAGTTTGGGAAGAGAGATGACCGTCTGGTCCAGCGGCATTTGCCGGTTTTCCAGTCGACTAATCTCCAGGATCGCATTGACCAACTTGAGCATGCTCTGGGTATTCTCCTGGGCAATATCCCATAACTGTTGTTGGGTGGACGAGAGACTTACGTCGAGGTTGTCGGCCAAGAAGGACAACGCGCCGTGGATAGCGGTCAGCGGATTACGCAAGTCGTGAACCATTGCATGCGTGAGATCCTCGCGCATACGCTCGAGCATCCGCTCCTCGGTCACGTCTCGGAAGACCAACAGCCGGCCCATGTGAATCGAAGCGCTCATCACCGGTAAATTGAGCAAATGAATGGTGCGTGGCGGGACGCTATATTCGCCCTCGTAGGCGGATGTATCGCCGGACCGAGCACGCTCGATCTCTTTCGTGATAAACTGGCCGATCTTGGGTGCGTTGTGCTCGACGCTCTCGAAAATGTCCTGTACAGGACGCTCGATCCACTCTTCAGGGGACCCCTCGATTTGCAGGAGATCGAGCGCCGGTGCGTTGACCAGCAACACGCGTTGATCCATTTCGATGCTCACCATCAGGATGCCATCTCGACTGGATTCGATCATCGCTTGCAAACGACTGCGCTCACCGGCGATGGCCTGAAAGAGCCGGGCATTGGTCACAGCCGTGGCCACTTGTTGACCGAGCGCCGTCAATAGATCCGCTTCTGCTGACGAAAGGGGACGTGTTTTATAGGAAAACAGACTTAAAACACCGATAGAACGATCCTGATGCTGCAAAGGGATGCTGGAAAAGGCCCGTATGCCCTGAGAGAGCGCCTGGTCCAGCAAGGGGATGCGCTCTTTAAAACGCTCAACGACATCCTTTTCCAAGTCGACATCGCTCACCAAAAGAACCTGCTTTTGTCGATGGACGTGTTGGCACAATGTGCCCACTAACCCATTTTGGTCGATGTGCGCCAGCATTTGGGATGGTATGTCTCGCTCTATGGCCAATTGTAATCGCTCGCCATCATTGGCGGGGACCAAGCTGATCATGCCAGCGTCGAAGTCGAGCGAGGTGAGCGCCGTGTCCAATGTTTCCGACAAGACATCCGCCAACACGATAGACCGGCTGGTCGAACGGGCGATGGTGTATAGCGTGTTCAGACCGGCAGCGTAGTGACTGACCTCGGTGTATAGCCTGGCGTTATCTAATGCCAGGGCGATAGCCTCCGCCAGGTAGGTCGCCAGGAGTGTCTCGTCGGCGTCGAAGGCGCCCGCCTGGTCGCTGGATACATCGAGCACGCCCAACATCCGATCGCCCCGCCGAAGGGGGATAGCCAATTCACAGCGATGGGCACTGTTAACCGCCACGTAATCCTCGTCGTTGACGACGTCGGGAATGTATTGCCGTTTCCCGGTCAGAAAAGCACGCCCCGTGATGCCCTGATCGAGAGGAATCACATCGGGCGCCTCGTGGGCCAACGGTCCTGCCCTGCTCACGAAAACGAGATGGGTTCCCGGCTCGTTGGGCAGAAGGATGGCGACGTCGGGCCACCCCGTCAGCCGGGCAATGATCTCGACGGCGGCGCGGGTGATCGTCTCGACATCAAGGTGTTCTCCGGCCGCGCGAAGGGTCTCGTAAAGCGTCGTCTGGCGAACAGCTAAACGACGCTGTTCATCATACATTTGGGCATTGCGTATGGCCATAGCCATCTGGTTGACCGACGACTGGAGTAAATAGGCGTGATCCGTGTTGAAATGATTGGGATTGAAATGGGTCAAGGTGAGAATTCCCAGGATAGCCGAACCGCTGGAGATGGGGAGGCAGAGTACCGACTTGGCCGTGTAGGGTGCATCCTCCAGCGTCAACCAGCGCTCATCCTGGGCGGCATCGGCGATCAGCGCCGGCTGGCGGTGGCGAAACACCCAGCCGGCCAACCCCTTTTCCATCACGAGATTCACGATGGAACTTTTATCTGCTGGCGAGACTTTTCCCCGGGCCAATACGCTATGGGTGACCACACCGCTGCCGTCCAGAAGGAACATACTCCCGTGCTCGGCATTCGTCAGCGTGACGGCCATGTTTAGCGCGCTTTGAAGGGTATCGATCAGAGACGTCCGTTTCATCGTCGCCCGCGCAATGGCGATGAGATTCTCCAAGAGATCTTTCTGAGCTAACATATCTGCTTCGGCGCGCTTCTGACTCGTCACGTCATCCAGGATGACGAGTGCTCCTCCAGACCTGTTCTGGTGATCGCGGATGTGTGAGGTTTGCAACCGATAGATCCGCTCTCCCACGGCAACGTCAGCCTGAGTTGGAACCGTCTCTATGTGACGATTGAGGAAGGCCAGTTCATCAGGCAACACCTGTACGACAGGCTGGCCGACGACTTTCTCCACCGAGAGACCAATGAGCTTCTCCGCAGCCGGATTGACGTCGACGATGCGACTTTGGGGATCTAGCACAAATACGACGCTTTTCAGATTTTCTACGACAACGCTGCGGGCTATCGGTATCATATCGAATAGGCGGAAGAAGTGGATGCTGGCACCGGTGAGCAATCCGGCGAACATAAATGCAAAAGGCGTCGGTTCGAGTGGAAACCATGGAAACGCGTAGTTGTACAAGGTATCACTGATCACCGGTATCAGACTGCCGAATAACAGGGTCATGAGTTGCCCTCGATAGAGACGAGGCGCGTGATGAAGGGCTTGGAGGATGAGGTACAAACCGATCAATAACAACCCATACGTATATACCGCGTGAATCTGATGCCACACACCGTAGGTCGCCTTCCATACCAGCAGCGTTCCTCTTTCTCTTAGAACCACGCTGGTCCAGTTGAGGTGATGTAGTTCATTGGTCCACACGACGATCAGGGTAATCAGCGGCTCGATTGACAGGGCAACTAATACGCGCGGATCAAGCCATTTTTCGCGTCCGATATATCGGAGCAGAAAGATGAACCATGCAGTGGGGGCAATAACGATGCCTACGTATCGCACCTTGGCCCAGAAGATCTTGGCAGGCACGTCCACGCTGATCAGCCTGAGCGCGTATGCCAGGGTCCACACGGCGATGGCCAACATAAGCACCGTAAAGGAAGTAGCGCCGATGATCGAAGAACGTCGCCACGTGTAATAGGCAATGCCTAATGCGATAAACGTCGCTATAAGCAAGGGATATATAAGAGGCGTGTACTGGATATTCATCGAATGGGCTTCTCGCCTTTTGACCTAGGTGACCGGCGCCTGAAAAATTTGTCGGTTCTTTGGGATTTCGCATGGCCGCGGTGAGAGATTAGCCACGAATCCTTCGACTACGCTCAGGACAAGTTTGCACGAATGGACACGAAAAACCCAAAGATTAGTGACAATTCGTGTAATTCGTGGCGAAAAATTGACCGCTTGCTGCTAAGCCGAGCACGCGAACTAGCAGAGAGCCACAAATTTTAGCGAATGTGCAACGGAGAAATACCATGCGCTTCGAATCCACTGGCGCGATAGAATTCACGCGCCGTCGCATCACCGCGAGAGGTATCGACGAACAAATGGGTCGCACCTCGTCGGTCGGCTCGCTGAATAGCCGCCTCCACCAACGCCTGACCAATCCCCTGTCGCCGGCACGCCGGATCTACCGCGAGATCGTCGATCAAGGCCCGCAGGCCAGAGAGAACGGGAATGAAGGACAGTGCGACAAAGCCTAGCACCTGTCCATCTACTTCGGCCATCAGCACGTCCATCGCCAGGCTCTCGTGAAATCGTTGAGCCACAGATTGGAGATCGTCCGGCGTCATTTCCGCGTTAACCGGGATCAATGGCAGCAAGGCCAAAAGTCGGGCCTCGTCCTCTAACCGGGCGTCACGAATGGTCACAGAGGATTCGTCGACCTGCAGGCACGGGGAGCGCGAGCGAATCAGCCGTTCCAGCACCTCCCGGTGTGTGCGAAAGGCGAGGTTTTCGGGTAGGTCATCCAGAGGGAAAATGCGCACGTCCTGGGCATCATCACCGGCCTGCATTTCTCCTCCAATAGGCCTGGCCCGGTAGAAGATCACGATGCCGCTGTGGGGCAAAGCGCCCTCGGGGAATGAGGATACACCGAACAACTCCAGTATCTTGATGTCGAGCCCGGTTTCGTATCATCTCAATAAACCGGGGCAAACTCGCTCGGGCCGGTCTCCTGACCGTGCCCGCTGTGGCTCGGTCGGGAGACCGGCCACAGCTCCCCAACTTATTGAGAAGATACCCGGTTTCTTCCTTGCATTCGCGGATAGCCGCTTGTTCGACGCTCTCATCTTCTTCGATGTAACCGGAGGGTAGCGCCCACGACCCTACAAAGGGCGCCTGGCCCCGCTGAATTAACACGACGCCTCTCCCCATTTCTATCAACACGCCAGCTCCCGGCACCGGGTTGCGATACATCACGAAGCGACAATAGGGACAGATCTCGCGCACACGACCGGCTACCTCGCCCGTCTCCATCGCCGCCCCACAACGAGGACAATAGGTCACCGGCAAACTCCTCCCATTAGCCCGGCAACAAGACAGAGCGCAACTCAGGCGCGTAAGCATCAATCACGTCTGGCCTGATCGCGTTAGCGCCAACCGTCTCGGCGTACAGTCTGGCGCTCCGCCGAGGCGTCCTGGCCTGAGTTGCGGGATCGAGCTCGATGAGGCCAAAACGCAGCGTCCACCCCTCGGCCCACTCGAAATTATCCACCAGCGTCCAGTGATAATATCCCATCACCGGATAGCATAATTGAATCGCGTGCCACATCTGGTGCAGGTGGGTCAAGAGATAACGGGGTCGTTGGTCGTCGTCATCGTCGGGGAGGCCGTTCTCGGTGACGTAGATGGGTAATCCCAGGCGGGATAGTCGCTGAAGGCAACGGAACAACCCCTCCGGATAAAATTCGCCGTACTCGCCATCGAGCATCTCGGCGCTATCGGCGTGGCGGCGGTGGCAGAAGAGGGCCTGAGATTGAGAATGATCGAAAGCGATCAAATCGCGCGTGTAGTAGTTCAAACCGATCCAGTCGAGCGTTTTACGGAGTCGCCAGGCTAAACCGAAACCCAGGGGCAACATCCACAACCCTTTGGTCAACGCCGTCAATATCGCCTGATTGTATACGCGATCGGTCAGCCCGGTCACGAGGTGGTCCAATGGAGAGCGGGGATTGAAGGGGTCGAAGGGACGCATATTGTGCGCCAGTCCCACCTTGGCGTCGGGTTGGATAGCATGGATCTCCCGGTAGGCTGCCGCATGCGCCCTCAATAGGTGACGAATGACACGGAAACCGACGCCAAGGTCCGCCTTACCCGGCGGGAACGCACCTTCCAGGTAACCCATATAACCATAGACGTTAGGCTCGTTGATGGTACACCACATGTCACAGTATTGGCCCAACGCACCGACGGTGCGACGCACGTAACGGGTGAATAGATCAATCGCCTCCGGCATCTCCCATCCACCCCGCTCGATCATCCACAGGGGATTGGTGAAATGATGTAACGTGACCATCGGTTCGATGCCGCGTGCCCGCAGCCCCTGCAACATCTCGGCATAGCGGGTCAGGGCGGATTCATCGAATACGCCTGGCTGAGGTTCAATGCGCGACCACTCGACCGAAAGCCGCATAGCATTCAATCCCATCGCCGCCGCCCGGTCGAAGTCAGCCTCGGCATTTTCCCACCAATCACAGGCCTGTCCAGATACATGTCCCTTCTCGACGTGCCCGTTCGCCTGCTCCCAACGCCACCAATCGTTGTGGATATTGTCTCCCTCGACCTGGTGGGCAGCGGTCGCGACCCCCCATTTGAAATCGTCGGGGAAGTGAAACACCGCGCTCGGCCGGGGTCGCTCTTCGTCTTCGTCGACCATCGCCAGTGTGGCGATCTCTTCTCGTCGAGGCAGTGGCGGTGCTTCGATCGTGAGGGCTGGTTCCAGTATGGATCTGTCTTCCGTTTTTTCCGCCGGCGATATCCCCCGGTCGAGCGGCAGTCTTTCTACCACGACCTGACCCAATTCAGGCACCTCGCCTTCACCCAGGGACCAATCATCCGGCGCTACCGGCGCTTCTTGTTCCAGCGTCGGGTCAGTTTCTTCATCCAGCGTTTCCAATGATGATCCTGTCTCGTCGAAGACCCATTCCACGTCCATCTCGGCGAACGGATCCTGTCCCAGGACCTCGATCCTCGGTTCGCCCTCTTCCTGGTGGACCCAATGAAGGTCTATGTCTTCGAACGGATCGTCACCCAGGAATTGTTCGTCTTTTTTTGTCTGATTGGACTTCTTTTTACTTTTAGCCATCACGTAAAACCCTCTCCGCCAAACGTTTGTATTCGGTCGAAGCCGCACTGCGCGGCGAGTATTCAAAAATCGTCTTGCGGTGACTGGGAGCCTCAACGAGTTTCGTATTGGCCCGGATTGGATCCGCCACCAGGTCGGCAAAATGCCGCTGAAGAATCCCCAGAATTTCTCGATCCTGTTTCAGATTGGGCGAGTAAAGCGTGGGCAAGATGAGGTACAAGCGGACGCGATGTCCTGGTATCCGACTGACGTTCTTGAGTGTTTCGATGACCTGTCGCGTCCCAATCATCGAAAGATAACTCGTCGAAACCGGCACGATGATCTCCCGGATGTATCGTAACCCACTCTCGCTCAGAATACTCACCGAAGGGGAAAAGTCTATGAGCACGTAATCGTAGCGCTCGTTCAGTTGTTTCAGTTTATTGTCCAACAGCTTGCGCGCCTCTCGAACGTCGTTCATCCGCCACATCTCGCCCTCAGCTTCCAATAAAGCGCTGTCACTGGCGATAATATCGACATTTTTGCGCGCTTGGGCGATGCACTGGTTAGGCTCAACCAACCCCAGTAGCAGATCTCTGAGGGAATACTCATACTTCACCCCCAGGCACGTCGCCAAGCTCCCCTGGGGATCTAAATCGATACCAAGAACGCGGGCATTTTTCATCGCCAAGGCCGCTCCCAGGTTTACCACCGTCGTCGTCTTGGCTGTTCCGCCCTTATAATTCAAAATACCAATGCGTCTTGTCATGGCTCAGTCCTTCCTGCCTATCCCGCTTGATAACTGGAATTTTACGCTTAAGAATTCGGAAACCCTCGCCGAGTATGATTTACTGTCGCGTCAAAATCTGCTGTACATTGCGTTTTTTGAGACTTCCGAATTCTAATGACGATCTACATTACCCGACATCTCTGGATCACGAATGTCACGAAAGGACAAATAACACGAATTTTGGCTTCGAATTTCAGGTTCTTTGGGATTTCACATGGCCGCGGTGAGAGATTAGCCACGAAGCCTTCGACTACGCTCAGGACAGGTTTGCACGAATGGACACGAAAAACCCAAAGATTAGTGACAATTCGTGTCATTCGTGATAGAAAACCAGACTCTTGGCCACGAATGTCGGGTAGTGAAATGACGATCTACTGGAAAATCAAGTTGAGGAGCATCGAAATCATCGCACGTATTTATTCCCAAGAACATACAGGTAACAACTCTGCTCATGGTAATGATAGGTCGGTCTCTAACCAGCTAATTGTACAGTGAGTTGGCCTGTCAGGCAAGCGCGAATTATCTTCTTTGCCACCGGTTAACTGGGGGGTTCGAAAGGACGGAAATCTCCACCTCGAACTTCTTGCACTGGGCTGACGACGAAGAAAGCTTGCGAGTCAATGTGGGACACGATATCCTGCAAATGGGGAATTTGCACGTCGGTGACCGCACACAGTAACACGTCGCGGGGCTCGCCAGTGTAGGCGCCTGTTCCTTGTAACACCGTGACGCCTCGTCCCAGTTCTTGCAATATCCGATCTGAGATGTCTTTCCCATGAGTCGAGATAATGGTCACCAGTTGCTCGTTGGCACTGGGCTGGAAGACCACTGGCCCTTTCCTACTTGCGGGCATTTTTCCAATCCACCGCGCGAATCGAGGCGCGCTCACATACCAGGCTGGATACACGTAAGAGATCAGAACCAGGAGCCACAAAACGAGGTAGATCGCTCCAACGCCGCTCGCAATCCAGGCCCCGGTTAGTGGGCCAATCGACGCACGCTCGACGACGAGGGTCATATTTACAGTCGATTTTGGATGGACGGTCAGCTTGGCCCACCAACTGAGCAGCAGCAACGAAAGCAGCCAGATGTAATTGCGGCGCAAACGCCGCCCGATCGCCTCGGACCAAGAGATGGGGAACACCGGTTCAGCCAGGCTATCGACCAGGTGATAGGCCCAGTCGGAGGAGAGACGAAAAGGAGGCGCCAGTATCGGGGCGACGAAATCGGTCTCTATCAAGCGCACGCGATACGCCCAAAGGGCATAATAGCGGTAACGACGGGCTTCGAAGAGAAGAAACATGAGCACCAACAGAAACGCCAGGAGGAGCATGAAATGTGGATTCTGCGGCGATCCAAAAGCGAAGGTCAGCATTGCGCCAACGGTCACTACAGCCCAATTGGTCGTCGCGTCCAACCGGGTGCGCCAGGTATTGGAACGTGTGATCTCGGCGCGATAGAAATGCACCAGAGTCGTGGTAAACTGGGTCAAATCCATCTGATCTCTGTGGAAAGTCCCAGCGCTATGAGCTCCCGTTTCGTCTGCTTCAGAGGTATCCTGTTCCTGATTATGTTCTCTTTCAGTCATAAACACCTAACCTGGACGAGCCAGAACCCATAAAGGGTGCCAGTGGCAAATGCTTGCTCGCTTGCATTACTTCCGTACCCTATCATCTCAATAAACCGGGGCAAACTCGCTCGGGCCGGTCTCCTGACCGTGCCCGCTGTGGCTCGGTCGGGAGACCGGCCACAGCTCCCCAACTTATTGAGAAGATACCGCTGGACGTCCACCGAGTTGGAGAAAAACGGTCAACGAGTCAAATCGAGGCAAAAACACTGCTAAACTGCCGCTTTCAATTGCCGCAGCCAATGGGTGCAGGGTCAATAATAGCAATCCCGTCACCGAAAGCCAGTGATGAATCTTGGCTGGCGAGTACTTCACCCGGCGCACGATCTGTTTGGAGAAAGCAGGTGTCACGATGGCCCAGAAGACCAAGAGGTATCCCAACAAGCCTGCACCCCGGATCAACCAACGTATGGATGCGCCGCCAATCAACCCACTCAGACCCATAGCTGTCAGAAAATTCATGAAGACGAACAGAATTGTGTACAACAAAATAATCACCTCCTACACGTCGCTTGCAAGCCGCTGGATTGTGATCCGGCGGGTGCAAGGTGAGCAAAAGTTGTTGGTTTGGAACTCTCCCCAAGTTAGTATATATCGACTGACGAAAAGTGCCAAGTCGCCAGCTTTCCGCATAGCGCCACAAGTGCGTGAGGTTATCGTCGTCTATTTTCCCCCAATTCCCCAGCCACGTTCATTCCATGAAGACCCGACCCGCAGGATAACAAATTTTTGACTTTTGATACTGAATGTGCTAATATAAAGTCAGTTTTATTCGATTTATCTGTCCTCATCACATTCATTCTATCGAGCGCCTGAGTACGCGTATTCATTCTTCTCTCTTCTAAATGTGAATTCGCTTTAGGAACCGTTCAAAAACGCTTCAACTTGGCATGATTCCTTACAGAATATACTAGATCTATGCTCTGTTTTGAACGTAATCCTATGTACTAAACATTCCAGGCTGCCAGTGGTAGAGCGACACACTGAACGGGTGAGGACGAAATGATCCTCACCCGTTTTTATATGCACCGTAGTAGAGACGAGCATATACAGGCTAATAAGCTGAAACCATCGTTTTCTGTTAGGGCCTAACCGATAGAGGCCTTGCCTGTGTCTTCTCGATAAGTTGGGGGAAAAGCAGGGCGGAATGCGTGCAACCGCGCGAGCGTGCTCGCGATGTTGCCTGCGCCTTACATTACCCCAGGTTATTGAGAAGATAGCCTGGCCTTGTACATTGAGCAAGAATTGGCTATCGCTAATTCCTTTTTGGTTCCGGCCCTGTCCGGGTTAGGGCCTAACCAATCGAATCCTTGCACAGTGAGCAAGCATTGGGTCGTCGATGGCTTCTTATAGGCTTTGGCTCTGTCCGGGTTAGGGTCTTATTGGAGGATATCTGTGAGCGCAGAATTCATCTCGCGAATTATCGGTATGATCGTATTAGCTATTGGCGGCGTATTCTTCGGCATCTATCTGGCTAAATTGACCGGGGATCACCCAACACAATATGCATCGATTTTCCTGCTCGTGGGCGCCCTCATAGGCCTGATTTTAACCCCCTACGTCACAGTCAGGCCCTTTATGGCGATCCGAAAGCGAATCCGCAATATGCCGGCCCAGCAACTGCTCTCTTCTGTGCTGGGGCTCATCGTCGGTCTCGTCATTGCTGGCCTGATTTCTTTCCCTCTCTCTATGCTTCCACCGCCTTTCAGTCAGATTCTACCCTTCGTCGCGGCCGTCCTGTTCGGATACTTTGGCATAGTCATCATGATTACCCGCCAACACGACATATTCTCTATCATCCGGGGCCAACTGCCATCGCGGAGCGAACGTCAGGCCACCGATTATCACCCATCACAACGGCCTATCCTGCTCGACACCAGCGTCATTATCGACGGACGTATCGCAGACGTCAGTCAGACCGGCTTTGTCGATGGCGAGATGCTGATACCACGATTCGTCCTCAACGAACTCCAACACATCGCCGATTCCTCCGACACACTACGGCGCAACCGGGGGCGTCGTGGGCTGGAGATGCTCCACCGACTACAAGAGGAGTCCATCACTCCAATACGCATCACCGATATGGACATCGAGGATGTCCGAGAGGTCGACGACAAGCTGGTGATGCTGGCAAAACGGCTGCGTTGTCCGATTATGACCAACGACTATAACCTCAACCGGGTCGCCGAGCTACAGGGTGTCCGGGTGCTCAACATCAACGAACTGGCCAACGCTGTCAAGGCGCTCTTTTTGCCCGGCGAGTCTCTGAACGTCAGAATCGTCCAGGAGGGAAAGGAGATCGGCCAGGGTGTAGGGTATCTGGACGATGGCACCATGGTCGTGGTAGAAGACGGGAAAGCCTACATCGACCAAGCCCCGGATGTGATGGTCACCAAGGTATTACAAACGGCCGCTGGGCGTATGCTTTTTGCACGATTGATTGAGTGACAAAGGAAAGAGAATGTCTCTGCACATTTTTAATTATCTGACGCGAGAAAAGGAGCCCTTTAAAGCGCTAGAGCGAGGCCAAGTGGGGATGTACGTCTGTGGCCCCACCGTCTACGATCACGCCCACCTGGGGCACGCTAAATTATACGTCGCAATGGACGTCATCGCGCGTTACTTGCGTTTCCAGGGCTACAAGGTGCGCTACGTCCAGAATATCACCGACGTGGGACACATCTTAGATACAGGTGAGGATCGCGTTATCAAAAGAGCGCGACGGGAGCGGGTTGAACCAATGGAACTCGTGGAAACGTACACCCGCTCATACTTCGAGGATATGGATGCTCTGAACATCGTTCGTCCCAACATCTCTCCCCGCGCCAGCGGTCACATCATCGAGCAAATTGAAATCGTCACAGGATTGATCGAGAAAGGCCACGCCTACGAAACATACGAAGGGGACGTCTATTTTTCGGTGGCATCGTTCCCCGAATACGCTAAGCTCTCCGGTCGCAACGTCGACGAACTCGAGCCGGGCGCCCGGGTCGCTGTGCAGGCAAACAAACGTCATCCGGCAGACTTCGCCTTGTGGAAACACGCCGAAGCAGAGCACATCCTGCGCTGGCCCTCGCCCTGGGGATGGGGTTATCCGGGCTGGCACGTCGAATGTTCCGCTATGGCGATGAGATACCTGGGCCAGACCTTCGACATTCACGGCGGCGGCCTGGAGAACATATTTCCCCACAACGAATGTGAAATTGCCCAATCGGAAGCATACACCGGTCAACCCTTTGCCAAGTATTTTGTGTTGGCCGGCTCATTGACCGTCAACGGGGTCAAGATGAGCAAAAGCCTGGGCAACTTCCTATCCATCAAAGACGCGCTCAAGATCTACAGTCCGGAGGGCATCCGCTTCTTCATTCTATCGTGCCACTACCGCAACCCGATCGACTTCAGCCGAGAGGCGATCATCGCTGCCGAACGGGGCCTCGAACGGTTGACCAACACTGTCCACAACTTGCGCAAACGCATCGAGCACGCCATGCCTTCCGGGACGGCGGATCTCTCATACATCACCGAACTGGATCCCTATCGCCATGCCTTTATCGAGGCGATGAACGATGACTTCAATACGCCCCAGGCTATCGCCGTCCTCTTCGACATCAATCGAGAAGTCAACGCCCTGCTCGCCTCCGGGGAGTCTATGGGGCGAGGAACCTTGTCGGCCATAGACAACCTGTATCGCGATCTGGGGGGTAAAGTGCTGGGCATTATTCCCGACGACCTGACGGAAAAATTCAGCGGCGATATCGTCGAAGGGCTGATCAACATAATCCTGGACATCCGCAAGCAATACCGAGAAAGCCAGGAATGGGATAGGGCCGACGAGATACGGCGCCAGTTGAGCGATCTGAACATCGTCATTGATGACCGGCCCGAGGGCCCCGTCTGGCGAATCGAGCGCGGGCAATAACGGGGGGATCATGCGAGAAATTCTTTATGGACGACACGCGGTCTGTGAATCCTTGCTGGCTGGACGACGCAAGCATCACAAAGTTTTGCTGGCCAAGGGCGTTCGACGGTCTGACGTCATCGACCAGATTGTCTCGCTGGCCCGGCAGGCAAACATACCGGTGATCGACACGCAGCGAGACCACCTGGACAAGATTGGAAATATCAACCACCAGGGAGTCGCTCTAGAAACCGACGCGTATCCATACGTAACTCTCCTCGACATGCTGCCCGACTCCCCCGCCCACGCGCGGGAAAGCGCCCCATTTTTCCTGCTGCTCGATCTCCTGCAAGATCCCCAGAACGTCGGCAGCCTGTTGCGCACGGCCGAGGCCGTGCGCGTCACCGGCGTCGTCATTCAGCGCCGCCGGGCCGTCGACATCACGCCGACCGTCGTTCACACCTCAGCCGGCGCGGCCGAACATCTCCCCATCGCCCAGGTCACCAACCTGGTCAAGGCCATTCGCGATCTAAAGGCGCTCGACGTCTGGGTTGCCGGGTTAGAAGCCACGCCCGACGCCCAGCGATACGAGCAGGCCGACTTACGAGGCCCATTAGCCATCGTGCTAGGCAGCGAGGGAGAAGGATTGCGCCGGTTGGTGCGCGAAACTTGCGACTTTCTCCTGCGACTCCCCATGTTGGGCAAAATCACGTCGCTCAACGCCTCGGTAGCCGGGTCTGTTATCCTATATGAAGTTTTACGCCAACGCCAACACGGTAGTAGCCCACAGGAGTAACCTAATGACTGCGAACGATCATTCGATTGCTAAAGAGACATGTGATGCTGAGACGCCGGCATCTGAACAGGAATCCCGCATCAACTGGGGCGTCATTATCGGTTTGACTGTCAGCGCCATATCCCTTTATATCGCCATCCAGAACCTCCATCTGCGGGAAGTGTGGGAAGCGTTTAGACAGGCCCAATATATCTGGATCATCCCGGCCGTTCTCCTCTATCTACTCGCCCTGATGGCCCGCACCGGCCGTTGGCAAGCATTGCTCTCTTCAGAGAAGAAAATACGCTTTCGAAATCTGTTGCCCACGATGGCCATGGGCCGAGGCGCCAACAACCTCTATCCCTTCCGCACCGGGGAGATCGTGCGCGTGCTCCTCCTGCGCAAGAGAAATGAGGTCTCCGGCGCCGCCGGCCTGGCGTCCATCATGGTCGAACGGGTTTTCGATGGACTGACGATGGTCTTGTTTCTCATCCTGGCGGCCCTCATTGGCGGCATCCCCACCTATCTGCGCTACGTCTTTTGGGCCGCGATGGGCGTCTTTGGCGTCGCTTTGGCCTCGATCTATACCATCGTCCTGTGGCCCACCCCTTTCCAAAGCATAGCGGAATACTTCATCGAGCACCTCATCCCCAAGCCTTTCCGTCCACGATTGCGCAGCATCGTCGAACGATTTATCTACGGGTTCTCCTCTGTCAGGTCGGTCCTGACGTTGACGCTGGTGCTGTTCTTCTCCATCTCCGTCTGGTCAGCCGAGACCTTTAGTTATTGGCTTATGATGCACGCCTTCGGCTTCAGCGGGATGGTCAACTTCCACCAACTATTGCTGATGAGCAGCGCGGCCAACCTGGGTACCGCGCTTCCATCGGGACCGGGCAACATAGGCACCTTCGATGCCCCCGCCATCCTGGTCCTGACCTGGGTCGGCATCCCAGAAAATACAGCCATCAGTTACCAAACCTTACTGCACGCCGTCCTGTGGAACACCGAGACCCTGTATGGACTATGGTTTATGTGGCGCGGCGGTCTCAAAAAGGCGGATCTCGACCAAACCCTGGCCGAAGCGAAGAGCCAGATAAGTCAAAAACACGCGAGGTAACCATGGACATTGGCATCATCGGAGCGGGCATCGCGGGTCTGACGGCCGCTTACGAACTGACCCAAAAAGGACACGACGTCGTCATTTACGAAACCCGACCCTACACAGGTGGCCTCTCGGCCGGCTTCCGGGACAGGCGTTGGAGTTGGTATCTGGACCGTTTCTACCATCACTGGTTTGCCACCGACGAGGACGTCATCAAGCTGATCGAGGAACTGGGCGCACGAGACAAGATGTTCTTCCCGTGGCCCACGACCTCCCTGTATTACCAGGGGCAGATCTATCCCCTAGATAGTCCCATCCCCTGGTTGAAGTTCATCCCGCTGACACAACTTCATCGCGCCATCCGCGTGTTCCAGTTCAAACCGCTTCCCCTTTTGGATCGTCTGCGCTTCGGGCTGGGCGCATTCTACCTGACGCTGACCAAGAACTGGCAATCGCTCGAACAAATTTCGGCCGAAGCGTGGTTGCGAGAAAAAGTTGGCCGAAGGGCCTACGAGATGATGTGGAAACCGCTCCTCATCAGTAAATTTGGCGAGGAGCACTACCAAGAGGTGAACATGGCCTGGATGTGGGCCAGGGCCTACAAACGAAGCGCCCGGCTGGGGTATTTCGAAGGCGGTTTCCAGGCCTTCGTCGATCTGCTGGCCGAACGAGTACAGGCCCAAGGCGGGATTATACGCCTCGGCACACCGGTGCGAGCCATCCACCCCACCGAAGACAGGCATCTATTGATAGAAAGCGCAGCTGGCCAAAGCGTCCACGAGCACGTCATCGCCACCTGTGCGCCCCAAGAAATGCGTCGCATCACACCCGATTTCCCCCCTCCCTACGTCGCCCAACTCGACAATCTCAAGTCGATGGGCGCGTTGGTGCTCATACTGGCGCTCAAATACTCCCTGACCGACGATCACTACTGGATCAACATCCCGGTTAGCGAGGGACTGCCCTTCATGGGCCTGGTCGAACACACCAACTACGTCAGCCCCACCCACTATGGCGGCGATCGCATCGTGTACTGCGGCGACTACCTGCCGCCCGATCACGCCTATTTCGACTACACAAAAGAGCAACTATTCGAGACTTACCTGCCGGGACTGACCAAGATCAACCCAAATTTCCGACCCGATTGGGTGCGGGCCAGTTGGAAATTCACCGAAAGTTACGCCCAACCCATTCCCA
>Ga0129302_1001066_pt1 | contig 20550 bp, 13 predicted proteins | sample BlaSprsedimmetaG_FD_94476 | JGI IMG/M metagenome (GOLD analysis project Ga0129302, IMG submission 94476) | Hot spring sediment bacterial and archeal communities from California, USA to study Microbial Dark Matter (Phase II) - Blank Spring... | ecosystem: Environmental > Aquatic > Thermal springs...
CCAATTGACGCTGCTGGCTACCCTCATCCTCGAACTCGACTGGTGGATCGACTGCCTGCTTCACGATTTTCTCCGGGCGCTTTGTGATGACTTCCTCGACAATTTCCGCATCCGCATCCGCATCCTCAATCTCAGTCTCAATATCCACGTCTTCCAAATCGCTCTCGACGGGGGCCACGTCAGTGGATGGGATGTCGCGCTGTCCAGGATCCTTATCTTCCACCCGTATGACTTCCACGTCCACGCTCGCTTTTGAGGGTATCGCCGACGTATCGGAGTGCTCTTCGATGGCTTCCGACGCCGCTTCGGGATCTGGCGTTACCCGCGCGGGACTATCCGAGTCTCTATGGCTTCGCTGTGAAAACAAATCGTCCAAACCGGCTTCCAACTTTTTCTTCTGTCCCATGTCCATTTTCCTCGCTAAAACCCGTGACGAGCGACGAAGCACATCCCCTCAGATCAAACACAATCTCATATTAGTTTATCACATGCCAGACATCTTAACAATTCCAAAATGCTCTCGGAAAGTTTCCAAATGGATTTACTGCCCGACATTCGTGGCCAAAAGCTTGATTTTTTATCACGAATCACACGAATGTCCGGATTTCACGAATTTCGCATACCATTATCGAGCCGTCAGACGCTGATGTAACTCGCGGGCCAGTTCCCGGTATTGCTGGCTGGCCCGGGTGCGCGGGGCGTACGTGATAATCGGTTCGCCGGCCGCCGGGCTCTCGCGCAGTCGTGTGTCCACCCCGATGACGGTCTGCATCAGGCGTTCGGAGAAATGGGTCTGCAACTGGCCCAACACCCCCTGGCAGATGCGGTTGCGCTGGTCGTACAGTGTCGCCAACAGATAATAGGCCAGATCGGGGTTGGTGCGCTCTTTCACCAACTCGATCACGTCCAGCAAGCGATTTACCCGTCGCGCAGCATAGTACTCACATTGGACGGGCACCAGCACCCACCGGGACGCCGTCAGCGCCATAATCGAGAGTCCTCCCAGCGAGGGTGGACAGTCTAACAGGACGTAGGCGTAGCGTTCGCGCCAGGGCGCTAACTTCTGTGCCAGGGTCGTCTCGTAACCATCCTGATCGTACAAGCGGCGCTCGACCCCGGCCAGGCGTGGATCGGTGGGCAAGATGTCCAGCCCCGTCATGACATGCGTCTCGATCTCCAGGGGCAGTGGCGTGCCTTCGGGATCGAGCCAGTCGGCTGCCGAGCACGTTAACGCTTCGGCGGCCAATCCCGCCGCCAGCGTCAGATCGGCCTGGGGATCCAGGTCCACAATCAAGGTGCGATGGCCCATCTCGGCTAAACTGGCGCCCAAGGACATACATGTCGTCGTCTTGGCAACCCCGCCCTTGTTATTCGTAATTGCGACAATGCGGCTCACTGTCATCCTCCTCTCCACTCATTTGAGTGTGTTCCGAACGAGTTGTGACAAACCCCGCGACGGTTGCGAACAATTTTTCAAGCCGTGCGGTTAGCAACGAATGGATTTCATACAGATGTTTGCTATCCGCGCTCACGGATTTTCACAGATGGACACGGATTAAACCGCTTTCCTACAGGAAAAATCTGTATGAATCCGTGAGCCATAACGATTAACCGCACAGGTCGCAATTTTTGTCGATTGATCTTCGTAGCGTCGGTTGTCTTGGATTCAAAATTGCACGCTAACCTTCGCGAGGTTTCTGTTTCTAGTTCAAAAGAAGCGTTTGAACGCTCACCACCTATAGTTTACACCATCGGTTGACTCCATACAAGTAACTAATAGGAAGCCCGACGCAAGGCGGACCAACTTTATCGAAACACGTTTCGACGATGGGCTACGGGGATTCCGGCATGCCAACGTAGCCGCCGGTCCCGAAGATCAACCCCACTTCCCTGGCCAGACCGGGCAACAATTGGGCCAGGTTCAACCCCGGGCACACGGTGACCTCCGGCTGGAAATCCCGGTGCCCCGCCAGGTGCGTAATCGCGTACCGATCGACCAGAAAGCGGCACAGCGACTTCAGGCTCTCGATCTGCGGATCGGTTGGCATTTGGCGCTCGAAATTACCCAGCAGCACGACCCCCACTGTCCCGGTGTTGTGTCCGCCGGTGTGTGCGCCCCGAGCCGCCAGGGGACGTCCCTCGTAGATTCGCCCTGCTGCGTCGATCACGAAATGATAACCCATATCGGCGTAACCTTTACGTCGCATGTGCTGACCTTGAATCTCCCGGGGGCCATCGCTCAAAGGAAGGGCTGAGTGATGAATAACGATGGTGTTCAGCGCCTCGTCCAGTGGCTCGTCGTAGATGAACCATCCGCCGGCATTCGTCTCGGGATCGTAGCGGCCCTCGACAGAGCCATCCACGACCGGTTCCCGCGCGCCCCATTCGGCGCGAGAGATGACGTACAATGATTTACCGACGGCTTGTGACGCGCCAAGGGAGCGCGTCAAGATCAACGGCGCGCTCGTCTCCTCCCGTCCGCACCGGTAGTGATAGCGAGCTAGAGCCAACAACGCCACACAGACGCTGCCGATGAGAAAAAGCCTCACAAGAGCCGTTCGCATCGTCTCACACCCTCCTATCCCGGACAGAGCCGGAACCAATAAGGAAGCGCTTCGTATGCAAAATTCTTACACGAAAAACAAGAATTTCACTGGATAGACACTATCACGCAAACCTACGCAAAAAGCGCCCATCAACCGCGCATCAAACAGGGCAGGTAAAGACGAGGCCACCCGTCCAGCGAGAAGGCCTGCGTCGTCGTCGTCCCCGCCGTCGCCACGACACCGGTGATCGTCTGCGGGTAATGGGCCAGCGCCCCGGCGGTCCCGGTGTAGGTCCCGCTCAGGACAGTCACACGATACAGGCCATCCACGCCGGTCACCGTCTCGAAGCGCTGACCAGCGCGCTCGCCAACGCTCTCGAAACGCACATTAGCCCCCGCCAACCCATCTCCGCTGGGCCCGCTTACCTGCCCGGTGATGACGCCGGTGGCGACGACGTCGGTGTAGACGGTCAAAAACGTCGCCGAGAACGGCCCCCAATATCCCGCCTCGTCCTGCCCGCGCACGAAGACGAGATGACGGCCCGGCGTCCAGCCCGCCGTCGGCGCCCACGCCTCGACCTGCTCGACCGGAGCGTCGAAAGCGCCGTCGACCGCCGTCATCGGCGCGCCGACCCCGCCCGCCCACGGCGGCGCATCCACGTAATACTCGGCCCGCGCGATTCGGTCGCCGCCGTTGTCCCGGTCGTCGATCTCGGCGGTGAGGCGCACCGTCGCGCCGCGCAGCGTCCCGTCCACCGTCGTGGAGACGGCGCGGGCGTCGGGGCCGTGGGCGGTCAGATAGGGCGTGCGAGCCGCCTTGGCGGCGTAGAGCAGCGCCGGGATGTTGGGCTGGATCAGGGCGTCATAGCGGCTGCAGGGGGGATAAAAGTAATCGCTGGATGAGCCGATCTCAAACGTGTAGGACGCGATCCCCAGGGCCCCGTACGTCCAATCGTCGGTCGTGCCATCGGTCCGGTAGAGGCCAGAGGCCTGCTTGGGCGTGTAACCGTTGTAAGAGGCCATCTTGCACCCCAGGGCGGCGAGCCCCGCCGCGTTGGGGGCCGGGTCGTCGGTGTGGCCCCACGGCCAGAGCACCAGGTTGCTGTAGGAATGGAGCGTGATGAACACGCCGGTGGCGGTGAGCGGCGCCGCGGCGTCGAGCGCGTCCTCCCGTTGATCGGGAAAGATCGAGCGGGCATAAGCCTCGACCGCCTGGGTCTCGCTCTCGGAACCGGCGCTGGGCCCGCGGTAGGTCTGGGCGCACGGATAGCCGCTGGAACAATACTCGTTCCCGCATATATGCCAGCCGAAGGTCGAGTTGCGGTTCAGGTCCACGCCATAACTCGTGCTACAGCCGTGCGTCGGATTGGTATTCTTGCGCCAATAAGCACCAGGCGGTTCGTTCTTCACGTGACCGTCGGGATTCGTACTTGCCGAGACGTGAATTTCGTGGTGGTCGAGCAGCCACGTCACGTCGGGATCGATACCATAGTTATCGGTCAGGTAGTCGATGAAGACCATCGCCAGCTCGTTGGTGATGATTTCCCGCCCGTGGACGTTGGCAATGACGAAGAGCGTCGGTTTCGGCCCGGCGATGGCCTGGTTGGTGATACGCAGCACCCAGATGTCGCGGCCTTCGTAACTCTCGCCGATGTGCATCAGGGCGGTGATGCTCGGATGATCGGCGTGGATGACCTGCAAATCGGCGTATAGCTGGTCGATGGTGCGGTAGCAGGCATAATCGAGCAGCGCGTCAGGACCGACGCCAACCTCGGGCAGCGGCAGCGTCTCGAAAGTGAAACCCAACGAGCGCAGCCAGGCCCGCTCGCCCGCAGAGACGTAGGCCAGCACGCGCCCCTTATCCTCCTCCTCTCCAGGACGCACTTCCCACACGTCCAACCTCCCCGCCAGTCGCTCCAACTCGGTCCGAGCAGTGTAGCGGATGAGGAGCAGCGCCCGATCATCCAGTTCCTGCGCCCGGACAGACGCAGCCGGCGTCAACGTCAAGAGCAAAAGCAGGAATAGCACAGTGCGAAATTTCTTGTAATTCACAGACACCTCCAAAATCGAAATAACTTGACAATGGCACATTAGTTGATCTCAGACTTCCGAAGTCTAGAAAATCGCCTTGGAGCACAAGAAACGTATCATCTCAATAAACCGGGGCAAACTCGCTCGGGCCGGTCTCCTGACCGTGCCCGCTGTGGCTCGGTCGGGAGACCGGCCACAGCTCCCCAACTTATTGAGAAGATACCAAGAAACCGGCTTTTGCAAAGATTCAGCCGATGAGATGAGTCGTTGTAGACTTCGGAAATCTGACTCTCTGCTAGTTCGCGTGCTCGGCTTAGCAAGCGGTCAATTTTTTGCCACGAATTGTCACTAACTTTGGGTTTTTCGTGTTAATTTGTGAAAACCTGTCCTGAGCGTAGTCGAAGGATTCGTGGCTGATTTGTGATGCTCCCCCAAGGTTTGTATGCGCCTAAATCGCACTTGACATCATGAGTCGATGTGATACAATCCATATTGAATTTGGGGATGACAGGCTTCGACGGAGAAGGCTGGTCACGGACTGCAAGTCGGGGCGCTCTGACCCCGTGAACAATGGAGCACAACTTCCAAAGTGCCAATAACACTTGGATTCCAGTTCCCCAGACCGCCGTCGCTGCGGCACCGCTCGCGGCGTAGCCCGGTCTAGGGACTGACTGACCGCATAAGCGGTCACGTCCGCCTCGGTCTCTCACTGGCGGGTCGAGGGTCGGGCGTCATAAAGTCGGTGTGCTGCGTCCCGACGCCGATAGGGACGCTCAAGAGGGAGTTTAGGCTCCCATCGGCTCAGTCTGGGTGAGCGCGGTTGACGGTGACTCCCCAGGCAAAACAGAAACAGTCAACTAAACTTGTAGATGTCCTTGGCTGATTTCTTCGGACGCGGGTTCGATTCCCGCCATCTCCACAAAAAAGAGGCTGGTGGTCTCCGCCAGCCTCTTTTACTTTTATACGTTTACGTCCCCGGTTCCAAATCACTATACGGATAACCACACCTCGAACGTGGTTCCTTTCCCGGCCTCACTCTCGGCACTCAGATGCCCTCCGTGGTTTTCGACGATGCTCTGGCTGACGAACAGACCCATCCCCATTCCCCCGTCCTTGGTAGTGTAAAAGGGACTGAAAAGGTGGGGGAGGATGTGTTCGGGAATCCCCACGCCGTTATCGGTGAAAGTGATCCGAAGGCCGCCGGTACGCGCGTCATATTGGGTAGAGATACGCAACTCACCGCCATCCGGCATGGCATCGACGGCGTTGATCAATAGATTCAAGAAGACCTGTTTGATCCGATCCCCGGCCAGATTCGGTTTTGGCAGGTCGGCGCCCGGTTCCCAGATCACGTCTATCTCGCTTTTGGCGCACCGCCCCTTGCCCAGCAAAATCACTTGCTCCAGCAGTTCGTTCACGTCGGTGGGCGCCCTTTCGCCCGGTTCCGACTTCCGGTGCAGGTCACGCAACTGCCCCACGATGCGCGACGCCCGGCGCAGCTCCTCCAGAGCAATCTGCAGAAACTCGTCAGCCGATTGCTCGTCGTAGGTCGACGATAGGCCGTCGGCCAGCTGCCCGGCGTTCAACGATTCCCGGGCCAGCCCCAGGCAACCGATGACCGACTGGAGAGGATTGTTGATCTCGTGGGCGAAGGACGCCGCCAAGCGCCCCGCCAGTGACAACTTCTCCGCCTGGATCAGCGCTTCCTGGGCCTCCTTCCGGCCGGTGACGTCCTCCATCATCCCGATGGCGAAGCGTGGGTCAGCCGATTGCGACCCATCCGACCGCCGGTTCCGGGGCGGGTAGACTGGCGAGATGGTCCAGCGGGCCCAGATTGTCCGCCCGTCCCCGTGGGCGTAGCGTCTCTCGATCACGCACCGCTCCCGCTCCCCACGCATCAGCGCCGCGAACTGCGCCTCGTCGGCGTCGATGTCTCCAACGGCCGGGCCCCCGGTTTCCTCGTCTTCCGCGTCGACGTAGGCCAGCGCCAGGAAGTGTTGGCCGCGCAACACCTCGGCATCGTAGCCCAACATCTCCTGGAGGGCCGGGTTGCAATCATCGAAATAACCATACCGGTCGAGACGCGCGATACCCACCCCGGCGCTCTCGAAGATGGCCCGGAAACGGGCCTCGCTGGCCCGCAGTTCGGCCGTCCGGCGCGCCACCTGGCGCTCCAGGTTCTCGGCGTACTGCTGCACCCGCTCGCGCAGCCGGGCCTGGTGGATGCCGATGGACAACTGGACGGCCAGTTCGTTCACCACCTCCATCTCCTCTTCGGCCAGCGTCCCCGGCTGGGCCAGGCCCACGTTGAGTGAACCGATCAACTGCTCCTCGATCATCAGGGGGATCACGGTGAGGGTGCGCACGCCGTCCTCGTGCAGTTCTTCGACGAAACTGGACGATGCTGGCAGATCGTCCACGTCCTCGACGACGCGGGTCCGCCCCTGGCCGATGGCCTCGATGATCAGCGCCCACACCGGGTCGTCGGCCTCGTAGCGGGCCTTTCCCAGGTCGATCTCGCCGTTCGCCCGGCCGGCCAGCCGGGTCACCCAGCCTCGTTCCAGGTCATACATGGTGATGCCGATCTGGGCACAATCCAGCAGGCGGGGCAGGTAGTACAACCCCGAGTGGACGACCTCCTCCAGGGAGCGGGCGGCCAGGATCGCCCGGTCGGTCTCGTGCAGGCCGTGCAACCGCTCGGCATAGCGCTGGAGGGTCTCCTGGGTTCGCTTGATCGCGGTGACGTCCTGGAAGACGCCCACCGCGCCCAGACTTTGTCCCGCCTCGTCCCAGATCGGCGCCGTCGCCGCCAGAAGCTCGCGCCGCTGTCCGTCGGGCCAGACGACGGCCATCGCCAGGTTGTTGAAGGTCTCCCCGTCCAGGGTGGAGCGGGTGAGGGGCAGGTTGCGGGGTGCGTAGGGCGTGCCGTCGGGATGGCACAGGGCCAGATCCCCGTGGCGCTCGAAATCCTCCCCGTAAGGCACCGGACGGGCGTAAATCCGCTCGGCGGCCGGGTTGGCCCGCACGATGCGCCCTTCCCGGTCGACCACCACGATCGCCTCCGGCGCGTTCTCGATGACCGCGTCCAACAAGGCCCGCTCCTGGCCCAACTGGGCAATGAGCCGTTCTCGTTCCGTCACCTCCACCAGCGATAACACCAGGCCGTCGATCTGCCCCCGGGCGTCGTACACCGGCGCCAACGTCCAATCCCAGTAGGTGACGCCCAATTCGGGCCGATCGGCGAACTCGAAAGGCTTGGCCCAGAAGGTCACCGCCTCACCGGTCTCCCGTACCTGCTCGAAGATGGCCTGGTTCTCGGTATGGGGGAACAGATCGAAGTGGTTGCGGCCCACCAGTTCCTCCCGGCTGTAGCCGGAACCCCAGGCGTAGGCGGTGTTGGCCCGCACGAAGTTGAAATCCGGGTCCAGGTAGACCAGGTGGGCGTCGGTGTGCTCCATGATCGTCTCCATGACGTTCCGCTCGCGCATCAGGTCCTGGGCCAACCGGCGGATATGCTCCCGCTCCTCCCGCACCCGGGCCAGCAGGCGCTCTCGCTCTGCCTCCGATTCCTTGCGTACGGTGATGTCGGTGAAGACGGTCGCAAAGCGCCCTGGGTCGGGCGAGAAGACCGAGATGAAGAAGTGCTTGTCCATCGGGGGGAAGTAAGTCTCGAAGGATACCGGCTCCCCGGTATCGACGACGCGGGCGTAGGTCTCCAGGTAAGGCGGCTCCTCCGTCCCGTAGACGTCCGAGGCATTCCTGCCCACCACGTCGCGGACCGCCAGGCCGGTCAGGGCCTCGAAGGCGGGGTTGGCGTCCACGATGACGTAATCGACCGGATCACCGACGTCGTCGTAGACCAACTCGTGGAGCACCAATCCCTCGCTCATGGCCGTGTACAGGGAGTGATAGCGCCGTTCCGAACGACGCAGCGACTCCTCGGCCAACTTGCGCCGGGTGATGTCCTGGAACACCATCACCCCGCTGACGATCTCGCCGGTCTCGTCCCGCACCGGCGTGGCCCCGGCCAATATGGTCCGTTCCTCACCATCAGCCCGGCGAATCAAGATTTCCACATCGCGGACGACTTCTCCCCGATCCAACGCGCGGGCCAGGGGCATGTCATCGGCCGGGAACGGGGTACCATCGGGCCGATAGGGCGTGTAATCCCGCTGTGGAGGCTCCACACCGTCCCCCACTCGCCCTCTCAGGATCTCCCGGCTCTGCTCGTTGTTCATCAAGATGGCACCCTGGGCGTCGCAGACGATGACGCCGACGGGCATCGATTCCAGCAGCGTGCGCAGCAGGGTGTTGGCCGCCTGGGTCTCCTTGGCCGCCACGCGGGTCTCCGCCAGTAGCCGCTCCCGCTCCGCCGCCCGGCGGCTGGCGGAGATGTCGCGCAACAACCAGCGCAGGCCCAAAAGCGCCCCATCCCGGTCGCAAACGGGGGACACCGTCAGCGCGGCAGGGAAGACGATGCCCTCTCGCGGGCGCACGCGCACCTCCCACTCCGTGCCGTCCAATTCATCCTGGGCTAACACCCGGTCCAACCGCCGGTGGAAGGCGGCCCGGTCCCCTTCCGCCACGTAGAGCACCAGGGGCTTATCGCGCAGGATTTCCTCCCTTGCGCCCAGCAGGTCCTCCGCGGCCCGGTTGGCCTGGCGGATGACGCCGGCTGGGTCGGTCACCAGGTAACCGTCGGGGGCCGCCTCGAACAGGTCCTGGTAGCGGCGCTGCGAGGCTGCCAGATCGTTTTGCATGGCGGCCAGCTCCTCGTTCTGCTGGCTTAGCTCTTCCGCAGCCACTTGCAACTCCTCCACAGCCAGAAATGAGGATTCTAAGACCTTCTCCACAAGCGACTGGTGATCGGGGGTCATCTCCTCGCTGTGCACCGCCAGCGCATCCAAACGGCGGCGCGCAGCCCTCAGCTCTCCATCGAAGGCTTCCTCGACCCGACGGCGTGAGGTGACGTCGATCCCCAATCCTGCACAGCCTACGATCCGCCCGGTCTCGTCGTGCAGCGGCTCGACGGCGCCGTGAAAGATCCGCTCCCCCACGCTGGCGTCGTAGGAGGCCCGCTGACCCTCCAGCGCCCGGTAATGGGCAGCCAGCGCCCCCGTCAAACCGGCGTGCTCCTCTCCCCCAATGACGTCTGGCAGGTCGAGCCCGAGCGCCTGCTCAGGCGTCATACCCAGCACGTCCAGATCTTTGCCGGCGATAGAGGTCACACACAAATCATCGTCGGTGGTCCACACGACGGCGGGCACGTGTTCCAGCAGGAGCCGGGCGTGGGCGCCGCTCCGGCGCAGTTCCATCTGGGCCTGGCGCAGGATGATGGGCGTCCCCCGCAACGGGTCGACGACGGTGTCCACCTCGCCGCCCAGGAGTTCCTGTAAGGTATCCTCCGTCTCGCTCAAGCGCCGGACCAACGCCTCGATGCGGGCCTGACGCTCGGCCAGGAGCAATTCTGGTTCATTTGTATCCATACGCAAACTCCCAACTCAGGCTACTGCCCTGTCTACCCCTCATCCAGGGTCAACACGGCCAGGAACGCCTCCTGGGGGATCGCCACCTCGCCCAGTTGCTTGAGCCGCTGTTTGCCCTTCTTCTGCCGTTCCAGAAGCTTCCGCTTGCGCGTGATGTCGCCGCCGTAACACTTGGCCAGCACGTCCTTGCGGACCGCGCGCACCGTCGAACGGGCGATGATGCGTCTCCCGATGGCGGCCTGGATGGGCACGCTGAAGAGCTGCCGGGGGATGACCTCCTTCAAGCGTTCCACCAGGGCCGACCCCTTATCGTAGGCCTGCTCCCGGTGCACGATCAGGGACAGCGCATCCACTGGCTCCTTGTTGACCAGGATGTCCATCCGGACCAGGTCGCCGGGCCGGTAGCCGATGAAGGCGTAATCTAGAGAGGCATAACCGCGCGTGGCCGACTTGATCTTATCGTGCAGGTCAATGATCATCTCTGATAACGGCATCTCGTATTTCAACAACACCCGCTGGCTATCCAAGTACTCGGTGATCTGGTACTCGCCCCGCCGCCGGGTGACCAGTTCCATCACCGGCCCGATGTAATCGCTGGGTGTGAAGACCTGGATCTCCATCCACGGTTCGTGGATCTCCTCGATCTCCCCCACGTCGGGTAACTCGGCCGGGCTGGATACCTCCTGCACCTCGCCCGAGCGGGTGACGACCCGGTAGGCCACGCTGGGCGCCGTGGCGATGAGGTCGATGTCATACTCCCGCTCCAAGCGCTCCTGGACGATCTCCATGTGAAAGAGTCCCAGGAATCCGCAGCGAAAGCCAAATTGCAGCGCCTGCGAGGACTCTGGCTCAAACACCAGGGCAGCGTCGTTCAACTGGAGTTTTTCGAGGGCGTCGCGCAGCGCGGTGTAATCCTCCCCTTCGATAGGATAGAGCCCGGCGAAGACCATCGGCTTGACCGGGCGATAGCCAGGCAAAAGCTTTTGGGCCGGGCGAGCGGCGATGGTGAGGGTCTCGCCGACCTGGCACTCGCGCACCGTCTTGAGCCCCGTGGCCACGTACCCTACCTCACCCGTCTGCAAAGCGTCGACGGGCATCATGTGGGGTGCAAACAGGCCGATCTCCAACGGTTCGGTGGTGATCTGAGCCGCCATGAGGCGCAGCGGTTCTCCCCGCTTCAACTCGCCATCGAGCACCCGCACATAGGCGATCACACCTCGGTATGCATCGTAGTGGGAATCGAAGACCAACGCCCGCAACGGCGCGTCGGGATCCCCCTGGGGCGGCGGACAGCGCCGGACGATGGCCTCCAGGACCTTCTCGGCCCCCCATCCCTCCTTGGCTGAGACCCGCACGACCTCCTCCGGTTCTACGCCCAGTAGTACCGCCAGTTCCAATACGACGTCGTCGGGCCGGGCGGCCGATAGATCGATCTTGTTGACGATGGGGATGATCTCCAGGCCGGCCTCCAATGCCAGGTAGAGATTGGCCAGCGTCTGGGCCTCGATCCCCTGGGCCGCGTCGACGACCAGGAGCGCGCCTTCACAGGCCGCCAGCGCCCGGCTGACCTCGTAGGAAAAATCGACGTGGCCGGGGGTGTCGATGAGGTTGAGCTGGCAGGTCTCGCCATCCAGCGTGTAGCGCATGCGCACCGCAGACGCCTTGATCGTCACCCCTTTCTCCCGCTCCAGGTCCATCGAATCCAGCACCTGGTCGGTCATCTCGCGATCTGAAAGGGTGTCGGTCAGTTCCAACAGCCGATCGGCCAGGGTCGATTTCCCGTGGTCGATGTGGGCGATGATGCAAAAATCACGTATGTGGGATTGTTTCACGTTCACCTCTCTCCAAATAAGTCCGGATCAATCAACGCTAAGGGGGGATCGACTTTCCGCCAGCTTCTCAGCGGCGTACGGCGGCAGCAAAACCACGAAGCGGCTGCCCTGATCGGGGACGCTCTCGGCCCACACGCGCCCCCCGTGCAGGTCCACCAATCCCCGCACGATGGAAAGCCCCAATCCCATCCCACCCTGCCGACGGGTCATGTGGTCCTCCACCTGGTAAAAGCGCTCGAAAATGCGCTCCAGTTCCTCCTGGGGAATCCCTACCCCGGTATCGGCCACCGAGAATTCCAGGTCATCTCCCCGGGATCGCAACGCCACTCGCACTTGCCCGCCGGCCGGCGTAAACTTGACGGCGTTGGAGATCAAGTTGTCCACCACGACCCGGATCTTCTCCTGGTCGGCGTAGATGGGCATCTCCTCATCCGGGAGCGTCGCCTTCAAAATCACGCCGCCCGTCTCGGCCAGGGCCTGGTAATCCTCGCAGGCCGACTGCACCTCGGTCCGCAGGTCGAAGCGATGGGGGATCAGATCCATCTGGCCCGTCTCCAGGTAGCGCAAGTTGAGCATCGTCTCGATGATGTGCTTGAGCCGCGTGGCTGCCCGCAGCACGGCGTCGATCTCCCCAGCCCCCGATCCGCCCATCTGCTCCTGCAACACCGCCGCGTAGAGCAATATCAAACTCAGCGGCGTGCGCAGTTCGTGGGAGGCGATGGAGATGAAGTCTGATTTCAACTTGTCGAGCTCGCCCAGCCGCTTGTAGGCGGTCCGCAGCGCGCCGATCAAGCGGGTGTTCTCGATAGCGACGGCGGCCTGGGCCGCCAGCGTCTTCAGCGCATCGACGTCATCCTGACCGAACGGGAGATCCCCTTTCTTGTTCAACACCTCCAGCACCCCGATGCAGCGATCCCTGATCAACATCGGGACGGCCAGCAAGGAGCGGGTCTCCGAGCCGATCTGCTGCGCCACGCCGCCGAAGTGACGTGGGTCTTGCTGGGCATCGGTGACGATCATCGGTTCTCCCGATTTCATCACTTCGCCGGCGATGGAACCTTCCACCGGGACAGGGATATCGGCCAACTGTTCCGATTTTTCGCCGGTCGCCGTGCGAAAACGCAACTCGCCGGTCCGGGCGTCGCGCAAGAGGATGGATGCATCTTCGCTAACGGTCAATTGGGCTGCCGTGTCGACGATTTTGCTCAGCAGTGGGCCCAGCGCCAGGGTGGAGGTCAGCTCGCGGCTGATCTCCAGAATTCTCTCCAATTTCTCGATTTGATTCTCGGGACCACTCACGTTTCCACCTCCCGCAGACACGTCGTGACGACGTCTGCTAACTCACGTTCACTCAATGGCTCAACATCCCAGGTCCACCATCCCAGAAATTCCACGTTGCCGGCCGGGCCCTGCAGGGGAGAAGGCATCAGGCCGCGCAATCCCAACTCCAGCTGGGCGGCTGACTGCAAGACACGTTCCAGGACCTCGCGATGGATGGCCGGGTCGCGCACGACGCCGCCCTTGCCCACTTGCACTCGCCCCGCCTCGAACTGGGGTTTGATCAAGGCGATGACGTCGCCGGAACCCGACAACCAGGCAACGACGCGCGGCAGGATCAGGTCGAGGGAGATAAAGGAGACGTCGGCAGTGACGAGGTCGACCGGTTCGGGCAGGCTTTCCAGGTGGCGAGCGTTGGTGCGTTCCATCACCACGACGCGGGGGTCGTTCCGTAACGACCAGGCCAGCTGGCCGTAGCCTACGTCGATGGCGTAGACGCGCCGCGCCCCATGCTGTAAGAGGCAATCGGTGAAGCCCCCGGTCGAGGCGCCCACGTCGGCCGCCACACGGCCCGCCACGTCCACGTCGAAACGGTCCAGAGCGGCCTGGAGCTTCTCCCCCCCCCGGCCGACGAAACGGGGCCGCTCCTCCAGGGTGACGTGCGTATCGACGGGCACGCGAGCGCCGGGTTTATCGGAAATCTGCCCATCCACCCGTACCAACCCAGCCCGGATCAGCCGCTGTGCACGGTTTCGACTGCGCGCCAATTGACGCTCCACCAGGAGCACATCGAGCCTTTCCTTGGTCATTTTATCCCTCTCCATTCTATCTCCATTCTACATTAGCCTGAACGCTCGTGCAAGTTTCTCGGCCCGTCAGGTTGCCCCGCACAAACTGGGCTTTATCGGCGTTTTAGGTATAATGATGGGGGGTGAAGGTTGAGGATTGAGGATTGAGGATTGAGGATTGAAGATTGAGGATTGAGGATTGAGGATTGAGGATTGAGGATTGAGGATTGAGAACTGAGAATTGAGGATTGAGAACGCCGCCTGAGGGATGACACGATGACGTATCATCCACGCAAAAAGGCGCACACAAAGGAGGCCTTGATTATGACAACTGTACCCACATCGCGCCGCCGAAATCTCTTGGCCAGCATCTGCACCATCACATTGGCCATCCTGGCCTGCAACGCACCGGGACGTTCCGTAACCCCGTCGGCGACGCTCACGCTCTCACCCCCCACAGCCCAGCTCTCGCCGACGCCCTTGCAGGGGGGCGAGACGACGGTCACCCCCAGTGAACCCTCACCGACGCAGACCCCGGTCCCCGACGTCGCCGGGCCGGGTGGCTGTACACTCAACGCCACCTACGTCGCCGACATCACCATCGCCGACAATGCCGAGTTTCAACCCGGCGCATCTTTCACCAAGGTTTGGCGCATCCGCAACTCCGGCACGTGTACGTGGGAAGAGGGAACCCAACTCGTGGTCATCTCGGGGCACCAGATGAGCGACGTTGCCTCGGTCAATGTACCGCCGATTGTCCCGGAAGCGAGCACCGACGTCAGCGTGGATATGAAAGCCCCCTCGACGCCAGGCACGTACCGCTCCACCTGGCAGATGCAGGACGTCCATGGCGTCCGCTTCGGCTCCCAAATCTACGCCCAAATCATCGTACCCTCTCCCGCTACCGATACCCCAACGCCGACGACGACCCCAACGACGACCCCGACGGCGACTCCCACCGAAGCGCCTGACGAAGATCCGCCCGATCTGGTCATCACCGATCTCAGAATCGACACCGACGATCCCCGCCAGGGTGTCCCACTACACATCATCGTCGAGATCAAAAACCAGGGTGGTAGCACGGCCGAGAATTTCCGCTGGGCCTGGCGTGTGTGTATATCCGAGGGTTGCGATTACATCGAAGCGCCCGGCACGCTGACGTTGGAACCCAATGAAAAAGCAATCGCCCAAATGGAATATCTGTTCGCCGGATGGGCCAACTACACCACCGAAGCCTGGGCCGATTCTCGCAACGAGACCAATGAGGCAAATGAGGACAACAACAAGCGACAACTGACGATCCAGGTCAAACCGGGCATGCCAGATCTGATCATCTCAAGCATCGCCTTCGACCCTGATCCGCCCGTCCAGAATCAGAATGCCACCATAGAGGTGACGGTCAAGAACCAGGGATCGAAACCGGCCGGCGCATTCCACGTGGCATGGTGGGCCAGCGTCAGCGCGCCATCCCACGCCTGCTACTGGCCGGTCAGCGGACTCGCCGAAAACGAGAGCATCAGGCTCACCTGTTCCCACGCTTACCCCAGTTGGTACGCGAATATCACCACCCGCGCCATCGCCGACGTCGAAGATAGCGTCGCCGAACTGGATGAGACGAACAACAGCCGAGAAAAACAGACCGCCGTGGACAAGCCGTAACGCACGCGCGTTTTCGCCTGCATGGCCCGGTGAGCCGGGGTTTCTGTCAAGCGTACGCCTGAGACAAGCCCTGGCCACCGGGCGACCAAACGATGGAAAATACGTACCAACACTTCTCAGATCTATTCCAAATCCTGTCCCATCCGGTCCGCCTGCACATCCTGGATGAGCTACGGCGAGACGAGGCCTGCGTCTGCCACCTGCAGACGGTGTTGGACCGGCCGCAGGCCTACGTCTCCCAGCAACTGCGGGTGCTGCGGGAGGCGGACCTGGTCAGCGACCGGCGGGACGGCCTGCTGGTCTACTACCGAATCAACGACCGGCAGGTCAAGCAACTGCTGGACGATTTCCTGGGTCCGGCCGGTGAGTCGGCGTGCCTGCCGGACTGCCCCTGCCCAAAATGTACACCCAACGAAGCGGAGGCAGGTGAGTAACCTGATCATGTCGCATTCGCCAACTCGGACTTCCGAGGTCTAGAAAGCAGTGCCGCAGAGCTTTTCACAGAAACATGAATGCTTGGATTTCCACCTTCGGATTGGTCTTCCTGGCCGAGTTGGGCGACAAAACCCAGCTGGCCGTCGTGACCCAAACGTGCAAATATCGCCGTCCCTGGCCCGTTTTCCTGGGCGCCAGCCTGGCCCTGACCGCCGTGACCGGCATCGGCGCCATCGGTGGCCGCGTGCTGGGCCAATGGATCCCGCCCCACGTCCTGCAGTACGTTGCAGCAGCGGCATTCGTGGTGATGGGACTGTTCATCGGGAAAGAAGCCTACCAGTCCAGACCGGTGACGATGTCAGGGCATGATGGTATCTCGTTGGACACCAACGAGCCATCGTGTGCCGAGGAGAGCACGGCGGGTAGGCGTATCGGCTGGCAGGCCCTGATGTCGACGCTGGGCCTGCTCTTCGTCGCCGAGATGGGGGATAAAACTCAATTGGCCGTCTTGAGCCTGGCCGGGAAATCGGATACCCCGTGGGCGGTCTTCACCGGCGGCGCCCTGGCCCTGACGACGGTCACCGCCCTGGGCGTCATCGGCGGTCAGGGACTGTGCAAGATCATCCCGGAGCGGATCCTGCTGTGGATCTCCGCCGCCGCCTTCGTGGTAATGGGGCTCCTGATGGGCACTGGGATCCTGTAGCAAAAGATACGTCATCTTTTCACCCCCCACCAGGTTGGCCCTCACCTCTCCCAACACCCAATCACCCAACTACCGTATCTTCTCAATAAGTAGGGGGAAGATGGGGTGTTTGCGGGCGGCAAAGCTGCCCGCAAACACCCCGCCCCCCGCTTTATTGAGATGATACCAACTACCTAACCCGTCGGCAACAGCTCGAGATGGGTGCGACAGGGCTCGTCGACGCCCATCTTCTCACACACGAGATCGATCGTGTCCTGGGCCATCAAGCGGAACGTGGTCACTTTGCCGCCGGTAATGGTGATGAAACCACCCAGACTGTCGAGTTGTTCGTGGTCCAGCACGAAGTGGTTTCGGCTGACCTCCCGTCCCGCTTCCACGCCCGCCAGATCTTCCGGCGGCTCGTACAGGGGACGGACGCCGGCGAAGCAACGCTGGATGTTCATATCCTCGATCACCGGCGCCATCTCCATTCCCTCTTCCAGCACCTTGTAAATTTCCCACTCATCGACACAGAAACTGTCGGGGTCGTCGACCGTCACCGACGTGGTACCCAACACGATCGTTGTTCCGACGGGGACGATGATATCGCCATCGGAGGGGAAGCGACAGCGATTGATGACCCGTGTCACGGGGCGACTGTCCAGCACGACCATCGTGCCCTTGCTCAACACGATGGGTATCTCGATATCAGCGAGCCGGACAATTTGATCGGCCCAGGGGCCAGAGGCATTGACGACGTACTCAGCCCGGACCTGGTATTCGTCCCCACTGGTCTGGTCCACCGCCTGGACGCCGACGACGCGATCGCCTTCGCGTAAGAGCTCGGTGACCGGCGTGTAGAGAAAGAGACGAGCACCCAGCGCCCTGGCGGCGTTGACGCTGCCCAGACACAGATCCCATCCATCGACGCTGCCATCGGGCACGGCCACCGCCTGGCGCAGTTGGGGCGACAGGTTGGGCTCTTCCTTCAGGGCCTCCGTGCCGGAGAGCACCTCGGCAGGAATCCCCACATTCTCGCAACCCTGGAGAAAAATGGGCAGGAACGCCTCGTCCTGGTCATCTAGGACGACGAAGAAACCGCCGGTATCCTCAATCGCCTGGGGCGCGATCTCCCGCAGGATTCGATTCTCCTGGATGCACTCTCGGGCTGTGGGCTGATCTTTCACAGCATAGCGTCCGCCACTATGCAACAGTCCGTGAAAATTACCCGTCGTGCCCTCTGAAAGATTGCCCCGCTCGAACAACATCGCGTCAAAGCCCCGCATGGCCAGATCGCGCAACACCCCCGATCCCGTGATCCCGCCGCCGATGACGACGACCTGGGTTTCCAACTTTTTCATCATCTACCTCTCATGACCATAAATCATCCGCGCTGCTTTTCGACTACGGCCTTGGCCGCCTCGATCATGGGCGGCAAAACGTTCTGCCACTCGTCCACAATGCCGAGGTGAGCGACCTTGAAGATGGGCGCGTCCTCGTCCTTGTTGATCGCCACAATCGTCTTGGCCGATCCGGCCCCGGACATGTGCTGGGGCGCCCCGGAGATTGCAACGGCGACGTAGAGGTTGGGGGCCACGATCTTGCCGGTCTGCCCGACCAGGTGTGAATGCGGCACCCAGCCCATGTCGGCCGCCGGGCGCGATCCACCGACCGCTGCATTCAAGACGTTGGCCAATTCCCGCAAGATTGCGAAATTTTCCTCCTCTTCCATTCCTCGTCCACCGCTCACGATGATGTCGGCCTGGTCCAGGCTGAGCCCCGCGTATTCCGCCTCCTCGACGATCCGGTCGACCAGGGGAACTAGCGGCGTGATCGACGCCAGGTCGATTTCCAGAGTTTGCGTCTCTCCCGTGCGGTCTGGATCTGCCGGAAGCGGCTCGAAGGCCAGGGAACGTGTCGTGGCTAACTGCACGCCATCTCCCTGGATGAGCATGTAGGCCATCGCTTTGCTCCCGTAGACGGGGCGCAACCAACGAATGGCGCCATCTTGGACGTCGAAACCGGTGCAGTCGGTGACAATGCCGGTTTGCAGGCGATAAGCCAGGCGCGGGGCCACGTGCCCACCGCTGAAATCGTCGTGGGGGAAGAGAATGACGTCGGGCGAAACCTGTTGTACGACCGTTTCGAGAATCGCCAATGCGACATCTCCTTCCGGGTAGGCTAAATCGGGGTGGCTGACGACGAGCACGTCATCGGCGCCATGGTGTATCAAGTGCTCGGCGTGGGGCTCTACGTCGGCGCCTATGAGGAGCGCGTGCACGCGGGCGTCACCCGATCGTTGGCCCAGATCCCGTGCGGCGGCCAAAAGCTCCAGGGCCGAGGCCGGGAGGGTATCCGTTGAAGCCGTAATAAACGTTAGAATATCCACGGTCTTATCACTTCACCTTTCCAAAATCACGAGTCGCTCTCTGGATCACGAATGCCACGAATGGACGAATGCCACGAATTTTGCTTTTCTATTCGTGAAATTCGTGCAAACCTGTCCTGAGCGTAGTCGAAGGATTCGTGGCAGAGAAAGCCTCAACTGCGTAACGCCTAACCTGGACGGTAACATTTTAGTTCTATGAGCAATTGCTCGGGCCGGTCTCTGACCGTGCCCGAAGGTGGCTCGGTCGGGAGACCGGCCACAGCGCCAAGTGAGTTTTTTTGGCTCAGGAGTTCCTTGAATTGGAACCTGCTCACAAGACTGAAGTGTTACCCTGGACGAGCCAGAAACCAAAAGGAACACTGACGGCAAATTCTTACTCGACGAAACCTGAGGGACGCGGCGTCAGATGAGTTTCTCTTCCTGGAGACGCAACACCAGGTTCTGCGCCTTGTCCGCCCCGGTCTCCCCCTCGATGATCTCGCACACCATGTCTCGCTCCGGGATGAAAATCTCGTCCATGACGATTTTCGCGGCCGAGGGCTCAAAGCCCAGATCGTCGGCCGACCAGACCGGTATCTCGGCCTTCCGCGCTTTCATCATCCCGCGCACCGAGGCGTAACGGGGTACGTTGCTCTCGTCGTTGGTGACGGTGAGCACGGCGGGCAAAGGGATTTCCAGGATGTCGTATCCGACGTCGGTCGGGCGTCGCGCCCGGACTTTGCCATGCCCCGGATCTACGTTGGCGAGCAGTGTGGCGCACGGGAGTTGCATCTCTTCCGCCAGGAACGGCCCCACCAGACCCAGTTCCACGTCACCGGCCTGACGACCGCACAGGATGACGTCCACGGGCTGTTCTGGGTCTACGTCGCCCATTTTTTTCAGCGCGGACGCCAGGATACGGGCCTTGCCGAAAGCGTCGGCATCTTCAAAAGCGGGGTCTGTCACGCGGATGGCGTGCTCGGCGCCCATGGCCAACGCCTGATGCAGGGATTCCTCGGCCTCCTCGCCGCCGATGGTGACGACGGTCACCCGGCCCTCCGTCTTCTCACGCAATTGCAAGGCGATCTCGATGGCCACCTCGTCGTAATCGCTGATGACCAGCGGCTGCCTGCCGCGGACCTGTTGCTGCGTCTCGGGATCGATCTCAAATAAGTGGGGCGGCACCTCGGGATCGATCACCTGTTTCATGCACACGACAATATGCACTTTGCCACCTCTCTCTACAAACCTCTGTATCTCCTAACCCAGACAGAGCCGGAACCAAAAGGAATTATCGCTAGCAAATTCTTGCTCGCCGTGCAAGAATCTTATCGGTTAGGGCCTAACCCAGACAGAGCCGGAACCAAAAGGAATTATCGCTAGCAAATTCTTGCTCGCCGTGCAAGAATCTTATCGGTTAGGGCCTAAAAAGAGGGGGAACCGGGA
>Ga0129302_1001071_pt1 | contig 20517 bp, 22 predicted proteins | sample BlaSprsedimmetaG_FD_94476 | JGI IMG/M metagenome (GOLD analysis project Ga0129302, IMG submission 94476) | Hot spring sediment bacterial and archeal communities from California, USA to study Microbial Dark Matter (Phase II) - Blank Spring... | ecosystem: Environmental > Aquatic > Thermal springs...
AAAGAATAGCTAAGAAAATTAAGGGCGCTCCCTTAATCACCTCATATATTTTTTTAAGGTTATTTATGAATAATTATTCATATAAGCAAATTAAAAAAGAAGTCATTACTGAAATATTAGGTTCATCAATATTGGATAGATTCAGGCCGAAACCTACATACCGCTTTAATTATGCTTACTACAAAGGAATTAAAGACGAGGCAAAGAAAAACATTATAAAACAGGTGCTGCTTGACATTTTAAATTCTGATAATCTTAAGCGTGAAAATCTCAAATACCGCGCCGCTTACGTTGCCAGTGATATTGGATTAGCAGAGGCAAAACCGATTGTTGAAAAGTTAGTGATGAACAAATCATTACATGGTCCATGTTTATTGCTGATTGAACGCGCACAGGAAAAGTTCAATATCTCCTGTAATTTATCTTATGATCAAATTAAAGAAATATTGATTACTCTTATTGGAGAAAAATATGGATCCGCATATTTTCTGGGTGGGTTTCCAGGCGGTTTCAAAGAGACTTATTATAATGCCGCGACAAATTTTGAAAAGAAAGAATTAATTAGAAAAGCATTAATGGAAGTATTAACCGATATGTCTAAATATACTCAGCGGCATCGTTGCTATGCTGCATATTTTGCAAGTCTTATAGGTTTAGCTGAAGCTAAACCTATTGTTGAAAAAATGGCGTTAGAAAAATCAATTACTAAAGATAAAGATAGTTTATATACTCTCAAACAAGCATTAAATAATTTCAAAGATTTAGAAGGAGAATAAAAATACATTATAAGAAGAAGAAAACAACAAAGTCATTTTAATTGTTGCATATTTATCAACTTCTTACGTCTAAACTTTCGTCAGCTTTGGAAAAGTCGCATCCAACGCACTGTTCCATTTGTCAACTATTGTTTTGATATTTTCCATTAATGCGGAGAGATCGCCATCAATAGTTACAGATTTTATTTTATCGCCCTGCGCGATGGCATTAACAACTTTCTGATCAGCATCGCTTACCACCTCGCCAAAGACAGTATGCTTACCGTCGAGCCACGGCGTGGGCACATGCGTGATAAAAAACTGGCTGCCGTTGGTGCCTGGGCCCGCGTTGGCCATGGATAACACGCCGGGTTTATTATGTTTTAGCTCCTTGACAAATTCATCCTGAAATTTGTATCCGGGGCCGCCACGGCCATCACCCGCGGGACAGCCACCCTGAATCATGAAATCGGGAATCACCCGGTGAAAATTTAAATTGTTATAAAAACCATGCTGCGCCAGATTGACGAAATTTCCCACAGTAACCGGCGTCTGTTCGGCAAAAAGCTTTAAGTTGATTGTTCCTTTGTTTGTTTCGATAATTGCTTTTAATTCATTTTTCATTTTAATCTCCTTCAAAAAGGTATGAGGTGAGCTTAAAGAATTCGCCTTTTAAAAATCTTAACATATATTTATTTTATAACCTTTTTTCAATTTTCCTGGATTCCGGCCTTCGCCGGAATGACAGAAAATGAATTTTGCCTCTAGTGGTGGAATAGACGCAGGCCGCAAAATGCCATGACAATGCCATATTTGTCGCAGGCATTGATGCTTTGCGCCCGCGGCTTTTCTGTCTTTTTATTTAACAGAGTTGTCGTATTCCGCGGACGCAAGCTTAACACAAACGGCCAGCACTTCAATCGCCTTTTCCAGTTCGTCAACAGGCGGCCGCGTCGGGGAAATCCGGATATTGGAATCTTTCGGGTCCCTGCCGAGAGGAAATGTCGCTCCTGTCGGAGTGACGGCAACGCCGGCTTCCTCGCATAGTTCAACCGCGCGTTTGGCAATCGGCTTTATCGTGTCCAGACTGATGAAATAACCGCCTTGGGGTTTGCTCCATGTAGCTAAACCTGTGTCCTCAAGTTCTTTTGAGAGAACTTTATGCACAATGTCAAATTTTGGTTTCAGCAGCTTGGCGTGTTTTTTCATCAGACCGGCAACCCCTCCCGGATAAGCGCCGAAAAATTTCACGTGGCGCAACTGCTCGACTTTATTTGGCCCGATGAACATAGTTCCGAAAAGTTTCGCGATATAGGACACATTTTTTGTGCTGGTAGCCATAAATCCGATGCCCGCACCCGAGAATGTGATTTTAGATGTTGAGCCGAAGAGATAAACTCTGTTGGGATTTCCCGCTTCCTCGCAGGCACGCAGCAGATTTTCAGTTTTCACGGGATTGTCAGTCAGGTGATGTACCACGTAGGCATCGTCGGCAAAGATTGTAAAATCCGGCGCGGCTGTTTTCATGGTGGCCAGCCTTTTTACTGTTTCTGCGGATACCGTTTCTCCGCTGGGATTGGAATAAGTGGGAACAAAAATGATTCCCTTGACGCTCGCGTCGGCCGCGGCCGCTTTCTCAACTTCGTTTATATCCGGCCCGTCTTTCGTCATCTTCACTGAAATCATCTCGAATCCCAACTCGGCAAGAAGCGTAAAATGACGGTCATAGCCGGGCACGGTAACAATCATTTTGGGCTGCTGTCTGCACCAGGGAGCCGGACTGTCCGCCAGTCCCCGCAGAAGCGCCCACATTAAAACATGGGAGAGGATTTGCAGGCTGGAATTGTTCCCGATGATCATTTCTTCCGGCCTGGCGTCTAAAATGGTAGAAAATAGTTCGCGCGCCTCCGGAAGACCTAAAACTCCTCCGGGGTAATTGCGGACATCAAAGCCGCTTTGAGTTTTGACGTCCTTTTCCGTTACTATCCCCAGCAGCTTATTTGACAAATCAAAATTATCGTCTCCCGGCTGGCCTCTTTCAATATTCAATTTCAGGCCAAGCCCTTTAAGCTTTTCATAACGTAATTGTAATTCTTTCAAGTTTTCCATGTTTTAACTCCGACATTTTTTTATATTAATGGTGAAACAGTCTCAGTCCGCAAAATGCCATGACAATACCGTATTTGTTGCAAGTGTCAATTACCTGCTGATCGCGGATGGAACCGCCGGGCTGAACAATCGCGGTCACGCCGCTGCGGCGGGCGCGTTCAATGTTATCGCCGAAAGGAAAGAATGCGTCACTGCCTAGAGACACTCCGTTAACTTTACTGAGCCACTTTTGCTTTTGAACTTTGGATAAGACTTTAGGCTGTTTTGTAAAAGTTTCGGCCCAAACATCATCACCAATAACATCCTCCGGTGTATCACCTAAGTACACATCAATCGCGTTGTCGCGATTAGGCTTGGCAACATCGTCGCGGAAAGGCAGATTAAGAACCTTAGGCATATGACGCAACTGCCATAGATCGGCCTTGTGACCGGCCAGCCTCGTGCAGTGGATGCGGCTTTGCTGACCCGCGCCCACGCCGATAACCTGACCGTCCTGCACGTAGCAGACGCTGTTGGACTGCGTGTATTTGAGCGTGATGAGCGCCAGCACCAGGTCGCGCTTCTGCGCTTCCGTGAGCGTTTTGTTTTCCGTGACAATGTTTTCCAGCATACGGGCATCGATCTTCAAATCGTTTCTTCCCTGCTCAAAAGTGATACCATAGACCTGTTTGTGCTCTAAAGATACGGGAACGTAATTGGGGTCGATCTGCACCACATTGTAGGCGCCACCCTTTTTGGATTTCAGAATTTCCAGCGCTTCCGGCTTATAGCCCGGCGCGATGATACCGTCGGTGACTTCATTTTTGATGATCGTTGCCGTGGGAACATCACAGATATCGGAAAGAGCGATCCAGTCGCCGAAGCTGCTCATGCGGTCGGCGCCGCGGGCGCGCGCGTAAGCGCAAGCCAGCCCAGAAAGTTTCACCTTAGGATCGATATGATACATTTTGCGCAGCACTCTATCCAGAGGAAAACCCAGGGCAGCGCCGGCGGGGGAAACATGCTTAAAAGACGCGGCGGCCGGCATACCGAGATTTTCTTTTATTTCTTTGACCAGCTGCCAGCTGTTAAATGCGTCTAAAAAATTTATATAGCCAGGCTTGCCGTTTAATACGACTACAGGAAGATTGCCTCCATCTGCCAGAAAAATACGAGCGGGTTTCTGGTTGGGGTTACAACCATATTTGAGTTGTATCTCGTTCATCAATTAGTCCTCCAGCGCTTTGTATTTGTTGCAAATGACGTCTTCGTAACCCTGCGTCGCCAGGTCAATCGCACGCACAAAAAGACTCACCTTGTTGTCCTCGTTCAATGCTGTCCAAAGCTTTCCTGCAAATTCGTTGGGATCATCCTCATCTATTGCGACACGCAGGGGCTCGCCCTCGAAACTGGGAAGGGGATTGCCGTTGCCTTTGTAGGTGCTGATGAAGTGTCCCTCACCGGCCAGGGGTTCGTAATAATCAAAGGCAAAACGCTGCGCGCTGTTTTCGTTGCCATCGCAACTTTTTAAAATGCTGAGTTTATACGCGCCCGTGCGCATGTCCGCCGCGCCGGAAATACGGGGTGTCCAGTTGGGTTTGTCATCTTCAAACTTTCTGGTTTTTAGCGCGGCTTCAAAGTTATAGCCCGGAAAGTCGTTTTTAGCCAGAAAATCGTAAATGGTGTTGGTCTGGTCACCGTTGGTGACAATTGTTGCTTTCTCAAACGTGAGCACCGGATTATAGATAATCAGGTGCGGATCAGTCATTTTGGAAGGATCTGCCGCCTTGGTGCGGATGCCGCCGTCTATCGGATCAAATACGCGGTTGCGGCTGTTGGCGCTGCGTCCCATGATAAAATAGGCAATCATGGATTTTTTGCCGGAAGGAGCAAGACCAATGCAGATGCCGCGTCCGGGATAGTCGTTGCCGGCAAGATAATTATATAAATTTACTTTCATTTTTTACTTTTCTCCTTGTTTGCGAACAAAAGCATTTCTTTTTGTTGCGGAAGTATATGAATAGATTTTTCGTATGTCAACTTGTTTAGATTAAAATCTTACTTGATAATGAAATACGGTTTAATAACTCGGATTACACCCGATAACTCATGAATACAGTTAATTTTCAAATTGCAAATAATGATTCAATGCGTTAGATACACAACAGCCAATACAGAAACATTATCTCCAAGAACAAGGAGCTTTCATGAAAGAAAAAGCGACGAAAGAAATTTTAGTCAGTGTGGTTATGGGCAGTGACTCTGATTTGTCTATTATGTCCGAGGCGACAAAAATTCTCGAAGATTTTGGCATCGGCCATGAACTCATTATCACTTCAGCGCACCGTGCTCCGGCACGCACGGCCAAGTTTGCTTCAGAAGCGTCCGGCAGAGGCATTAAGGTAATTATCGCAGGAGCCGGAGCGGCGGCGCACCTGGCCGGCGTAATTGCCTCACACACGCCGCTGCCCGTCATCGGCGTACCCATCGACGCTACTTCCCTTAAAGGGCTGGACGCTCTTCTGGCTACCGTACAAATGCCGGGCGGCATACCCGTGGCGACGATGGCCATCGGCAAGGCCGGCGCCAAAAACGCAGCTTTATTTGCCGTGCGCGTGCTGGCGCTTACTGACAAACAGCTTGCCAAAACACTCGATGAGTATATCTCGCAGATTGCCAGGGACGTGGAAGCCAAGCAGGAAAAGCTTACATGACCGAAGTCCTGAAAATTACGCCTGAAACATCCGAACAAATAATCAATGAAGCGGCGGCGGCAATTTTGCGGGGCGAAATCATCGCATATCCGACAGAAACTTTTTACGGACTTGGCGCGGACGCAAACAACGAAGAAGCTATTCGTAAAATATTCGATCTCAAAGGGCGCGATTTTAAAAACCCCATCTCCGTCATCATCGGCAGCAGAGTCGATGTCTATCCCCTGATAACCGGCAGCACTGATGTGGCCGAAAAGCTGATGGCCTTTTTCTGGCCGGGTGCCCTTACTATCGTTTTTAACGCCGCGCCAACAGTCTCGCCGCTACTGACGGCACAGACAGGTAAAATAGGCATCAGGCTCTCCAGCCATGAAACCGCCAGACGTATCGCGCAGAAAGCAGGCCGGCCTCTTACCGCCACGAGCGCGAACATATCCGGCATGACGGAATGCGCCGTTGCCGAAGACGTTATGAAACAAATTGGCAATGAAATTAATATTTTTGTCGATGCCGGAGCCACAGCCGGTGGCGATGTTTCTACGATAATAGATGTAACTTGCACCCCCCCGGCAATATTGCGCGAAGGCGCAGTTTGCACAGAGTTTGTCAAAAAGATATTATGAACTAGGAAGTCTAGAGAAGGCGCTCCGCCCCAATTATCGTCACCGCCGTTTTAATAACCCCCGGCGGCTCCCTAGCAAAAACAATCATGAACGGAATATGTTCATTGGGCTCTATTTTATCATTGGAATTATTGCGTCCTTCCGGCCGCGAAAGAATACCGTCTATTTCGGTTTCAGAAAAAGTCATCAGCTCATCATCGCTCAACACGTTCCCCGCGTAACTTCTCTTCTCTGCTAATGCCACTGAATTGACGTCAATGATGGTCCCCTTGATTAAAATTCGTGAAACCGGATAATCAGCCCTGTTCAGCGCGGTGCCCTGCATTACGCGGATTTCTCCCAAAATGTTATTATTGATCAGGCGCTGGCTTATGTTCTGCAGTTCGATCTGCCCTATCACAACTTCCGGCCGTGCGGGTTCCGGGTCGCTGATATATTTGCGGGCTTCATGGGCTATTTCGATGAAACGGTTGCCAAATTGGGGATTTATCACAAAGTAATACACGGCGGGTATGACCACAATCACCAGCAAAGACCAAAGAAATATTTTCCACCCCTTGCCCTTCTTTTTCCGTGGCTGCTTTGTTTTTATTATATCCTCGTCACCCGCTTTTTCCTTATCATCAAGCGCTTCGTCTTCTTCTTCAACTTTCTTCTCTTCTTCAGCTCCCCCGCGGGGAATGTTTCCCGCATCCAGGCTCATACTTTTTTCCGAACCTTTTTGTGCGTCCATAACATCATCAAGAAAGCTGATGACGCCCTTATCCCGTCCGGAAGTCAGGCCAATCTCGCGTTCGTCTGCTGCCCTTCCCGGTTCGCCAGACACATCTTTTGCGGAAAAAGACTCTTCTTTCGGCTTTTCCCTGTCGTCTTTCGTTTTAAAGGGATTATCTTGAAAAAAAACATGCTCGCAACGGCTGCAGCGCATCCACAGGCCATCCCCCTCCATAAGGGAATCGTCGAAATTAAATCTGGTCCGGCATTGTCTGCACTGAATAATCATTTTTCACCTCTTTATTACTCCTTTATAACATAAATATCAGGTAAAAAGCGGTACCGCTCACTATAATCCAGGCCATAACCAACTAAAAATCCGTCAGCGACGGAAAATCCCACGTAATCAGCTTCAAATTCCACTTTTCTTCTCTTTCGCTTGTCCAGCAAGGTGCAGACCTTAAGAGAACGCGGATTTCTTTCCTCGAGCCAATGTACAAGATATTTCAGGGTTAAACCCGTATCCACGATATCTTCCACTATCAAAACATCTTGTCCCTTGATGGAAGTCTCTATGTCTTTTGTCATGACTACTTTTTCCGAACTTTCCGAGCCTGTGCCGTAACTAGCGCATCTGACAAAATCGACGCTGCAGGGAATGCTCATAGCCCGTATTAAGTCAGCCACGAAAATAAACGCTCCCTTCAGGATGCCGATGATGATTATTTCCTTGTCCGCATAATCCGCTGATATCTTATCAGCCAGTTCACCGACGCGTTTTTTGATTTCGATGTTTGAGTAGAGTATCTCTTTTTGCCCATCTTCCATTGCGCTTCATCTCTTCGGAAATATTGGTGCTACAGAATAACCACTACGGCTCTTATCTGTCAATAAAAATCACCTTCCGCCCGCGTATGTCCGCACAAATTTGTCGATATTTGCGGAAATCATCTCTTGGGCCAATTCAATTTCACGCTTATTCCTGAATACCGACGACAGGCTCAGAAATATCGCGTTATATTCCGATATATTTGTTCCCAGTTTTTCGTAATCAATATGGCTAATCATGTATTGTGAACCATCAAAATAATATTTACCCAGCCTGTTGGTGTCCGCTGAGCGGAAAGGCCAGTCAATTTTCCAGCCAAAATATTGCCGGGCAATGCGAACCAAAGTTTCGCTGGCGAAAGCTTCCGGCTTTAATTCCTCGCCTATCCTGTCCGCAAGTAATTTGAAATATGTTTTAACCAGATCTATATCGGTAATGCAAAGACCGTAAAGATACCAGTCATCAAGAATTCCGAGAAGAATTCTAACCTGGGAATCAGGGATGAAGTAATGGCTGGGACAAAGATGGCCGGCGCAAAGTTCACGGCCGTAAAAAGACACGTCTCGTAAATCACAGCCTTCATTGCGCTGTGGATGCAGAAGACATCCCACTTTTTTTTCTCGTTCATCCAAAAAGCCCAGATATTCACAGCAATAGATTCCTTCGTATCTTTTTGTTAAATCCTCGGAAGATTTTATTTCCGAGGCGTAACGTTCCACGTCCGCGGGCGTTTTCACCGTTTCGCGAAAGTATTTTGTGCGCCTGCGCAGCCTGGATGTGAGCGAAGCGCGCGTGCTGTCCACGTAATTATAAAGGCCGCAGCAGGCACCGCATGATTTAACCTCATCCGGCTGGCACAAAACAATTAAATTGGAATCCATGGACATTTTAAAAACCTTATTCGGCATTCGACCCTATGAATAATCGGATGTCACGCCAAAAAAACGCTTTGCTTACTCAAAGACAATAGTTTTAGCTCCGCAGACGAGTATCTTATTTTCCAGGTGCAGACGTAACGCCCGCGCCAGAACTATCCTTTCCAGATCATTGCTTTTTATTTTAATGTCGGCAATCGCGTCACGGTGGCTTATCTTAATCACATCCTGAGCGATAATCGGACCCTCGTCTAGTTTTTCCGTAGCGTAATGCGCTGTCGCCCCGATTATTTTTACACCACGGTCATACGCCTGCTGATAAGGGTTACCTCCGGCGAATGCCGGCAAAAAGGAATGATGAATATTGATGACCTTGCTGGGATAATGGCCTAAAAACTCGCCGGTAAGGATTTGCATGTACCGCGCCAGCACTACCAGGTCAATTTTGTGTTGCCGCAAAATTTCCAACTCCAGTTGTTCCTGTTTATCCTTGTTTTCCTGCGTTATGGGAAAATGATAAAAATTTATCCCGAACTGTTCGACATAGTCGCGCGCGTCAGGGTGATTGCTAATCACAACCTCTATTCGCGCCGGTATTTCTCCCATGATCTGTCGCAGAATTAAATCATGAAGGCAATGGAGATGCCGCGAAACAAAGATCGCGATGTTCGGAACGAAATCGGTAAAATACAATTTCCATTCCATATCCATTTTATCCGCCAGGGGTCTAAAGGCCTCTGGTATTTCTTCCCGGCCGAGCGAAAAACCATTCAACTCCCACTCAATCCGCATAAAAAATAATTTTTCTTTTTTTGCCGTATACTGATCTGCGTGGATTATATTGCCATGGTTTGAAATATAAAATTGGAAATCTGGGCGACAATTCCTTTACTGTCCGGGCAGGATATAAGTAAGATTGCATTTACATCATCCATTTATCACTCTAAAACCCTATCTGGAAATTTCCGCGCAAATATAGAAGGATTGACGTTGCAGGTCAAGGATAAAAATGTTAGAAAGAAAAAAGCGCAACATTCGTGAAAAACGCATATTATATGAATTTAATTGAAGAAATACACTTGGATAACCGTTTGATACTATACGTTTTTGATTTATCACATCCTATCTCCGAAGACACGGCAAAAGTAGAAATTCTTGTGAAAACCGAAACAAAGCTCAAAGCGGATTACTTTATCAGCCCTGAAGACTTCCGACAGGTAAAAAATATTTTCGGCGATAAAATATGCTATGAATATAAAAAAGAAAGGTCTTTTATTTCCATAGAGAATCAAGATATCATCCGGGATGAATTGATTGAAACATTTAAAAGTAATTCTTTGCGATACATTTCTTCTCCAAGCTTCCCTAAGAACCTGGCTTTATCCAAGCTTAGGGAAATTAAAAATAACCCTTACAAATACCTCAAAAGAGAACCCGCAACATGACCGTCTGCGAATTTGACGCACTGCTTCCTTCCGTCGAAAAACCAAGCCGCTATATAGGCGCAGAAGTAAATACCGCGCGACGCGGGAAAAGCGAAGTTACTTTTTTGCTTTCCTTCCCCGATACGTATGAAGTCGGCATGTCTCATCTTGGTTTGCAGATTCTATATTCTATTCTAAACAATATCTCTTTTGTCAGCGCTGAAAGATGTTTTGCTCCCTGGCCGGACAGGGAACAACAACTGCGCCGCCAAAAAATACCTCTTACTTCTTTGGAAACACAAACACCGATTGGTGATTTTGACCTTATCGGCTTTTCTCTTCAGTATGAACTTTCCTATACTAACGTATTGAATATGCTGGATTTGGGTAAAATACCGATTAGGCGCCAGTACCGCAAAGACGAGCATCCTCTGATAATTGCCGGAGGGCCTTGCTGTTTCAATCCGTCTCCCCTTGCTGATTTTTTCGACGCTTTCGTAATCGGCGAAGGCGAAGAAGTTGTTTCGGACATTGTTTCAGCCATACGTGAAAGCAAGAAACAAAGATCATCCCGCGCTAATTGCCTGGAGCTTATCGCGCAAATATCAGGAGTTTACGTGCCGGCGCTGCATGATAAAAAAAAGATTATCACAAAAAGAATCGTTTCCGATCTTAACCTCTGGCAACACCCGGAAAAACCACTTGTCCCCGTAATGCAGACCATTCATGACCGCATCGTCCTGGAAATCGCCCGCGGCTGCACTCGCGGCTGCCGGTTTTGCCAGGCGGGAATGATCTGGCGCCCCTATCGCGAAAGAAACACTTCATTGCTGATGGAAATGGCGGAAAAATACCTGAACGCCACGGGACATGACGAAATATCACTTCTTTCACTGAGCTCCGGCGATTACACTTGCATTGAAGCGCTGATAAAAAATTTAATGGACAGATACTTCGCCCGCAGAGTCGCTCTTGCCTTACCTTCCCTGCGCGTGGAATCATTGACCAGTACACTGATTGATGAAATCAAGCGAATCCGTAAAACCAGCTTTACTCTGGCGCCGGAGGCAGGCACGGAAAAAATGCGCCAGATAATAAACAAAGGGAACACATCACAGGAATTAATAGCCACCGTCGACAGGGTATTCAGCGCGGGCTGGAAATCAATTAAACTTTATTACATGCTCGGTTTGCCACACGAACAACAGGAAGATATTGAAGGGATTGTTGCTTTGAGTCATGAGGCGATGCGCGCCGCCGGAAAGCGCGGGCAGATAACCATCAGCCTGTCGACTTTTGTTCCCAAGCCGCACACGCCTTTTCAATGGGAAGAACAGATTTCGCTGGAAGAGACTTACAACCGTCAGAATTATATCCGCAAACAAATTAAAAACCGCCGCCTCAGCCTCAAATGGCATGACGCGCGCATGAGCTTTCTGGAAGGAATATTTTCGCGCGGAGACGAGAGTTTGGGAAAACTTCTGGAAGCCGCCTTTCATAAAGGCTGCCGGTTTGACGGATGGAGTGACAAGCTGCGCTTTGACCTGTGGCAGGAAGCAATAGAAGGGACGTCAATCAATCCCCGCGATTATTTGGGCGCGCGTAATAGAGAAGAGGCGCTGCCCTGGGACAATATCGACTGCCATCTGAGCCGTGAATTTCTCTGGGAGGAAAAACAAAAGGCGCAAGAGGCGCTTCCGACTCCGGATTGCAGATTTTCATCGTGCCAGTTGTGCGGTGTCTGCGACTTTTCCGCCGTTAAAAATATCTTCGCTCAGCCACCGGAAAACAAGGTAGGCGCATCATCCGGACAAATCCCTGCCGCGCAGGATGCGAGCCAGAAAATTTACCGTTTCGAATTCAGCAAACTGGCAAACGCGCGGTTTTTTTCCCATCTGGAAATATCATCAGCCTTGACCCGCGCCCTCCGCCGCAGCAATCTGTCGATAATTTACTCCTCGGGATACCACCCACACCCGAAAATTTCGTTTGCCGGCGCCACTGCGGTCGGCATGGAAAGTCATAAAGAATTTATGGATGTCAAGGCGCAACAATACGGAAATGATTTAACCGCCCTGCAAAAAGAAATCAATGGCGCTTTGCCTCAAGGTTTGCAAATAAACGGCATCCGAATGCTTTCCTTCGCCGAAAAAACCCTGTCGCAAGCTCTTTACGGATTCAATTACATGATAATGCTGCCGCCGGACATCGATGTTGATAAGTTGCGTATAATCGAAAACAATATAAATAATTTTATGGCTTTAGCATCATTTAATATTTCCCGCACATCAAAAGGCAAAACCGTAATAAAAGATATCCGTCCTTCTGTAGAATCATTGAAGCTTGACACAGCGGGAAAAAGCATTGAATGCACGGTGCGGCATTCACAGACAGGTTCGGCAAGGCCACTGGATATTATCGTTCACGTAGCGGGATTTGGCGAAGACGAAGCCAGACAAATACAGATAATAAAAGCCGGCACTATACTTGTTTGAAATTATAAGAATTTCGGAACAACCAAAAAGTAGCGGCACCTATATAATAATTCTAAAAATCAGAGTCCGGCAAAAAGTCCTGTACTGCCAATTCTTTTCCTTTGCCTAGTTCCTCATAGAGCATCATTATTGTATTTACATAAATTTCGCTGCGGTTATAACGAAAAATGGCCCTGCGCTTTTTTTCGACGGACGCGTTTTCCGACCACCCGGAACTTTTCAGATAATGCGCCATGCTGGCTTTCGCGTCTTTCATGTTAAAGGGACTGGCGATACCGTCGCCGTCACCGTCAACTCCGTAGCTTCGGAAAGTTGAAGGAATAAATTGCGCCGGTCCCATTGCCCCGGCAAATGACCCTCTGATATCCAACGGATCTATTCCAAGATCATTGGCGATATGGGCCAGGTGGTAGAGTTCTCCCAGCGCCCACGTCGCCCTTCTTTGGGCTCTTTTAATGGTAGATTCATCAGTGAGCAGCGGATACTTTTCGGCATATAATTCCTGTACCCATTGAAAATAATCCGGATCAAGCAAAAATACCTGATTTGTATATGCAGTAACAACGTTGTACGGCATAGGATAGGTTCCCAGTCTTGATTCCACAATCAGAATTGCCGTGATTATTTGCGGTGAAGTGCCGAATTGTTTCTCTATCTTGAATAAAAATTCCCCATGTTGCCGCATGAAAGCTCTGCCGCTGTCAATGTGTCTCGGATCTATTCGCATGACAGAAGGACGTTCCTCCGACCCTCTGGGACTGGAATGAAAAAGATTTTGAATTACGATGTCCGGACGGAGAGTAACCCTGGAATCATAGACCATATTTTGCGCCATAGATAAATCCAGGCCTTTTTCCACAAGGCGCTGCGCAATAAATACGCGGGAAAAGTCTTCCCACGAAGCTGATGGCGCCGCCGGCAACATAAAAACAATCAGAATCAAAATGTTAATTGCAATTTTTTTCATTCGCTAATCCTGTTTCAGATAATTCAGCATAAACTGTTGCTTTATTCTACACTTTCCCCTCTTAATGCGCAAGGTTATTCGTCCGTTTTTTTGTTGCGGCGATTAATTCATGCTATATATAATCTTGTTGACTGCTGAGATTTCTTGCAAATAAAAAAGAAATCTTGTATGAATCGATGCAACTTCTACGGAGGAAAAAAATATGAAGGCTTTGGTCACTATTATTCAGAAACCGGCAACACGGAAAAACTCGCCCGCGCGATTTATGATTATATTGATTTCGACAAGGACTTGAAACCGGTTCAGGATGTCGATAATCCCGCCGGATATGATATAATTTTTTACGGTTTTCCCGTTCACGCGCACAGTGTTCCGTCCAAGGCCGTGGATTTAATCAAACAGCTCCCCGAAGGGCAGAATGTCGCTTTTTTTTCGACGCATGGATCTTTGCGCGGCGGCCAACTTCCCAAACAGGCTTTCGAACACGCTATAAGCCTGGCCACAAAAGCTAAAATATTAGGTCATTTCGGCAGCCGCGGGCAGGTCAATCAAAAAGTTATTGAAGCGCTGCTAAAAAGCCCCGAACACAAGGCATGGGGCGAAGAAGCTCAAAGCGCCCTTGGGCATCCTGATGAGCACGATTTAGCCGATGCCAAAACATTTGCTGCGGAAATAATTGCCAAAGCAAGAAGATAAAATAAAATCATCTTTTTGGGCTGTCTGCGGCAGCGCGTCATCCGGGCATTTAAATCTTGTTGACAAATGAATTCAAATTGTCTATAAGCTGCAATCTTAATTTAGGGCAAGGATATAGGTAATGTACGCAGTTATAAAAACAGGCTCCAAACAGCACAGAGTCAGCGAAGGAGAGGTTTTGGCTGTTGAAAAGCTCGACGGCGAAAAAGGAACCGAAGTGGTTTTTGAAGAAGTCTTAATGGTATCCGCAGATAATGATGTAAAAATAGGAAAGCCTTATGTGTCTGGCGCCAAAGTTTTTGGCGAAATTCTCGAACAAGGAAAAGGCCAGAAAATCAAAGTCTTTAGAATGAAACGCCGTAAGGGCTTTCGCAAAAAAACCGGTCATCGCCAGGAATTAACGACTATGAAAATAACGAAAATTGCGGTATAAAGATATAATTCGGAGGAAGTAATGGCACATAAAAAAGGTCAGGGAAGCTCCCGTAACGGCAGAGACAGTAATTCTCAACGTCGCGGCGTGAAAGCGTTTGGCGGTCAGAATATCAGTGCCGGTTCGATTATCGTGCGCCAGGTTGGTACTAAAATCCATCCGGGAAATAACGTGGGCATGGGCAAAGATTTCACTATTTTTTCCCTGATTAACGGCGTAGTGAAATTTGAAAGGCTCGATAAAACGAGAAAAAAGGTAAGCGTTTACGCAGCATAAATTTCTGCATAATACTTTTTGATTTAAAGGCGCTTTCCTACAAAGCGCCTTTTTAGTTTGTGAAACACCCATGAAATTCATCGATGAAGCAAAAATTTACATTAAGGGCGGACATGGCGGCCGCGGATGTGTAAGCTTCCGTCGGGAAAAATATGTACCCCGCGGGGGACCAAACGGAGGAGACGGAGGAAAAGGCGGCGATATCATTTTTCACGCCACGGAAAAGCACCGCACTCTTTTGGATTTTAAATACCGGCAGCATCATATCGCCAAAAACGGTGGACACGGCTCGGGCAACAACCGCACGGGAAGAAGCGCGGCGGATTTGGAAATTGCCGTTCCTGTCGGCACAATCATCAAAGATGCCGAAACTCAGGAAATTCTGGCCGATTTATCCGAAATCGGTCAGAATTATGTTGCCGCGCGTGGCGGTATCGGCGGCAAGGGTAATGCTCATTTTGCCACATCCACCCACCAGGCGCCCAAGTTCGCCCAGGAAGGTATGGAAGCAGAAGAGAGGTGGGTATTGCTGGAACTTAAGCTCCTTGCTGATATCGGCATTGTCGGATTTCCCAATGCAGGCAAATCAACGTTTATCTCTCGTGTTTCCGCGGCCAGGCCAAAAATCGCCGATTATCCCTTTACTACTTTATCTCCTTATTTAGGTGTTGTTAAGCATTCCACCGCCGCGAGTTTTGTCATCGCCGATATACCCGGACTGATTTCCGGCGCGCACGAAGGAATGGGCATGGGAATTAAATTTCTTAAACATATAGAAAGAACATCTGCCCTGCTGCATATCATCGATATCTCCACCGATCCCTATACAAATGCCTGGAAAAATTTTACGGCCATCAACAACGAACTGGGCTTGTATGATGCCGCTTTACTGAAAAAACCGCAAATTGTCGCTTTAAATAAAATCGACCTTCCTTTCGTCAGAGAACAGGCAAAAAAAGAAGTTGCGCTATTTAAGAAAAATGGAATAATACTTCATACTTTTTCCGCCGTGACGGGGGAAGGTGTTGATAAAATACTCAACAGAATGGTCAGCATTGTCCATAAAAAAAAGAAAAAAGAGAAATTATGAAAAATATTCGCCATGAAATCTTAGCGGGAGCAAAAAAAATTCTTATTAAAGTAGGCTCGGCTGTATTAAGTGGCACCGACGGCCTTGATCTCAGAGTAATTAATTCTCTTGTGCGGGAAATGTCCGAACTTATAGATAGAGGCTGCGTGGTTGTTCTGGTAACCTCCGGCGCTATTATCTCCGGCAAGCATCGTTTGAACATGACCCGGCAATTGAAAAGTATCCGTGAAAAGCAGGCCGCCTCCGCCATCGGTCAGGGCAGGCTAATGCGCGTTTATTCCAAGTCATTTGAAAAGAGAGGACATTACGTGGCGCAGATTCTTCTGACCCTTTCCGACCTTTCCGACCGGCAGAGATATCTGAATATACGCAACACCCTCTCCACGCTGATTGAATGGAGTATAACTCCTATTATCAATGAAAACGATTCCGTGGCGGTAGATGAAATCAAATTCGGCGACAACGACAATCTTGCCGCCATGATTGCCAACATGGTCGGGGCGGATTTGTTCATTAATTTAACCAGCACCGACGGCCTGTACGATTGCAACCCCGCAAGCGCCAAAAAAACGAAGCTGATTTCCCTGGTAACCGAAATTACCGATGAAATCGAATCAGCAGCTACCTGCGAAACAACCGCCATCGGCATGGGAGGCATGAAAAGCAAGGTGCTGGCCGCAAAAAGTGTTATTTCCATGGGTATTCCCTGCGTAATTGCTCCGGGGAAAAAACAGCGAGTTATATCCGGTATTATGGCAGGCAAAGAAATCGGCACTTTGTTTTTACCTTCGCCACAGAAACTGAAAAGCAGAAAATACTGGATTGCCTTTACCTTGCGTCCGCGCGGCAGGCTGATTATCGATGACGGGGCAAAAAGCGCTCTCATTGAAAAGGGACGAAGCCTTCTTCCTTCCGGCATTGTGGATATAGAAGGTGATTTTAACCTGGGCGATGCGGTAAGCTGTGTGGATTCCGCGGGCAAAATTCTGGCCAAAGGCATGGTCAACTATAATTCTGCGGATATTCGCAAGATAAAAGGTCTGAAAACTTCGCAAATCAGCCAGGTACTGGGGCATAAGGATTACGATGAAGTAATCCATCGTGATAATCTGGCTGTTGTCCACGCGGGAGGAAAAAGCAAAGATTAAATAATAAGCCTTTGTGCCGGCAAGTATTCTCGATTGATTTTTTCCCTATAATGCTTTAAAAATAAAAAAAATAACCCGTGGCGGAGGACTTATGAGCTCATTCATCGTGCTTCTGGCATTAATTGCTGTTCTTGTTTTCTTTTTTGTCAGTATTTACAATAAACTCATCCAACTGAGAAATTATTATAAAAACGCTTACGCCCAGATTGATGTTCAATTGAAGCGGCGATATGACCTCATTCCCAACCTGGTGGAAAGCGCCAAGGGATATTTGAAGCATGAGCGTGAAACACTGGAAGCGGTTATCAGAGCGCGAAATACCGCGCTTGAAGCCAGTAAACTTGCCGCTGCCAACCCCGGTGATGCCACAGCAATGACCAGTTTGACGCAGGCCGAAGGCGCCTTAAGCAGTATCATGAGCAGGCTGCTCGCCGTGGTCGAATCATATCCTGACCTGAAGGCCAACCAGACAATAAGCCAGCTTATGGAAGAATTGACTTCCACTGAAAATAAAATAGGTTTCGCCCGTCAGGCCTATAATGATTTTGTCGCCGAATACAATATCCAGCGCGAAAAATTTCCCAACAACATCGTTGCCGGCTGCTTCAACTTCATTGAGGCAGAACTTTTGCAGTCCACAGATACCGCGCAGGAACGGACCGCTCCGAAGGTATCTTTTTCCTGATTTCATGCCGGACAGTTTATTTTTAATTTCAAATGACTCCTAATCGTCCGACTAATTTTTTTTACAGACAGGATCAAGCCCGTAAAAACATCCGCAAGCTTGTCGCGCTTTTTACAATGGCGGTAATGCTTATCATTGCCGCCATTTATTTTGCCTTCCGGTTGATTTATTACATCTATCTTCAAACGGGCGTATATCACACCAATCCTGAAGAAGCTCACTATTATTCGCAGATGCTAAACAACTTTTCCTTTTGGGATGCGTCCTCGTTCTTTTTAATTGCATCGATCGTAATGCTGTTTGTTTTCATCGCAAGTTTCATAAAAACCAACCAGTTGAACAAGGGCGGCACTGTCATCGCGGAAATGTTGGGCGGCAGGCTTGTCCCCAAGGGAAGCGCCGACACGCTGGAAAGAAGATTTTTAAACGTTATCGAAGAAATGGCCATATCATCCGGCGTTCCCGTTCCTCCGGCATATATACTGGAAAGCGGCAAAGGCATAAATGCCTTCGCCGCCGGCCTGACTCTTCACAATTCTGCCGTTGCTGTTACCCGCGGCATGCTTGACCATCTCACGCGTGATGAACTTCAGGGAGTAATCGCGCATGAATTCAGCCACATCCTCAACGGCGACGCCCGACTCAACACCCAGATTATCGGAATGCTCTACGGCATTTTGGTTATCGGTATCGTCGGCGAAGAAATAATTGACCATCACAGATTAACACGTACCAGCGTCGTAGTGCTGTCGGCTGGTATTGTACTGGCGGCAGTCGGCTTCATTGGATCGCTTATCGGACGTATTATCCAATGCGCTGTATCCCGTCAGAAAGAATTATTAGCCGACGCTTCCGCTGTTCAGTTCACGCGCAATCCCGGCGGGCTGGCTGACGCATTGAAGAAAATAGGCGGTTACCTTCATGGCTCTATCATCAAATCATCAGTTACCAAGCAAGCCGCTCATTTGTTTATCGCCGAAAGCAATATCGACTTTTTCTTTCCCAAGTTGATGTCCACACACCCCCCCTCGCGCAGAGAATACGCTTGCTTGACCCGTCATTTGACGGAAAATATCCGATAATAGAAATAACACCTTCTCTTTCCGGACCGGCTTCCAGGTACATTGCCGAATACAGAGCTTATCAACAGGGAGCGGCTTCATATTCCGACTACCCGGTACAAGCCCGGCCGGAAAACGTCAAAAATCTTGTCGGAAGCTTCTCCGATGCTCACATAGACCGCGGCAAATCCATTCTTGCTCTTATTCCCGAGGAACTTAAGCAGGAATTAAACGTTTCGCAAAGCGCCGCATGTTTGATATACGCTCTTTTTGTCGGGTGCGACCCCGACTACCGGCAGGCAAAACTGGAAGTATTGCGCAGAGCGCTTGTACCGGAAAAGGAAATAGATGAAGTTGACTACATCTGCGATATACTTTCCGCTCTGGGAGATGATATCCGCCTTCCCCTGGTTGAGCTGGCTGTGCCCTCCCTTCATTCATTAACCAGCATGGGAAAACGAGACTTTTTAAAAACAATAACTTTACTTATAGAAGCAGATGCCAAAGTCACGCTGTTTGAATTTACCGTTCAGTGGATGCTCAAAAAATTACTGACTGAAAAAGAGAATATCTCCAGCAAAATTTCTTTTTTCTCCTATTCTCAGGTAGCTTCCGATATTCTTGTTATTCTGAATGCGCTGGCCTGGGCCGGAAAAAACGGCAATGCCGAAAAAGCGAAAAACGCGTTTGAAGCAGGCATAACGAAGATTTCGGAAATTGCCGATAAAAAATCAGATTTTATTCACGAAGAAAACATTTCTTTTAACGAAGTCGGGCTTAGCCTTAATCAGCTTTCCCGTTCCTCATTCAAAATAAAGGAATCAGTCATTGATTCCTGCGCCCATTGTGCTTTTGCTGATAATGTTATCAACGTCTCCGAATCTGACCTTCTGCGCGTCATTTCCCTGACACTAGGATGTCCGCTGCCGCCTTTTCTGCCTTAAATTATATTAGACAATACGTTAGATATATAGATATTCATTACAGGGAATAAAGGATGAAAAATTACCGGTGATGCAGGATTATCAAAAAATCTTTTTAGAGCATCTGGAAAAGCTGGAATTAGAGATTTCCAGTCTTTATAAGCTGTTTGCCCAAAAATTCCCCACGCATAAGCAACTTTGGGAGCAAATGAGTAATGAGGAAATATCTCACGCGTCCCATATAAAAAAGCTGTCTTCTCTGACAGAGGAAGGAAAAGTTTTCTTTGACGAGAGAAAAACAAAAACTTACACGATTAAAACCGTCAGTGACGCAGTGAAATCAACTTATCAAAAAGTAGAATCCGGTCAGCTCACCTTACTCAACGCTTTGGTCTACAGCATAAATCTGGAAGATTCTATTATTGAAAGCAAATTTTACGATTACTTCAGCACAAGCAATCACAATATAAACGCGACAATCAATAAAATTAAGCAAGAAACTCGCGAACACGCGCAAAAAATGAAGAAAGCCCTGGAAGAAGAAAAAAAGCGGCGCTGATAACATTAGGCCGCTTTTCTTCTTACTTAGGTTCAAGAATGGTCATGCGCCCCATTTAGGAAACCAGTTGCACAGAGAGATGCCTTCTTGTAAATTTAAGAAAAAGGAGGACATCAAATGGGGAAGAAAGTCAAGAAGCATTCAGCGGAGTTCAAGTTCAAA
>Ga0129302_1001073_pt1 | contig 20508 bp, 17 predicted proteins | sample BlaSprsedimmetaG_FD_94476 | JGI IMG/M metagenome (GOLD analysis project Ga0129302, IMG submission 94476) | Hot spring sediment bacterial and archeal communities from California, USA to study Microbial Dark Matter (Phase II) - Blank Spring... | ecosystem: Environmental > Aquatic > Thermal springs...
CCTCCCGTAGGAGTCTGGACCGTGTCTCAGTTCCAGTGTGGCTGATCATCCTCTCAGACCAGCTAACCATCGTCGCCTTGGTAGGCCATTACCCCACCAACTAGCTAATGGTACGCGAACTCATCCTTCAGCGGTAGCTTACAAGTAGAGGCCACCTTTGACTAACCTGCCGAAACCGGTCAGCATCATTGGGTATTAGTCCATCTTTCGATGGGTTATTCCTAACTAAAGGGCAGATTATCCACGCGTTACTCACCCGTGCGCCACTTTACTCATTCCCCGAAAGGAACTTTCTCGTACGACTTGCATGTGTTAGGCACGCCGCCAGCGTTAGTTCTGAGCCAGAATCAAACTCTCCAGTTTAAATTCTTATAAACTCATATTAGGGTTTGAACCCTTTTCTTATTTCCTAAAGGGCCCACAAACCAGTTATCCTGCTATTTACTTGTAAAAGAACTTATTAAGAACGAGCTTTAATTTTTAATCAAAAATGCTACAATTGTCAAGAACTATTTGCCGTTCGTAACGTTGTATATCTTATCTTCCATCAATAGAGTGCGGTATTTATACCTTCTCTTCATTGCTGTCAAGAAAATTTTCTCAGCGTCACAAAATAAATCGAAAAGACGATTTTATCAGCAAATCTGCTTTATCTACACTTCACTTTTCAGAATGTCAAGAACTATTTTCAGCAACAAAAAATAAAACCAGCATCAGAAATCAAAGAACTGTTTCGTCAACAAGGCGTGACTTCTATACTTTCTTTCCTCTACTGTCAAGAACTATTTAACCTAATTTTATAGCATGGATATAAGTCAATATATCAACAACATGGATGGACAGCACTGTCTCAGCCGGCGGTCTTATCGAATTCTGACAACAGCATATTTCTTCTTGCCTTTGCGCAAGCTTATTTCTCCATCTCCGGTGAGGTGCTCGACACCGATTAATTCATCAATCGACATAACCTGTTCACCGTTGATATAGGCTCCACCCTGTTTCACAAGCCTCTTCACTTCTCCCCTGGATGAACACAAATTCACATCTACAAACAGATCAACAACTGAAAGACCTGACTGAAGTTCACGTTTCGTTTTGACAACAAATGGAATAGCTGACACATCCCGGGATACTTCAGTTCTCGGGATCGAGCTGGAAGGAAAGAGAGACGGGTCAACGAACCTTAGATTGAAAGCGCTCGCCGATGCCTGCCAGGCAGACCTGGCTGCCCCTTCGCCATGAGTAACCCTTGTTGCCTCAAAAGCCAGCACCGTTTTCGCCTGATTAATGTCTGCTTCAGCAAGATTTCTCACCTCATGAATCTCTTCAACGGGCAGAAACGTAAACATGGCAAGAAACCGCTCAACGTCAGAGTCGTCAGAATTGATCCAGTATTGAAAATAATCGTAAGGGCTTGTCAATTCCCCATCAAGCCATACGGTTCCTTTCTCCGTTTTGCCCATCTTATGTCCCTGAGATGTAGTAATCAGCGGAAAGGTTATCCCGTATACCGTTTTGCCTTCGAGCCTTCGCGTCAGATCAATGCCGGCTACTATATTACCCCACTGATCGTTCCCCCCCATTTGAAGGATGCAGTTATTATGTTTGCATAGGTAGTAAAAATCATACGACTGGAGGAGCATGTAATTGAATTCTATAAAATTCAATCCCGTTTCCAATCGCATTCTGTAACTTTCAGCAGCCAGCATCCTGTTAACGCTGAAATGACGGCCGATATCTCGGAGGAACTCTATATAATTGAGTTCCGTTAACCATTTGGCATTGTTCAACAACAGTGCTTTACCGTCACTGAAGTCGAGATACTGGGACAGCTGTTTCTTGATGCTTTCGACATTTCCATCGATTTCTGCACGGGTCAAAATCCGGCGCATTTCCGTTTTACCGCTCGGGTCGCCTATCAGTGCAGTACCTCCTCCGACAAGGGCTATCGGCCGATGTCCATGGCGCTGCATATGAGCCAGCGACATAATCGGAACGAGGCTGCCGATATGAAGGCTTGTTGCAGTCGGGTCAAAACCGATATAGCAGGTAACCTCTTCGGTATCCAATACATCCCGGACTCTTTGATCCGTAACCTGTTCAATAAACCCTCTTTCCTGAAGAGTATCATAAACATTTTTCACGCTTAATATCCCCCGAAATACATGTTATCGCCAGAGACACCATCGGACATCTACCGTAATGTCAATTCATCTCAGAAAGTCATCCCTACAAATCCGCTTGCTACGTTCTCATCATCCATCCCACAATGCATACTGTCACCTCACGTTTTGACGTTTTTGTGAATGCCGAGTTCTTGCAAACCTCGAGGGGAAAAGTTTTTTAGCAACATCCCGGGCGGCGGTATTTTAAACCACCATGCTCCGCATAATTAATACGCCACCCGCATTTATTCGAAGATGGAACGCGGTGAAGAGTTCCCATATTAATAATGATTTCCGTTTTGAGCATATTCAATGGACCGGGTTCATGTTCAGGCGTTCTATATGAGTCCCCTTCCCGGTCTCATTGTCAATCGTTATAATAACCGATTGGAGCCACACATTTTGTTTTGCCACTTCATACCGTGCGGGAACCGAGGTCAGAAATTTCCTGATAATTATATCCTTCTTAATTCCGATAACGGAATCGCATGGCCCGGTCATTCCGACATCAGTTATGTAAGCTGTTCCATCAGGCAATATTCTTTCGTCCGATGTCTGTACATGTGTGTGGGTACCGACAACAGCACTGACCCTTCCGTCCAAAAACCAACCAAGAGCCTGTTTTTCCGATGTAGCCTCGGCATGCATATCGATAATGACAATTTTTGCCTTGGCGCGTACCTTCTCAATTTCTCGTTCCGCCGTACGAAAGGGACAGTCGAGGGGTTTCATAAAAACCCGTCCCTCCAGATTGATCACTGCCACAGGAACACCATTATCGGTTTCAACCACAACACTTCCTCTGCCGAGAGATCCATCGGGATAGTTGGCAGGCCTCAGAAGCGTTCGATACTCTCCAATAAAATCATCGATTTCCTTCTTGTCCCATATATGATTGCCCGATGTCAGAACATCTATTCTGTATCCGTACAACTCTTCTACAATATCTCTCGTCACGCCGAAGCCTCCGGCGGCATTTTCGCAATTCGCAATAACCAGGTCTATCGCCTTTTCTTCAATGATCCGCCTCAGGAGATCCCTTAAAACCCTCCTCCCGGGCTTACCGATAACATCTCCGATAAACAGTACTTTCATATATCCCGTCCTCACCGGGCGAAGTCTGATACCCGCATTTCTCTGATTACTGTGACCTTGATCTGTCCCGGATATGTTAATTCGGTTTCCACCTTTTTTATAATATCTCTACATAACATAACGGCATCTGTATCGGATATTTTTTCGTTCTCAACCAGTATGCGAATTTCTCTTCCTGCCTGAATAGCAAAACATTTATCAACGCCACTGAACGAATTTGCAATGTTCTCCAACTCGGTCAGACGTTTCACGTATGTCTCGAGCATTTCCTTCCGAGCACCTGGTCTCGCCGCTGACAGTGTATCCGCAGCTTGAACGAGCACCCCGAGAATCGTATTGGTACGATCGTCGTGGTGGGCGGCGATTGCCTGCACAATAGTGTCTTTCTCTCCATATTTCTTCGCCATATCGGCTCCAATGGAAGCATGTGTTCCCTCAACTTCATGATCAATCGCTTTCCCGATATCATGAAGAAGTCCTGCCCGTTTCGCTTCTTTAATATTCAACTGTAATTCTGCTGCCATCATACCCATCAATTGTGCAACTTCGACGGAGTGTTGTAATACATTCTGAGAAAAGCTCGTTCGATATTTCAGTTTGCCGATAAGATAAAGTAATTCCGGATGAATGTCATGAACACCAACATCAAAGCAAACACTTTCTCCTGTTTCTCTAATTATGGTGTCAACTTCGGTCCGAACCTTTTTCACAATATCTTCGATTCTCCCGGGATGAATCCTTCCATCGCTGATCAACCGTTCAAGCGACAATTTTGCAATCTCCCGGCGAACAGGATCAAAACTCGATAAAACCACCGCCTCCGGGGTATCATCGATAATCAGGTCAGTTCCTGTGGCTGCCTCTATAGCCCTTATGTTTCTGCCTTCCCGTCCGATGATTCTCCCCTTCATATCGTCATTCGGAAGATTAACGACCGAAACCGTGTTTTCCGCCACAAAGTCTCCTGCGTAACGCTGTATCGAATAGGCGATAATTTCCCGCGATTTCTTATCTGCGGTCCGTCGTGCTTCTTCCTCGATATTCCGTATCATTAAGGCGGCATCTCTTCGCGCCTCATCTTTCATTAATTGTATGAGGTGATCTTTCGCCTCTTCTGATGTAATACCCGCCAGTTTTTCCAATTGCAGCCGCTGTTCATTGATAACTTTTTCCAGTTCGGTATGTCTTTTTTCCAGATGTGATTCTTTCCCTATGAGTGACTTTTCTCTTTTTTCAAGATTTGTTTCCTTTTGGACGAGCATGTCCATTCGCTTATCGAGGTTTTCTTCCTTCGCCCGCAATCTTCTTTCCAGGCTCTCAATTTCTCCCTTTTTCTCTTTTGTTTCCTTTTCCAAGTCCGCCTTTGCTTTGAGCAGATTATCTTTTGCCTGCAAAATGGCTTCTTTTTTTATTGTTTCGGCTTCCTTTTTTGCCTCATCGATAATTCGTGCTGATAAGTTCTCAGATGATTCGAAGATTTTGCGTGAGATCCTTTTTCTGAGCAAATATCCGAGCACCATTCCAATCGCGACAGCTCCCAGCGCTATGACAACGATCACAGTAGTGTTCATCTTGGTTTTCCACCTCCTCGCAGTAAGTACCTGCAACAACATTATATAATCGATTAATGGGAATAGGAATATGAAGGATTAGATGAAGAGGAAATGAAGGAAATGCCTCAGCATATCTTGTGAAGTCTGATAAAATAACTTTACCGAAAAAACCAAAAAATGCCCCCCGCGAATGCCGTGTTAACTCTGATTTTGAACCTTAGTCCAAGGTGGGTGCCCTATTGTAGCTTAAGGCTTTCCGCATTTATCCTGGACGGGATAACGGCAGACCTGCACACCACTAACAAGTAAAGGCTCCCGGATCTAAAGTGTTGGCTCAAAAACTTTACATTAATCACAAACATCGCAGGGGAATTTCCTCACCTTTACGTTTTTTTTTCAATATAGTTAATTAATTTTTCAGATCTTCTCTCCAATAGGCTATAAAAGTCTTCTCTTTCTTCTTTCAGCCTAAACAACTCATCCGCAACATTTAAGGCAACTAATATAGCAATACCTAATGTTGAAATATCTTTCGAGGCACTACCAATGTCTTTTGCTTTGTCGTTAACATATTGAACAACGTCCGCTACATGCTCTTCCCCTCGATCGCTTAAAACCGAGAAATCCTGCCCCATTACCTTTATATTAAAGCGTTTTTTCAAACGTACTTCCCTACAGTTTTTATGGATGTATGTTCTGAAGCATTGCAAGCAGTGAATCTATCTTTATTCGCACCGCATCCCTTTCTTCATGTAATACCTTGATGGCATTCTTCAGTTCTTCCTGCTCCACATCACGATTCCTCAGGGATTCTTCCAGTTCCTGGTTTTTCCTTTTCAAAACAGAAAACTCTTCAATAATATTTTTTATCTTTTCTTCCAGTTCATTAAATCTGACTAATTCCACAGCGCAATTTTCACCTTTCATCTCTTAATCAACAACCGACCTTAACCCCTTTTAAAATAAAAATAAATTTTAAACGATTAAAGTATGCCAATCCGATGAATAAAAGTCAAGATCTTATTTCCGTCAAAGATTACATGAGGTTACTATCTGCCCTACATCTCTTGGTCTTCTTGAGTTTCAAGAGAAGTAAAATAGTGATGAACCGCCTCAATCAACTCCGCGCTACCATGGATCTTAGTCAGTTTCTGACGAAAATGAGATCCTCCCCGTAAGCCCTTTGTATACCATAACATGTGTTTGCGGAAGGTTTTCAGACCCACGCCGGAACCATAGTGTTGTACATTCATCATTAAATGATTCCTGAGAACCTGTTCGCGCTCGCAAAGTGTCGGCGCCTGAATTGGACCGGCCTTTTTCAGATACGTGACGGTTTGCCCGAAGATCCACGGATTTCCCAAAGCAGCACGTCCGATCATTACGCCGTCGCACCCCGTACTATCCAGCATCCTTTTGGCATCTTGCGGACCTCTCACATCGCCATTTCCGATAACCGGAACGACAACACGTTTTTTCACGCCGGCGATCAAATCCCAGTCGGCAAAACCGCTGAATCCCTGCTCGACCGTCCTGGGATGAATTATGACGGCATCGGCACCACATTCTTCCGCGATAACGGCGATATCGATGGCATTAATACCATGTCGTTTCCATCCGGCTCTGATTTTTATCGTCAATGGAAGATGCGTTGCCTTTCTCACTTCCCGCACGATTCGGGCCACCCGTAGAGGGTCTTTCATTAATGCGCCACCGGATCCCGTTTTTAATACTTTAGTTACAGGACATCCCATATTGATATCAATGCTGTCCGCGCCTCCTTCCGTGACGATTCGCACCGCTTCGGCAAGAATTCCCGGGTCAGCGCCGAATATCTGAACCCCGAGAGGCCTGTCGGCATCTGACGACTCAAGATATCTGTAGGTCTTTTTAGCGTTTCGTATGAGACCATTGGCGCTAACCATCTCGGTGAAGCACAATTCGCAGCCGAAATTTCGCGCCATGGTTCTGAAGACGAGGTCCGTAATTCCTGCCATGGGAGCGAGGCAAACATTGTTAGCTAATAAAAGATTACCTATTTTCATGCCTGCACTTTCCTATTTCGAACATTTTTTTACTATCGATATTTGGCTGACACAAGGAAAATCTCAAAAAAAAATTTTATATGCCAATTAGTTACTATTAGATGAAATCCATAACTCTAAACAAGAAAGCGAAAACGCCTTTTTTTGACATTGGGGTTTTGTCCGGATTTTGAACTCCCACATGACGTTGGACGAATGTCAGCTCTCGTAAACGGCAGAAATGCATTTTTGAGAGGGGATCTCACAAACGCTTCCTTGCATAACCTCTCAGTATTTGCATTCAATCCAGCTGACGAGTCGTGCATATACATCCAATTGACTCAAATCGAAGGGCAAGTTTTTGAATTGCCTAAAGCACGTTGTGGATTTATCAAGAAACAGAATAGATTCCAGTGAAGGTGAATTTGAACAATAAACTGTAGACGTTTGATTTTACTGCATGAAACAGAACTTCAGACGGTTTGATACTTTGAGGAAGCCTCGTAAATCAACACCACTCGTTTTAGTTTACTTTTCGTCCCGATGGGTACCCCCTGCAAGGCTTCGATCGATCAGCACTTTGTTATAGGCGGAAACAATATCACGGCGGGACAGAATCCCAATAATTTTCAGAGGATTCTTTTCATCCACAACAGGAATTTGTTCAATGTTCTTAAATCCAATCTTTTTCATAGCCGTAGCCAGATTTTCATTTTCAGTCACCGTTATCACGTTCGATGTTGCAAGATCTTTCACAACCACAAGATTTTCCAGACCTTCTTCAAACAGAAATTCCTTGTAGTCCTCGATAGTTACAATCCCCGCAAGCAACCCTTTTCTGTCCAACACGGGAAATCCTACGTGTTTGCTTGAAAGGGTAAATTCAAGCAATTCCTTCAACATCATATTATCGGATACCGTTTCTACTTCTTTTGTCATAACATCTCTCACCAGAATGGATTTCAGGATATCGACCTCTTCATGTTGATGGATATCGATACCCCGTCGCACGAGCCTCATTGTATAGATGGATTCTCTGGTAAAAGCACCGGACAGAAATATACTGATTGAAACAGCGGTCATCAGTGGAAGAATGAGGGTATAATTTCGCGTCATTTCGAAGAGAAGAATGATTGCGGTAATTGGTCCTCTCACCGTTGCTGCAAAGAATGCCCCCATTCCAACAACAGCATAGGCACCGGAGGTTTCTGCAACGGTTGAAGCAGTGATTGCCGGGAACAAACTGTGAATGATGATCCCGAAAGCACCCCCCAACACGGAACCGATAAAAAGCGATGGAGCGAAAACACCTCCACTGCCACCACTGCCTATAGTTACTGACGTGGCGATAATCTTAAGGACAACCAGCATTATAAGAGTAACAAGGCTTAGCTCACCGGCAAGTGCAAGGTCAACTCCGCCCCTTTCAATAAAGACGCCTCCGATACCATAACTTCCTCCATACCCCACTCCAAAGACATCAAAATAAAACAGGCCGATGATGCCGACAATCAGACCGCCGAGAGCCGGTTTTACATACTCCGGCAGTTTGTAACCCCTGAAACAATCTTCACACTTGTAAAAAAAACGTATAAAGCAAAGGGAAACAACGGCAGCAATAATACCGAGTACCATATAAGGAACTATTTCCCAGTAGCTTGTCATACTATAAGAAGGAATGATAAATGATGGGTGTTTCCCCAGAAAATGATGAGCGATAAAGTCTGCCGTAACAGATGCAATGACGATGAATCCGAGGTTCGGCGCCATGAATCGGCGTTGGATTACTTCCATTACAAAAAAGACACCGCCAAGAGGTGCGTTAAAGGTTGCAGAGATACCGCCGGCAGCACCGCAAAGGAGCAACGTTTTCACCCATTCATCGGGGAGCTTGAACAACTGCCCGATAGTTGACCCGAACGAGGCGCCAATCTGTACGATAGGACCCTCGCGACCCACCGAACCGCCGCTTCCGATACATATCGAAGATGCAAGGAGTTTGACGACGGACACCCTGGGTCTGATACGGCCTCTGCGAACGGAAAAAGATTCCATCACTTCCGCCGGCCCTTCTCCTTGTGCTTCCTTAGCAAAAAAATAAATGATGTATCCGACAAGGAGCCCACCGATTGCCGGTGGGAGAACCACATAAAACCGACCCAAGAAATCAAACATCGCAGAACCTGTACTGAAAAACCCGAAATTAAAAATCTTTATAAGCCATCGAAAAAAAACAGCCCCCAAGCCTGCAATGATTCCCACCATAATCGAAAGAACAAAACAACGGACTACATCAGAAGAAAATAAGCCAACGGGAAGAAGCTTCAATTGTTTCTTCAGATAAGTACTTAAAATCGACTTAATGTTGGCTCCCATAGCTCTCCCGCTGTTCGACAGAGAACAGGTAATGATGAATATTCTCGCATGTAAGGGGCCTGTCCACAGATCCCGGCTCATTGTTGTCTTTTTGGTAATTTCGAATCATCACAGTCCTTAAATATCCAGTCGCCAGCAGGAGGAAACGGCATCCAGCCGTTTTTCTAAGAAAGTGTTCCGAAAAGTATTTCATATGGTTTTGACAGTCACTCAGTTTCTCTATTCCCATTGGCATTACAACAGCATAGGGGGAAATGAACAACTCACCCCAAGCAACGGGCATGAACAACTTCCCCATCTATCACACATCAAGCAGCGGAGAGTTGAATGCTTACTGAATAAATTCCATATAAACCCAAATACTTGCACACTCATATCCATGCAAATTGACTTTTGCAAGAGGAAAGTTTGGTTAAATCCCAAACTGATCAAGGTAACATCAGTAATTGATGACGATCGACTGAAAAACTAAGTATTCGAGCAGGTGGAGTTATTTTCAGCAGTCAAGCAAAATTCATGGATTCGGCCATAATAGCCGAACGCTGCATTCAGTCTACCCTATGGGCAGAGGCTTACGCATGCTGGGACTTTCGCTGCATGTGATCGGATCAGCTCCATGAGGACTTATATCGTCACACATGGTCAGGATCATTCAGTTGCAAATTTCATTTTCGCCGTTCTTCCATAACTCTTGTCGCTTTTGTAAGTTCATCGACAGTATTAATCCCCATTACTTCCTGTGAATCATGGGCAAGAAAAGCGTTTACCTGAAAGCCCATCTGTCGGACGATTTCAACCATATCCGTTAAATAATATTCCTTTTGAACATTATCATTTCCGATCCGTGATACGGCATCGAAGAGATATCGGCAGTTCGCACAATAGATGCCTGAATTGATTTCTTTAACCTTCTTTTCTTCACCCGTGGCATCACGTTCCTCAATAATTTTTATTATTGCATTATCATTACCTTTGATTATTCTTCCATACCCTGACGGATCATCCAAAAGGGTGGTCAGCACTGTTACCACGGCACTGTTCTCGCGGTGACAGCTAATAAGAGTTTCGACGGTCTTCTGCGACAGGAGAGGGACATCGCCGCATAGTATCAAAATGTCACCTTCAAAATGACGGAAGGCATCTTTTGCCTGAAGAACAGCATGACCGGTCCCTAATTGTTCCCGCTGCATTACATATACCAGATCATTGCCTCTCATTTTCTCCTGAATTACCTCAGCTTGGTGACCGACCACAAGGACGATCATAGCGGAACCGATTTTTCGCGCCAGGTTAACGGAATAGTAAACCATCGGTTCACCGCATACCGGATGAAGGACCTTCGCCAGATCCGACCGCATCCGCGTTCCCTTGCCGGCTGCCAGAATGATTGTAGCCAATTCGATAGTTCCCGTATGCAATGATTCTTCTTTACAATGTTCCATAGTGTATCAGACTCCTTGGTATCATTATCTATTTCATTTCTCTCCACCAGTCCGGACGATGACAAGAACTTCCTTGATGGATTTTATATCAGCATCTTCAATAATAAAAAGACTGTTAGTGTATTTGAATGTTTCATTCCTTCGAGGAATCCTCCCCATATGATAGAGAAGAAAACCGCCTAAGGTTTCATACTCACCACCGGGGAGACTTTCCCGGACGACGGCCTGAACATGTTCCATTTTCGCTTGAGCACTGAACAAATACTTGTCTGGGGCTATCTTCCTGTAATGACTGCCTGCATCGACATACTCATCATCTATTTCGCCGACGATCTCTTCCAGAATATCTTCCATGGTAACGATCCCCACAGCGCCGCCATACTCATCGACAACGACAGCCATATGTTCACCCCTTTTCTGCAGTTCCAACAGGAGTTTGTCCGTCGACTTTGTCTCAGGAACGAATAAGATATCGTCCCGCATACAGTTTACGACAGGTTCATTTTCCAGCAGCGATGAAGACTGCTGTGCCTGCCCCTGGAAAATATCCAGCAAATCAAAAGAGTGAAGAACACCTATAATATTATAAACTTGTTCACGATAAACAGGAATACGGGAATATGCTTGTTTGGAGACGATGTGCACAGCTTCGCGCAGCGTAGTTTCGGAAGAAAGAGCAGTCACATTGGACAGAGGAACCATGACATCTTCCGCCCTTGATTCGTTAAAATCAAAAATCCTTCGTATCATATCCCGTTCTGATGTCATGATATCACTCTTTTCACCTCCCTTCTGAAGGAGAAATTCCAGGCCGGTCTTGGTAATATAAGGAGCATAATAAGGTTTCTGCTCTTGCGTAAAGATATTAAGCGCCCCTTTCGATATCCGAGATATGATAAAAACGATCGGATAAAGGACATACGATATTCCCCAGAGGAACCATGAAATTTTCAGAGCGACCGTCTCGGGATGTTGTCGAAAAATACTTTTCGGAACAAGTTCTCCCATAATAAGGAGAAGGGGAATCATTACCATAATGGAAAAAAGCTCACCCCGAACAGGACCGAACATGGAAATGAACATCGATGTAGCAAGGGCGGTATTGGTAACGACACAAATATTGGTCCCCGTCAGGGTGGTTGACAGAAACCATTCCGGTCTGTCCAGAAGCTTCAGGGCAGTCTGAGCCGACCGTGATCCGGTCCTTGCTCTACTGCGAATTTTGTTTATATCTGAGGCGATAAGGGCAATCTCCCCACCTGAAAACAGACCCTGCAGGAATAAAAATATAAGGATGAAGGGGTAAGTTGTAATACTATCCACGCGCCTGCTCTTCTTTCTTCTTCAGTCTGACCTTCATGATTCTCGTCCTGCTCACCTTCTCTATCTTAATAGTAAAGATGTCAAAATCAATGGTGTCACCTCTCGCGGGAAGCTTGCCGAAAAGATGAAATACAAAACCACCGACCGTGTCGAATTCATCGAGTAAAATGGATGTCCCGACAAGTTCATTGAATTCTTCAATGTCCATGGCACCCGACAGCATGTATGATCCGTCGTTTATTTTGTGATACGGCTTTTCCTTCACTTCATCTTCATCATGAATATCCCCGACGAGACTTTCCATAATATCATTGATGGTGACGAGGCCCTCTATTCCACCGTATTCATCCACTACAAACGCCATTTGGATTCGCCTTGCTTTGAAATCCTTCAACATACTCCCAATACTTCGTTCAAGCGGCACAAAGTATGGTTTTTTCAAAAGATGTCTGATACCCTCCCCTGTCCGCCTGCTTGAAATTTCTTCAAGCAGATGCCGCGCATGAAGAATACCGATGATATCATCTTTATCAGATCGGTATACGGGAATGCGGGAATATCGTGCCTTGAGTATTTCCTGCACCATCTGCTCCACACTCATGGATACGGGGAGGCAGAACATATCGACCCGGGGTGTCATAATATCTGACACGGTTGAATCGGCAAGTTTAAACACACGATGGATCAAGTCCTTCTGAGATTGCTCCAGGGCACCCTCTTCGTGCCCCGCATCGACGAGGATCTTGAATTCGTCCTCTGTCAGTGCCGATGTTTCTGCAACGATAACCCTTCCGAATATATGGACGAACAGATCGGAAAGCTTTTCCAGAATCCACACAATAGGGCGTTCGATTACCGCAAAAATTGTCAGTGGAATGGAAACAGAATTGGAAAACCTAATGGGGTAATTGACGGCAAAGGTTTTCGGTATTGCTTCGCCGAATACAAGCAATGAAAGCGTCGTTACGGCAATGGCAACCCATTTTCCCTCAATGCCCATAAAGGAGATAAAAATAGACGTAGCCAGGGCGGACATAGTGATATTAACCGATTCATTGCCGACGAGGACTGTGGTCAGCAATCGTCTCGGATATGCCAGGAGTCTGCTGATATATGGATAAAAAGGGTTTTTGTCCTCCTTCATTTTGTAAAGATGGAGCTCCGTCAGGGAAAAAAGTGATGCTTCGGAGCCGGAAAAAAATCCCGACAGGAAGAGAAAGACACATAAAAAAAAGATTTTGAAAGTGATGTCCTGTTCCAAAAGTACTTTATCTCAACACCTTGAAATATTTGATAATGATTATTTACGCTACATTTATTTCCATAAAAAGTCAACACATCAAATCTCCGATGAAAGTAATTTGACCTATATATCGTTTTTGGATATAGATTGTATTTTTCGTCATGAAAATGTATCCATGGAATGTTCATAAAGGTACATGCGAAAGGAGGGGACGAGATGTATAATGTTCTTTTGATAGGCAACGGTGCGCGAGAACACGCAATAGCTGAAACAATCTTACGATCACGACATAATACGACGCTGTTTTCCTTCATGAAGTCAAACAATCCGGCAATTGCAGCACTGTCGTCGGCGGCATGTTTCGGATCATACGACAACCTGAACGATATCAGCACATTCGCCCGCGATAACGCTATCGACTTTGCCGTGATCGGACCTGAAGATCCCCTCAACAACGGCGTCGTTGACGCACTCAGAGGTATCGGTATTCCCGCAGTCGGTCCGACGAAAAAACTGGCCCAACTGGAAACGTCTAAGTCATTCACCAGAAATTTGCTGAGCAAATACAAAATTCCGGGCAATCCCCGCTATAAAATTTTTACGTCCATGGACGGTGTAGAAGATTTTATCGGCGGACTCGAGGGAGTCGTGATCAAGCCGGACGGCCTAACCGGCGGCAAGGGTGTTATGGTACAGGGAGATCATTTCAATACGAAAGAAGAAGCCCTCGATCACTGTCGTGAAATTCTGCGTGAACATTCCGTTGTTATCGTCGACGAAAAGCTGGAAGGTGAAGAATTTTCACTCCAGTGCCTCTCAGACGGAACAACCGTCGTGGCGACGCCACCCGTTCAGGATCATAAACGTCGATTTGTCGATGACAAGGGACCGAATACGGGCGGTATGGGCTCATATTCATCGGAAGATCACTCGCTCCCCTTTATGACCCCCGCCGATGTGTCGGAAGGCCTGGCAATAACCCGGAAAGTGGCGGACGCAATATACCAGGAAACCGGTGAGCATTACAAAGGTGTCATGTACGGCGGCTTCATCATTACAAAAAGCGGAATAAAACTCCTTGAGTATAATGCAAGATTCGGTGATCCGGAAGCAATGAATATCCTCCCTCTTCTGAAAACTGATTTTGTTGATATATGTAGGGCAATCATAGATGGTACATTGAATCTGCTGGAGGTTGAATTCGAAAAGAAGGCAACCGTCTGCAAATATATCGTACCGAAAGGCTATGGCCTGCCCAAGGATCATCCCGACGCTCGGTCTACATATGCAAAAATCGAGGTTGATGACGTAAAGGAAGCGCAGCTGTTTTATGCATCGGTCGACAAGCGAGAAGACGGATTGTACATGACGACATCACGGGCTATCGGTGTTGTGGGTATTGCAGATGACCTTGTGACGGCTGAACAGATAGCGGAACGGGCGGTTTCGGCCATTAAGGGGCCGGTTGACCATCGCCCCGATATCGGTACGAAACCGCTGATACAGCGAAGAATTGACCACATGAGAAAAATAAGGGCATATAGTCAAGCCTTGAGAGATCAGCATTCGATTTAAGGATATTCTTAAGAACTATAGTGAGGAGTCAGAAAATGGATAATGAGATCAAGCGGGTTCTTATAAGCGTCACCGACAAAAACGGAATTGTCGATTTTGCTAAAGAATTGCGGACATTCGGTATCGAAATTCTCTCTACAGGAGGCACCGCCGCTCAATTGAGAGTAAACGGTATTGATGCCACCGATATTTCCGATTACACAGGATTCCCTGAAATGATGGATGGGCGGCTGAAAACTCTTCACCCGAAAATTCACGGCGGCCTGCTTGCCTTGCGGGATAACGAAGAACATATGAAGGCCTTGGACGGACGGGGCATCGGTCTCATCGACATGGTTGTTATCAATCTCTATCGGTTCGAGGACACGGTCGCCCGCGAAGGATGCACTCTTGAAGAGGCTATCGAAAATATTGATATCGGTGGTCCTACCATGCTCCGGGCAGCAGCCAAGAACCACCGGTTTGTCACCGTCGTGACCGATCCCGAGGATTACCCTGCCATCATCGACGAAATGCGAAAAACAGGAGGGAATATTTCGGAGGCGACCAATTTTGCTCTTGCAACCAAAGCCTTTCAACTCACGGCCCGGTACGATGCAGCAATCTCGAACTATCTCGGCACGATACTGCCTGTGGGCAAAAAGGACTTCCCTGACACATTCACCATGCAGTTTGTCAAGGCACAGGATCTCCGCTACGGCGAAAATCCTCATCAGAAAGCTGCCTTCTACAAAGAACGTGGCACATCGGTCCCATCGGTCTCCACGGCCCTGCAGATTCAGGGAAAGGAAATGTCATACAACAACATTATGGACAGCGATGCGGCCTGGCTCATGGCATCAGACTTCAAGCGTCCCCTAGCAGTCATTATGAAGCATTCAAATCCCTGTGGCAGTGCGACATCGGAAAACTCCCTTCTGGAAGCCTACCGGAAAGCCCTAGAAACCGATCCGGTGTCGGCTTTCGGCGGCATCGTTGCTTTTAACAGACGGTTGGACAAAAAGACGGCGGAAGAACTGGCAAAAATCTTTCTGGAAGTTGTCATTGCCCCCGGCTTCGACAATGAAGCGCTGAAGGTTCTCGAAACGAAAAAGAATCTCCGCTTACTCGAAATTCCCCTCGGGAAGGAGACTATCGCTGACTATGACTATCGCCGTGTAGCGGGAGGATTGCTTATACAGGAACGCGACAGGATTGAAGAGGACGTCAGAACAGCCAATGTCGTCACCAAGCGGACTCCGACTGATGAAGAATACCAGGCCCTGGCGTTTGCATGGCATGTGGTGAAACATGTAAAATCCAACGCCATTGTCCTGACGACAAAAGATCAACTCGTCGGTGTGGGAGCGGGCCAGATGAGCAGGGTTGATTCAGTTAAGATAGCCGCCATGAAGGCGAATCTATCGACGAAAGGAACGGTCCTTGCGTCGGACGCTTTTTTCCCATTCCGTGACGGAATCGATATGGCCGCCGAAGCAGGCGTAACGGCAATCATTCAGCCCGGCGGCTCTATTCGGGACGAAGAAGCGATACAGGCAGCCGACGAACACGGTATTGCCATGATTTTCACAGGGAAACGGCATTTCCGACATTAAGACCGGCAATTCCAACTTTCTGATATTAAATGCATATTTCGGAATTACCCGAAGCATGCTGTAGATTCATTAAAAAAGCCGAATAGACCGGGTAAAAGTGAATTCCCCCTCCAAAAAGGCGGGACACCTGTGAAAGTTATATGAGAAGGACTGCATCCCGTTCTGAATTCGCCCCGTCCGCAGGAAGGAGTATGCTGCGGGGGATTTCATAAATTTGTAGGTCAATTCGTTTCAATTGATTCGTTGGGGGTCAAAAAATCATGAAAACGAAAGAGAAGCCTGTGGTGAGCATCGTCATGGGAAGCGACTCGGATCTTCCCGTCATGAAGGAGGCCATCTTCATGCTGGAAGAATTTGGCGTACCCTGTGAGGTCGTTCTTGCGTCGGCCCATCGATCTCCGGATCGAACCTCGTCATTTGCGAGAAATGCCGCCCCTAGAGGTATCAAGGTCATCATCGCCGGGGCCGGAGCGGCGGCCCACCTTGCCGGAGTGATTGCCTCGCAGACGACGCTCCCGGTTATCGGTGTTCCGATTAACGCCACTCCGTTAAACGGCCTCGATGCACTGCTGTCGACTGTCCAGATGCCAGGCGGCATACCGGTTGCGACCATGGCCCTCGATTCGGCTGGAGCGAAAAACGCGGCACTGCTTTCCGTGAGGATTCTCGCCCTGAACAATCAACAACTCAGGCAGAAACTTGATGAGTACGCAGTCCGTCTGGCCAAAGGGATAGAAGAAAAACAGGAAAAACTTACATGGTCGAAATAATCAGAATCAGCTCGACGAATCCGGATCCGTCAGCACTTGAACATGCCGCCGCAATCATCACACGGGGCGGCATCATTGCATACCCCACTGAAACCTTTTATGGACTGGGGACGGACGGGGAAAACGAAGCATCAGTTGAAAAACTATTTGCGATTAAAGGACGGGATTTCAACAAACCCATTCCCCTGATCATCAGCGGGCGAAATCATGTCACAAAACTCGCTGCTGCCGTACCGGAATCTGCTGAACGGCTCATGGATCGATTCTGGCCGGGGGGATTAACCCTGCTCTTTGAAGCGCTGCCCTATCTTTCGACCCGACTCACCGGTGGGACGGGCAAGATCGGCATTCGCTTGTCCAGCAATGTCATAGCCACCGGTCTGGCGGTACTTCTCGGGGGGGCCTTAACCGCCACGAGCGCAAATCTGTCGGGTCAGGAGGAATGTGTATCTGCAGACGAAGTCATGGATAAACTCGGTTCCAAAATCAATGCCATCATCGATGGCGGAACGACACCCGGGAAGAAAGGTTCGACCATTGTGGACATCACGACAGACCCACCGATCATGATAAGGGAGGGCATAATTCTTTTTTCACTCATATTGGATGCACTCGGGGAAAGCTGAGAGCTTCATCGTCACGAATTGCATCAAGGTTGTTACTTTTAAGTACCTTCCTTCTCTGTATGCGACTGAGCCGTAATATTTCGCCTTTCGTTGCACCATACCGCCCTGATAAGAATACTCAACGTTATTTTTTTGTCCCAACGTCGGCACTCGCAAGATCTATAACGTACTCCTGGGAGCTTTCAGGCGGATTTATAAAGACGATCATAAAGGGCAGCTTGCCGTCCTTTGCAATGTTACGGTTATCGAAATCTCTTCCCCACGGATTAGAAAGTTCCTTTCGCAATTCATCCCCCGTCAGGTTACGCAATTCTTCCGCTGTAAGAATGGTCCCGCCATAACTCATTTCTTCCTTGAGAACCGAACCGGCGGCATCAAGAATTTTGCCGCGAACTTTGACCTTTGATGCGGGGGTATCGCCCTTATTTACAGCGATGCCTGCCACAACAAGAATATCCCCGATAATCCAGTTATTGACGGCATGTTCTTTCGTGTCTATAAAGTAGATCTCCATTCCACGATGAACCACGGCTTTGTCGCCTTTATCACCGACGACGACGGTCTCTTCAAGAGGCAGAACGGCAAGGATCCTATCAGCCAGATCCCGCCGGAATTGTGGAAACAGAATGAGATAGACGGCAAATGCAACGGCCAGTATCACAAAGACAGACGCGAGGAACTTGGTGCGTTTTCCTGACGGTTTCCTCGTATCAGCTTCAGCAACCTCCTCACTGATCGAATCTCCTATTTCCGGGAGTTCGTCCCTGATGTTATCGGCGACACTTTCCGGAACCTCCGCCTGAATCGCTTCCTCAAAAAACTGCGGCATTTCCGGCAAGGGCTCATCGGAAACAACAGCTTCTTTATTGTCCGCACGTGAACGATCTTCACGAACTTCAGCATCATCGATCATACGGACCTGATCTTCAAAGGTTATTTCCATCTCATCGCGCTTTATACCGTGCGTTTCAACGGCAACAGTCTTTTCATCTCCCTCCTCTTCCAAAAAGATAAGTTTCTCCTCGGCAGGATTTTCAAGAAAGAATATATTCTGGCAGCGGGTGCAACGCACCCAGATGCCATCCCCATCGATGAGTATTTCATCAAATCGGTAATTCGTTCCGCATTTATCACATTGAATGATCACCGTCTGTCCTCCCGTTATGTCATTGCCCTTCTATTACATGAATGTCCGGCAACGACCGAAACTGTTCATCACAATCAAGGCCGTATCCGACGACGAATCCATCTTCCATTGTAAATCCCACATAATCGGCATTGATATCCACTTCCCGCCTCGCCGTTTTATCGACAAGCGCACAAACCTTAAGCGATTTGGGTTTTCTGTCATCGAGAATACTTTTCAAAGAAGCAATTGTAATTCCCGTATCAATGATATCCTCGACGATCAGGATATCTTTTCCTTCTATGGAACCTTCTATATCTTTAGTAATGGTAATCTTCCCCGAACTAACCGTTCCGGCACCGTAACTGGCGACTCGTATGAAATCTATGTGATGAGGTATCGTCACAGATCGCACCAGATCGGCAAGAAAGATGAATGCCCCCTTTAAGACCCCGACAAAAATAACATCCTTCCCCTCATACTCGCGCGATAATGTATCGGCAAGTTCCTGAACCCGCTTTTTAATCGCCTCTTCCGAGTAGAGAATCCGTTTTTTCACGTCGCTCATGCCTGCCATGCCCCCTTTCAGATATTATAATCGTAGACTCACCACATCTTACGATATCTTTCGACGAAATCGTCAATACAATCAATAATAATCGCTTCCGCCTGTTCAAGATCCCTTACCGTCTTGAAGTGAGATGTCAAGCTCAAGAATATCTTGTCAAATCGTGACCGCTCGCAACCGAGGGCTTCGTAATCGATGTGATGTATCATATATTGTGATCCGTCGAAATAATACTTGCCGAAGCGATTTGTTTCCGGTGATCGAAACCGCCATGATGTCTTCAGCGAAAAAAACCTGAGGGCACTCTCTTTCAACACATCGCTTTTAAATGTAACGGCTGACGGCATCTCTCCAAGTTCCTCGCTGATGAGGCGGAAATACTGTTTCACCAGGTCGATATCGGTTATACACAGGCCATAGAGATACCAGTCGTCGATTATGGCAAGCAGTGCCCGTTTTTCTTCCTGAGCAATATAGTAATAACTGGGGCAAAAATGGCCGTCACAGAGCTCTTTACCGTAAAACGATGCGTCCCGAAAATCGGTACCGCCGTTCTGCAATGGATGGAGGAGGCATCCCACCGTTTGCTCTGTTTCATCGAGAAACCCGAGGTATTCGCAGCAATAGATAACCTCATAGATCTTATCCTGCGGTTCCGTTGTCTTTATCACGTGAGCGAATGCTTCCAAGTCACCGGGACCTGCAACCATTTCGCCAAACAATCGTGTTCTTCTCCTGAGTCGACCAATCAGCGATTCACGAGAGCTGTCAGCATAATTATACAGTCCGCAGCAGGCACCGCATGATTTGCATGAATCAGGCTGACATAAATGAATGAAGTTTTCGTCTTTTACTAAAATCGATGTTACTCCCCTATAGAACATATTAACGCGTTTCTTTATATACTAGTGTCATGTCACACGACTAATGTCGGGTAAAGGCGTTTAAGTTTGATGCGTGCATCCTTTGTCGTAAAGCGCCAATTCACCGTAGCGTGGAGCTGATCTCTGTGAGTCTGCCAAGCCAG
>Ga0129302_1001075_pt1 | contig 20505 bp, 15 predicted proteins | sample BlaSprsedimmetaG_FD_94476 | JGI IMG/M metagenome (GOLD analysis project Ga0129302, IMG submission 94476) | Hot spring sediment bacterial and archeal communities from California, USA to study Microbial Dark Matter (Phase II) - Blank Spring... | ecosystem: Environmental > Aquatic > Thermal springs...
ATTTTTTATTAAACTTACTAATTAATGCACAATCTCAAATTACCCTGCAAAATATTTACCTTTGCAGGGTAATTCTAATGTCGATGAAGGGAAGTAATGATTTAGAGCGTTGGTATGCTGTTTACACCAAGCCGCGAAACGAGAAAAAGGTTTACGCCTGTTTGATAGAAAAGGGGATTGAAACTTTCCTCCCTTTACAGAAAAAGCTAAAACAGTGGAGCGATCGGAAAAAAATGGTAGATGAGCCCCTTTTCCGTTCGTATATTTTTGTTCACATTGGCCAAAAGCAATACTACGATGTGCTCAACACAATGGGTGTGGTTAGATACATAACCTTCGAAGGTAAAGCAGTACCTATTCCGGACAGGCAAATTGATCAGATTAAGCAGCTGCTTGTTCAGGATATTGAGATTGAAGCAGTGGAAGGTCAAATTGAGCCGGGCACAAAAGTTGAGGTGCGCTTTGGATCGCTTCAAGGAATTGAGGGCGAAATGGTTGAACACTCAGGTAAAAAGAAGGTAGTTATCCGAATCGACCATATCAGCCACTCACTACTGGTTACTCTACCTGCTGAGTATGTGGTGGTGAAAAAATAAAAACAGGGCTATAGCCCTGTTTTTGCTATTAGTTGAATATTACTCAAAAAGAAAATCTAAATCATCGCCAGGGTAAACCTCGCGGGGAGGTTGTCCTTTCTTGAATATTCGAGCAGGTTTTGGCCCAACAAGATGACACTGCACATCCTCGAGTTTTATCATGGTACCCTCACGTAGCCCAACCACGTAAAGATGTGGATCCATTTCAATGAATTCCATAATTCTTTGCTCGCGGGTTTCGCCGGCATGACCTTCAGGATTGGTATCTAAGTAATGGGGATTTATTTGGAAACGCACTAAACTGAAAGCACTGAAACTATCGGGTTCAGTAATGGGCATATCGTTAGTGGTACAAATGGTAGGGCAGGCAACATTAGCCCCTGCACTCCAGCCAATATAAGGCGTTCCGCCAAGAACTTTATTCCTTACTGCCTCAATTATATCAGTTTGCTGAATGGTTTTTAAAAGCTTAAAGGTATTACCCCCTCCAACAACTATGGCTTCCGCCTCCTGTACTGCTAACTTAGCATTTCGGTGATGGTGTATTGAGTCAACTACAACGCCAAACTCACTGAAACGCTCCTGAACCTTTTGCTCATACTCATCATAGCTGAATGTAACTGCCGCCCAGGGTATGAAAAGAACCCTCTTAATGTTACCTAAAAACTTTTCAATCTCCTTCTTAGGATGTTCAAGGTAAGCCTCTCCTGCATTGGTTGAGTTGCTTATTAGCAATAGTCGCATCATAATTATTCATTTTGTTTGTGGTAAAAATACAAAAAAACTAATACTATCAAACCTTAAAAGCGGCTATAAAAGCATCTTCCTTTAGTTCAAGGGAGTGTATGAAATTGAGGGCTAAATCCTTCTGTTCTGTAAACTCCATCAAGTCAATGCTTTTAACCACTTTGCGTAATTCATTCATGGCCGATTTTTCTTCCGATGTTCCAAATAAGTAAACTATATCATCGGACCGAAGGTTAACCCATTGAAAAGTTTTGCTGACTATAAAGGAACCAAATTGCCTAAATGCCATGTTATCGGGACATAGAGTTAATATTTGCTTTTTGTGGAGAATAAATGGATAAAGCTTAATTGAATTTTTCCCCAATGATTTTACAATTGGATCGTCGGTTAAATAGTTGCTTAACGGCTCAAGGACACCTTCGTTCAGCTCTCCTTGTTTCTTTAGGTACTCCACTACAATGTTGTAAATGTTGATGTTTATAAAATCGCAACAGGTATTAGGCTCAGCAGCAATAACATAATAACAGAAGGTGTAATTTTTATATGAGAAATGAAAAAAGTTTGATTTTTCATGAACACTTTTGAGTTTAGCCTCCCACCAAGCAGTAAAGTAATCTTCAACCTCATGGCTGTTTTTAACCATTTGCAGGTTGCAAAGATTTTTGGAAATATTTTGGAATAAATGGTTACGAAGCGTCGCTAGGTTCATTAAAACTCTTTTCTTCTTTCTATTTTCAATTACCACCAATACAAATAGGCTAATAAACACCAAACTGAAACCGATAGCTATAAGAAGAATTAATCGCTGTGTTTTAAGCCTGGCATTCATAGCGTTGATTTCCTGTTCCTTCTTATCCCTTTCATACTGAGCTTGCAGCTCTTCAATTCTCTGAAGGGTTTCAGAGTTTAAAATGGAATCCTTGATTGCCATATGGTCAAGCAGGTAGCTATATGCTTTTTGAAAGTTATTTGCTTTAACATAACACTCAGAAAGCAGCTTGCTGCAATCACTTTCAACATCCTTTAAACCAATCTGCTTAGCCTTGCTTAGCGCTTCATGAAACATATCAATTGCACGCTCTACATTCCCTTGTGCAAGCAGAACCTGCCCCATGTTTTTTTGAGCATAGCATACCCTTGTTACACTTTTAAGCGATTGAAATATTTCAAGAGCATTCTGGTGGTAAAGCAACGCATTGTCCAAAAGGTTCTGCTTGAAGTAAAGCGATCCAATATTATCCTGTATTATTGCTACACCAATTGATATACCTAATGAATCATAAATACGAAGCGATTTAAGAAAGTACTCCAGGGCTTCATCAAACTTCCCTAGTTCCATGTATGCGCTAGCGATATTATTCGATGCTCCGGCAACCGATCGGACATTGCCCTTTGCCTCGTTAATTCCCAAATATTCATTGAAAAATTCGATGGCCTTAAGATAGTTTTCCCTGTAAAAATGAATTTGCCCTATACTATTCGAAGCAATTCCAATTCCCTCAATATCTCCTATTTTCCTACATAAATCCAATGCATTCAGGTAGTGCTCAAGGGCTTTATCATATTTACCCCAATTACGGTAAATAAGGCCAATGTCGTTTAGTATCCCGGCATATGACTTAGTGCTATCAAGGGACTTGTATATAGTTCCAGCGTTTTCAAGATTTTCGAGCGATAGCCTAAACTCACCTATTTTCATGTAGCTAAAGCCAATTTGATGATACGCATTGGCTACCAGATCTCTTTTCCCTAATTTGCCTGCAATACTTAAGGCTTTTTTCCAGTAATCTAAACTTTTCTCGTAGTTGCTATCGGAATAGGCTATGGCTAACTCGGTTAGCGTTTTGTACCTGCTCAAATCCGATTCCTGTTTTTGTAAAACTACATTTAAGCTATCAACATAACTATCCTGTGCCAAACCTTCATTTAATAGCATGGCAAAAGCCAGCATTACCGATATACTGCTAACTCTTAACATTCAAGTTAATTTATAGCAATATACGGAAAAATGATAAAAAGTAAGTAAATAAGTCAGATGAAGTTGAATGAATACCTAAAATGTAATTATATTTTGAAAGAACAAAGCTTTCAAATATAATGCCCTAACGCTTTATCATCTTTTTAATCACCTTCTCGCTATTACTTTTGATGGTCAATATGTATATCCCATTATGAAGTTCAGAGCAGTCGATCCGTAGATTTCCGATTACATTAGTTTTGGTGTAAACAATCTGACCTATAAGATTCCCAATAGTTACTGAATAGTTATGACTCGAGGAATTTTCAATCTGAATAAATGCACTAAAGGGATTTGGGAATACCAAAATTTCCTTAGCCATTTCGGTTGGGCTTACAGCAGCAGAGCTAACGGTTATGGAGAATTCTTGCAGTACGTTGCTAAATCCATCGCTGGCTTTTAAGGTTACAGGGTAGGTGCCAACATCTTCCTGCCCAGGTGTTCCGCTAAGGGTGGCCGTGCCATTACCGGTTGAGGTTAATACAAGCCAAGCTGGTTGTTGTGCTGCCGAAATGGTGAGTGGTGCTCCACTTCCACCAGCTGCTGTAACATTGTATGTATAAGTATCACCAACAGTGGCTGAAGTAACAGGCGTACTTGTGAATGCAATTGGTGTTGAATTCCCCCAAATTAACTGTGCAAACTCTGGATGATCGATGAACGGGTTGCGATTATGCTGGTAGTTAGAATGCACTAAATTATTTCTGTCAATCTCCTTCTGGCTTACCGGATCCTGCTGATGCCAATTGAGAAGTAAGGTTATATACCATTGCTTGAAGGCAGGGTAACTGGTCCCATCGAGTATTGCCTTGGCTTCGGTGTCGTAACTAGCCCATAAAGCAATGAGATTTTCGTAGCGAGTTGCCATGTAAAAGTATGTACGGGCAAAATCGCCCTTGTACTCGTCAATGGGTTCAAAAACTGTTAGTGTTGTTCCTGAAGCAGTAGATGTTCCTAACTTACTCCCATTTTGCGATGTCCAGGTAACCATTGAAACCTCTCCGTAAATGTAATTGCCCCTTCTGTTATTAACGTAGCCATCAGTGGGATACAAATGGAATAGGTCGGAGTTCATCGGACTGGCATCGTTGAACCAACTTTTTGGGAACGAATGCTCGCGATTATAACAATCGCCTTCGGAGCTATAGTTTCCGCATTGATCGGTAAAAAAAGTATACTCATAGGGAGGCGTTTGCCCAGGTATATCGGAATACATGTCCCAAACCTTTCCGTTACTTTTTTTATCGGTGTACTGAAAGGTTGACCACAAACCACTGTATGGTATAACCGTATGATCTTTAATGATGTTGAACAATGCCGTTTTAAGTTCTGCTCCGTATTTGCCAATGGCATTGTCGTAGTAACCATTAGGAATTTGAGCAAAAAGTTGACTCGATAAGGTTACAAGCAGTAACCCAAGAGTAATCGCCCACCTAAAACCTCTCATCTCTAATTATTTTAATTAGAAATAACTAAATCAACTGGTACATCATGCTCCGACACAGGAACCGAGCCAATCAATTGAAACTCGTATGCAATTCCTAATTTTACAGCATTTTTGAGCAAGGGCATTGTTCTATCGTAGTAGCCTTTACCTCTTCCAAGCCTATTTCCTTTTAGGTCAAAGGCTACCCCGGGTATTATTGCAAAATCTATTTCTTCGGGTTTTATCAGTAGCCCCGTTTTAGGCTCCATTATCCCAAAACTGTTGGTTTTCTCCATTTGTTCTAGGCCAGTAAACAACCTTAATTCCAACTCATCGCCATTTACCACTGGAAGTACAATACGTTTATGTGAAGCCCATTTAGTAACAAATTTGTGAGTATCAATTTCATCGGGTAACGACCAAAATGCAAGCACTGTTTTAGCCTGCCTAAATGAATCAATACTCTCAATTTCAGATAAAATGTAATCTGCCTTCTGTCTGGCCAATTCAGGGTTAAGTTTAAGCTTTTGTGCCTTTATGGCTTTTCTTAGTTGTCGTTTAAGCTCGTTTGTATTCATATAATTTATTACGGAAATTTAATACAAAGGTTTAGCCAAAACTAACTTGGTAAATGGCATAATTTTATTTTTACATTCATTATTACACTATCAACCATCAACAAACATCCGTCAACTATAAATTTTGTCCAGCAAAGGTAGAATATAAATTGATTGATAAACTGATATTTGAGTAAGCTCTATAATCATTACCGATGAATGCTTGAGTAAACTTTAGCCTAAAGGGGTACCATGTTCTGAAAAAATGCAAATCGACAATAGCATCAAAACCAACCGACTGCAAGTTATCGGTTAAAGTAACCATACTAAAATTCTGGTTGGTTTTAAAGGTGTTTTTTGCAAAATCGGTAAATAGGTTTACAGCAATTCGCTTGATGTAAACCAATGAACCAACTGAAAAATCGGGATATTTTAGTGGCATAATGTAATCGAAGTAAATGCCAAAAAATTTGGATGAAGGATAAGAAAAATAAGCGGTTGGAAAATCAATTTTATTATTTAAGTAAATGTACTTAATGTTTTGATTTTGTGATGTTAACGTTAAACTTATGCCTTGATTCTCCATTAAGCCTGGCAAGTAGAATTTTGCTTTTGCGTACCATAAATTTCCAAAATTATTGTAATCCCACGGGGTTGTAAGAATCCCAGTATTGATAAACATGCCATACTTTGGTTGCAAATCCCTGTGAGACATTCGCCTCAAAGAGTAGTAAGCAAAACCGAACTCGTTCAAATACAAGCCCGAACGATAAGCATCGATACTCTCATTATAGATGTAATTATTGTTCAATGAAAATATATTATATATCTGAAACGATGAGCGGTACAAACCACCACTTAATGTAAATGGTAATAATGTTGTTAGTTCAGCCTTTTTGAAGTAGTCGCGATTTTCAGGGTACGTCTGTGTAACTTGGTAAAGGGCTGCACTTGTATTGGTTTGCTCAAGGTTCAAATTGAAAACAGGCCAAAACCCCCTGTATGTTAATGAAGCAAAAAACAGATGTGCCCCACCATCATAGCCATATCCGGTATTAAAGAGTGTTGTTCCCGTTAGGTTCTGTGAGAGCAAAGTTATTCCCGGATAAACGCTGCTCTCATCTTGAATATCGGCAGGGTCGGTTAAAGGTTTCATATAGTAAGGAAACCAGCTATGGATATTCACCATTGTTTTTATACCTTTATAGTCAGTTGACTGGACATAAATTGGGGGTGCTGTATCATGAATATTTCGCTCCTTTGCCTCAACTATCTCATTATATGGAAACATATTATCAACTTTTTTTCTGTTACTTAAAACATTTTTTATAGTATTAATCCTGTAGCCTTTGGGAGTGTAATATGAAAAAATTAAATTACCATTCTTGATGCTAGGATATGATGAATTCGGGGCATTACTCATAACATTGAAAAGTATATTTTGTTTAATATCAAAATGATAAACATTTTCAGTGAAACCATCTGTAAAACTAAAAAACAGGTTTGAACCTGCACATGCAAGCATTCGGATATCACGATAAGCTGCATTATATACAATACTGAAACTGAAAGTGGAATCAACCCTAAAAATTTTTTTACCGCTCTCAGTAACTGCTATGCCATAAATGGTGTTGGTTTGGGCATCCTTGCAAATTTGCTGAACCTCAAACCCGCCACTAAATGTTAGTAGCGTTGTTTTTTTTCCATGCATATTTAGGCTTACCAAGGAGTATGTACCATTGGAGCTGTATTCTATGCAAATAATCCGATTGCTATCGAAAACTGGCGAATGGTATCGGCCACTAACAACATTCTTTAACTTTTGAGATTTAAAATTGTACACTTTAATGCTAGAGTTGCTCATCCATTCCCAACGTGAATGAGGATTGTATTCCGCCCAGAGTATCAGGCTATCGTTATATGATGGTGGGCCAATCAGTAAACCGGGGCTAACTATCTTTTTCATTTTACCATTCTTTTTCACAAAGCCAAAAAATGGGGTATTGGCTAGCGATGAAATATATGCTATCGAAGTCGAATCGTTTAACTGATAGGGGTAAACCAAATTCTTAAAGTCTTCGTTGCTGTTCAATTCCAATTGTGCTAAGCCTTGCATTATAAATTCTGCACACCAGAGCGAATCGTTGTGAGCAAAAGCTTTGAGGTAAATATTCTTCCTCGATAACCCAGTGGCCTTTTTTAGACCAAAGTAGGTTGAGAAAAAAAACGGATACCTTCCCACATATCGGTATGTTGAGGGTATGGTTTGAGTTCCCCACTGTCTGTTTATGTAGTTTACCAGCTGATAACCAAACTGGTAGTGGTTAGGGATATAATCCTTGTAGGAGCCTAATAGCCATTTATCGTAACTATAACTTTTTTGGCCGCTAACCGAATGGGTGTAGTAATGGTTGAAAAAGGGTGCCGAGCGGCCCCTTCCTGCATACGTGTAGTTTGTCTCAGCCCAAACCGCATCGCCCTCATAAACCCATGGGTGAACAAACGATGAGGCAAGCCCCACTGCTTGCTGTCCAAACAACCATGAAAACACCCTTACAGTCCCACTGTTCAGCGCATACATCTGCTTAACATGGCGTATCTCATGAATGGATAAGGTTTTGTGCCAAAGCAATGCATCGCCGTACACATAAGGTTGGGTTACAAGTTCCATTCTACGAGGAGCCCAGGCAACAAAACCGTTCGACAGAATACTATTTGGATGTAAAACTACATCTATTTGTTTTTGGCCAAGGTGATAATCATTGTCATTTAAACTATCGGATTTTAGCAACGTCCAAAGGTAAAGGTTTGCCAAACTATCGGCTTCGGCCGGAAAAAACAACCTGATGTTACCATACTCTTTCTTTTTCCAATTAGTTTTATATGCCTCTACACCTGTATAGTAGTACTGTGCATTTAAACTTATTGTTGATAATATTAAAATTGATGTAGTAAATGAAGTAAAATATCTAAAACTTTTAATTATCAATTTATTTACCTTTTTACAATTTTTACGGTCTTTTTTTGTCCATCATTTAGCATAACTTGAACTAGTAACACGCCAGATGGAATTCCTGATATATCAATTTCAACTTTTTGTTCAAAGCTCTGGGGTTTTACTGATAAAATGTTATTCCCAAGAATATTAAAAATGTTTACTGAAACTATGGTTGCGTATTCTAGGACTTGGATCTTGAGTGTATTGTAAACAGGATTGTTAAATAGAATATTGACAGGGTTTTTGTCGGTTTTAACCGAAGTGGAACTTGAATTGTATGTAACCTTCATAATTACAGGCAAATGGTCGGACATGCTGTAAAGAGCATTTGCCACTTCGGTTGGGATGCTGGTATTAGTGGGTGATATAATGGAACCGTTGAAGCGGTTTCCATCCTGGCCAAGGGTTGTGTAACTATAAAATTTAACACCGCTGGTACCAGCGAGAATATCGCTGGAGGTTAGAATAAAGTCGAAGCGGTCATCCAAACCGCCCGTTGAAAAACAGCCCTCGTTTGCAACTGTTCGGGTCGATTGGGTGTGAACAAATCGGTAACTATAGTTTAAATGCCAATTACCTACTGCATTTAGGGGATCGTAAAATCGGAAGTTATTTGAACCAACCGGGGTTGTAAAAGCTACAAATGCATCCTCAGAAGCGCTATATAAGTTCAAATCGCCCGAGAATATTACGTTCCCCTTTAGGTTTTTTGATGATATATAACTCATTATGGAATTGGCAGCCGCTGCACGTTGCTGGGCAGCGGAATTGTAATTTCCAGCTTTGAGATGGGTTACAAAATGGTAAAGAAAAACGGTATCGCCATTTACAAGTCCAGGTGTTTTGAGGTAAAACTTATAAACGTTAGTTTCGCGCGGCGATGTGGGAATGGCTTCCTGCGATTTTAACTCAAGCTTCTCGGAGTTATAGTAAATCATGTTTACCAAAAAACTACCACTAAAATTGGCCCGCTTGTACCGGGTTTCGCCATCGTAGTTAAGGGTATTCGTTTTAATACGTTCCACACTGGCAATGGCATCGTTAACCTCGTTAACAGCAAGAACATCAGGCTTCACATAGTTTAAAATTGTTCTTAAATAGCCATCCTTGGCATCCACATTATTATTAGTAGCATTGCAGTCGCCGTAAACCTTATCGTAATACATCAGGTTATACTGCATAATCGTAAGCGTATCGGCCAATAATACTCGATAGCTAAAAATAAATACTGCTATTAGAAAAAATCTTTTTCGCATAAACCTTTACCCTGAAATTGTAACTTTATAGCCCATTTCTTGCAAAATTGAGGCCACTTTCTGTTTTATTTCGCCTTGAATAATTATCTCACCATATTTAACCGTTCCACCAACGCCACAACGGGTTTTAAGTGTTTTACCTAATTTTTCGATGTCATCATCGGAACCAACAAAGCCTTTCACAATGGTAACGCATTTCCCGCCCCTATTTTTACGTTCAATACCAACAATTAGCCTTTGTTTTGACGGTGGAACAACTACTGGTTTCTGATTCTCATCTCCATCGGCAAAATTAAAGTTGGGATTGGTTGAGTAGGCAAAATTTAGTTTATCTTTCCAATCCATGCTGTTTTAAATTTTCAATCTGCAAACTTAGTCCCTTTTACGAATATTTGAATTACGATGTTCCCAATAACTTTAATTGTAGTTCAATCGATATTTAGTTGAATAACCACAACCCTCAATCTTTAAGGCTGATAGTAAAAGAAGAGATTAATGCGGCAGGCTTAAAAACTGCAAATTGGTAATGGGGGTAAAGCAAAATATTCTACATTTGTTTTCTTGTTAGCGAGTATAAACAATAATCAAAATAAATAATTTAACCATGAGCAATTTCCGTAAAGCCAACAATATTGTCGGATGGATTGTGTTTGCAATATCGGCAATAGTTTACCTGTTAACCATTGAACCCACGGCAAGTTTTTGGGATTGCGGTGAGTTCATTGCAACGGCGTTCAAACTCGAGGTTGGTCATCCCCCAGGGGCACCTCTTTTTATGATGATTGCCCGCTTTTTTGCCCTTTTTGCTCCCGATGTAACCAGGGTTGCAGCTCTTATTAATTCCATGTCGGCCTTGGCAAGCGCATTTACCATTCTTTTCCTTTTCTGGACTATAACCCACCTTGCCCGCAAGCTAATTGTTGGTAATAGTTACGAAGCCACCACTGGTCAACTAATTGCCATTCTGGGTAGCGGAGCAGTTGGTGCTCTTGCCTATACTTTTTCCGATACCTTTTGGTTCTCAGCCGTTGAAGCGGAGGTTTACGCCATGTCGTCGTTATTTACCGCCTTTGTGTTTTGGGCAATATTAAAGTGGGAGGATCAAGCCGATGAGGCACACTCAACCCGTTGGATAATTTTCATAGCCTACATCATGGGTTTGTCAATTGGCGTTCACCTTTTGAACTTGCTTACCATACCTGCCATTGCATTTATATATTACTTCAAGAAATTTAAGACTACCCGAAATGGCATTTTAGCAACACTGGGTGTATCGGCTCTAATCTTGGGTAGCATTTTATATATCATTATTCCTGGAACATTTAAGGTAGGCTCTTGGTTTGACCTTCTCTTTGTTAACTCATTCGGATTGCCTTACAACTCGGGGTTACTATTCTACTTCGTTCTGCTTTTGGGTGCGCTAGCCTACGGCATTTTTAGAAGTCACAAAAAAGGAAAAGTTATTCTTAATACTGTTCTGGTAGGTGTAACCGTGATATTGATTGGTTACTCATCATACATGATGATAATTATTAGGGCTCATGCCAATACTCCAATTAATGAGAATAACCCATCGAATGCCTTTTCGCTAATTAGCTACCTGAATCGCGAGCAGTATGGCGATAGACCATTGTTCTACGGACAGTACTATAATGCACCTGTTACTGACAGTAAGGATTTGGAAACATGGATACCCAAAAATGGTAAGTATGTTAGAGGGTACCTGAAAACTAAGTATGAGTTTGACGATAGGTTTAAGACCATTTTCCCACGAATGTACAGCAACCAGCCCAATCACGTGGCTGAATACAAGAAATGGGCAAATATTCAGGGGAAACCCGTGAAGATAAATACCAGAGATGGAGGAACCGAAACCCGGTACGTACCAACCTTTGGCGAAAATCTGCTTTTCTTTTTCCGCTACCAGATTGGACACATGTATATCCGTTATTTCATGTGGAATTTCGTGGGTCGTCAGGATGATGTTCAAAGCCATGGAGGCGTTGAGAACGGGAACTGGATAAGCGGTATTAAGCCCATCGATGCCATTTTCCTTGGTAACCAGGATAACCTAACCGACGACATGAAAAATCACCCATCGCGCAACAAGTACTACTTCCTTCCCCTAATTCTTGGTTTGCTGGGTATTTACTTCCAACTGCAGGTAAAAAAGGATAAGAAAAACTTCTGGGTAGTTTTCATACTATTTTTCTTTACCGGCATAGCCATTGCAATATATTTAAACCAATACCCGCTTCAACCCCGTGAACGCGATTACGCCTACGCCGGTTCGTTTTATGCATTTTCCATCTGGATTGGGCTTGGGGTACTTGCAGTTTACGAGTGGCTCCGTAAAAAACTTTCTGAAACCCCATCGGCGGTTGCGGCTACTGCGTTCTGCTTGGTTGTTCCTGTAATAATGGGCTATGAGAACTGGGATGACCACGACCGCTCAGGACGTTACATTGCCCGCGATTTTGCCTACAACTACCTCAACTCATGCGAACCCAACGCCATACTTTTCACTAATGGCGATAACGATACCTTCCCGCTATGGTATGCGCAAGAGGTTGAAGGTATCCGGACTGATGTAAGGGTTGTTAACCTGAGCCTGCTGGGAACCGACTGGTATATCGACCAGATGAAAATGCAATGCTACCAATCGGCTCCCGTGCCAATTTCCATGGAACTTAACCAGTATGTAATGGGAACCCGCGATGTAGTTTACATTGTTAATCGGTTAAACGAACCCATTGAGCTTAAACAGCTCATGGATTTCGTTTTAAGCGACGACCCAGCTAAGAAACTTAGAGTTCCAGGAGAAAAGCCCATCGACTACTTACCCACAAACAAGATTAAACTTACTGTTGATAAGGAAAAAGTACTTTCAAAAGGAACCGTAAAGGCAAAAGATGCAGATTTAATAGTCGATAGTATGGTATGGACGCTCAAAGGGCAGTATATTACTAAAAGCGCTTTAGCCATTCTTGATATCATTGCAAACAATAATTGGGAACGCCCCATTTACTTTGTTTCACCTTTTGGTGATGGTGATATTGGCATTGCCGATTACCTTCAGCACGAGGGTTTTGCCTATAGGCTGGTTCCCATTAAATCGAATTCATCGGACTACCTTAACGTTTCAAGGATTGATACCGATATCCTTTACGACAGGCTAATGAACCGTTTCCGTTGGGGCAGAATAAATGAACCCAATGTGTTTATCGACCATAATGTACAACGTACCGCATTGGTTTTAAAACTTCGCAACAGTTTTTCACGCCTGGCTATAAAGTTAATTGAAGAGGGTAAAAAGGATTCCGCTCATAAAGTGCTTTACAGAGTAGTGGAACTTCTTCCACATCCCAAATTCCCTTACGATTTCTTTATGTTTGGCATTATTGAGGGTTACTACAAGTTGAACGAGCTTCAAAAAGCCAATAAGTTGACCCTTGATTATGCAAAGGTTAGCGAACAAAAACTTCGCTACTACGTATCACTTGACGATAGCATGAAGCGATATTACCAGGATGACATTGGACTAACAGCCCAAACTTTACAGGAACTAGCTTCTATTGCTGAAACCTATGGACAAAATGAGATTGCACTAGACATAAATAAAATGTTACAAGCAGCCATAACTTTAAAGTAAATTTATTGTTGATTTTGTAGGAAATTGCATTAGGAATTTCATAAATTTGAAATAAGCAAAAAGCATAGCTATGTCAAACAATTTTGGCGAAGTAGTTCAGATTATTGGTCCTGTAGTCGATGTGGTATTCTCAAATAAGGAAAGTCTTCCATCAATTTACGAGGCACTTGAGTTGACCCGGCCTGATAACACTCTGCTGGTTCTAGAATGCCAACAGCACATTGGCGAGAGCACCGTACGAGCCATAGCTATGGACTCAACCGATGGCTTATCGCGTGGAATAAAAGTACGCGCAACAGGTAAGTCAATAACCATGCCTGTGGGCAGCAAAATAAAAGGCCGACTACTTAACGTTATTGGCGAAGCCATAGATGGTTTACCCCAGGTTGACCGTCAGAGCAAGTATCAGGTTCACAGCAAACCACCAAAATTTGACCAGCTAAGCACACAAAAGGAAATCCTTTATACGGGTATTAAAGTGATTGACCTGCTTGAACCCTACTCAAAGGGGGGTAAAATTGGTTTGTTTGGTGGTGCTGGTGTGGGTAAAACGGTTATCATCATGGAGCTCATCAACAACATTGCTAAGGGGTATAGCGGTATGTCGGTTTTTGCAGGGGTTGGTGAGCGTACACGCGAAGGGAACGACCTGCTCAGGGAAATGATTGAATCCGATGTGATTAAATACGGAAAAGAGTTTAAAGAATCGATGCTTAAGGGAGGCTGGAATTTAAGCCTTGTGAACCTTGAAGAACTTGAGAAATCGCAAGCCACATTAATATTTGGTCAGATGAATGAGCCTCCTGGTGCCCGTGCTACAGTAGCCCTTTCGGGTTTAACGGTTGCCGAATCGTTTCGCGATGGTGGCGAGGATGGTCAGGGACGCGATATTCTTTTCTTTATCGATAATATTTTCCGATTCACACAGGCAGGTTCTGAGGTTTCGGCATTGCTTGGCCGTATGCCATCGGCAGTAGGTTACCAACCTACCCTGGCTACCGAGATGGGCCTAATGCAGGAGCGTATCACCTCAACCAAAAAAGGGTCAATTACTTCGGTTCAGGCCATTTATGTTCCCGCCGATGACCTTACTGACCCCGCCCCTGCCACCACTTTCAGCCACCTGGATGCAACCACGGTTCTCGACCGTAAAATTGCCGAGTTAGGTATTTACCCCGCCGTTAACCCACTCGATTCCACATCGCGTATCTTGACACCCGAAGTGGTTGGCGAAGAACACTACAACACGGCTCAACGGGTAAAAAACCTGCTTCAGCGCTACAAGGAGTTGCAGGACATTATTGCAATACTTGGCATGGACGAATTGTCGGAAGATGATAAATTGGTAGTTCACCGTGCCCGTCGTGTTCAGCGATTCCTTTCGCAACCTTTCCACGTTGCCGAGGCTTTTACAGGCATTAAAGGGGTGATGGTAGATATCAAGGATACCATCAAAGGGTTCAACATGATAATGGATGGCGAGGTTGACCAATACCCCGAAGCCGCTTTTAACCTTGTAGGCACCATTGAAGAAGCCATTGAAAAGGGCGAACGCATGTTGACTGAGGCTAAAAAACAGTAAACCATGATTTGCGAACTCTACTCGGTTGAAAAGTTCTTCCAGGTTGAAGACGTTTACTACGTTCAGGTACCCGGCACAAAGGGTTCGTTCGGAATACTGAAAAAGCATGCACCAATTATTTCGTCGCTTGAACCTGGAGTAGTTAAAATTGTACGGAACGATGGCACTGAATTATTCTTTGCCATACCAGCCGGAGGGTTTATCGGTGTTGAAAACGATGTGATTTCCATTGTATCGGAGGATATTAACCAAACCTTTTAAACCATGAACAAGTCTGCATGGTTAGTTATTTTATTAACCTTGATAATTAATGAGGTAGCCGTGTCGCAACAAAAAATTTCTTTTCCGGCAATGTATGGATTGGAGGTAACAGCCGATTTATATTTTTTGTCGTCCGATAAGCCCTACGTAATACTACTTCATCAGGCTCGCTACAGCCGGGGTGAATACCTGGAAATTGCTCCAAGAATTGTTAATCTCGGCTATAACTGCATAGCCGTCGATTTACGTTCGGGTAGTGAGGTAAACGGTGTGATTAACGAAACAGCCAAAAGGGCAAAGGAAAAGGGCTTGTCCCAGAACTACACCGATGCTGTTCCCGATATTGAGGCGGCTGTTGCCTACGTTAAGAGGCAAACCAATTTACCCTTTGTGCTTTGGGGTAGTTCCTACTCAGCTTCGCTGGCTCTGATTCAAGCCGCCATGGATTTGCGCACAAAAGCCGTTGTTGCATTTTCACCAGGTGAGTATTTTGATACGTCAGATTTTGTGTCGTCAAAAATTAAAGACATATCTGTTCCGGTTATTGTGCTTTCCTCAAAAGCAGAGTGTGCTTCTGTTAAGGAGTTGATAGGTTCAATAAAACGGCAAAATCTGGTTACCCAGTTTTGTCCTACCGATAAAGGGAAACATGGTTCAAGTGCACTCTGGAAATCGAACCCATTCAGCAGCGATTACTGGCTGGCCATCGCTATGTTTTTTAGCAAGCTCAAATAGGCTTAGTAAGAGTTGATATTTTTCTCAAAACTGGGTGAGTCGAAATCGGGGTTGAAACCTGGGGGTTCCTTTCGGTTTCGCCGGTAACATAGTTCACATAGCCCTTAACAAACTGAATGGGTAGAGTATAACGGTATTCCTCGGCTTAGTTGTCAAACTCAGGAGGAGCATCACATAAAATATTTTCTATTAAATGTTAATTCCTCTGCTGCGGATTAGTTCAGCATACTTATCAAAAAACTTGAATACATTTGAAACTCTCTTCGAGGCCTTTGAACGCCAGCTCAACTACTTTATCGATATCAAAATTAAGGGCAATGTAATAGTTGAAAAGATTTGGGCGCAAAACATGCCCGTTCCATTCCTATCGCTTTTAATTGACGATTGCATTGCAAATGCAACCGACTATAATGCCGGTGGGGCTCGCTATAACACCAGCTACATTCAGGGGGTGGGGCTAGGAAGTATAACCGATAACCTCACAGCAATTAGAAAACATGTTTACGAAGATGGTTTAATTGATATAAAAGAATTACTATTCGCATTATCGTCAAACTATGAGGGTTACGAGGATTTGCGTTATAAGCTGATTTATGAAACCCCCAAGTGGGGGAACAACAACGATTATGCCGATAGGCATGCCGTTATGGTTTTTAATAGTTTTTACAAGGCAGTTGATGGTTGCCCCACATACAGGTATGGAGTTTTCCGTATAAACACGTTACCCACCACCAACCACGTTTACTTTGGCAGTAAAATTGGAACTATGCCCGATGGACGTAAAACATTTGAACCAATAAGCGAGGGAATTAGCCCGGCTCAGGGTGCCGACCGTAAAGGGCCAACCGGTGTAATCCTATCATGCGCCAAAATTAACCATATTAAAACGGGAGGTACTTTGCTAAATCTAAAATTTTCGCCATCGTTCTTCAACACCGACGAGAGTTTAGATAAGCTGGTCTCACTTATCCTTAGCTACTTCAAGCTCGATGGCTATCACATTCAGTTCAATGTAGTTAGCGCAAAAACCCTGCGCGACGCGCAACTTCATCCCGAAAAGTACCGCGACTTGATTGTTCGTGTGGCCGAATATTCCGATTACTTTAACGATTTGGGCGAAGCCCTGCAAAACGAAATTATTAGGAGAACGGAGCATGAATCAATGTAAATATCTTTAAATTAGATAAAATATTTTGAAGGTTATGAAACGTTTTGTTGTTATTTCATTTTTAGCTTTGCTTTTCTACTTATCGCTACTAGCTTTTCAGCCCCAAAGTCCCATAGCAGAGCAAATTCTCAAGTCAATTCCTATTGTTGATAGCTTTAAGGTGATTGATAACGATCCCTTGTTTCAGTCAACCTATGAGGTGTGGTTTAGAGTTCCACTTGACCACAACAATCCAAACGGGTTTAAATTTCCATTAAGAGCATACTATTCGCACCGGAGTTTCACCCGGCCAATGGTTGTGGTTATTGATGGTTACACCATGTACACATCGCGTTCTAATGAACTTACGCGTATTTTAGAGGCTAACCAGCTAACCATTGAACATCGGTTCTTTTCAAAAAGCAAGCCAGCGGATTCCATACCATGGAGCTACCTCAACATAAGCCAGGCGGCAGCCGATGCGCATACCGTAATATCGGCCTTTAAACCTCACTACCAAGGGAAATGGGTTTCGACTGGAATTAGTAAGAGCGGGCAGGCCACCATTTTCCACCGCAGGTTCTACCCCAACGATGTTGATGTTAGCGTTCCCTATGTAGCGCCATTAAATTTTTCTAGCGAGGATAGGCGTGTATATGAATTCCTGAGCAAAGTTGGTTCAGCCGAATGCCGAGAAAAAATCAGAGAGTTTCAAATTGCACTTTTTAAGAACAAAAAAACATTACTGCCAAAGCTCGAGTGCCTCGCCAAAAAGAATAGCTGGCAATTTACTATGGGCATTAGCCGTGCTTACGACTTAAGCGTACTTGAATACGAATTTGCCTTCTGGCAATGGGGTTATAGCTGCAACGATATACCCGCAGGCAACTCGCAGCCATCGGTTCTGTTTGAGCATTGGTCACAGGTAAACCCATTTATATTTTTCGAGGAAAAAGAGATTGAAAGGATTAGGCCATTCTTCTATCAGGCTATGACTCAGATAGGAATGTATGGCTATAATATCGAACCATTCAGGAATCATCTTCCCGACAAGAAAAATATCACCTTTGAATTTACCCTGCCCAAAGGGCATACCGCTAATTTCGACTCGACAGCCATGCTCGATGTTTACCGATGGGTAAGGGATTCGGGCAACTACATGTTATACATTTACGGCAAAACCGATGCATGGAGTTCAACCGCAGTTGACCCCGGCACAAAAACCAAAACAGTTAAAATGGTTTGCCCGGCAGGTAGCCACTCAACCCGCATTAAGGATTTTCCAAAACCGTTGCGCGATAGTATCTATATCACCCTTGAAAGATGGCTTGAAATGCCGGTTAGTAGAAAGTAATAAGATGCAACCCCTATGGGTTGCATCTTATTTTTTAAGGTTGAGAATTACTGTTTCCTAATCGCCTCGTCGTAAAGTGCCGATACAACTTCCCAGTTTATCAGGCTCCAAAAGCTTTTCACATACTCTCCCCTTTTGTTTTGGTACTTGAGGTAGTAGGCATGCTCCCAAATATCTATTCCAATGAGGGGAATACCCTTAAAGTCCGACACATCCATTAGTGGATTATCCTGATTGGAAGTAGAGCCAACTCTGAGTTTACCATTTCCCTCAACCACAAGCCAAGCCCAACCGCTACCAAAACGCTTAAGGGCAACATCGTTGATTTGGGCTATCATATTATCGATAGTCCCAAAATCACGAGTAATGGCATTGCTAAGTGCAGGACTTATATCCTTTCTGTTTCCGGGTTTAATGATTTCACAGTAAAGTATATGGTTGTAACAGCCTCCACCGTTATTACGCACCCCAGCGGGGTAGGAACTCGCTTTTGAAAAAACCTCACCCACTGTCATTTCCAAATAATTCATTTCAGCAGCCAGCTTCATAAAATTATTAAAATACGCTTTATGGTGACGGCTGTAATGAATTTCAACTGTAAGGGCATCAATAACCGGCTCTAATGCCGAATACTCATAAGGTAATTGGTAGAATTTCAATTCCGATACCTTTTGCGATAAAAGGCTATTCTGTGCCTGGGTGAATACCGTTGCGGCAACGAATATAAGCGATAATACTATACTCTTCATGGTTTTTGATTTAATGCTATTAACAACTAAAGAGCTGTAAAGGTTCAACTTATCGTTTTAATTCAGCTACATCAAGTTAGAAGACCTCGCTCGGCAAATTTTGTAACTTCGTGGTTGCAAAACGAACGATGAATGCTCGTCGAAGCCAACTCATGTGGTTTTTTCAATCAGGTAAGTATGTATTTGTCACGGCCTATAAGTCCGCGCTTGTATTAGAAAAGCTTTTATCGCTGCAATTAACAAGAAATGACTTAGAAAACAGAGTTTTTCTTTTTAGAACCATGTTCGGTTTGCTATAGTACTCTTATTACACTTTCGCTCAAATCTTTAATTGCTTGCGTTCATGGATGCTTTTACTTAAAGCTATTCCACACTTTTTTTGGATGAATAGTATAATACCCATAACATTCATAAGACGAGTTTAAAACATGTTGATTATTTGTAACTACCGATAAACTTGATGAAATATTGTTTATCAAAAAGTTGCATTGGCAGATTAAATCCTGTATATTTTAAAAAGTAAAAATTATCGATATGAAAACTAATAAGTTAATATCCCTAATGGTTGCTTTGGTGTTGACGTCAAACGGATGTAACAACGCAAAAGTCGTAGGTTCAAACCAAGAACTTGAGGGTAAACTTCCAGCGCCAAAATTAATGGGTGAAATTTCTGTTGAGGAAGCGCTTAACCTTAGAAAATCTGTTAGAAAGTTTCTTGATAAACCCCTATCCATTGACCAAATTTCACAACTGCTATGGTCGGCCCAAGGGATTACCCGTACTAGGGGTGAACTCAAGTTAAGAACTGCTCCTGCGGCTGGTGCCACGTATCCGTTAGAAACTTACCTATTTACTGCAAGTGGTGGCTATAAGTACAACCCTGCAGACCACAGCCTGAAAAAGGTGTACCCAGATGATATGAGAATAGAACTTGCCCAAGCCTCGCATGGACAAACTTCAGTTAGTTGTGCACACGCTGTTTTTGTTTTTACTTACATTGAAGAGAGAACATCACAGCGATACGGCGAAAGGGCATACCGATACATTTGCATGGAAGCAGGACATGTTGCACAAAATATCCATTTACAAGCCGTAGCCCTTGGGCTAGGTTCTGTTCCTGTTGGAGCTTTTACCGACGATAAAGTAGCAGAAATTATGCAATTGCCAGAGAATGAAATTCCTCTATATATTATTCCTGTGGGGTATTCTGCTGAAGAATAAAGATGCCTCTTTTGCACATTCTATGATAATAAAAGTAAAAATTGGCCTTATGGACATTTTTCAGGCTAACACGTTTATAAATGTGCAAGATTCAAGTCACAAATGCAACTTTTGTCTTTGTTAATAATTGGTTTTTTACAAATATAGGACTTTTATAGCTATACCGCTTCCTTGGCCTGCTGTTAATTCTGTTCGCAACAAGCTGTA
>Ga0129302_1001076_pt1 | contig 20504 bp, 15 predicted proteins | sample BlaSprsedimmetaG_FD_94476 | JGI IMG/M metagenome (GOLD analysis project Ga0129302, IMG submission 94476) | Hot spring sediment bacterial and archeal communities from California, USA to study Microbial Dark Matter (Phase II) - Blank Spring... | ecosystem: Environmental > Aquatic > Thermal springs...
GCGCTATTTATAGGATCAGGTTTGTGAGGGCCCGGCTTGGTACAAGTTTTGCGGACTATTCAACTCGAATTTGTTTTCGCCCGGGTGCAAGGTCATAATGACGAGATGGCTTTTATCCGTCGGGGCGGATTTGCCACCAATCCATGAACGAATGGATCGGCCGTGGTTTCAGGTTGATCATACTATGAAAAGTTGAAAACAAAGGGGAAGGAGGCAGCGTTGGAGGATAACAAAATCAGACCCATCTGTCTTGGTGAACCGGCTGACATCAAAAAAAACGGTTGTCTTATCGGAAATGTGGAGGCCCTTGTGGATGTGCTTCAAGTGGTCTTTGATAATGCCTATTCCGGCATCATTCTCTGTGACAAAAAATCCCGGATCCTCTACATAAACCATTTTTATGCAGAGCTGCTTGGCACCACCAAAGAAAAGGCCATTGGCCGGCATATCAAAAAATATTTTCCGTGCTCTAGGCTTCCGGGAGTCTTGAAAACCGGGCAAATGGAGTTGGGACGCCGGTGCAGCCTTCGCTCCAACCTGGACCTATTGGTGAATCGCATCCCGATCGTGAGCAACGATGAGGCTGTGGGGGTGATTCTCCAGACGGTATTCAAGAATTACGCGGAAATTCATGAATTGATGACACGCATGAGCCAGCTGGAGAGGAAAGTGAATTACTATAAGCGCGGACTCGACAGCGTGCTGACGGCCACGTACAATTTCGATTCCATTGTCGGGCGGAGCCCCCGGCTGATCGAGTCCAAATCAATGGCGGCCAGATATGCGGAGACCGACGGGTCGGTGTTGATCCTCGGTGCCACAGGAACCGGCAAGGAGCTTTTTGCCCATGCCGTGCATATGGCAAGCCCTCGCAGCCAGGGGGCATTCGTTTGTGTCAACTGCGCCGCAATTCCAAAAGAATTGATAGAATCCGAGCTTTTCGGCTATGAAGCAGGAGCTTTTACGGGGGCCCGACCCAAGGGCAAATCCGGAAAAATCGAATTGTCCGACGGCGGCACCCTTTTCCTGGATGAGATCGGTGACCTGCCCCTGAGCGCCCAGGCCAAACTTTTAAGGGTGCTCGAAACAAAAGAGATCGAAAAGCTCGGCGGACTAAAAAAGGTAAAGGTCGATTTCCGTCTTGTGGCCGCCACGAATAAAGATCTCAGGGCGATGATAAGATGCGACGAGTTCCGCGAGGACCTTTTTTACCGTTTGAACACCATGTGTGTGGAAGTCCCGCCGCTGGCGGAGCGTCCTGAAGACATACCGGTTCTTATTTCGCATTTTCTGAAAATCATGGGAAAGTCTTCGTTAAAAATAGGGGAAAGGGCAATGAGGTTGCTCGAAAGTTATTCCTGGCCGGGAAACGTTCGAGAACTCAAGAACGCTATTCAGAGCGCGGTCAGCCTGGCATACAGTGGTAAGATTCACACTGAGGATCTTCCGTATGAAATACGCTCGTTTAATTCCAGCCGCAAAAATCAGGTACTGCTGAATCCACTTTCAAAAGAGGTGGGGCTTTACGAGAAAGGCGTGATCAGCAATACCCTTTCGCGGTCAGGAGGTAACATGAGCCGGACAGCACGCATGCTGGGTATTTCCCGGTCGACACTCTATGAGAAATGCCGTGCCTATGACATACGCTACTCTTGAAGTATCCGGCCCGCAACCGTAAAGTTCGAGGTACTCCAGCAGATGCAACGGGAACCAGGGATTTTCAGAGTATATGCCCCGTTTTTGATTGACCCATTACCTTCAGCTCCAAAAAGTGTACGGAAAGCCGTACATATCCGGAGTTCAAGACAATTTGAGAATCAAGTGTTTTGTAGCGAAAATTTGATCTTTCAAAAAAGCACACATGGATGGTTTTTTATAACTCATAAAATTCGGGCAATTACCTGATTCATTTTGCAAGCACCAAGTTATATTTTCGGTTCGGCATTTTTTTTGCTTAATAGCAGCTAGTGTGCACAATTTAAATACGGATCCCGTTGTCTAGTGTTTCAAAAATTTCAGGAGGGAAAATATATTATGGGTGTACGACGTGTTCAGAGAAAGAATTTTATCGTCCCCCGCTGTACCGGAGCCTGCCCCGCGGGGGTGGATGTGCCCAGGTACATCCGTGCCGTAAAGGCAAGGAGATATGACGAAGCAGTGGCTGTGCTGCGTGAGAAGCTCCCGCTTCCCATCGTATGCGCCGATGCATGCTTTGCTCCATGCGAAGATGTCTGTGCCTACAAGCAGATGGGTGATCCCATTGCGATTCGGGCCATAAAGCGGGCGGCCGTGGACAAAGGTGGGGATGCATGGAAAAAGAATCGGAAAATCGCGGCCAAGACCGGAAAAAAAGTCGCCATCGTAGGCGCAGGTCCGGCGGGGCTGACCGCTGCATACTACCTTGCGGGAAAGGGACACGAAGTCGATCTCTTCGATAGTTTCCCAAAGCCTGGAGGCATGATGCGATACGGGATTCCCGATTACAGACTGCCCACCGAACGCCTGGAAAAAGACGTTGAAGCCATTATGGAGTCGGGCGTGGTTTTCCACGGTAACAAGTCCATCGGGAAGGACGTTACGCTGGATGACTTGAAGAAAGACCACGATGCGGTATTCCTCGCAAGCGGAGCGAATGGAAGCATCAAGATACCGGTCGAAGGCTCCGATAAGGAAGGTGTGCTCTGGGGCTGGGATTTTCTGAAAGATGTAGGTCTTGGCGTGAAGTTCGATCTTAAAGGAGATGTAGTCGTGATCGGCGGGGGAAATGTGGCTATAGACGTGGCTCTCACGGCGAAAAGGCTTGGAGCTGAACGGGTCCAGATTTTCTGTCTGGAAAGCCGCGAGGAAATGCCTGCGCACGATTGGGAAATCGCCCGCGCAGAAGAGGAGGGGGTGTTAATAAACAACTCCTGGGCGCCCAAAAAAGTACTGGGAGACAATCAGTCGACTGGAATAGGCCTGATCAAATGCACCTCTGTGTTCGACGATGCCTGCAACTTCAATCCCGCTTACGAGGAGGGGATTTCTTACAAGGCGGATGCTGATTATGTGATTCTGGCTGTAGGCCAGAGAGCTGACCTGGATTACGTGAAAGGCGTTGGAAAAGTAGATGCCGCTGGAGGTCGCATTCAGGCGGCTGAAGACACCCTCGCTACCGGAGAGCCGGGAATTTTTGCCGGGGGAGATGTGGTTTCGGGACCGGACTCCATAATCGGAGCCATCGCACACGGTCGGAAGGCGGCCTCCTCTATTGATTCCTATCTCGGCGGCAACGGCGATATCCGCGAAACGCTCGCCGAACCCGAAGATGATGTTCTGCTCGAGGATTTCGTGTTGAAGACGGAACCCAGGAACGAAATGCGGCTCTTGAAGCCCTGGGCCAGGTCTTCCGGATTCGAACAGGTGGAAATGGGGCTTGCCGAGGATAGAATCGAGGCCGAAGCATCGAGATGCCTATATTGCGATGCACGGCAGTTCGCGGTGGTGCTTAACACGGATTACTGCAAGGAATGCGGCTACTGTTCCGAGGTTTGCGGGGTGGAAACTTTCGGCCAGGCCGATTTTTTCAATGCCAAGGGCTACCGTCCTAATGAAGTCAAATCTTCCGACTGGTGCGTCGGATGCGCTAAGTGCTACTTTTCATGCCCGGACTTCGCAATCGATATCGTTGAAGTCATCGCTTGAAACAGAGGAGGTTTCTGATGAAGAGATATTTGGAAACAGGCAATTTTGCAATCACCGAAGGGGCGATAATAGCTGGATGCCGTTTTTTCGCCGGGTACCCGATCACCCCGGCGACGGAACTGGCCGAGGCCATGAGCCACAGGCTTCCCCAGGTCGGTGGTTTTTACCTGCAGGCGGAAGATGAATGTGCCGCCTGTCATATGTGTATAGGAGCGGCCCTGGGTGGATTCAAGGCGATGACTGCCACTTCCGGTCCCGGCTATATTCTTTACGCTGATCCATATGGATGGGCGCTGGGGTGTGAAACTCCGATGGTGATTCTCAACTCCGGGCGGGTCGGTCCCGTGAGCGGAATAACCGGGGCGCCCGGGCAGGGCGAGTTTTACCTGATGCGTTATCCGACCCAGGGTGGAAACTTTGAGGCGATCTGCCTTGCCCCCAACTCGGCCCAGGAGTGCATGGCCATGGTCGTCGAGGCGTTTTACCTTTCGGAACGTTTTCGGATGCCTGTATCGGTGCTGGCCGATCAGCTTATCACCGACGGCTTCGAGGATATCAGTGTTCCTGAAACCGAAGAAGAAATGAAGGAAATGGGTTTTCGTATCTATCCGAGGAAGGTTTGCCAGGGGCCTGAATTTTATCCCGCCACGGATGCTCTGGACATCCCACCGGTCGTTCTTGGGCACAACACCGGGGCGATCTGCTCGGACTGGACTCCTACCGAGGAGGGTTATGACATAGAAGAGGTTGAGGCCCACCACAAGCACGCATACAGATTGATCTACAAGGTCCGGAATCACACAGACCTTTTCAATCACCATTATGAAAAGAAGTATATGGACGACGATCCTGATTTGGTAGTTGTTTCCTACGGAAGTCCGTCCCGGGTGGTCAACACCTCAGTCGAGAAAGCCCGCTCCCAGGGACTCAAGGTGGGTTCTTTGAGACTGATCAACATCTGGCCGTTCCCCGATGAACTTTTTGATCTGAATACCAAGTACCTGTGTGTGGAACTCAACTGGGACGGGCAGCTTGTGCGTGAAGTCAGGCGTGCGGCTTCTAAGGATTCCGACGTTCATTTCCTGGGGACATGCGGGGACCTTCCGACTACCCCGGATCTGCTCGAGTCCTATGAAAAACTCCTGAAGAACGAGCCCCTTTCACGCAAGGGCTGGATATTGGAGGCATGGTGATGGAATATAAATCATCCGAATTGATAGACAGGTATCTACGTACCAGGAAGATCCCCAGTACGGCATGTACCGGCTGCGGGTTGGGTATGAATCACAAGATCGTCGTAACCGCGATCGAAGAACTGGGGCTCGAAGATAAAGATATTATCTGGGGTACCTCCATCGGTTGCGCCGGGCGTCAGACATTCGCAACGTGGAAGGGAGACGGCTTTGCAGGAACCCATGGCAGGGCGTACGCAATCGCCAGGGGGCTCAGGATAGCCCTCCCCCCGGAGAAGAAAATAATCTTGACCGTAGGTGACGGGGATGCTTTCGGTATCGGGCTGATGCACCTTATCCATGCAGCCAGATCGAATGCGGACATGACGGTGATCGTCAACGACAACCTCGGATACCAGTCCACCGGCGGCCAGTACGGATGGACGACTCCCCAGGGAAGCCACACTGACAGCAGCCCTTACGGCATGTTCGAGCACAACTTGATGAGCGACGGTATGGATGTGCTGGAAATTCTTAAAGGGGCCGGCGCCACGTTTCTTGCCCGGCACGTTGCGATGGACGGCGCGTGGGCCGTAGAGACTGTTAAAAAGGCTATTTTAAACAAGGGGTTCTCTCTCGTCCATATGCCCTATCCCTGTCCCACCAATTTCGGTTCGAGGGAATTGAACACCAGAAATGCAGTCACCATTTACAGGTGGATCCAGGCACATGCCGCACCTCTGGGTGAAGAAAAGGCCGATACTTTCTGGGCATGCGGTATATGGCACGATGCGACCAACTCGAGGCCGGAGTTTCATGAATTTATCCATGAGACGGTCGAGAAGATCAGGAGGACGGGAAGCTTATGAAAGATCGAGTCGAAATAGTTGCAAGCGGTTTCGGTGGACAGGGTGTGGTCCGACTTGGACAGATCATAGGCGAGTGCGGAGTCAAGCAGGGATTGCATGTGGCTATGTTGAAAAGTCATGGTACGGAGATGCGGGGCGGCTACGTGCGAAGCCAAGTGGTTTTGTCCGAAAAGATAATCGACAGTCCCATGTGTGAATCGCCGGATTACTTCATCGCGTTGTCCCTTGCGGCCTACAAGCGTTTCAAGGATACCGTGCCGGAAGGCGGCGTGATAATCTACGACCCGGCGTTCGTCGACGAGGTGGACAACAGCCTCAAATGCGAGCAGATCCCTTTTCCTGCGAAGGATCTGTCGATGGAGAATTTCAACAATGCATTGTTCGCCAATTCCATCGTTCTGGGTTTCTGTGCCCAGACGATCGACGGGCTTAAAAAGGATGTGATGCTCGAAAGTCTTCTCCATGTCATCCCCAAGTTCCACGAACGGAACAAACAGGCTTTTGACTTGGGATACAGGTACAAAAACTGATGTATCGTTTGCAGTCCCATGAACAAAGACTCAGGGACCGCTTTGGCCGAGACACTCTTTCAGAGCGAATTCGGAAGAGTGTCTCGACATAAAAATATTTCAGGCCGATAGGGAGACAAACCATTATGATCGAACCTACCATCAAATCCTATATCGACCATAGAGCCGCCAATTCGCCGGAAAAGGTTTTTCTTATTTCTCCGGAAGCCGGGTTGGAACTCACTTATTCCAAGCTGAAAACCGACAGCGAAATTCTTGGAAAACAAATTGCAGCCCTGGGACTGAGTAAGGGCGATAAAGTCTCTTTCCTTATGACGAACGGCTATCAGACGGCCAAGATTTTCCTGGGGGTTATGTATTCAGGCTTCGTGATAGCCCCCCTGAACCTTCTCGCTCAGCCGTCCCAGCTGGACTACGTGATGGATCATTCGGACACCAGGCTGGTGTTTTTTACCGAAGACCAACGGGAAAGAGTGGAAACCGCCGCCGCGAAGATCGATCGTGAAATTATACTTGTCCCGGTGGACCTGGATGCGGAGGATGTATTTTCCCCGGACAAGGACCTTTCCGGTATTTCGCTTCCAGAAGTGGACAAGGATGATGATGCTCTGCTGCTCTATACATCCGGGACTACCGGGGTGCCCAAGGGGGCTGTCCTGAGCCATAAAAATATGGTTTCGGGAGGACTCTATACGGCTATGGCCCATGAACTGACCTCTGAAGACAGAGCGCTCTGTTCTCTTCCCCTCTACCATATAAACGGAGAGGTGGTGACGGCGGTTGCTCCGTTGGTGAGCGGCGGAAGCGTGGTGATGCCCTTTAAATTCAGCACTTCAAATTTCTGGGAATATATCAGCGGGTATGGCTGTTCGTGGTTCAGCGTGGTGCCCACGATTATCGCCTACCTGGTCAACTCAACGGAAATCGAAGGAATGGGCTATGATCTCAGCGGGGTCCGGTTCGGCCGGTCTGCGTCCTCCGCACTCCCGCCTTCGCTTCACAGGGCTTTCGAGGAGAAATTCGGTATCTCCATCGTTGAGACCATGGGACTGACCGAAACGGCGGCGCCCGTCTTTTCCAACCCGATGGAACCCTCGAAGCGGAAATACGGCTCCCCCGGAAAACCCGTTGGAAATCTCGCGAAGATCGTGGACCTGGAGGGAAGGGAAGTTCCCCGCCGCACCGAAGGGGAAATCATGATCAAGGGCGACAATGTCATGAAGGGCTATTACAAGGCTCCGGACAAGACGGCCGAGGCTTTTACAGCTGACGGGTGGCTTCACACCGGTGACTACGGCTATATGGATGAAGACGATTTCGTTTTTGTCACAGGGCGCATCAAGGAGCTGATAATCAAGGGGGGGGAAAACATAGCCCCCAGGGAGATAGATGAGGTTCTCTACAAACATCCATGCGTTCTTGAAGCCGCTGCGGTGGGTGTCCCTGATGAATTGTACGGGGAAGAAATCATGGCTTGCATCGTTTTGAAAGATGAGGCTTCTGCGACCGACGATGAGATAATGATCTACTGCCAGGAAAATTTGGGAAAATTCAAGACCCCTAAAATAATAAAAATCGTAAAAGAGCTTCCGAAAGGGCCGTCGGGGAAAATACAACGGCTCAAGCTGGTTGAACTGTTCAATGAGGGAAAGGAGAGCAATAGCTGAAAAATGAAATGAAAATTACTGACATCGATCTTTAATATATTGTTTTCTGCCTCTGACTGCGCGGATAAACGAGAACCGGAGTATTTAAAATGGCTGAATTTCTACAGTATTTGCCGGAGGCGTTTTCGATCACCAATCTGATCACCCTCGTGCTGGGCGTTATTGGAGGGCTTCTTCTTGGTGCAACACCGGGATTGAGCCCTACGATGGCCGTCGCCCTGCTGGTCCCGTTCACCTTTCACATGGAGGCCGCAACCGGCCTTATCCTTCTGGGGGCTGTCTACACCGCCACCGTGGCAGGGGGCGCTATATCAGCGATTCTGATAAAGATTCCCGGAGCTCCAGCTAACATTGCCACACTGCTTGACGGATACCCGATGGCGGAACAGGGCAAGGCCCAGTCCGCGTTGTATATCTGTTTTATAAGTTCTCTTGTGGGCGGCATTTTCGGCATGATCATCATGATTATGTTTACGCCGCCTCTGGCGCGGATTGCGATTCAGTTCGGGGCGCCGGAAATGTTCTGGATCGCGATTTTCGGAATCACCATCATGGCGGGGCTGTCGTCCGGATCAATTGCCAAGGGCCTGATCGGAGGGATGTTCGGGGTATTGATCAGCACGATAGGCTACAGCCCGGTGCTGGGAGTCCCCCGTTTCGTATTCCATGATGTGCTTACCGGAGGTGTTGCAATTGTTCCTGCTTTGATAGGACTTTTTGCGATTCCGCAGGTCTTCTCCATGGGGGAAAAACTGGGGATCACCTATTCACGTCCTAAATACAAGCCCGAAAAGGGTGTTTTGATCAAGACTATCATCGCAAACCTGAAAATGGTCAAAGCTCTGGGCATCGGTTCATTGGTCGGGACTGTCATAGGTGTCATCCCCGGCGCGGGCGGGCAGGTAGCGGGGTTGATTGCCTATGACCAGGTAAGGAAATTCGACAGAAATCCCGAAGACTATGGCAAAGGAAAGCCGGAGGGGGTGGCCGTTTCGGAGAGCGCCAACAATGCGATGGTGGGACCGTCCCTGATTCCGCTGCTGACCCTTGGGGTTCCAGGGAGCCCGACCGCTGCGGTTTTGCTCGGAGGGCTTCTAATCCATGGACTTTTCCCGGGACCTGATCTTTTTATCAAACATCCCGACGTGACCTACACTTTTATAGGAAGCCTGGTTCTTGCGCAGATTGCGATGTGTGTTTTTGGAATACTCCTTTCACGATATTCTTATCTGGTGATGAGTGTTTCCAACTTATACATGGTGGCCGCCGTCACGGTGTTGGCCGTATACGGCACCTACAGCGTGCAGAACAGTTTCGATGACGTTATCGTGATGTTCGGTCTCGGAACCGTGATGTACATCGGGAGCAAATTCGGTTTTTCATCGGCGCCTGTTGTGTTGGGAATCGTACTGGGACCTATTGCGGAAGACAATTTTCTCAAGGGAAAAATGATCGCCGAAGCCAGCGTCGGGGTCTGGAAGTACTTTTTCACCGGTTATGCGAACATAATCATCATATTGCTCTGTGTCGGATCGATCGGGTACAGCATTTACGGTGAGGTGAGAATGCATCGAAGAGGCAAAAGAAGTCGGGAGGCTATGTCGTGATCAATAGAGATACAATCGTTGCATTATTTGTGCTGGCTGTAACTGTTGCTTTGTATATATCATTATCGGCTTTTAATCCTGATGCTGTTGTTTTTATCCGGGTAATAATTTTTGCCATCGGTGCATTGGCAATGCTTCTGCTTGTTCAAAGCCTGCTTTTAAAACGGCGGATGGGATGGCGTGGTGTAGGCCAGAGTTCTGCTGTAGATAAAAAAGACACCGATTCCAGGAGTGCAGGGTTCGCTTGGAAGCCTGTTAGTATTATTTTCATTTCAATATTGGTTTATTTCTATGTAATGGAATTTTTAGGTTTTTATGTTTCCGCGTTTTTCTATTTTGTGGTCATAGTTTTTATCCTAGATTTGCATAACGTAACAATAAAGAAAAGTTTAATCAAAATAGCTTCAGCGTTTATTTTTACTTTAGTTATTTATGTTCTTTTCAACATGATTTTGTTAGTTCAGACACCCAGAGGTATTCTAATTTGAAATGGACTTTTTTTTGAGTGTCGACGTCCAGTTGGTTGTTAACCGTTAATGCAAGACAAGGAGGTAAAAATGAAGTTGAAAAATAGTTTAGGGATTTTGGCGGTTGTTGGTTTGGTCTTGTTCGGGTTCATGGCGCCGGCTCAGGCTGAGTGGCCCGACAGGCCGATAAGCATGATTGTGACCTATCCCCCGGGTGGAGCTACAGATTTTCAGGCCCGAATCGCGACAATGATTGCCGGCAACGAGGAGTTCTTCGGCCAGCCGATTGTGGTGATAAACAAAGCCGGGGCAGGAGGACAAGTGGGCTGGAACTGGGTGATTGAAAAAGGCACGAAGGACGGTTATACGCTGACAACATACAATGTGCCCCATTTCATCTCCCAGTCCATTGTTTACAACACCAAGTATGATATCAACACATTTGAAGCGGTCGCCAACTGGGGCGCCGATCCGGCTGTGCTCATCGTACCCAAGGAGAGTCCTTACAATACCCTCGAAGATCTGATTAAATTCGGGAAGGAAAACCCTGGAAAGCTGACTGTGAACGGCGCCGGAATGTATGTAGGGCATCATATAGCTGCGTTGCAGATGGGTAAAGCCTGCGATGTGCCGGTGGTTTATATCCCGGAGGCAGGCGGGGTTCCGGCGATGCAGTCCGTTATTGGTGCAAAGGTGATCGCCGGTTTCAACAATCTTTCTGATGCATACCGGAGTCAGGACCGAATTAAAATTTTAGCCATTGCGGACCTGGAACGGCATGAGTTTCTGCCGGACGTGCCGACCTTTAAGGAATTCGGCTACGATGTGGATGACGCTAGTGTCAACTTTCGCGGCGTTGCGTTCGCGAAGGGCGTTCCCCAGGAAATTATCGACAAGGCGTCGGAAGTTTTCCCCAAAATGTTCAATGCCAAGCAGACAGTTGCGAAAATGAAAGAGAGCGGAAGCCCGACACGGACCATGACGAGGGAGCAGGTCACGAAAATGTTCAAGGACAGGGAAGTATTCCTGAAGGAACTTCTCAAGGATCTTACCAAAAAGTAGTTGTTTTTCTGTTTCCATGATTGGGGGGAGTTCTTTCCGCCCAGGCGGGATGGATGCCTCTGCATGCTGGACCGGGCGGGCGGCCCCACTCCGGGAGCGTCCGCCCGATGTTTAAGCGATATGAACAGGGTTCGAATGGCTTTCGTGGCCTCCGATATCATTCAGATGAAACCGGGGGTAGAGTTGCTTCGTTATCCGCGGCCGTGTTTCAAAACTCAGACTGTCGGAAATTGAATATTTTGGATATTAAATCATATTGATGCTGTGACCTGATAATTTTCAAGCTCCTGCGAAATGCGGAAGATCTTTTTATGACAAAATTTGTCTGAAATAATATAAGAGAGAGAGAAAGTGCTATGCCAGATCATAATGGTTCTAAATTGACTACAATTAAGGATGCTGTTTCCAAGCATATCAGCGATGGATGCCACATTGGTTTCGGGGGGTTTTCGCTCTGCCGAAATGCGATGGCCGTTTCCCATGAGATCATTCGACAGAAAATCGGAAATCTACATGTCTCGAGCCAGAATCCGTCCTATTCGGTGGATATCCTGATCGGGGCGGGGCTGGTAGGCGTCGTCGAATCAGGTTGTTTGAACATGGAAAGGCTGGGCCTGCCGCGAAATTTCTGCCGGGCGGTGGAACAGGGTTTGATCAAGTCCGAAGACTACGATCACCTTAGCATGACCTTGAGATATCTCGCCGGAGCCATGGGGTTAAGCTTTATCCCGTCCAAAGCCGCGCTGGGTTCTGACATCATGCGGTATCAGGTGCTTCCCCAGAAGAAACTCGTGGAAGGCAACTGCCCGTTCACCGGTGAAAAGTATGTGTTTCTTCCTGCCTGTACACCTGATGTGGCGGTGATCCATGTACCGCGTGCGGATCAACGGGGAAACTGCCAGATAGACGGTTCCGCCTTTTCCGACGAATACATGGCCAAGGCCGCCAAGAAAGTGATCATCGTGGCCGAGGAAATTGTACCGCGGGAATTCATCCGGGCGGATCCACAGCGCACGGTGATCCCTGCATATCGTGTGAATGCACTTGTGCATCAGCCCCATGGTGCCTACCCCACCTCGGTTCCCGGCCTCTATGACTATGACTACGAAGTGCTTCTGGACTATCAGTTTCACAGCAAGAAAACTGAGAATTTTCAGAAATACTTAAATAAATATGTATTGGCATTCGAAAGTTTTGAGGATCATCTGGATCATGTCCTGTCTCCGGGGAGGCTGCACAGGATCGCCAGCGACCCCAGGCTCGGCTATTCACCCTGGATCGCCAGCATGGTTACCAACGGAGGTCGGGAAGGAGGGTTCCCGGAGGGTTATACCCGAAACGAAATGATGATCGTTGCGGCCTCCCGTCAGTTCATGGACGGGGAAATCGCCATCATCGGCACCGGGCTTCCCATGGCTGCCTGCACTTTGGCCATGTCCACCCATGCTCCCAATCTTCAGTATATAGTAGAAACGGGTATCGGTGATATTGATCCCCGCCATGCATGTCTGTCTGTAGCCGATACGCGCCTCTACGGCCTGGCGAAACCGGCATTTGTCTCCGACACCCTTGACTCTTTAGGTTTTCTCGTTCAACGGGGTCTGGCGGATGTAGGTTTTTTGGGTGGGGCGCAGATAGATATGTACGGAAATCTGAACGCCACTTCCACCGGCGACTACCATAAGCCTTCAAAGCGTTTTCCAGGGAGTGGAGGTGCCAATCCCATAGCTTCCTGCGCCAATCGCATCCTGACGATAATCCTGCACGAGCCCCGGCGTTTCGTGGAGCGCGTTGACTACATAACCAGCCCCGGGTTCCTTCAGGGCGGTAAATCCCGTTGGGAGGCCGGCCTGCGCGGAAAAGGGCCGGATCGTGTAATTACCGATCTTGCGATCATGGACTATGAGCCTGAGAGGAAACGCATGCGGGTCATATCTTTACACCCCGGAGTGACGAGGGAGCAGGTCCAGGAAGCGACGGGATTTGAAATGCTGTTTGCCGAGGAAGTCGTTGAGACTCCGCCTCCTACCGAGAAAGAGTTGTCCATTCTTAGAAGCCGGATAGGTAGGGTGTATTTGGGCGGCTGACGAATCAAATCGTAAGATTTATGAGACACAAGGCCATGTTCAGCTGAAGAGACGGGTGGACATGGCCTTTTGATGTGATTAGTATAGAGGATAAACTCCAGGTGGAATGGAAGATGGCGACAGGAAAGACCGGAATAGTTCTCGATCCCTGTTTTATGAATCATAAGACAGTGCTGGGGTGCCCCGAATGCCCCGACCGCCTGAAAGGGCTTTTTCCGGTCATAAAGGAATCTCCGCTTAACAAGTTTTTGACTCTTATTCCCTCGGTCCCGGCAACCATTTTTGAACTCCTTCAGGTTCATTCCGCCGATTATCTGGACAGGCTCAAGGCCACCGAGGGCGGACGGCCCCTTATGCTGGACGAGGACACATGTACTTCAGGGGATTCGTACAGCACCGCCATGATAGCGGCGGGAGGGCTTTGCAAAGCGGTGGATGCCGTATGCGAAGGCATTGTTGATAATGCATTCGCCCTCGTGCGGCCTCCCGGACATCATGCCGAGCGAAATGCTTCGATGGGTTTCTGCCTGTACAACAACATCGCGGTGGCTGCCAGACATGCGCAGAAGATGCGGGGGCTCGAAAGAGTGCTGATCGTGGACTGGGATCTTCACCATGGAAACGGCACGCAGCACTGCTTTGAAAATGATCCAACGGTTCTTTTCTTTTCCACCCATCTTCAATGGATTTTCCCCGGATCCGGCGGGTTTTCGGAAAAAGGTGCGGGAGCAGGGGTCGGTTACAGCGTCAATGTTCCTCTTCAAAGGGGTTTCGGCGATGCCGAGTATATTACGGTTTATGAAAAATTACTCGAACCGATCGTGACCGTTTTTAAACCTTCGATCATTCTTGTGTCGGCTGGTTTCGACATCCATCGGGACGATCCCATGGGTGCCATGAATTTGACCGAAGACGGGTTCGCAGGACTTACTGCAATACTGCTGCGTATCGCGGCTCAAAGCTGCGGAGGGAAGCTCGTGATGGTTCTCGAAGGAGGTTACAATCCTTCCGCCCTGGAGAAATCCGTAAGAGAGGTGCTTAAAGAACTGACTGGTTTGCGTCATACTGACACGCAACGGCTGTCGACACCGGTGAACACCGAAGGAGTTCATGACGTCCTGAGACGGGTGATTAAGGTTCACCGAGGATCCTGGCCTGTTCTGTTGAACTCCCTGCCGCCTCCGGCCACCACTGGAGGACGGATAATGTCTGCGCTTTCTAATTGCTGGAATTTTATGCGGGGGTGATAAATGGCTCTGTTTGGACAAACAATGCGTGAATTAGCTGAACGTTTCTCAAAATGCGAAGAATGGGTTGAGCTCAGCAGGGACCTGCGCGAACCTATCGAACGATGGGAACCGCGGGTTGAGGGTTCGTTGCGATGGGCCGAGGGCGGCGACCTGATGATGATCAATGCACTCGAAGGCTTTGTAAAGGAAACAGATTTTATGGAAAAAGCCCTCGATAAAGGGGATCGGTGCCTGATTTTCGAGATCAATGAACGGATCGGTGGGTTTGCCTGGGTGACGTTCCGCGATTTCAAACTCGCTCCATGGTATACCCTTGAACTTTCTCCAGACCGGGCGTATCTGGAATATATCTACGTGCGGCCTGAATTCACGCGCAAACACATCGGGTGTCATTTACTCGAACGACTGATGTTTTCCTTGAGAGATGATGGGAAAGTCTTGTTGATTTCCGGGGTTTTCAGCGACTGGGAGGTTTCATTCAACCTTCATAAGAAAATGGGATTCAAGGTACGGCGTCGGCTTAAACAGTGCAGGATGCTTAATATTTTCCCCTTACCACCGGCTGACTTTTGATGCCTGTGGGACCCGTGACAGTGATGCGTGCCTGAAGTTTCGGGTCCCAGGTTTCCCCATCACGGGGGAATCCACTTTAAGATAGCGCGTTCACAGATTGCTGCTGTTTGTTTGACTTGTTATTGACACTGGATGGGTCTTTTGCTAATAAGTGCCCCATCCGGTATTTCCGGATGGAAACTTGCTGATAAAATCCAGCAATCAAACCGGGCACGAAGCCCGGGGCGCGCGTTGACATAGAACAACAACGAAATTAACGCCATGAAGGTGTGCCGTGTCCCCGCAGGGGAAGCTCCTTCATGGCTTTTTTTTGCATCACGGGGAAGGGTTGTCGTGTGGTTTGACTTTTGATTCATCGGGAATGATCCTGGTAGGAAAGGAGACGGAATGTTCAGATTTTTCAGGTATTTTTTAATATCTATTTTGCTTTTCATGTTTGTTTTTTCGTTTCTTGCACCTTTCGCGCAGGGGGAAATTTCGGAGGTACGCATCGCCGACAGTAAGGGTGACTGGGGATATCCGAATCCTTTCCGGCATTATCCCCGGGGTCCGGGTTATGTGCGGATGAGCTGGGTGTTTGACACGTTGATCTGGAAGGATGAAAACGGCTATATCCCGGCACTGGCAGAGAAATGGTCCTATGACCCGGGATCTCGGACTTTCACGTTCGAGTTGAATCGAAAAGCAGTCTGGCACGACGGGCATCCGGTTACGTCCAAGGATGTGGTCTTTACGATCGATTATTTCAGGAAACACCCCTATCGGTGGATTACCGTTGAACATATAGAACGGGCGGTTGCATCGGGGAAACACGTCGTGACGATTTACCTGGCAAAACCATACTCTCCGTTTTTGTCGGACATCGGGGGCACAATGCCCATTTTGCCGGAGCATATCTGGAAGACAGTAGATGATCCGGGAAATTACATCGAATCTGAAGCTTTTATTGGAAACGGGCCCTATATGTTCCGTGATTTCAACAGAACCCAGGGGACTTATCTCTTCGAAGCCTTCGATGACTATTACCAGGGTCGTCCGAAGGTTAACAGGCTGATCTATGTTAAAACAGAAAAAGCTCTGGTATCTCTGGTGAGCGGCCAGGTCGACCTTGCAGCCGTCCAGCCGGAGATGGCGGCACCGCTTGGGGAGAAAGGTTTAGTGATCATAAAGAACGAAGCCGGTTGGAACAAAAAGTTGATGATTAATCACCGCAGGGCTCCATTCAACCAGCGCAAATTCCGTCAGGCTCTTGCCTTTGCGATTGATAGGCAGGAAATTATCGACAAGGCCCACCGTGGTTTCGGTCGTACAGCATCCTGCGGGTTACTGTCCGCCGACCACGAAATGTACAATCCGGACACGCCGGATTATCCTTATGATCCTGCAAGGGCGATGGAAATGATCGAGTCCCTGGGATACGATAAGGGGGAGGATGGTATTTACCGCAAGGATGGCCGAATACTCAAGATAGAACTTTTAGCTTCCCCTATTACCGCAGCCGGGCAGAATGTAATTGATCGGGACGGTGAAATCATCAAGCGGCAGCTCGAGGCGGCAGGGATTCGGGTCGACCTGGTGAATATGGAACAGGCGACCACTGACAACCGTGTTCGTAACTGGAATTTCGACCTGGTGATCTCTGGGCATGGGGGAATAGCCGGAGATCCCAGGATTTTAGCCGAGATGATTTCCTCCGAATACGGGGGCGGTTCGGTCAACAGCGCTCGCTACGACGCCAACCAGGAACTGAACCTGTTGCTGGAGGCGCAGATGACGGAGATGGATGAAACCAGACGGCGGGAGATCGTTTTCAAAATACAGGAGCTGTATGCAGCGGATATGCCTGCCATCTCTTTGTATTATCCGCAGGGCATGGCGGCATACAATCCGGAGAAGGGGATTGAATGGTTTTACACACGGGGTGGAATCAGCAAGGGAATTCCAATCCCGCAGAACAAGATGTCTCTTATTCGGTAATGGTACGTTTTACGAGATCATCAGGATTTGATCCATGCGCATACTTTCCAAACGAAATTCAGGCGCAGTCCTGGGATATCTGGCGGCTGCCTTCGTAATGATATATCTGAGCTATTCCTTGCCGAGGCTTCTCCCGGGCGACTTTGTCACCGCCATGTATGGAGGGGCCGATGTGGCTTTGAGTGCCGGGCAGGAAGCAGAACTCAGGGCTTTATACACCGAGAAAATAAGCTTCGGACGGTATCTGCTCGACCTGGTCTCTCTTGATTGGGGAACATCGCTGGCCTACCGGGCGCCTGTTTCCCGCCTCTTTCTGGAAGCGCTTCCCTGGACATTTCTGTTGATGGGCGGTGCGCATATTTTTTCGATCTTTTTCGGTTTCGTAGCCGGTGTTGAAGCCGCCTGGAGGCGCGGTAGGTTTTCCGAAAAATTTGGGGTTGGTGCAATGACTGTGCTCCAGGGAGTCCCGGAGATCGGAAGCGGGGCAATTCTGCTCCTGGTTTTCGCACTCAATCTCGGCTGGTTCCCGGCCGGCGGTGCGGAAACCGTCTATGCCGATCAAACGGCGTCAGCAAAGAGCCTGGATGTGCTCCTCCACCTGGCGCTGCCGTTTTCGACCCTCGTGATTGCATATTTTCCGGGGAACTTCCTGCTTGCACGGGCGAGCATGGTGATGATTTTAAAACAACGATTCATCCAGACCGCAAGGGCGAAGGGGCTCAAGGCGATTCGGATCCGTTACGTTCATGCGGCCAGAAATGCGTTGATTCCTATAGTGACCAGGTTCGGTCTGAGATTTGCGTTTATGGTTACCGGTGCGCTGGTGGTGGAGACGATTTATTCCTACCCCGGGTTGGGGACGCTTCTTTTCAATGCGATTTCGATGCGGGACCTGCCGTTGATCCAGGCGGTTGTATTAATTTCTTCGCTGATGGTTCTTGCGGTGAATCTGGTGCTTGATTTCGTGTACACACGGCTTGATCCGAGGGTTCGCAATGCATCTTGACGCACGGAGTCGACTTTTTCACGATCCCTGGTTTGCTGCCGGAATATCAATTTCGACGCTGCTTGCCGTGATGCTCATCCTCGGGCCGGTATTTTCGCCTCACGATCCTTACGACATCTCATTCGTTCCACTGAGCCCGCCTTCCCCCCAGCATTGGCTGGGCGTGAACGACGGGGGCATGGATATCCTGTCCGAGCTGTTTTCCGGCCTCCGGAACACTGTTTTTTTCGGGTTGACCGCTGCGGCGGCGGCATTGACGCTGGGGACGCTCGTGGGGCTTTTTTCGGCTGCAGCGGGAGGAGTGATCGACAGGGGGCTGATGCGGGCGGCCGATATATTTCTGGCCGTGCCTGCGGTAATGGTCCTGATTCTCGTCGCCGCCTTCTTCCGGCCTTCACCGATCGCCCTGGCGCTCACGCTGGCCTCTCTGGGTTGGGCACGGACCTCAAAGGTGATCAGGGCCCAGGCCCGCGTGGTCAATGGAAGCCTGCATGTGAAGGCGGCCCGTCGTATGGGTGGCACCCGCTTTTACCTGGTCGGCAGGCACCTGATGCCGGAGCTTTTTCCTCTGTATTTGATTGGGTTTGCGGCCCAGCTGCGAATGGCAGTGTTTATGGAGGCGTCCCTTTCTTTCCTGGGGCTTTTCGATCCGACCAGGAAGTCCCTGGGCATCATGATAAATTATGCTCTCAAGTATTATTATATGGACATCTGGATGAACTGGCTGCTGCCTCCCGTTGTTTGTCTCACTCTGTTGATCATGACGTCGACCTTTCTGGCTGTGAGCCTCGAAAAGGTTTTCGATCCGCGTTTGAAGGAAGCCGCATGACTATAAACATGAAGGGATTGACTGTCGCCTACACCGATGGAGATCATTCTCTGCTTGCACTGGACAGTGTGGATTTGACGCTTTCGCCCGGCCGGGTTACGGCGCTTGTCGGTGAATCCGGTTCGGGCAAGACGACGCTCGGGAAAGTTTTAATGGGGCTTCTGCCCGAAAATGCCAGGGTCCGCGGGAGCGTCCGCCTGGATGAAACCGATATCCTGGGACTTTCCGAGACTGAAAAGAATATGTACCGGTGGCAGCGAGTTGCGATGGTGTTCCAGGACGGGCAGGCCGGGCTGAATCCGGTTGTGCGGGTTCTGGAACAGGTGGCGGAACCTTTGGTGCGACGACTGGGTCTGGGGCGTGAAGCGGCCGATGTTGCGGCTCGAAAGAGGCTCGAAGATGTGGGACTTGATAGCAATCTGGGGGCTCGTTACCCGCATGAGCTCAGTGGTGGTCAGGCTCAGAGGGTTTTGCTGGCCATGGCGCTCGTTTTGGATCCGAAATACCTGATCCTCGATGAACCCACCGCTGCGCTCGATGCAATGGCCAAAAATTTTGTATCGGTCTTGATAAGGGACTTGAAGATGCGAGGCAGGAGTATATTGCTGATCACACATGACCTCGACCTTGTTTCTGTTGTCGCAGATGACGTGGCCTTGCTTTACCTGGGGCAGATCATGGAAAAGATGCCGGCTTCGGACCTTTTGACTGAACCGAAGCATCCCTATGCATCAGCGCTGGTGCGGTCGTTTCCCGGCATGGAAGGGGTGCGGGAACTGGGGGGCATTCGCGGGGATGCATTTTACCGCTTCATCCATGTCCATTCCCACAGGGACGGCTTGGTTCACGAGCACAGCCACGTGAGGGCGCCCGGCACCGTTCATGAGGGGGGGCATGCGCCTCCCGAAGGCTGCCTGTTCGAACCTCGGTGCACCCAGGCCATTTCTGAATGCCGTTTTGGAGAAATCAAATTCACCCCTGCAGGTTCTCATTCGGTTCGATGCCTTCGCGGAGGTATCGTGGAAATGCTCAGGATGGAAGGGGTGAGCAAAACCTACGGAAAAGTCGATGCACTCAAACCCACCGATTTGAAGGTTAAAGCCGGCGAAGTCCTTTGTGTTGTGGGGGAGACCGGTTCAGGGAAATCTACACTCGCGATGATCGCCGCCGCAGCCATGGAGCCCGACAGGGGGAAGCGCATATTCGAAAACCGGGATATGGATCTTTGGATCAAGCAGGACTACCGCAGCCTCGCACGCAGGATCGGCATCATTTACCAGAATCCCGGCGATGCGGTGAGTCATAGATTTTCTGTCTTTGACATCGTTGCAGAACCTCTCCGTATTCAAAAAACCTCAACAGGCGCCGCAAAGATACGGGAGAGGGTCTCTTCAGCTTTGAAGGACGTGCGGCTTTCAAATGAACCAGAGTTTTTGAAGCGCTATCCTCACGAGCTTAACATGGGGGCGATTCAGAGACTATGCATCGCTCGGGCGCTGGTTCACGATCCGGTGATGCTGATAGCAGACGAGCCAACCAGTTCTCTGGACCCAAGTGTGCAGGCAAAGGTTTTGAAGCTGCTGCTCGGGCTTCAAATTGAAAAAGGCCTGACGATGCTTTTCGTGACCCATGATGTCGGCATAGCCCGCAAAGTGGCGGATCGCATTTCGGTGATGCTTTCCGGCCGGATTGTTGAAACAGGGCCGGCCTCCCGTATCATGAAC
>Ga0129302_1001078_pt1 | contig 20493 bp, 14 predicted proteins | sample BlaSprsedimmetaG_FD_94476 | JGI IMG/M metagenome (GOLD analysis project Ga0129302, IMG submission 94476) | Hot spring sediment bacterial and archeal communities from California, USA to study Microbial Dark Matter (Phase II) - Blank Spring... | ecosystem: Environmental > Aquatic > Thermal springs...
AAAAATGAACTGGTACTGAACTGCTTGCTCCTATTCCCTATGTCTCTCTGCCCTTCTTATCGCTACAGACAGACCCTCAGATCTATTTCTCTACATTCTCTTCGCACTATATCAAATATCCAGCGATATTTGTATCAAGTTGATCATTTCATGTATTTATGTGATATAGAAAGGTTGATCTCTAATCAGTCCGGAGGGGGGGGTAAGATGACATTGTGGGAGTTGTTTATCAGGGGCGGTCCGATGATGTGGCCACTTCTTGCGTGCTCTATTATCGCACTGGCCATTATTATCGAACGGCTTTTCGCACTGCGGCAAAACAAGATTATTCCCAAAGATCTCCTGGAAGAGGTGGAAAGGCTTACCCGCATGGGCAGGCTAACCGATATCGAAAAGCTCCTTAAGCGAAGCTCATCCCCCATATGCCCGGTGATCATGGTGGCCATAAAAAATGCCGGAATGCGCAGAGAGATCATAAAAGACTACATGGAGGAGGCAGGGGCAAAAGAGGCTTACACCATAGATCGATACATCGATGTGCTTGGAACAATCGCAACCATCTCACCTCTCATGGGACTTCTGGGGACAGTATCCGGGATGATCACGTCGTTCCAGGCCCTTGGAGGCGAAGCGCCGGCAAGCCAGATGCTGGGATCGGGCATATCAGAGGCCCTTATCACAACGGCTGCGGGATTATCCATTGGCATCCCCATATATATCAGCTACCGTTTCTTCATTGCACGCAGCGATTATCTCCTTCTGGAAATGGAAAAATCGTCCGCTCGCATTCTTGAATATTTAAAGGGCGAAAACAATGAAATTCAGGCGAAAAAGAGACAAGAGCATCTCGACGATTGATATCACTCCACTGGTGGATGTGGTTTTTCTGCTGTTGATCTTCTTCATGCTATCACTGGGATCTCCTCTGAAGATCAGCGAGGTGAACCTTCCCGAATCCAGCAGCGGTTCTGCGCTGTCCAAACAGGCTATCACCGTCATCATCTCACCTGAGACGATCCTTATCGACGGGAAGGACTCCGAGCAGGACGCCTTGACCATGCTGCCTACCGATCAGGACATCATTGTCCTTGCATACAGGGACATCCCTTATTTCCGGGTTATACAGGTCCTGGACGTTCTCAGATCATCAGAACACGAACGCATCTCACTGGCAACAAAACCTGTAAAGGATTAACAGGGCATGTTTTTCATTAAAATTCCCGCCTATCAATATTTGACTTGCCCTGAGGCGGGGACTATTATACAAAACCATGAAGAGGATACTTTTGGTAGAGGATGACGAGAATATCCAAAAGCTCCTGAGTGAAGAACTTAATGATAACGGGTATTTCATATCAGTAGCCTCCAATGGGAAAGAGGCATTGACGATCCTTAAAAAAAAGGATGGCATGAAACCCGATCTTATCATTCTTGATCTTCGCATGCCCTCGATGAACGGTTTTGAGACCATGGGGCATTTATTGAAATCCAGGCAGAATATACCCGTAGTGATTCACACGGCATATTCAAGTTATCGTAGTGATGTTATGGTGATGGCGGCAGACGCATATGTTGAAAAATCGCATGATCTCAAGAAACTCAAAGACGTGCTTAAAGAACTGTTAGGGGAATAATGTCTTTTTTTCGCGATGTTGAAGTGATAATTCTTGCCGGGGGAAAAGGTGAACGTCTCTATCCGCTGACCAAGGACCGTTCAAAACCGGCTGTACCGTTCGGCGGATTGTACCGTATCATTGATTTCACCCTGTCCAATTGTGTCAATTCCGGGCTGAAAAGGATTTACGTGCTTTCGCAGTATAAATCTCATTCCCTCAACAGACATATTCAGCGGGGATGGCTGTCGTTCTTCTCATACCCGATGGGAGAATTCATTTACAATATCCCGGCACAACAGCGTATTGGCAACAGCTGGTACGAAGGGACAGCCGATGCGGTATTCCAGAATGTCTATACGCTTCAGCAGGACATGCGGCCCTACACACTGATCCTGTCCGGGGACCACATCTATCAGATGCACTACCAGGAAATGCTCGAATTTCACAGGGAACTCGATGCCGACATCACCATCGGTGTCGTGCCTATGCCGGTTAAAACCGCCAGTGAGTTCGGCATCATCAAAGCGAACAGCGATATGGCTGTAGAAGGTTTTCAGGAAAAGCCCAAGGAAAATCCTTGCACCATGCCTAATGATCCGAGCAGAATCCTGGTTTCCATGGGTATATACATATTCAATACCAAGGTACTGATCAAACGTCTCATAGAAGATGCAAAGCTCAAAAACAGCTCGCATGATTTCGGCAAGGATATCATCCCACGCATGGTCGCAAGCGGAGCCAAGGTAATCGCCTTCCCGTTCAAAGGAATCATGCGCAATGAATACTGGCGGGATATCGGTACGATAGATGCCTATTATGAAGCACATATGGACCTTGTTTCTGTTACGCCGCAATTCAATCTTTATGATCCGAAATGGCCGATCCACACGGTATACAGCCCTTACCCGCCTGCAAAGATGGTCTTTTCCGGAGGAGAGGACGGCAAACGTATCGGTACCGTGCTGGACTCCATTATCTGTGACGGCGCCATTGTCTCCGGCGGCAAGGTGGAACGCTCCATAATATCCCCCAATGTCAGGGTAAACAGCTATGCCGAGGTCAGCGACTCCATTCTCATGGAGGGGGTGCATATAGGCAGAAGCTCCATGGTCAAAAACACTATCATCGATAAATATGTAAAGATCCCGCCCAATTCCGTAATCGGCTATGACCGGGATGAAGACCGCAAGAGATTCGATGTCTCTCAAGGCGGTATCGTGACAATTCCGAAATTCACCGCCTTTGACTGATCTGCACCATGAAACGCTTTTCCATAATAAGCCTAGGCTGTCACAAAAATCTTGTAGATTCTGAATACATCTGTGAAACCATGATCAATAACGGCTATACCCTGGAGCCGGACTCCGATACAGCGCAGTGTGTTATTGTGAATACCTGCTCCTTCCTTACCTCAGCTGTCGAAGAATCCCTGCAGACCATATTCGAGATCGCATCAACAGGCAAAAAGGTAATCTGTGCGGGCTGCTTGGTAAGCAGGTATGGACGTGAACTCCTGAAAGAATTGCCCGAGGTCACCATCTTTGCCGGCCCTGGAACATATGACGGGCTTCCGCTTGCCATTACCGGCCATGAGCGCTTTTTGAGCCCTGAATTTACCGGTGTGGTAAAAAGATCATTTATCACCACCGGGGCAAGCGCATATGTAAAAATCAGCGAAGGATGTTCGAACCACTGCAATTACTGTCTTATCCCGAAGATCAGAGGCGAACTTATCAGCAAACCCGCAGATTCTGTGGTGGAGGAATGCAGGGTGCTCGCGTCTAAAGGTGTAAAGGAGATCATCCTCATTGCACAGGATCTGGGCAGTTATTGCAGGGATGCCGGCACAAGGAACGCTTTAAGCCCTCTCGTTGAAGAAATTTCTTCAATAACCGGTATCGCCTGGATACGGCTTATGTATGTCCACCCTGCATCTTTGGATGCTTATCTTGCAGAAACTATCCGTGGAAACCCCAAGGTGTGCAACTATATCGATCTGCCCATACAGCACATCTCTGATAAGGTTCTTCGAGCAATGGGAAGAAACGGAGGGGCTGACGCGGTATGGGAGGCATTGGATCTTCTGAGATCCGCTTCGGATGATATATGGATAAGATCCACTATCATGGTGGGCCACCCAGGTGAGGATGAAGATGCATTCAACGAGCTTGAGCGATTTATCGCGAAAGGGCATATAGACAATCTCGGGGTTTTCACCTATTCTGCCGAGCCGGGTACTGCAAGCTGTGCAATGCCCGATCCTCTTGCCGAAGAAATCAAAAACCTGCGCAAAGACAGAATAATGATGTTGCAGCAGGAGATTTCAAAGAAAAGGCTTGAAAGTCTCATCGGTTCAAAGATCCCTGTTCTTGTCGAGGAATTTCACCCGGAGACCGAACTTCTTTTAAAGGGCAGGTCTTTCTTCCAGGCCCCTGATGTTGACGGCTGCGTAATGATCAACGAGGGCAGCCCAGAGTTCGGATCGTTTTATGATATTGAGATTATTGATGCCCTGGAGTACGATCTGGTGGGGAGAATCGCATGAATACGACCGAGATAATCGAGCTGGGAAAAGAGGCCGTCCGCACCGAGATAGAAGGCCTTGAAGGAGTTGTGGGCCAGATAGGCGAATCATTTGCCCGTGCCGTCGAAACCATAGCAGGCATCAAAGGCAAGGTCATCCTTACTGGTATCGGAAAATCTGGAATCATCGCAAAAAAGATCGCATCCACCATGGTAAGCATAGGAACTCCTGCAGTGTTCATGCATCCCGTAGACGGCCTGCATGGAGACCTCGGCACCATCATGCCAAACGACGCAGTGATCGTCCTTTCCAACAGCGGGAATACAAAAGAGATCTGTGATCTGCTGCCTGCACTGAAAAGCCTCGGCATCGCAATTATCGCCATCACCGGGAAAAAGGCTTCTCCTCTGGCAAAACTCTCAGACATCGTTGTGTCCTGCGCGGTCAGACGCGAGGCATGCAATCTCGGCCTGGCTCCTACCGCATCCACCACGGCACAACTCGCTCTGGGGGATGCCCTTGCAGTCGTACTCTCTCAGATAAAGGGCTTTAACCGCGATGACTTCAAACTGTTCCACCCGGCAGGAGAACTCGGCAAACAGCTCATGTTCAAAATCTCCCAGATTATGATAACCGGGGACAAGATTCCTCTTGTCTGTCCCGACGCCTCTTTGGATGACGTATTGTCCGAAATGACTGTAAAATCCCTGGGATTCACCCTGGTAGGCAGTTTCACTGATATAATAGGCATCGTTACCGACGGCGACCTTCGAAGAGCGCTGAAAAACAACGGTGCCGACATTTGTTCCCTGACTGCAGAGAATATCATGTCTCCAAACCCGAAAACGATCCAGGCCGACCTGCTCGCGCTGGATGCCCTCGATATCATGGAAAGTTTTCAGATAACCTCTCTGATCGTAACGGATGAGCGCAAAACAGTATCCGGTGTAGTGCATCTGCACGACCTGCTCGGACGAGGCAAACTCGGGCTCAGAGGGGTGTAGGACCATAGGTCCTTATCCTGCTTTAATATCTACTGCAAGCTCAAGATCCATTCAGTCACGACATAGATACCATATCCAATTCACAAAAGAGCATCTCTTATTTCGGCAAGAGCTTCATTCCTGGGTTTCAGAGGCAGGCAAGCAAGATCGATGTCATCAGAGATCAAGGGCCGATATCTTATGAACAGGTTGATTGCCGTCTCACCCTTGAGAACGAAGCAGGTGTACCGACCGATCACCAAATCCCTCCGGGACTGGTTCGATTCAAGCGGGACAGATGCGAAACGCAGGAGCAAGGAGGAGATGCATATGAAACCATGACAGTTTCGTGTTCAGGACAGGGCTCACGGCGCATCCCTGCGGCGGATTTTCGGCAATCTTCATGCCTTTCTTCCTGAAAATTCTTCCTGAAGATATTGAACCCGCAATCCATATATGGTATTCAAAACACCAATGATTGCAGGAGTTGTTGTATATCTGAAACAGACTGGCCGAAAACGTTCATGGGAAACATGAGTATAGCATGCCGATAAGAAACAAGGGAAAGAGAAACTCTTGTGCTGCAGAGCGCTATCTTTACGGAAACAGGCTCGATTTCTCTCAACACCTCCTGAAGCATACAACCCGGGACAGGCCGAAATTCGACTTCCTCTCCGATGTGCTGAGCCTCGTCCTTGAGTATTCCGGTTGCGATGCTGTTGAACTCTGGCTGAAAAACTCTGAGAAGGTGCTTAGATACGAGGCATCCGGGCAGAAAAGCTCTGGCTGCGAGTTTAGAACCATATCGAAACCCGGTCCCGGGGAAGGGGTTGATTCGGATATTGAAAGGCTCTGCATATCCATCCTGCATTCCCGGGTCCGGCCGATCCTTCCCCTGCTGACGAAGTACGGAAGTTTCTGGACCGGAGACACCCATAAATCCTTGTTGTGGGACCAGGGATCTTCCTCTGATACGCCCCCGGAAGAGATCCTTATCGGCGGTGCATACCGGTCACTTGCAGTGAGCCCGCTCCATTTCGGAGAAGACAAGATCGGCCTGCTCCTGTTCAAGAACAAACGAAAGAACCACTACACCGCCGAGAGGATGGAATATATAGAGTCCATCGCGGCAAAATTCGAGCTTGCTCTGCTTCACCATCATTCGCAGGCAAGACTGCATGAGAGAGTCAAGGAGCTGACCTGCCTGTATGGCATTGCACAGATCGCCTCTCAGCCGGACATAACGCTTGAGAAGAAACTCGCGAACATCGTCACCGTGCTCCCGCCAGCCTGGCAATATCCTGAACATGCCTGTGCCAGGATCGTTGTCGAGGGAAAAACCTTTCAGACCCCTGATTTCTTAGAAAGCTCGCATAAGCAGATGGCACGGATACGGTTCAGGGGCAAAGAACGGGGGATGGTGGAGGTTCATTACCCGAACAAAAGGCCCTTCCTTCAGGAGAATCCTTTCCTTGACGAAGAGCAGAGCCTGATCGACAATATTGCCGGACAGATAGCGCTGATGATTGAACACCGGGAGACAGAGACCGTCAGGTTCGAGCTTCAGAATCAACTGATCCGGGCAGACCGTCTAGCAGCGATCGGGCAGCTTGCCGCAGGAGTGGCTCACGAACTCAATGAACCGTTGAACACGATACTCGGGTTTTCACAGCTCGTCTTGAAAACGCCTGAGATGCCGCAGCCGGCACTGGAAGACGTGAAAAAGATAACGGATGCATCGTTGCATGCACGCACGATCATACGGGAACTCCTGATATTCGCCCGCCAGACCTCCCCCAGCAGGACACCGGTAAATCTGAACCGGATCATAGAAGAGGAACTGAGCCTGTTTGAATCGTTGTGCAGCAAATCCGGAGTAGTTCTGCAACGCTTTCTCGATCCCGACCTGCCTGAGATAGTTGCGGACAAATCCCAGCTGCTGCAGATACTGTCCAACCTGATGGTCAATGCTCTCCAGGCCATGCCCGACGAGGGGGTGCTGACCATCCGGACCACAGCCGATGACCACTCGAGGGTTTCACTGGTGGTCCAGGATACCGGCACCGGCATGAGTGACGAGGTGAAAGAGAACATATTTCTGCCGTTCTTCACCACCAAGGATGTTGACCAGGGGACCGGCTTAGGTCTCGCAGTGGTGCATGGCATTGTTACTGCGCACAGAGGCGAGATACAGGTTGAAAGTACAGTGGGCCAGGGTACCCGTTTCCTGATCACACTCCCGTGTAAACAAAACACAATCCCGGAGGAGAACTGATACAATGGCGGCACGAAAGAACAGCATACTTGTTGTCGACGATACGCCCACAGCACTCGAGGTACTCGAGCGCAACCTGACCATTGAGGGATACCGGGTGACGACCGCTCCTGGAGTAGTCGATGCGGTCAGAATTCTGGAAAGCTCTCCCATCGACCTGGTCATTACCGACTACAAGATGCCGAGGTCAAACGGGCTTGATCTGATACGGCACATCAGGGAAAACTGGCATGATACCGAGGTAATCATGATCACCGGATATGCATCGGTAAAAGGGGCAGTGGAGGCTGTGAAGATGGGGGCAGAGGAGTACCTTCCGAAACCCTTTACCGATGAAGAACTCTTCGCAGCAGTTGAGCGGGCGCTCAACAAACAGCAGCTGCGCAAGAGCGTTCTTGACAGACAGCCCCATGAGGGACCGGATTCCTACGGCATTCTCGGAAAGACCAAGGCAATTCGCAAGGTGTTCGCAGATATTGAGAAGGCAGCGGTATCAAATGCCACTTTACTCGTTCTGGGTGAAAGCGGCACCGGCAAGGAACTGGTGGCACGGGCCGTACACTACAGCAGCAGCCGGGCTTCGTCACCGTTTGTTCCGGTCAATTGCGGGGCCATCCCGGAAAAACTGCTCGAAAGTGAGCTGTTCGGATATACCAAAGGCGCCTTTACCGGTGCCCTTGAATCCCGGGCCGGATTTTTCCAGACTGCCGACGGGGGAACGATCTTCCTGGACGAGGTCAACGAAATGAGTCCGGCCATGCAGGTAAAACTCCTGCGGGTTCTCCAGGACAAGCAGGTGTGTATGGTTGGAGCAAGGAGGACCCAGCAGATCGACGTGCGCATCATAGCTTCGAGCAACAAGGATCTGCTCAGCCTGGTGAGAAAGGGCTCATTCCGCGAAGATCTCTTTTTCCGGCTGAATGTCATCTCCATCAAGATCCCGCCCCTTCGGGAGCGGCGGGATGATATCGCCCTGCTGATCGCTCACTTTGCAGCCAAATTTGCAGATGAACTGGAAAAGACACCCCCTGCCTTTTCCGATGATACACTGCAAGTGCTCATAAATTATGCCTGGCCCGGCAACATCAGGGAACTGGAGAACCTTGTCCAGCGCCTGGTAGTCATGACCGAGGACAAAATCATCAAAATTCCCGACCTGCCTTCCATCATGCGGTTTTCAGCCATGTCCGGGACTGTCCCCTTGAGGTCTCTGGCCGAAGAAGAAGAGGCCTACATCCGCATGGTGCTGGCAAGCGTCGGGGGCAATAAATCACGCGCCGCCGAGATACTCCGGATAGACCGCAAAACCCTGAGGGACAAGCTCAAGCCTTAGGGCACAGCACCTGAATAGTTTCTCCTGGTAAATGGGGAGAAACTCACCGACTGATGATATTCTCCCCACTTTATCGTCTTCGGGTACAGCACTGATTCACCGGTTATAATCCCGTTGCACGAATCCCCGGCAATCCGATAAAACACGTATAATCAATGTACTGGATATCGGCATACCTGGCCCCGCAGATATGAGGCCACGGCAAATCTAGTTGCAAGCAGGTGGCATGCATCTTGCCCTTAGCGATAAGGATGTGAAAAACACGGGGAGATAGCATGCAAGACAACATCAATTCCGACGGGCTCTGTTCGACCTGTAAATTCTCAGATGATTGCATGTTCGCCAAAAACCAGATCGAAAGTGTTTATTACTGCGAGGAATATCAGACGGCTGATGCCACGCACAAGGTCAGGAAGGCAATAATTTTTCCCGGCACGGGGAGAGCGCCCAGACACAATCCGAATAGCTTGACAAACAAGTCGCCCCATCATGCCATGGGGTTGTGCAGCAATTGTATACACCGCAAGGTATGCAGTTTTCTCAAACCTGCGGGAGGCGTATGGCACTGTGAAGAGTACGCATGATGGGACGCTGTCGCAGAACAGGAAAAGCAACAATCCGTCTTGTGGAGGAAGAAACAGTATGAGTCCGGAATATATTAAAGAGATTGTCAGTAATCATAAAGGTGAACTGGGGGCCCTCATCTCGATCCTTGAGGATATCCAGGACAGATATCACTATCTTCCCGAGGAAGCATTGAGGATCGTGGCCGGGGAAACAGGCCGCAGTCTTGTAGACATTTACGGGGTCGCTACCTTTTACAAGGCCTTCAGCCTCAAGCCCAGAGGAAAACATCACATATCCGTCTGTATGGGCACTGCCTGTCATGTACGCTCCGCACCTGGGATCGTGGATGAGTTCACCCTACAGCTGGGACTCAGGCCCGGTGAAACCACTCAGGACGGGGAATTCACGCTTGAGACGGTAAACTGTCTGGGGACGTGCGCCCTCGGGCCGATCGTCCTGGCGGATGGCCATTATTTCTCCAATGTAAAAAGACAGGATGTAAAAAAGATTCTCCCCAAAATCAAGTCCGGGTTCGTCGAAGAGCCGGGCGACAGGGAAGACCGCCTGTTCCCCGTCGAGGTGTACTGCCCTCACTGTAACCACAGCCTGATGGACGAACAGAATCCTATCGAGGATTATCCGGCCATATCGCTTGGGTATTCCTTCAACGAAATGCGGGGCTGGGTGAGGATGTCGAGCCTGTACGGAAGTCATTGCCTTGAATCCGAACACCCCATCGCAGCCGATACCACGGTGAAATTATTCTGCCCACAGTGCCATGCAGAACTCGTCGGAAAGACAGCCTGCTTTGACTGCGGCTCCCCCATGGTAAAGCTCGGTTTTCTGGGAGGAGGCTCCCTCCTCATGTGTACACTCTGGGGATGCAACAACAGCGAGATCTCTCTGAACGGTCACCACCGGCGCGATGAACACACTGGCGAGTCCAGAGAGCACATCTTAGGATAATATCATGGACTATCTACGCTCAAGAGAAGACTTCACAGCACTGCAGAAGCGACTTTACTCAGACTACAACGCCGATATCCCAACCATAATCATCCCTGCTGGCACCTGCGGCCAGGCAAGCGGGGCGTCGGACCTTGTCCGCACCGCCCAGCGCGAGATCATCAAGAGAAAACTCCAGGGCAAGATTCATCTGAGGATTACCGGCTGTCACGGCTTCTGCGAGATGGAGCCATCGGTGCTTATCGAACCGGCCGGGACATTCTACCCAAGGGTTGATATCACGGGAATGAAAAGGATCATCGACGCCTTGGTGAGAGCAGAGGTGGTCGAAGATCTTTTATTCGTCGACGAGGAAACCGGGCAGAAAATAACCAGGCAGGACGACATTCCGTTCTACCGTCATCAATCCAGGCTCCTCCTTTCGCAGAACGAGAAGATCGACCCCCTCGACGTATATGACTATCTGAGAGTCAGCGGATATTCCGCATTTGTACGGCTCCTTACGGATATGGAGCCCCGTCAGGTTATCAAAGAGGTCAAGGATTCCGGGCTCCGCGGTCGCGGTGGAGCAGGGTTTCCCACCGGCTTGAAATGGGAGTTTCTCTCCGATGCGGCAGATGGAAAAGGAAAGTACATCGTATGCAATGCCGACGAGGGAGATCCAGGGGCATACATGGACCGCAGCCTGCTCGAGGGTAATCCGCACAGCATCGTCGAGGGCATGCTCATCGGTGCCTATGCCACAGGAGCGGACCAGGGAGTAATGTACGTACGAACCGAATACCCCCTTGCCATCAAGCACCTGAACAATGCGCTTAAACAGTCCCGGGCCCTCGGGCTGTTAGGCAGGAACATCCTCGGTACGGGATTCAGCTTTGACATCTCTCTGGTAAAAGGGGCCGGCGCCTTTGTGTGCGGAGAAGAGACAGCATTGATGCGCTCCATTGAGGGGAAGATGGGAGAGCCCCGTCAGAGGCCCCCGTTCCCGGTCCAGAAAGGGATTCATGGCAAGCCCACGCTCATCAACAATGTGGAAACCTGGGCCAATATCCCGGTTGTACTCAAAAACAGTGTTCAGGAATATACCAAGATCGGACGGATGAATACCGGTACGAAGATCTTCAGCCTCGTGGGAAAGATAAAAAACACCGGACTGGTAGAGGTGCCCATGGGCACTCCGATCAGTAAGATCATTTACGATATCGGCGGTGGACAGTCCGGCAAGGCCGGCATCAAGGCCGTCCAGACAGGGGGGCCTTCGGGAGGCTGTATCCCTGAGAAGATGTTCGACATACCGATCAGCTACGAGAGTCTTGCTCAGGCAGGTTCCATCATGGGATCGGGCGGCATGATCGTCATGGATGAAAATACCTGCATGATCGATGTGGCAAAATACTTCATGAACTTTCTCAAGGACGAGTCGTGCGGCAAGTGTTTTCCCTGCCGCAAGGGAACACAGAGGATGTTCGAACTGCTCGACGATATTGCCTCCGGAAGGGGAACCCTGGATCACCTGAAGACCCTCGAGGAACTTGCACTTGTCCTGAAGGACGTTACCATGTGCGGCCTTGGTCAGACTGCACCGAATCCTGTACTGTCCACGCTCAAATATTTCAGGGACGAATACCTCGAACATATCGAACACAAACGTTGTCCTGCCGGGGTATGCAAGGGGCTCATCAGCTTCACCATCAATGATCTCTGCACGGGCTGCGGCGCGTGCGTGAAGGCATGCCCGGAACAGGCGATCACGGGCGAGAAGAAACAGCGTCATGTCATAGACCAGGACAGGTGCAGCAGGTGTGGCGCCTGCAGAAGCATATGCAAATTCGAGGCAATAGAGATACACTAGGAGCGAGAAGGGCTGAGGTGAAAAAAACATGGTTACGCTGACGATTAACGGCTTGAAAGTCCGTGTCGAGGAAGGGATGACCATCCTGGAAGCGGCACGGTTTGTCGGTTTCCCCATTCCTACACTGTGCCACAATGACGGGCTTTCCCCCTACGGGGCCTGCAGGCTCTGCGTCGTGGAGATCGGGCAGGAACCGAAATCGAAACTGGTTTCTTCCTGCACTTATCCGGTGGAGGAGGGGCTCACGGTAAGAACTGCATCACAGCGGGTATTAAAGGCACGAGGTATGATCATCGAGCTGCTCCTGGCATCGTGTCCCCAGTCAAAGACCATCCAGGATCTTGCGTCTGCACATGGGGTTCACCAGCAGCGCTTCAAACAGGAATATGAAGACTGCATTCTGTGCGGACTGTGCGTACGGACGTGTTCCGAGCAGATGATGGCTCATGCCATTGGCTTCCGCGGGAGGGGAGAGAACCGAAGCATCGGCACACCCTTCGACATATCTTCTGACGTCTGCAGGCTCTGTGGGGGCTGTATGTACATCTGTCCTGCATGTCAGCTTCGATGCACCTACAATCAGCCCCAACATGCCATCTGCAATGCCTGTGCAAATCTGAGGCCTCCTTGTATAGAAAAAGAAGGGTACAATAATCTGATGTGCTACATGGAACCATGTGTTGCCTGTGAAATAAAATAAGACGTGATAAAGGAGTAACATGATATGATCATCTCTAAGGTAAATGCTTCGGCTGCAACGCTCACCAAAAACAGGACAGAAGATTCGGTCGTGCCGACCTCGGGTATGTGTGTTACCTGCGTGGACGGGTGCATCGGCATGTGCGAAATCGGAAAGTCCGCATACCGCGGGCATGAGGTTATCTATCCCCAGCCGTTCGGTGTCATAACCACAGCCGGAGAGAAGCGCTACCCCGTTGACTATTCGCATTTCAATATTATGGGTACCTGTGTGGGTGCACACGGAATAGAGGCGGACAGTGACAGGGCAATATTTCCGAACGTGAACCTGAACGTCGAATTCGGGAAGGACAAGGGGATCAGGTTCCACTGCCCCTGGATCATACCCGGCATAGGCTCGACAGCCATAGCCAAGAACAACTGGGATGGCCTGGCCATCGGCTCTGCCCTGGTTGGTACCGGTCTGACAATAGGGGAAAATGTCGTGGGCATGGACCCGGAAGCTGTTCTCAAAGACGGCCGGGTGGTGGATACCGTCGACCTCAAGCGACGGGTGAATCTCTACCGGGACTATCAGCGTGACGGCTATGGGGCCATCGTCGTACAGGCCAATATCGAGGATACCCGTCTGGGCGTGCAGGAGTATGCAATCGAAAAACTCGGCGTGGAGTGTGTTGAACTGAAGTGGGGACAGGGGGCGAAAGACATAGGCGGCGAGGTCAAGATCCCGAACCTGAAACGGGCTCAGATGCTTGCCAAGCGAGGATATATCGTTCTGCCCGACCCCTTCGACGAAGAGGTTATCAAGGCCTTTGAGCGCGGCTCTTTCAAGGAGTTCGAACGCCACTCCCGGGTGGGCATGGTAACAGAGGAATCCTTTGCAAAAAGGATCGAGGAACTCAGGGCGGCCGGAGCAAAGTACATCTTCCTCAAGACCGGAGCATACAGACCTGTAGATCTCGCCCGGGCGATCTCCTTTGCCTCAAAATACCGTCTCGATCTGCTTACAGTCGATGGTGCGGGCGGCGGAACAGGCATGAGCCCGTGGCGGATGATGAATGAATGGGGTGTTCCCCCTGTGGAACTGCATTCCCTTCTTCACCAGTATGCATCGCATCTGGCCGGCAAGGGTGCATATGTTCCCACACTGGCACTGGCCGGAGGATTCTCCTTCGAGGATCACATCTTCAAGGGCCTTGCCCTGGGCGCACCGTTTGTCAAACTCATCGGCATGGCACGTGGCCCCATTGCCGCAGCCATGGTTGGAAAAACAATCGGCCGAACCATAGATGACCTGCAGGTTCCCGTGTACATCGAGCGGTTCGGCAATTCAAAGGATGAGATCTTCGTGACTGCCTCATCCCTCAGGAAAGAAATCGGCAGTGATGAATTTGATAAACTGCCCACCGGTGCACTGGGTCTGTATACCTATTATGAACGTCTCTCCCAGGGTCTTCGCCAGATCATGGCCGGGAGCAGAAAGTTCTCCATCGATAACATCTCCCGCAACGACATAACCGCCCTCACCCCCGATGCATCACGCATCAGCGGCATCGACTACATCATGGATATGGACAAGGGAGAAGCACTCAACATACTCGACAACTGACCGCTTGGCAGATCGATCGACAGCAGGAGCCCGCTTGCAGGGATTGACCTAGGTCATGACCTTGGCGGGTTACCCTGCTCAACGTCAAAAGGAAATGTCACCGGCCTTTTTTATTCAGTGGAGGTGGGGGGAATCGAACCCCCGACCTTCGCATTGCGAACGCGACGCTCTCCCATCTGAGCTACACCCCCGAATCCAGACTTTTATATCCCTACCGTACTACTTCTTGTTCGTCAACTGTTTGGTTTTGGACACATTCTGACCGAGCAGCATTGTCTGGGCAAACGCTACAGCCTCGTTGAAATCCCTGATCTCACCGTTAAGCCCCTTGTCCCTGATCAGGCGCAGACAATCACCCAGATATTTCCCCCTGATAAAACCTATGGAGAGAAGGTCTTTGCCGGTAATCGGCGGCTTGTAGTATCTCCATGTGGTAATGTAGGAGGATATCATGGCCTTGACCTCGGGACTCTTTGTCTTGGACATGGCGTAAAGCGTCTCTTCGAGATCCGCCTTTTCAAGAATTCTCACGATATCCGAGGGAGAAAGATCCTGCACAGTTACAAAACCCTTGAGAAGGATATTCACGTTGGCTTTTGATGAAAGGATCCTGCGGGCATTTTCGTTTGTAAGCCCCAGACTCTCACTTATGGCTATCACCTTTTTGGGTTTCATGTGATCTATGAGCGCAAGCACATATATGAACCAGGCCGAGCATGTCTCGCGGGTATAGAGAAGGTTGAACCACAAAAGCGTCTCTCTGATCTGAATGAAATTATCCCTGATCCCGGCATCGAACAGAAGTTCGGGATGAATGGCGGAGAGCACACCCAGATCCCTCAATCTGTCCATTCCCTTTAAAGGGTTGTCCTCGGAAAGCATCTGCCGGATCTCATGAGAGATACGCCTGCCCTGCATATCCCTTAAAAGGCCTGATTTTACCGCTGAATTAACCAGAGAACTCGTCTGTTTGCCCAGAGAGAAACCGTAGCGCTGTTCAAACCTTACAGCCCTTAAGATTCGAGACGGGTCTTCCACAAAACTCATAGCATGGAGTACCCGTATCCGCTTCTCCTTTATATCCCTTTGAGCACCGAAGAAATCTATAAGCTCTCCGAAACGCTGGGAGTTCAAACATATAGCCATGGTATTGATGGTAAAATCCCTCCGGTAGAGATCCAGCTTGAGGGTGGATTGTTCAACAACGGGAAACCCGCCCGGGTTCTTATAGTATTCCAGCCGGGCAGTAGCAATATCCAGATGGGTTCCATCTTCAAGGGTGATGACTGCTGTCTTGTATTTTTCATGGACTGCGCAGCGAGCGCCAAGCCACGACGAAAAGGCCTTGGCAAAGACAACCCCATCACCCTCGACCACCAGGTCTATATCAAAGTTCTCGATACGCAGGATCATATCCCGTACAATGCCGCCTACCAGGTAAACATTGCAACCCTGTGTTGCGGCAAGCGACCCCGCCTGCAGGAGTATACTGAAGAGTTCCCTTGGAAGACGCTCTTCCATCAGCCCTCTGAGGATCTTCTTCTGGGGCATCCGTTGCTCTATACCTTCGACCTTTGCCATTTTCTCGTGCATGATTCTCATAAGATCCGTCCGGGTGATCACACCGATGGCCACCTTGGAATCTATAACCGGGAGAAGCCTCTGGTTTCCGTCGATCACGAGGGTGCGGATTTCCCATATCGGTGCATCCCCATGTACAAATTTGAAGTCCCGGATCATGTAGTCTTTGATCATCGACCCGCCAAGATTATGCCCCTGGGCACGGGTAACCACCTGCCGGGAGATGAGCCCTACAACACGACTGTCCCGGGATTTAACAATGACCGCATTGATGTTGTATCTGTTGAGTACAGCACTTGCCTCGTCGATGGTTGCATTCATGCCCAGTGATATTACGGGAAAGGTCATGATGTCCCGTGCAGTAATACGGGGTCTCGTCTCTTTCTTTATGATCTTTATCAGCTTGCTTTCCGCCTGATCAAGCGTGGAGTCCTTGATTGATGCCGCTGCTGCGGTAGGATGTCCTCCGCCGCCAAAATACGATGCTATCTCCGAGGCATTGACCTGGGAAACAGTGCTGCGCGCTACAAGATAGATCCGCTCGCCCATGAGGCCGAGGGCAAACATTGCATCGGCCTCAAACATGCCTCTGAGCTTATGGACAAGCATGGCGAAGTCTTCCACATAAACTGCTGACTCAGACCTCGTAAACAGCACATCGATACCGCCCACATGGAGGACATAGGCGTTCTTGATAAGCTGATCGAGCACATGGACCTGTTCCGGGCTGAGCTCCCTGACTATGGCATGCGATATCTCCTTCAGATCCGCGCCCCACCTGAGAAGATCGGCCAGGGACAAGCAGTCCTCAGGCTGTGTGGAGGGAAACAGGAGCGAACCTGTGTCTTCATACACGCCCATTGCCATCACAGTCGCCTGTACCGGACTGGGGCTCAGGCCTTTCTCCTTGAGTATATCGATCATAAGCGCAATATTAGAACCGAGTTCCCTTAAATGCTCTATATTGCCCTGAATATCGTCATCACTAGAAGGATGATGGTCGTATATAACAACCTCGACCCCCTGCCTGCCTATAATACGGGAAAAATCCCCGATACGGGACAACTGTCTGGTATCGACAACGATGAGGCGGGTTATCTCCTCAAGATTGATGCTTTTCAGCTTTATAATATGCCCGCTTATCTCTTCAGGTGCATTTACAAGGTAATCCCGCAGGTTTTTTTCCTGAGCGCCCGGAAAGACGAGCATGGCCTCAGGGTAGAGCATCCTGGCGGCTACCATTGAAGCAAACGCATCAAAATCTGCCTGAATATGTGAGGTAATTACCTCCATGGGCTATCCTCTCGGGTGATACTTCTCATGTATCTCCTTGAGCCTGACGGCAGTGACATGGGTATATATCTGTGTTGTTGATATATCGGCATGCCCGAGCATCATCTGGAGTGACCTGAGGTCCGCACCGCCTGCAAGCAGGTGTGTTGCAAATGAATGCCTAAGAACATGTGGAGAGATGGATTTGAATATGCCCGCTGTATGGGCGTACCTCTTGATCATGTACCAGAAATTCTGCCTGGTCATTGCCGAACCCCTGTTCGAGCAGAAAAGCACATCGGATGATGCCTTGACAAGGGAAGGTCTGACCGTGAGAATATACTCGCCCACCCATCGTTGCGCTGTCTCTCCCATGGGAACGAGCCTTTCCTTGTTTCCTTTGCCAAGACAGATGAGAAAACCAACGTTCATATTGAGATTGTTTATCTTCAATCCCACCAGTTCGGTTACCCGAAGCCCAGTGGCGTAGAGAATCTCCAGCATTGCCTTGTCCCTGATGCCCAGGGGAGTGGAAACATTGGGAGAAGACAGCAGGGATTCCACCTCTTCCATGCTCAGGATATCAGGAAGGTATTTCCCCCTTTTGGGCGAAGCCATATCACGGGTAGGATCGGCATGAACTACCCCTTCATCAAGAAGAAACCGGTAAAACTGGCGTATCGTCGAAAGGGATCTACAGATGCTTGTAGTCTTGAGCTTTCTCTTGGTACAGTACGAGGTATAATGGGCAAGATCCGCCCTGTGGACCTGGTCAACTGTTGTAGCGTTTTCTTCAAGCCATGAGACAAATTGCCGCAGATCATTTTCATAGGCAGTGATAGTATTTTCCGGGGCCGATCTCTCAACCGTGAGATACTCGACATAGGAATCTATCAATGCATGGCTCATCTCTTCATTATTTTAGGATTAAAGCCCAGGGCCTTCAAGTCATTATATGCGGGAGAGGCGCTCTTTGCATCCGGATATGCACCGCAAAGAAGCCTGTAGATGGTATTGTCCTCTTTCAGCACATACGTGCTTATGTCATTCTGCTTAAGCTCACGGACAACCTTTTCGGTCTTTTCCAGACTGTCGTACATACCGACTTCAATGGCAAAAGGCACAGCGCTGCCCACAAACGCCCCCTGTTCTATGACCTTTTCCGCCACCAGTTCCCTGAGCCTTGCTACTGCTTCCTTGATCGCAGGAAACGCTCCATAATCCACCCGGTACCAGATCCCGGGTGCACCAAGATCGATCTTGGTGATAAACACCTTTTCCAGCTTCGGGGCTATCTTCTCGACCTGTTGTTTTGCAGCCGAAGGATCCTGCCATGAAGACGTATGGATAGTGTAGGGATAATACACGGTTTTGGTATAGGAGACTGAAGGCTTCGCGGTCTGTTTCGGTACAACCTCCTGCACGGGCATTTTGATCGGCTCTGCAGCCTGGCTGCTCCGGTTAATCTGTTTCGTCACTACATTGCTCAGACCGTAATCAGCCCAAAGGGGAAGCGCAATCAAAGTCAGCATACATATCAGTACAAGGCGTTTCATCGGGTCCTCCCCCTATATGCGTATGTAGTATTCATTATATAGTTATTTATCCCCTTTGCAATACCATCGACCATGGTCTTCTGGTAGGTCTCCTTTCTCAGAAGGGAGAGGTCTGTTGAATTCGTGATAAACCCCAGTTCGACCAGGATCGAAGGCATCTGCGCACCGAGCAGGACATAGAAAGGTGCCTGCCTGACGCCGAGATCCCTGCCTCTGTACCCCACATTCTTTGCCGATGACATGACATACTTGTGAACGCTGTCCGCGAATTTGGACGACTCATTGATCTTTGAATTGAGCATAAGGTCGTTTATGATCAGCTGAAGATCGCTTATGGATTTTGATGAGGTGGCATTTTCACGGGCAGCCACCTCGATAGCGGATGCATCGGTAGTGAGGTTGAGGAAATAGGTTTCAATACCACGTACCGAGGTATCTACATTGGAATTTACGTGGATTGAGATGAACAGGTCCGCCTTTTTCCTGTTTGCAAAGGTGGTGCGCTCTTCCAGAGTGAGAAAAACATCGGTCTGTCTGGTAAGATAGACCTCGAAGCCCTCCTGCTTGAGACGCTTCGCAAGGAGTTTTCCAATGGCAAGGGTTATGTCCTTTTCTTTGATCCCTCCCGGACCCAGTGCCCCCGGATCCTTTCCACCGTGCCCTGGATCTATGACAATACGCGAAACCTTCAGAGAGAACTGGCTTGCGATAGACGGCATGTCCGTGGGCATGATCGTGGGCGTTCCGGATCGAACCTTCTTGATATTGCTCTGGTAAGAAGCGACATCCTTAATGGATTTCCTGTTGCTGCTTACATCGATTACGAGCCTGGGCGGATCCTGAAGGATAAAGGTCTCGTAGTAGGGTTTCCCGGTAAGGTCAAGCACTACCCTGACCTTGTCCCTGTTGAACTGTGAGAGGCGGATATCCGAGAGTATGCCCTCGTTAACACTGGTTTTGTATTGGGCACCAGGGAGTGTCCTTGCGTTGTCGAGGTCTATGACAAGCCTGTCCGGTCGGCCGGCATTCTTGTCCGGCCCAAGTGTCATGGTGGAAAACGGGATTTCCTTTTCAAGGTCTATGACGACACGATTATAATCCTTGTTCGACCATTGCCTTACCTTCTTGACAGTAGCATGGGATGAAGAACCTTTTATCGGCTGCTCCTGAACCTGAACCGATTTCAGCTCTTTGCGGGCCGAGGCCACCATATCACCGCCGGGATACTGGCTGACGATCTTCCTGTACAATGCGACGGCCTTATCTTCTCTGCCGAGCCTGGTATAGATACCTGCCGTCTTATAAAGGGCATCGTCAGCCAGGGTGCTTTGTGGATATCTCTTTACAAGATCGAGATACACACTGGCGGCGTCCTCGAGATCGCCTTTCCTTCCGGAATAGCCGTAAAGCTGTTCATAAAGACCGGCTGTCCTGTACCTGGCACTCGGTGCATAACGCGATTTGGGGTGATTCCTGAACACGACTGAAAACTCATTGATCACCTGAAGCCAGTTGGTCCTGGATTTTCTTGCAGAAGAATCCCTGCAGAGTTCAACATATGCCTTGTTCGCGCTCTGATATGCCAGAGCCGCGCCTTCGGACGCAGATGAAGACGTGAAGGCCGTAAGCACAAGTGCCGTGACAACAAGCACACCCGTCG
>Ga0129302_1001081_pt1 | contig 20466 bp, 23 predicted proteins | sample BlaSprsedimmetaG_FD_94476 | JGI IMG/M metagenome (GOLD analysis project Ga0129302, IMG submission 94476) | Hot spring sediment bacterial and archeal communities from California, USA to study Microbial Dark Matter (Phase II) - Blank Spring... | ecosystem: Environmental > Aquatic > Thermal springs...
CTGATTACCCGCCTGGTTTTTGGTGAAGCTTTTTCCCAAAAAGCTTCATACAGCAGAAGAGGTTGGGGGATTTCTGATTACCCGCCTGGTTTTTGGTGAAGCTGTCCCGCATGGCATCCTACGGATTTTCTAAAAACTCATATTCTAAACCCCTTGGGGAAGCGTGGTTTCAAGAGCCAGCAGGGAGGTATGGACATGGAGGGGCGTGCCCGTCCTCAGGGCCAGAGCCACACAGAAGGAGGCCCGGCCGGCCACCGACCTGCCCTGGCTGGTCTGGACGTTGCAGATGGTGCCCGTCCCATACGGCAGGACTTCCACCCGGGAGAAAGTGCTACTCTCCACCAGCTCGGCAACAAAATCGTAAAAGTTTTCAGAAGAATAGACGCCGGGAAACTCAGCATCACTGAGAGGAATTTCAAGCTGGCCACTCCGGCCCACCAACAACACCCCATCCGCCGTTTCACGTATAGCTACCAGCTCGGTGTCAGGGGACGGGGCCACGGCGGGTAGGAACATCACCATAATGGCGGCCCCCACCAGTATCAGGGCCAACACGGGTTTCACTTCACTCAAAAAGTCACAGATTTTTAAAGCTGTGGAACAAGGCCAATCGTGAGACAGACCAAAATTTTAATGACTATCGGCCCGGCATCCATGGACAAACTGGACCTGCTACTCTCCAAGGTGGAGGGGGTGCGTATGAATTTCTCCCACGGCGACCATGCAGGCCATCTCCGGGAAATCAAGGCCGTCCGCGAAATCAGCAAAGACCTGCCCCTGATGTTAGACACCGCGGGGCCGGAAATCCGCATCACAGAAGCTCTCAAAGTGGGAAAGGAGCCTGTTTCCCTCAAAAAACTCAAGACCTCAGTGCCTCTCAGCGTGTGCGGTAGCGACACCCTGATTGTGGATGACGGGAAATTCAGAGTCCATGTCTTGGAGGACGGCCTGGTATGCCAGAAAGAAGGCACTCTCAGGCGCGGAGCCAAAGTCATCTGCCACGGCAAGGACATAAATCTACCCACCCTCACCAAGCGGGACATCGCAGACATAAAATTTGGAGTGAATGAGGGCATAGACATGGTGGCCCTGAGTTTTGTCAGAACCCCGGAAGATGTGATTGAAACCAACACCTTGTTAAGGGACCTGGGGGCCGAGGATGTGGCAGTCATTGTAAAGATTGAACACTGGAAGGCTCTGGAAAATCTCCGGGAAATCATCAGGCTCAGCGACGGGGTCATGGTAGCCCGGGGTGACCTGGCGGTGGAGGTGCCCTACCAGCAGGTGCCCACCCTCCAGAAAAAGCTGGTCAAGATGGCCTTAGAGATGAGGCGACCCACTATAGTGGCCACCCAGATGCTTCACAGCATGATGACCTGCCCCACCCCGACCAGGGCCGAGTTGAGCGACATAGCCAACGCCGTTCTGGATGGGGCCGACGCCGTCATGCTCAGTGGGGAGACCTCGCTGGGCCAATACCCGGTTGAAGCTGTAGAGGTCATGAACACTATGGTCCAAGAGGCGGAAAAAGAAGTCAGGATGAACCTACCCCCGCGCACCATCACCGAAGAACTGGCTCTGAGTGCCAAAACCATCGCTGAAAAAATGGGGGCGCAGTTGTTCTGCGAAACCAACACAGGCAGGACAGCCAGAAGAATCGCCAAGTTCCGTCCATCAGTCCCCATTTATGTGAAAACGCCCACCCCCCGCAGGGCCCGCCAGCTGAGGCTACTCTGGGGGGTTCAGCAGGGCTTGCCGGATAAGGGCTATGTGGTCCATGTGGAACACCTGGCCGACCATCCCGGCATCAAAGTGGAATACAAAGGGCCGGTTCTGGCTCGTGGTGAAACCTACGGCACGGGCATGGTGGTGGGCGTGGTTGGCAAAGGTGTGGTGAGACTGGACGGCCGTAACAAACAACTGCCGGAACAGGCTCTGGGCGTGTTGTATTATGGCAAAGAAAATGACCCCTTATTGCAGGGTTGCATCCGCAAAGGCATCCCGGCCATCATACCCAACCAGCAGGTGGAAAATGGCGTCCCGGTGATTGTGGATTTTGACTTTGGCATGGTCATCCAGAACGACAATTACAGGTATGAAAGCCTGCTCAACCGCTTCCCGCAACTGAGAGGTCCTCGCTACCCTTCATTTTAAGCGGTTGGATATAGAGGCAACGGCCTGTCGAATGAGTTCGTAGGGATCGGCGGGGTCCGGACATAAAACCAAACGCTTCACTTCGTCCCATGTGAATTTCTGGAACGCTTTGGCCACCAGCACCTTTTCCTGGTTTTCAGTCAGGTAGGTTTCTCCGGACAAAAAGTAAAACCAGGCCAGACCATGAACAATATCCGCATCCATCTCATAAAAGTGGTGGCCTTCTGTGAATAAATTAAGGCGGGCCTGTTCCATCTCATCCATATTCACTTTTATGGTGATGGACTGGCCACGGAGCAGTTCACGGGCTGTCCCGGGGTCCATGGCCTTGTAGACATCCCCCAGGCCGATTATGAATTTGGAGAAGAACTGTTTGTTGGCTGCAAGGGTCAACTCACGGGCCTTGGAAGTTAGGGGTTTGACCATTGCCACTGAGAATTCCCCGCTGACTTCATTTCTCCGGGGACTGATGGTTACGGGAACGAAGCCGTTGCCCGCCCAGAAGCGGACCAGGGGGCCGGAAGCCCCGAAAACGGTGCCCACCCAATCATAATCAGGAGATGCCTTTTCAAGCTCCCGGATAGCGAAGCTACCTACCCCCTTACCCTGAAAATCGGGGTGGGCCACCAGCCGGACCACCCGGCGACCCTTCAGCCCAAAAAAGCCGGGGTCACCATAGTGTTTGGTCACCAAGTCCGGAACCACGTTGCCCTCGCCAGGCATGCCTTCAACCTGGGACATATTCACCCCTCCCTCTTCACAAAACTGATTCACTCCAACTATCTGCTTAAGGTCATTCCGTATCAAATGAAGTGAATGGTGCGGGGCATCAGCAAGGGTGAATAAATCGTTGGGGGTATTCTGGTAATGAGCTGCAACCATCAGGCCAATTGTGGCCCTAAGTGAAACCTCATCAGAGAACAGAGTCTTCATATCAGGGAATTCAGACTTCAGGCCGGAAATTCCGGAAGCCTCCCCGGGTTCAGAATTAAGTAACAGGGCATCATACAACCAACTTTCAATCGGGTCTCCGGGGGAGTAACGAACAGGCTCCCGAATAGTGAATGGGATAAAGTTTTTCAGGTATTTGGTGAACAGGTTTCCGAAAGTCCTACCGGCTCCTTCATAACCATGAACAGTGGTGCTGAAAATTTTTGGCACCTGTGAATTTGCCAGTTGTTTGAGGAGGGGCAGGGGAATGCCGGCTGCCTCATCAACCACCAGTAAATCCACCTGGCGGTCTACGGCGGCATCCGGGGCCATATACTGCACTTTTATACGTTTGCCCAACAACATCTGGGGATTTTTGAAGCTGTAAGGGATATTCAGACGTTTCAGCCCCCTCTCCAAAAAATCAAAGCAGGTATCCACCTGTGAACGTCTGGGGGCGGTCAGAATAACGTTGAGTTTCTGACCGCGGGCGCGAATGGCCGCGATGGCCAGCCCGAGGGCAGCACTCTTGCCCCGGCCCCGGTCTGCAGTCAGCACCAGAGTCTGAAGAGGTTTTAAATCCCGTATGGTCTGAATGAGTTCCAGTTGTTCACTGGTGCGGGCCAGACCCAACACCTTATCATCGGGGGGGGTAAAGGGTGCATGGGACTTGCTGAGTTTTTTGTGAATTGAAAGTTCATCACTTTCCTTTTCCCATCTTCCGTTCCTGTGAATGCTTATGCCTTCATACTCATAAAGTTTGCGAATTATTCTCGGGATGAAAAGATGACGGCAGTCCTTGAGAGTTCGGGGAGGGACGGTGAGTTTTTTGTGATAGCTGGTGCAGGCCAGAGCCCACTCCTCAAACTTGGGAGTGAGCAGGATGATTATTCCTCCTCCCTTTACAGCAGGTATAACCTTACCAAGGTCGTTGGCGTTAAACGAACCACGGAGGTCAAGAAGCAAATTCACATAAGTGCGACCAAGCACCTGGTCGGTGTCGGCCATGCCCAGAAATTTAAAACCGCTGTCAAATGGGTCCCATCCCACATGGAGGCCACCTTTGCTACCGAGAGTCTGGGCCCACTCCGAAGCCAGGCTGACATCATCAGTCACCAGCATACGCCTGTGGCCCCCATTACGGGCGGCTTCAACCACTGTGCCGAGCACAAAAGGTTTCCGGAATGTGGCTTTTAAGTCTTCTCACAACAGGGGACTTAAAGCCAGCCCGGAGGTCCCGGACGGGGTTCCAAGCTTGCGAGGGAGGGCGTCGCGAGCCGACAGGTAAGGGAGAGGTAACCCCTCCGGTGGAATAAGCCTTTTAAGGCTTGCCAATCCTCAAAAGTATGGACATTCAAGCCATGCAGAAAATGCTCATGGAAAAAGGTTTCATTTTCCCAACCGCCGAGATTTATGGGGGGCTGGCGGGATTTTTTGACTACGGCCCGCTGGGGGCTGAACTCAAACGGGCCATCCGGGAAAACTGGTGGACGGGCTGGGTTTGGGGGGATAATGATTTTCAAATAGTGGGTATGGAAGGTAGCACTATTACTCATCCAAAGACCTGGGATGCCAGTGGACACCTGGATGTTTTCCACGACCCCATGGTGGAATGTGCCAAATGCAAGGGCAGGTTCAGGACTGACCAGTTGCTGGAGAAAAAAGTCCGGGAGAGTTCCTGCGATGGTCTGAGTCTCAAGGAGCTTGATGCTCTTGTGAAAAAACACGGAGTGAAGTGCCCGGTGTGTGGCGGGGAGGTCAGTGAATCCCGCTGGTTCAACCTCATGTTCAAGACCGAGGTCGGGGCAGTTAATACTCTTGAAGCTTACCTTCGTCCGGAAACGGCCCAGCTGATTTTTGTGAATTTCAACAGGATAGTGAAAACCAGCAGAGTCTCTCTGCCTTTCGGAATTGCAACCATTGGCAGGGTTTTCAGAAATGAAATCAGCCCCCGAAACTTTGTGTTCAGGTGCCGTGAGTTTGAACAGATGGAATTGGAATTTTTCTTCAACCCCGGGGAAAAATGTGCCTCCTTGAAGAAAATAGAGGATGTGGAAGTGAATGTGATTGACCGAAAGGCTCAGGAGGAGGGGGGCGACGGCCAGGCCCGGAAAATGACTTTGAAGGAGGTAGTCAGACACAAACTCACCACGGACTGGCACGCCTACTGGCTGGGCAATAGCTGGCAGTTCGTGACCGGTCTGGGGGTGGACCCCAAAAAGCTCAGGCTCCGCCAGCACATGAAAAGTGAATTGAGCCATTACTCTGCTGACACCTGGGACCTTGAATATCACTACTCCTTCGGCTGGAAAGAACTGGCAGGTATTGCCAACCGCACCGACTACGACCTGAAACAACATGCCAAGGCCAGCGGGGTGGATTTGAGCATGCCTCTCTCCGAGGGGGGGAAGCTCTATCCCCACGTAATTGAACCCAGCTTCGGGGTGGACCGGCTGGTGTTCGCCCTGCTTGAGGACAGCTATCATGAAGAAAATGCCGGAACAGAGGGCAGACAGGTCATGAAATTCAGGCCCGGACTGGCCCCCATCCAAGTGGGAGTCTTCCCTTTGGTTAATAAAGATGGTCTGCCCGAAAAGGCCAAAAAGATAGTGAGCCTGCTCAAGGCCGGTTTCAGAGTGTTCTATGATGCCAGTGGCTCGGTGGGCAGGCGCTACCGAAGGCAGGATGCCGTAGGCACCCCCTTCTGTGTTACTGTAGATGGCCAGACTCTGGAGGATGGAACAGTCACAGTCCGGGAGCGGGATAGCATGAAACAGGACCGGGTGAAGGTTGAAGATCTGGAAGTATGGCTCAGGCGTAGGGTTTTTAAAGCCTGAAACCAGCCCATCTACATGATTACCCGTTTTGAGCACGCCCGCGTTCTCGGGGCCCGTTCGCTCCAACTGGCCATGGGTGCCCCCGCCCTGGTCAAAGTGCCCCGGACCGTTAATGTCGAAGACCCCATGTCCGTCGCCAAATATGAAATCCAGAAGAAGGCGGTGCCTATTTCCATAGTCCGCATACATCCCGACGGCCACCGCGAAGTGGTTGAGGTGCGGTGAATTTGGAGCGGGAAGTTTATCATGAGGAAAAACTGGCCGTTATTGTTGAGCTGGAGGCCGGCAGGCTCAAGGTCATAGATGCCAGTGCTGACTCCGGCTACGGGGTTCGGCTGGGTCAAGACGGCAAGCTGGGCTTCGGATTTGCCAAGACTGAAAAGAAAGCGGAAAACTTGGCTGGAAAAGCCATGGTCAGGAAATTTGATGGTTTTCCCGGACAACCTGAGCGAAAGGGACAGGAAGTTTGTCATGATATTGCGGAAGCCATGAACCCCGAAGTGCTGGCCAAGCGGGTTCAGGAGATGGCAGGGGTTTTGGGAGCACCGACCTCCGTAGCTGCTTTCGCTTCAGTAGTCAAGCGTCACATCTGGAACAGTAATGGTCTGGACCTGACCGAAAAACAAAGCTGGGTGGGCTACCAGGCCTACACCGCCCGCGACGGTAGCGAGGGCTGGGAGAGCTGGGAAGGCCGGCAGGACGAAAAGGAGGCTTGGATGAAGACGGCCCGGACGGCGGAGGATTGGTGCCGGAAGTGGCAGGGGGCCGTTCCGGAAGGGGGGGAGATCAAAAACCTGCCGATGGTGCTGTCCGCCAGGGCCATCAGTTCCCTGATGGGGGTGCTCCTCCTACCCAACTTGTCGGGTTCAAGGGCTTTGCACGGCCAGACTCTGCTCAGAGTCGGGGAGCCTGTGGAAAATGCAGGGCTCAAACTGATTCACAAACCGGACCTGCACCAGAGTGCCTTTGACGGGGAGGGCATGGTCCCGCGGAAATTCACAGTTTTTGACGGCGGGCTGAAAACCTATCTTCACACATGGGACACCGCCCGGGAAATGGGAGGGAGTGCAGAACCTACAGCCACTGCGGCCCGGAGCTGGCAGACCTACCCTGATGTTTATCCCCAGGACCTTGAGGTCAAGGCTCCCAAATCTGAACTAAGTGACTCAGATAGTTTCGTGTTTGTGAATGACCTGAGTGGCGTTCACACCGTGGACCCGCTATCCGGCAGGTTCATGGTGGAGGCTCACCAGGCATTCGTCATGCCGGACTGGCAACCGGTTCAGCCCTTTATGCTGAGCGGGACGCTTGGTCAGCTACTGGCCGGGCGGACTTTCATGAAACCTGAAGCCAGGGGCAACTTTTGGTTGCCCGCTCTTGAAATCACACCTCAGTAGGTAGCTCAACGCCTATTGAACTTGAGAGGGTCTCACCTAAAAGGGAAAGCTTCTGATAATCGTTAAAAGTGGTGGGTCGCCCTATCAGATTTTGAAGTTCAGGATATCTCAGGACCCTGTATCTACCCGCCTTGTCAAAATAAACATAAAACAGGTGGTCTTTGGGCATCTGAAAATACTTCTTGGCCCTCTTCAACTGATCGTAGGCCTTATGCTTGGAGTTTTCGGTTTTTAATTCAACAAAGACCAGATCACCTTTCCGGCTTTTGGATTTTACAAAATCAAAATCCCCTTCCTTCATATCACGGCATATACTGTAAAACTCAAGTAGAGCTGTGTCGTGGTCCGCCAGATAAAACAGACAGTCAATATCGCCCAAAGGCTTTTTCCAGCTGTATCTGCGACCATTCCGAACCTGAGACTCTTTGCGTTCATAAATCACATTAAGGGCACACCATACCCTGACGCGTTTATTCCCTTGTTTAACTTCAATGGAATACATGGGTGAATCAAGGGGCGATTCAGGGGTTTTCTCCATTGCCTTGGTTAAAATGGGGTAAAGTTCCTCTTCCACAAACCTAACGTGCGAGCCTGGAAACAAAGTATGAACCATCCGTTCGGTTGCGGAATAATGGAGCCTTTCGCGTGCGTCCTTAAATCTGAAAGAAGGTTGGGGCATATAGCCTAACACGGGGGGCACATTAATGGATTATTAAACTGGAAAGCATGCATTTGAATGTATAGGTTCATCAGGGAGCCGACGCAGGCTCTTGGGAGGTAGGGAGTGAATATGCTCTTTTACCTTGGAGTATTCTGGCATCAAAGGTCTCGGGGGAAAGTCGGACAGAACGAGAAGTGGGGTTTAAATCTAGCAGGGGTCGGATGGCATACCCCTGTCTCTCAACTCCGACATAAAACAGGGCATCCGGGGTTGAAAGGTTAAGACAGGTCTCAAAACGGCTCAGCTGTTTTTTGGCCTTACCGCTTCTGCCATTGGTCTTGAACTCAATCACACTCAGATTGCCTCGGTTGTAAGCCTCACGAGCCAAGCCATAGTCGCCATAAATCAGGTTCCCACAGATGAGGTAAAACTCAAACAGAGACGTGGGGCTGTCCCCCCTGTAAAATACACCATCCAACTCGCCTTTCTGCAGAATTTCCTTAACCTCCCCTTCCTCGTTGCGGAGCACCTCAAAATAGGGCACGTTGGTGGTGTAAAAGACCAGCCCTGCTGAACTCTTCAGGGTATAAACTTGGAGTTTGAAAGGACGGGCGCATCTATAGCCCGGAGGGAGTTCAAAAGAAGCATAACCCACATGCTCAAGGCCGAACCGGTTTTCAACAAAAATGTGCTGGGCCCAGTCATGGATTTCAGGGGTTGCTCCAAAAGACTTTTTCACGGGAGCCGGCTTTCCCTCGGAAGCATCTTGCATGCATACTCTGTTGCAGGAATATTAATACCTTTCACTCCAGCTCTGAAGCCAGCACACCCAGAACCTGAGTTCTGGTCAGATGAGTTTGCCAGAGAGCAGTGAATGATTGGAGAGCATCTGGTTGCCGGACCCAGACGGGCTCAGGGTCAAAGCGAACCTCGGTGAGAAGCAGGGGCTCCGGCGGGGCGGTGCGTCCCACCGGGTCAAGGGTGCCCACCAGCCGGCGTATCTGGTTCCAGAGAAAGCCCGCGGCTGTGAAGTCAAGGGTCCAGCCGTAGGGTTGTTTGTGAATGGTGATGCTGTCAAGGGTGCGGACGGTGTCCTTGTGGGCCCGGGTGTGAAGGGCAAAGTCATGGGTGCCCTGGAATTTTTTGAGGGCCTGGACCCTGGCCCGGGCATAATCACCCACCAGGTGGTAGCGGTAGGAACGGGAGACCGCACCCCGGACCCTGAAGCTGTCGGGGACCTCGGCGTGGGCCCACACCACCATGTCCCGGAGGAGGTGGTTGAGCCGTTTCAGGTCGGGGGGCTGGCCGGTGTAGGCGAAAACGTTGGCGAGGGCCGAGACCCCTGCGTCTGTGCGTGAGGCAAAGCCGTGGCGTTCGCGAAGGCACCCCAGTTTTTTCAGGGCCGGCACCAAGTCACCTTCCACCGTCCGGCAGTGGGGCTGAATCTGGGAGCCGTGAAAGGCCCACCCCAGGTAGGCCACCTTGAGGAGTATCACCAGAAAAGCCCGCAGGGGGGAATAAAAGCTTAAGCCGGACTGGACTCGGGAGTAAACGACACGTCCTCCCCTGAAGCCGTCCGGGTGATTCTTCGGTATTTGCGCTCGGCATTAAGCTTCCGACACAGAACGTCGTACTCAAAGACCTCAAAACTGTCATCCTCGTCATTGCCAAATATAGCCACCAAGTTCTCGGCCGGCAGGTTAAGGCAACGACCCAGTTTATACAGTTGCTCAAGGGCGGTCATCTTGGTGGACCAGTCTGCATAACTTTTGTATTCCACCACCATGAGCTTGCCCCTCTGACGAAGGTCCCTCAAAGCAAACGCATTGGCCTTGACCTTGCCTGATGAATGGCAAGCTTCGGACAGGCAGACAGGGCTTTCATCAAACGGGTCTGAGTATAATAGAACATCCGCCTCGCCAATCAACTGATGCCGACCTTTTTCCATGTTAAAAATTTCAACATTAAATTCAACAGCGTAAGCATCCCGCTGAGCCCCCAGATAAACGGGTATAACCTCACGCACAGACCGGTCGTGACAGTTGAGCATAAAAGAAGGCGGTCCCGAGCTTAAAAATAAGCCAACCCGCCCAAGAGGGGCGATGATAACTCACAGTTACTCTGACCTATGATGAGTCTGTTATCCACTGATGGAGTGGGTCATCAAACGGGGAGTTTCGTGGCATGCACCACGAAGCGCCATTCCTTGGGGGAGATTTGTAACTCCTTCCGGGTTTCGGTGATGTGGAAACCTTTTTCGCCGAATGGGGCCAGCTTGGCCTCCAGTTCCTCGGGCATCGAGGCCACATAAGCAATCACCCTCCCGCCGGGTCGCAGGGCCAGGCCGGCCAGCTCCAGAAAGGGCAGGGAGCCTTTGGGCAGGGGCATGACCACCAGATCAAATTGGCCGGTTTCCCTGACCAGTTGGGGAACCACTTTACGAACATCCCCGGGAAGAAGTTTGATGTTTTCGGCCCGGTTAAGCCGGAGGTTCTCCAGACCGTAGCGGTGGGCAACTGGGTTCAGCTCAACCCCCACTATCTCACCCGCCCCGGTGAGTCTGCGGAAGTAGATGGGGAGGGGGGAAATACCGGAAAAAAAGACACATACCCGGTCATCCGGTTGGACATATTTGGTGAGGTGCTCCCGCTCCGTCAGCTGGCGGGGGGAGAAAAACACCTTGGTCACATCCAGCTTGAAGCGGAGGCCGTTCTCAGTGTGAATGGTCTCGGAGATGGCGGGCCCGCGGGAGGCAATCATCTCAAGAGGTTGCACCCGGAAGTCGCCCTCGGCCGCCCCGGTTTCCATGTAAATGGTCTGCAGATTGGGATGAAGTTTCAGGAGATGCCGACCTATGTCCCCCCGACGGAGTTTGAGCTCGTCCGGGATGAAGATAACAGCCACTTCGCCAATGATGTCGTAGGCTGAAATGCCGAAAGCCTCGGCCAGGCCGGGCACCTTGTTGCGGGAGGGCAGGTCAGCCTCCACAAAGCCGGGCAGGTCGGCGGCTCCGGGCTTGACGGGGATGAGGATGTGGTCCCCTTCCGGCACCACCTGACGGGTGGAGTCGTAGAGGTTGGCCCGCTTCAACTCCCCAATCTTCCGCTGGGCCTCACGGTTGGGCACCCGAACGGCATGCATGACATGACAAAGGAAGTGGTTTTAAAATGATGATTGAGGAGCTTACATGATACTGATTGACATGAGTGGGACTATTGTGGATACCGACAGCATCATGCCAAAGGTCCATCAGGAAGTCCGTTTCCCCCTTTTCAGAAAGGCCGGTTTTGGGGGGAGTTGCGAGCAACTCATGGATGTTTTCAGGGAAGTTAACCGGGAGCTCATTCAAAGGGTGCATTTCTTTGAAGACTATCCTAAGGAGGTGGCCAAGAAGCTGGAGCTGAAGCTACCCCCCGGTTTCGCTGTTGAGCAAAGCCAGGCCTTCCGGGATTTTTTTGTTAAGGAGGTTCGCCCGGTTGAGGGTGTGAGAGAAGGATTGGCGGAGCTGGCAAAGATGGACGACCTGGTGCTCTTCACCAACAGCTTTGACGAGCTGGTGGTGCCAATACTGGAAAGGTTTGAACTGCTCAATCATTTCGCCGACCTGGTTTGCATCGGGGGGACGGGTCTCAACAAGAAACACGGCCATGTTTTCCCTGAACTAAAAGCCCGCGGAGCCTGGGCCATCGTCGGGGACAAGCCGGAGAGTGACGGGTTGGGGGAAAAGCACGGCATCCGTTTCGTGGATGTCCGCAAAGGCTGGCCCGCGGTGGTTAAAGAAATAAGAGCTTTAAAGCGGGGCGGGCAGGTTTAAGGTGGAAGCCGACCTGCAAATCGGGAAAGAAGGCTGGGAGAAAGCCGTGCCCGAAATCCGGAACAGACTCAAAAAGCGGGCCGAGCTCCGCATCAAAATCCATCAACCCCTGATTGAAGGCAGAATGAGGACATTCACACAGGGGGTGGCTGACCAGGTGGCAGCCCAAACCGGTTCTAAAGTGGTCATGGTGATGGGCCGGACTTTCGTGCTCAGGAGAGTGAAAAAATGAAATGGACGCAGTTTCCCAGAATTGAAATTGGTAAGAAGGGAGTAGTTGAGGGTCGCATAGTAGCCGTGCCCATCTCCCCCACCCAGGGGGTCGCCCGGGAGATGGTGGGCACAGCTCCCATGGATGACAGGTTTTTTGAAAGCAGGGGGACCCGCCTGATTGAATATAAAAACAAACTCATCATTGCGGTGGCTGTCCGTGGCCCGGAGGACGCCCGCATGTTCGGGGCCAGTGCCTGGAAGGCGGCCGAGCAGTTTCTGGGTCCCGTCAAGTTCCATCTGGTGCCGGACTTCCTGCCGGAAGGGGAGGTGTTGGAAGGAGCCCTGCTGGCCAGCTACCGATTTGGAAAATACAAGACCAAGGCTGATGAGAGACCCTGGATTGTCTTCCACGGTTCCGAGAACCTGGTGGAGCGAATAACCGCCAAAGTCCGCGGGGTGTTCGTCGCCCGGGACATAAGCAACGAGCCGGGGAACACCTTGTATCCTGAAAGTCTGGCGGAAACAGTGAGGGACGCCTTTGGGGGCACCCGGGTTGAGGTGGAGGTCCATCCCTTTGACTGGCTGAAGCAGAAGGGTTTCGGTGGTATGGTAGCCGTAGGCCAGGGCTCCACCAACAAGCCCAGACTAATAGTCATGACTTATCTGAAAGGTGGCGACCACAGAACTAAATTGATAGTTGGTAAGGGAGTGACCTTTGACACGGGGGGCATCAATCTCAAACCCACCGAGCACATCAACGGCATGAAACTGGACGTATGTGGGGCGGCCGCCGTCATAGGGGCCATGTGGGCCATCCAGGCCATGGACCTTCCCCTGAATGTAGTGGCTCTGGTTCCCGCGGCGGAAAACATGCCCGGCTCCGAAGCCACCCGGCCTTCCGACATAATCACCATGTACAACGGCAAAACAGTAGAGGTGACCAACACAGATGCCGAGGGCAGGCTCATCCTGGCGGATGCTCTGGCTTACGGAATTGAAAGGTTTAGCCCGGATGCCGTGGTGGACCTGGCCACTCTGACCGGGGCCTGTAGCGTGGCCTTGGGCAAGAGGGTGGCGGGTATTCTGGGCAACCATAAAGGTCTAACAAAAGACCTGATTGACGCAGGTGAAAAGGAAGGCGAAAAAATCTGGGAGCTACCTATGTTTGACCACTATCTGGAGGACATGAAAAGTGAAGTTGCAGACTTGGCCAACGCCTCCAAGGAGCGGTATGCGGGGGCCTGTAACGCCGCCAAGTTTCTGGAGCAATTCGTGGGAGGTCACAAGTGGGCCCATCTGGACATAGCAGGTCCTGCCTCTGCAGAAAGTGAATGGGAGTGGAACCCCAAAGGCGGAACCGGTTTCGGAGTAAAGACTTTAGTGAATTGGCTGAGCATGAGAACCTAAAATTAAACTAAAAAGTGAATGGGTGAAGAAATGACAGAGTATGCATACATAGTTGGAACAAATGCGGAATTCATCAAGATGTTCCCGCTCATGAAGGAGCTGGACGGGACTTTCATTCACACGGGACAGCACAACCTGTCTGAGCTGATTGAGACTTTCGGGGCACGGGAGCCAGACGTGGTGCTGAGCCCTCCACCAGAACATGGGAAGACCAGCAAGTTTATGGGGAACCCGGCAAAAGCCACGTTTTGGAATTTAGGAGGCATAGTCAAAATTGGAAAACTTCTTCGGAAAGAAAGACCGGACATAGTCATCTATCATGGAGATACCATGAGTACAGCGGCGGCGTCAATCGCTGCAAAAAATGCAAAAATAAAGGCAACTCATGTTGAAGCAGGCTTAAGGTCTCATTATTGGCTTGAACCTTTCCCTGAAGAAATATTCAGAAAAGAGGCGGATAAAAACGCAAACTTGCTACTGGCCCCCTCCAAACTTGCGGTGGGAAACCTTGAGAGTGAAGTCCGCAAGGGAAAGGCGGTTTTTAACACGGGCAACACCATAGTTGATGCCGCCATGGAGGCCTACAAGCTGGGCCGGAAGGTCCAACAGGATGTCCCGAAGGAGGAGTATGCCATACTCACTTTTCACAGATTTGAAACCCTGAACAATCGGGCTAAAATGACAAAGATAGTTGAAATGGTGGAGCATGTATCCATCCCCGTTTATTTTTTCGCCCACGACCCGACCATTCAGGCTCTAAAGAGGTTCGGGTTGTGGAAGAGGATAAACCAGAAAGTGAAAGCCGCCCGGTTTGCCAACTATGTGAGCTTCATCGGGTGGCTGGCGGGTTCACGCCTGTTGTTCACAGACGGGGGGAGCATACAGGAGGAAAGTCTGGTGTTCAAGAAACCCTGCTTTTTGCTGAGAAACCGGACAGAACGTATGGCAGGACTGACTACTGGCCTGAACTTCCTCACCCGGTTTGATGTGGAATTCACAAAATCAAAAATAGATGAGGTGCTCAGACCGGACTGGTCGGCCCCTGATTTTGTGAACCCCTACGGGGAACACGGAGCCAGCAAGCGGGTCGCAGACAGAATAAAAGCTTTTTCAGAAAGCATTTAGCCGGAGGGGGACCCGCCGACAACAGCTTCAGTTTTCAGGTAGGGCCCTCCCACTGACACCCTGGCCCATTCACTCCCCTTACCACAGGTTCCGGGAAACAGCTGGAAATCCCGTGAAATCGCGCTTACCTTCAGAAGAGTCTCAAGGGTGGAACCCAGGAGAGCCACCCCTCGCACCAAACCGCGGGCCTCCCCATTTACCACTTCCATGCCGTATTTGGCGGTGAAATTGAAAAAGCCCGTGGCAGGAGAGGTGGTGCCTCCGCGGGAGCCGATGAGCAGGTAGCCGTTTTTCAGGTCTTCAAGGAGCTCCTCAAGTTTCAGGTCGCCCGGGGCGAAAAAGGTGTTGCTCATGCGGATTTGTCCGACCCTGCCCCGGCAGTTGCCGGTTGATTCACTTTTCATCTGGCCCGCCGAGTGGCGGTTGTGAAGGAGAGTCTTCAGCACGCCTTCATTCACAACGGTATTTTTTCTGGCGACCACCCCGTCCCTGTCAAATCCGTAGTTGCCGAATCCGCCTTTGATGGTGGGATCGTCCAGAATGGAAACTCCCGGAGAGGCCACCTGCTGACCGATTTTTCCAGTGAGCACAGATGCTCCGGCCACTACATGATCAGCCTCGGCGGCGTGGCCGAAAGCCTCATGAGCCAGCACCCCCGCGAAGTGGGGGTCTATCACCACAGGCTGAAGCCCTCCTTTGGGTGCAGGGGCGTTGAGCAGGTTTTTGGCCAGACGGGCGGTTTCGCGGATGGTCTCCTCCGTCAGAGTTTCAACCACCTCCCAGCCACCCAGCCCCGCCACCACTTCAAGGGCGGTTTCCATCCTGTCGCCCTCCGTGGCGATGGCGTTGAAAATGAGTTTGGTCTGGGGTATAGTCTGGGTCAGAACTGGACTTTCGCCTGTGGTGTTGGTGAAGCTTTCAGTTGTAACTCCGTCAGCAAAAATGATTTCACTTTTCACTCCTTCGGCTTCGAGAATATCCGCCACCCATTTAACAAATGAAAGTTTCTCCTCCAGGGACTCCTGAATTTTGAGGGGCCGGATAGTGAAGTCGCGGTCGGCCATCCTGCCAGGGCCCAGGATTTCAGAAGCACCTGACGAGGTTTTCAGAAAGCTGACCGCCCGAACAACTGAAGGCTTGGAGGTGCCCACAGCCCAGGCTCCTTTGAAGTCACGGAAAATGGTTTCGCGGTTTTCCCCTGCAACGCACTTCTCCAGCACCCCATTCTTGAAATGAAGCTGGCTTTCTATGGTTTCAACAGTCCTGCAGTCCACAACCCCCATCCTCGGGAGCTTATTTATTGTTTCCTCTGGCCTGCTTTGGCTTTCAGAACCAATAGGTCAACCGGGTCTGCCTGGGCCTGTTCAAAATCATTCTGCATGCCTTCCAGGGCTTTCAACATGGCCACTTCGGTCTTGGCTTCTTTGGGCAACTCCTGCTTAAGGAGTGCCAGATGAAGAGGATTGACGGCCCGCTTGCGGACTTTGGGCCCGGCCACCAAAGCCTTGCCATCCTTAAAGTCAAGGACGACGCAGACACCCTGGTCCCGACCCACAAACTTGACACAAACCCGTCCTTTACTTAGCATATGCCTTCACCTTCTCCTTCTGCATTTTGCGCGAACATACTGTGCATAAATTGGGATGTGCCCTGGCGACGCGGTGGCCCCCCAAAGAAGCTCCGCAGTAGGCACAGCTCCGGGTTCCGGTTTTGGGCTTGGATGGAGCCCTATAGGAAACGCGGCCACCCGGTGTGGGAACCTTAAGTTTCTTGACTCTTTTCTCGCTAGGACGCATTCAACTCCCTCTTTTCACCCATTTTAAAGTTTATCTATAGAGTAGCTTCTTCACCAGGGTTTCCGAAATAAGACTGGCAGGAATGCCCAGAAGCAGGAAAGCACCGAACCAGCCCATTTGCCAGCCAAAAATGCTGAAGGTCGTCTCCCTGAAAAGGGCCTTGACCCCCCAGATAACCCCCAAAATAAGAGGCATGATGTAAAGCTGGGTCTTGGTGGTTTTCTTCATCTTCTTCATATTGGCCTGGTTCATGGCCTTGAGAGCATCCTGGTCACCCTTCTTGGCTTTCTCCATGTGCTTCCGGATGTCCTCGTCAAGTTCCCTCAGCTCCTTACCACCAATCAGCTTCATGAGTAGATTGACTACAAACATGTAAGCCACCACAATCAAACCGAACACTAACAGGTCATTCATCTAAATCCCTCCGTAAAGAACCCGCGCACGGCAGGACTCATGTCCATGGCGTACTGGGTCACTATGGTCTCATAGGCTTTGTATATTATCATCACCGAGAGCAGGATACCCGTTCCACTTGAAAGGACGCTTGTGAAATCTGAGAAAGCTGCCAGCATGCCGACAGCCACGGCACCCAAGTCAGTGAGGAAGGGGATGTAACGTTCAAGGACTTTCTGAAGCACCCGCGGGTCTCTGCGGAAGCCGGGGATGCCGAAGCCGGAGCCCTGAATTTGCTTGGCCACCGAACGGGCGTCCATGTTGGAGGTAAATACCCAGAAGCGGGCGAACATAATGGCACCCGCCACCATGAGAACGGTATATGTGAAGGCCCTGATGAGCATTTGGAGGAAGACCCCTCCGGTGAACACCCCTTTGAAGAAACTCAGAGGGGAAAAGATAAGGTAATAGACCAGGTCGCTGGGAGGGGAAAGATAGAGGGCCAGACCCCCTATAGCTGCACCACCGGCATCAAAAACCCCAAAGAAACCCAGCCCGCGACCGGCCAGCAGACGGGCTATCATACCAATGTTGGCGATGAGCGCCGCCGTAAAGATGACGGGGATGTTAGAGGTATAGAATAAGCTAAGGGGCCATCGTGTGATGGCTCCACGGACCCGGGTGAAGGTCAGAGGAATTTCCACCTTGATGCCGTTGGCATAAACCACCAGGGCGAACACCAGCAGGGTGAAGAGGAGGGGTACGAAAGCCGAAAATGCCGCCATTGGATCCCCGGCACCTATGTACTTGAGGGCGGCCCAGAACTTGCCGGTTGGCATGGTGGGGTTCTGGGGGTTTGCCATAGGGCTGAAGGCAGAGGTTACGATCTGGCTACTAACCCCCGCGGCGATGAACAGGGAAATGCCGGACATAAAGCCCCACTTGGAGCTTATCTGGTCCAGGAAGATGAGTAGAAGGGTGCCCAGACACAGCTGGAGAATGAGAGCCAGTTTGCCTGCCAGTGTGCCACCTGCGGCAGGTAGTCCACCAAGGAGCACATAGGCCCCCGCTTCAAAGACAGTGACCAACAGAACCAACACCCGCTCCAGCTCCTCATATCTTTTTTTGCCGGCAGGTGTGCTGATATCTATGGGCAGAATTTCAGCCCCCACCAGCAACTGCAGGACGATACCCGCGGTGACTATGGGTCCAATACCCAAAGTGATGAAGGAACCGAAGTTCCCTGCCAGGATGGCCCTCATATTCTGGAACTGGTCCACCGCAGCAGGGGACAGCCCGAACAGAGGGATGTTGCCCATGAGAAAATAAAGACACAGAACAATGATGGTCCATTTGGCCCGTTCATTGAAAGACAGTCTGCGAAGGGGTTTGCGAACCTCTGGCACCAGCCGGTTGACTGTTTTCAGAATCACTCTTGCTCACCAGTGCTTATGTTGCCCCCGGCAGCTTTTATCTTTTGCTCTGCCTTGGAACTCCAGGTCGGAACAACCACTGTGAATTTTTTGGTCAGACGGCCGGCCCCCAGCAACTTGTCAACACCGTGGTCTCTGAGATTAATGGTCTCGCCGACAGGGAAGCGCTCCTCCAGCCAGGAGAGGTTAACGGTCTCGGCCTGCCGGCCCAGACTGCCTCGGGTGAAGCCATATTTGCCGAAGTGGCCTATCCTGCCCCTGCGGGAGCCGATGCCCATGGCGGTCTTGCCACCCTTGATGGTTTTAATCCACTTGGCACTCTTCATGCCAGCATAACCGGAACCACCACGCCTGCCTGCCTTGCGCTTGTGGCTACCGTGTCCGTGTGTGCGGGTGCCTCTGCCTTCTCTGGCCATAGTCCATGCCTTGAAGGGAGGTTTAAAACGTTTTTCCCCGGTCCGGCCTTGAATAAAAATTATTAAACACAGGCTGTAAAATCTAAAGTGACGCCGAAAGAAGGAATTTTAGTCCCTGTGCAAAATACACTGGCAGACGTCGGTTGGGGTATATTTGCAGTTATAGTTGCGGTAGTAATAGTAGCAGTAGCAGGCATTTTGTGGTGGATTCGTTCTCAAAACAAATCTTTACAGTGACGCGAACCGGATGTAGTTCTCATACACCCTCAAACTTTAGTTCCTTGTGGTCGTGGACGGCGATACCTTTCCGCTCGTAAAGCTCCATGGTGTTGAGCGTGGTGACCTGGTCAGGAGTGAAGCCCAACAACTTCACTATTTTCATAACCGTGGCCTCATCAGGGCCCTCCACCTCCACATAGGGTTCCAGCAGGGGCCACCAGTCAATGCATACTTCCACTCCGGGGTGGCCCTTCAGCTCCCAACTCTCACGGCGGTTCTCCTGGTAGGAGGTGGGTAGGATGCCCGCCTTGGTCAGGAGCAGGTGCATGCTGTCAAAATCCCCTACTTCAACCTCAAGCTCGTCTGTGTCGCCCAGTTTGTCGCTCTTGATGTGTTTGAAGGTGAGAGTGGTCTTCCGGCCGTCGTCCCGGAGCCGTAGCCAACGGTGGGAACCGGGGACCATGTCGTGAGGGTGATAAACATAGCGTTTCATATTTTGGGTGCCTGAGGATATGGCCCCAAGAGCGACCAGCTTCCGGCGGAGGGAGGGTAGGTCCACTTCCAGCAGTTTGACCTCAAATTCAGTATGCACCCCCCAAGCAGGGTCGGCCACTTTTAAGCCTAACCGGTTCGGCAAATAATGGGTGCATACATATAAGCCCCGAAGGGGAAGGCCACCCATGTCCGAAGACCTGACCATCCGGGAGGGCAAAGCAGGCAGTATGTGCTACCGGGAGTTTTACCGGATGGGCGGGAATGGAGACAGCGAGCCTGACCCGAACGAGGAAGTGGTGGTCCTCCTCCACGGCCTGGACTCACACTCAAACACCTGGCTGGCCTCCAAAGAGGGGGCTTCACACCCCGGTGAGAGGGAGCTGACCAAAGGGGCCGCCCCCGACCTGGCTCGGCAGGGTTACAGAGTGATTATATTTGACCTGCCGGGTCATGGCAAGTCTGACAAGCTCCCGGATTATGAAGTGGAAACCCTGGGCCACGAACTTTACAAAAGTCTGGAGGAGCTGGGTCTGGATAAGCCAGAAGCCCGGGTGAATTTGGTGTCCAGTTGTTACGGGGCCAACGTGGTGCTGGGCTACGCCAAAAACTACGCCGACCACATGCGGGCCGCCGTGCTCTCGGACCCGGTCATCGGCTTCAGGTATATCCCCAAGAGGCGGCTGGTGCGGCTGCTGATGTCCATGCAGAGGGTGCTCCAGCACGTCCCTGACTCCTTGAACTTCATCAGGCTAGCCCGAGGTCGCCAGGCCAAGACCGAGCAGAAGGTCGGGCTCGACCAACAACAGGCTGACTTCACGAAAAATGGCCACGGCTATTACCTCCCAAACCGGGACGCCTTCAAGATGGTTCGGGGTCTCATGAATTTTGAGAAACGGCTTAAGGAAGGTTATCTGCCGGAGGGGGTGGGCCAGCGCATGGTCATCAAGTATGTGACCCAGCGTAGCTATCCCATGATACCCGAAAAAAAACTGGAGCGGGCTTTCCCGGGGATGACCGCGGAGTTCTATCCCTTTGAGTGTGGCCACCATGTCCAGATGCACCCGCAGTGGGCGGAGGAGATGGACAATAACCTCAAAAAACTGGGCTCCGGAATGGAAAAATACACCAACCCGGAAGGCTGAGGGGCCGGTATAGTGTTATTTTTTAGTGGTTAAA
>Ga0129302_1001085_pt1 | contig 20442 bp, 10 predicted proteins | sample BlaSprsedimmetaG_FD_94476 | JGI IMG/M metagenome (GOLD analysis project Ga0129302, IMG submission 94476) | Hot spring sediment bacterial and archeal communities from California, USA to study Microbial Dark Matter (Phase II) - Blank Spring... | ecosystem: Environmental > Aquatic > Thermal springs...
AACAGACTTCCCCTGATACCCCAGGAAAAAGAATTACTCATGGCTCCTCCTCTTTCATCAACAGCACGAATCTATTGCGCACTGGCTGCGCACTGCCACCAACACCACACGAGTCTATTACATTATTCCTGGGGAAAGCAAGGGTGTATCACGTCGTACGCAACGGGAAAGAAACCAGGTGTACGCACAATTCTGATCGTGGAGACCATGGGATGTTCCGCCCAAGCCCCTGCCTGGGATATTCTTTTTAACGTTTCGGGTTGGAGGCACAGCGTACACAGAGTACCACATCCGGCAACACCTCAAGCCGTCCCTGGTCAATGGGGTTTTCGCAGCGCACGCAGAATCCATAGGTGCCCAGCCTGATTCTCTCGAGGGCTGCTTCAACTGCCTGTATCCGCCCTTCACGCCTGCGCTTCATCTCCAGGGCCAGTTGCTGCACCTGCATGGCATCACCACGAGAAACCCTTCCCATGGTACCATCGACCTGCACCGGCCGAGATTCATCCACCGGCTGGTTCATTGCGGAACGCAGATCATCCAGCAGTTCCCTGAGGATCTTTTCATACCTGTGTGTCGTTTCATTGTTCATTCGATATACCCCCGAGGAAAAGGCATCCCTGGTTCACCGCCCCTGTCCACACCGGAACCCATCACGCCACCCGTTGCGCCTCTGTTTCAGGCATCGACGGGGGATACGCACTCAGTTCCACCTCGGTGTTGTGCTGTTGAAAGTAGTTCACGTGCCACTGGCTCGGAAACAAGAGCACGGGCAGCCCTGATCCGTCGCGTCCAATCCTGACACCACTTGGGAGCATAAGGGATCCCAGGTCTGATCCTCCTGCCCTGATCCACCTGGCCATGGTCCACGAAGCCTCCTCGATGCGGGAGGACGCACCATACTCCGTTGCCAGGCGATATTGAACGATCTCGAACTGCAAGGGGCCGACAGCAGCCAGCAAAGGAATCCGCTGGTGGGCATCGGGCAGTTCGAAGGCATGTACCACTTTTTCCGTGAGCAACTGGTTCAGGCCATCACGAAAACGCTTGTGATTGGAAGGAACCTCGTTGTGAAGAAAGGCAAAACACTCCGGAGGAAAGCGCGGAATCTCATTGAAAAGGATGGTCGGATCTTCGCTGAGCGTGTCGCCGATCGAGAGAATCTTTGCTCCCGCTATGCCGATCACGTCACCCGGATACGCCTCATCAATGGTTTCCCGGTCACGACCGAACATCTTGTTGGAGTTGGAAAGGCGTACCTTCTTTCCCGTGGGAACGTGCGTCACGGTCATATCGCGCGTGAAGCGGCCGGATACGACCCGTATGAAGACGATTCGGTCGCGATGGTTGGGATCCATGTTCGCCTGAATCTTGAAGACGAATCCCGAAAAGGCATCACGCTCGGGCGCAACCGGGTTACCGCGGCTGATGCGGGGCATGGGGGGGGCGGAGAGTTCGATGAATCCGTCCAAAAGCCCCTGTACCCCGAAGTTGTTCAGGGCGCTCCCGAAGAATACCGGGGTTGTTCGGGCAGCCAGCACATCGGCAGAATCGTAGCTGACCCCTGCCTCATTGAGGATCTCCACTTCCTCGCATACCTCGCCGAAGGTGGTTTCATCCAGAGACTTCCGCACCACAGGATCCGACATGCCACAGGTGGAAACCGGCGCAGGATACATACCCCCGGGGGTACGGTCAAAGAAGTGAGCCAGTCTGGATCTCCTGTCCCAGATTCCCTTGAATCGATCCCCCGTTCCCAGAGGCCAGTTCATGGGGTAGGCACCGATTCCCAGCACGTTTTCCAGTTCATCCAGCAGCTCGAGAGGTTCGCGGGATGGCCTGTCCATCTTGTTGATGAAGGTAAAGATGGGCACCTTGCGAAGTCTGCACACCTCAAAGAGCTTTCGTGTCTGACTCTCGATCCCTTTTCCGGCGTCGATCACCATGATAGCGGCATCCACAGCCGTGAGAACGCGGTAGGTGTCTTCAGAAAAATCCTTGTGCCCCGGCGTATCCAGCAGATTGATGCGAAATCCTTCGTAGTCGAAGTTGAGCACCGTGGAGCTGATGGAGATACCCCGCTTGCGCTCGAGCTCCATCCAGTCAGACGTGGTTGAACGCTGTTTCTTCCGCGCTGTGACGGATCCTGCCAGCTGTACGGCACCACCGTAGAGCAGCAGCTTTTCTGTCAGGGTCGTTTTTCCCGCATCCGGGTGCGATACAATTGCCAGGGTCCTTCGCCTGAAAATTTCATGGATCTTGTTCATTACCGGGGCCTTCCCTTCTCTTGTGTGTATCTTCCATACGTCTCTGTCGTTATCTCGAGACCTCACGTAGCCAGGAGTTAACACCCGCTTACGCTCTTGTTGAAAACGGGCACGAGGGATACGTTCTCTTCAGGACTGGTTCGCGTACATCAGGGCGGGGTGGAGCCAGAATCAATCCACCCGAAGAATGATGCCTGTGGAGCATGCTGATATCGAGAGTAACGGTTCATGGCCGGACAATAGCACCCTCGAGATGTCCAGCGCAAGGCGATTCTCAACGCGGTAAAACCTGTGCTTTGACCCATGCACCTTCGCTCCTCACCAAGAAGTTCCCGCTGGTTGTCTCGCCGCGTGCCGGTGTGTCCCGTGTCCCCCTCCGCTCCGTTTCGGGACCATGGGTCAGAATTACTTGACAATCGTTCTTGATTCAGTGAAAATGGAACTCAGTTGATATTAATAGTGCTATCCCCTTACTCTATCAGTTTTCGGAAATAGGAAACTCTTTAACGTAGGTGGTGTACTATGTTCTGGCAGATGATCGTGAGCGGGCTGGCCATGGGATGCATCTATGCCCTGATAGCCCTGGGGTTTGTCCTCATCTATAAGGCGACGGAGATCGTCAACTTCGCCCAGGGCGACATCATGATGGTCGGTGCCTTTGTCGCATACACCACATTGATTCTCTTCCACGTGCCCTACATCCTGGCCATTCTCATGACCCTGGTCTTCATGGCGCTCTTCGGAATGGTGATCGAACGGGTGCTCCTGCGTCCCCTCATCGGGGAACCCGTCTTTGCCATGATCATGGTGACGCTGGCGGTGGGTATCCTGCTGCGCAGCGTTGCAGGCATGATCTGGGGGTATGAAACCTACCGGTTCAGCGCGGGCATGGTGGATCAGCCGGTTCGATTCGCAGGCGTCTCCCTGTCCTCCATTCACCTGTGGATCATGGGGGTGACGGTCATCCTCATCGGGGCGCTGTATTTCTTCTTCAACAGGACCAAAATGGGGATTTCCATCGAGGCCACCTCCCAGAATCAGCTGGCCGCGTTTCTCATGGGCATCGGCGTGAAGAGGGTGTTCTCAAACATCTGGGCTATCGGCGCCATCGTGGCGGCAATCGCGGGCATCCTGCTCTCCCCCATTCAATTCCTGAACTACAACATGGGCTACATCGGTCTGAAGGCTTTTCCTGCCGCAGTCCTGGGTGGGTTCGGCAGCGTTCCCGGCGCCATTGTGGGCGGCATCATCATCGGGGTGTCCGAATCGCTTGCGGGCGTCTACCTGCCCGGGGGCTTCAAGGAAACCACCGCCTGGATCATCCTGATCATCGTTCTCCTGATTCGACCGGAGGGAATCTTCGGAATTCAGCAGCAGAAGAGGGTCTGATTCATGCGATTCATCAAGCGAACGACCTACATGCATGATATCCAGCTCTTCAGGTACCGCAGCACCCTGGTCTGGTACCTGCTCCTCGGCGTGGTGGTGCTGGCGGCACCCCTGTCGATGGGGGCCTATGGAATGTCCCTCCTCACCCTGGTGGGAATCTATGCCATCGTTGCCCTGGGGCTGAACCTGCTCACGGGCTTCACGGGGCAGATCTCCCTCGGTCATGCCGCCCTCTTCGCTGTGGGGGCCTACACATCGGCCATCCTCACCGGGACCCACGGGGTTTCGTTCTGGCTGGCTCTGCCGGCTGCCGGTATCCTCGCCGCGATCGTGGGTATTTTCATCGGACTTCCGGCGCTCCGGCTCAAGGGCCTGTATCTTGCCATAGCCACCATGGGACTGGGATTCATCGTCGAAGAGATCATCGTCCACTGGAGCAGCATGACCGGCGGGGTAAACGGGCTCGCCGTTTCCCGTCCCGTCCTGGGGGCCTTCGAGTTCTCTTCCGACGACAGCTTCTACTACCTGGTGGTTTCGATCCTTTTCATCATGACCGTTATCATGAAGAATCTTCTGCGCACCCCGACAGGCCGGGCATTCGTCGCCATTCGTGACAGCGATGTGGCAGCATCGTCCATGGGGATCAACCTGGCCGCGTACAAGACCATCGCCTTTTGCATCAGCGCCTTCTATGCCGGAATCGCCGGTTCCCTGTTCGCGCATTTCATGTACTTCATCGGTCCCGAGAACTTCACCTTTCTCATCTCCATCAGTTTTCTGGTGATGATCGTTGTGGGGGGGGTCGGGTCGGTTCACGGTGCTGTGTTCGGAGCCATTTTCATCACACTCCTTCCTGAGTTCATCAGTTTTACAAGGGGCTACCTGCCCGAGGTCATCGGAAAGCAGGTCGGTCTCCAGGAGGCGACCTATGGTCTGGTCCTGATCCTCTTCCTCAGGTTCGAACCCATGGGTCTCTACGGTCGATGGCTCAAGATCAAATTTTATTTCGAACATTTCCCCTTCTACAAGAAGGACACGTTTAAACGGGAGCGGAAGTTCTATCGCACCGAGCATTGATACGGGGAGAAACCGGGCTGGTTCGTCATGATGATTCGGGAGAACGAGGTGCCGGGACAATGAGAGAAAGACAGTTCTTTTCCGTGCAGAACCTCTCCATCCGCTTCGGCGGCATCCAGGCGCTCAAGGATGTGAGCCTCGAGGTGAAGCCGGGCAGCATCCACGCGCTGATCGGTCCCAACGGGGCAGGCAAGACCACCATCCTGAACTGCATCAGCCGGGTGTACAAGGCCGACGGCGGCACGGTTGTCTTCAAGGGCGAAGATGTCTCGCGCCTCAAACCCCACCAGGTGGTTTCACGGGGGATCTCGAGGACCTTCCAGAACATCGAACTGTTTTCCAACATGACGGTCATGGACAATATCCTGCTGGGCCGCCATTCGAAACGACAGACCTCTCTCCTGAACGATGCCCTGTTCTGGGGGAAATCGCAGCGGCAGGAGATGCAGTTTCGCGAACGTGTCGAAGAGATCATAGATTTCCTCGATCTTCAGGCCTATCGGAACCTCCCCATCAGCAGGATCCCCTATGGGGTGCAGAAAAATGTTGAATTGGCGAGGGCCCTGGCTGCCGAACCGGATCTTCTCCTCCTGGATGAGCCGTCTTCGGGCCTCAATGTGGAGGAGACCCAGGACCTTGCCTTCTGGATCGAGGACATCAAGGAAGATTTCGGCATCACCATCCTGCTGGTAGAGCACGACATGAGGCTGGTGATGGACGTCTGCGACGCTGCAACGGCATTCAACTACGGCAGTGTCCTGGCATACGGAACACCGGCGGACGTTGTGAAGGACCCTGAGGTGGTAAAGGCCTATCTGGGGGAAGAGGGGTGAGATGGCGCTCCTGGAAGTAAGAAATCTCGAGGTTTCCTACGGTCCGGTAAACGTGTTGAAAGGCATCTCCTTCACCATCGAGAAGGGCCAGATCATCACGATCCTGGGTGCCAACGGGGCGGGCAAGACCACGACGCTGCGCACGATCTCAGGTCTTGTCGAGCCCGAAAAGGGCAATATCATTCTCGAGGGACAGGAGATCAAAGGGTTCGAACCGGACAGAATCGTCCGCCTGGGCATTTCCCATGTTCCAGAGGGGCGGGAGGTTTTTCCCGATCTGTCGGTCTACAAGAATCTGCTCATGGGCGCCTTCATCAACAGCGACGCCCGCGTGGTGGCCGAGAACCTCGAGATGGTGTATCACTACTTCCCGCTGCTCCGTGACCGGTCCAGCCAGCACGCCTACACGTTAAGCGGCGGCGAGCAGCAGATGCTCGTCATCGGGAGAGCCCTCATGAGCAAGCCGAAACTGCTCCTGCTGGACGAGCCGTCCCTGGGTCTTTCCCCGAAACTGATCAAGACGATTTTTGGGATCGTTCGGCGCATCAACGAAGAGGAAAGCACGACGATCCTCCTGGTGGAGCAGAATGCCCGGATGGCGTTGGAAGTTGCTCAGCACGGGTACATCCTGGAGGTCGGCCGCATGGTCATGGACGACACGACCGAGCGCCTGAAGCAGAACGAGGACGTTCAGGAGTTTTATCTGGGTATGCAGGAACACGGGATCCGGGGCACCAGGAGATGGAAAAAGAAAAAGATGTGGCGGTAGCGCAGGAGGCAAAGACATGACCTGCGAACTGAAAAGGGAGATGTGTTTTTCTTTTATGGGGGTTGCCCCTGGTCCATGTGAGATTATTTCTCACACTATAACCTGACAAAAAGGAGGCGTAGCATGAAAAAGGTGAAGGGTGTCTTTATATTGTTTACAGTCTTGGTCCTGTCGCTGTTTCTGGCAGCAGGAACACTGCAAGCTGATGAGGGTGTAACCGATACCGAGATCAAGATCGCGTCCATCGTCGACCTGTCGGGACCCATTGCCTTCATGGGAAAGGGCGTCACCGACGGGGCCCGTCTCTACTTCGAGTACATCAACGACCATGGAGGCATCCATGGTCGCAAAATCAACTACTGGGTCGAAGACGACGGCTACCAGTCTCCCCGGGCGATGGTCGCCGCCAGAAGGATCATCGAGCGGGACAAGGTGTTTTCCATCTTCCTCGTTCTCGGTTCGACCGCGGTGAATGCCATGTACCCCTTCACCTCCTCGCGGGGCGTTCCTATCCTGTGTCCCGGCACCCAGAACCGCGAGATGGGCATCCCTCCCCGGAAGTATCTCTTCATGCCCGACCCCACCTACACGGACATGGGAAAGCTTGCCGTGGAGTGGCTGGTGGACGACCTTAAAGTCGAAAACCTTCGCATAGCCGTTCTCTACCAGGATGACTCCCCGGGTCATGACTGGGTCCGTGGCGTGGAAATCGGCACCGAACACTACGGTATGGAGATCGTTGCGCGGCTTCCCTACAAGCGGGGCGCCGTTGATTTCAGCTCACAGGTGAGCCGGGCCAAGGAAGCGGGCGTCACCCATATCCTCATGTGGACCCTGGTCAGGGAACCTGGAATGCTGCTCCAGGAAGCGATGCGCCAGGAATTCAAGGCCACCTACATCACCGCCGTCCCCTCCATGACAAAGATGGTGCTTGACCTGGCCGGTGAAGCAGCCATCAACTACACCAACGGCTTCTATTCAACCAGCCTCATCATCGATCCCCCCCGGGAGGGAGGTGAAACAGTGAAGCTGTTTTACGAGAACGTGGACAAGTACGGCATCGGGTCCAAGGACAATTTCTACAACCACTACGGATACCAGCACGCCATCACCCTGGTTGAAGGCCTGAAACGGGCTGGACGGGATTTGACCCGGGAAGGGTTGATCAAGGCGCTCGAGTCCCTTGAAAATTTTGACAACGGCTTCCTCGCTCCCATCACCTTCGGCCCTGACAGGAGGATCGGGACAGACGCAGTCAAGATGTTCCAGGCCATAGGCGGCGAGTGGCGGACGATCATGGACGAGTGGAGACCGTCGAATATCGAGAAACGATAGCCATACACGGATTTTGTGCGGCCGCACGCTACCCCCTGTCGGGTGCTTCCATCGCTCGACAGGGGGCTGATGAAACGGGCCGGCAAAGGAGAACGGCGTGGCAATCCAACAGCAGAGACGAAAGGTGACACTGGATCCGGCACTGGACACGGTGCCCAAGCTCTTTCACGCCCAGGTGAACAGATTTCGAGACCGCGTGGCCATGCGGGAAAAGGTGCTCGGAGTGTGGCACGAGATCTCCTGGAACGAGTATCGCGAACACGTGCACGTCGTTGCCATGGCCCTGCTTTCCCTGGGGATTCAGCGTGGAGATGCCGTTTCCATCCTCAGCTCGAATGTCCCTGAGTGGCTCTACTGCGATATAGCAACCCTGAGCCTCGGCTGCATAACCGTCGGCATCTATACCACCAACTCGCCTGAGGAGGTGGCATACATCGTGAGCCACTCAGAGTCCCGCGTGCTCTTCGTGGAAGACGAGGAACAGCTTGACAAGTGGCTCCAGACACGGGAGGACATACCGCAGCTGAAAATAGTCGTCGTGTACGACATGAAGGGGCTGCGGCACTTCCAGGACCCCCTGGTAATGAGCTTCGATGAGATCCTGGAACTCGGCAGAGAAGAGGTCGCGAAGAATTCCGGACTGTTCGATGAGATCTGGCCCAAGGTCCGACCCGAAGACCCGGCCCTGATCGTCTATACCTCGGGCACCACGGGTGCACCGAAGGGGGCCGTGATCTCACACCACAACATCACCTGGACCAACCGCTCCCTCGTGGAGGCCAACGACGCCTATGAGGGGGACGAGATTCTTTCATTCCTTCCGCTGTGCCACGTTGCCGAGCGCAACATCACCACCTTTTCATCCATGACCTGCGGCTGGGTGATCAACTTTTCAGAAAACCTGGAGACCGTTCCGGAAAACATCAGGGAAGTGTCCCCGCACACCTTTTTCGCCGTCCCCCGATACTGGGAAAAGTTCTATTCATCCATCATCCTCCAGATGAAGGAGTCCACCTGGCTGGAAAAACTCGTGTTCTCCTGGGCCATCAGGGTGGGGGACGTGGTCAGCACGCTGCGCCTCGACAAGAAGGAGATCCCTTTTCTCTGGAAGGCCCAGTACGCCCTGGCCGAATTCCTGGTCTTCCGCAACCTGAAGCAGATGCTGGGGCTGGATCGCGGTGAATACATGCTTTCCGGAGGAGCCCCCATTGCGCCTGGCATTCTCAAGTTTTTCCATTCCGTGGGCCTGCCCATCCGCGAGGTCTACGGGCAGACGGAAGATACCGGCCCCACGTCCATCCACCAGGGCGACGACATCAAGCTGGGAACCGTGGGAAAGCCCATGCCCGGCATCGAGGTGAAAATCGCCGACGACGGTGAGATCCTGGTCAGGGGCCCCAATGTCTTCCAGGGATACTACAAGGACCCTGCGTTAACCGCCGAATACATCAGGGACGGCTGGCTCCACTCCGGGGACGTTGGGGAGTTCGACGACGAGGGGAACCTCAAGATCACGGACAGGAAAAAGGACATCATCATCACCTCCGGCGGAAAGAATGTCACCCCCCAGTACATCGAGAACAAGCTCAAGTTCAGCCCCTACATCAACGACGCCGTGATCATCGGGGACGAACGGAAGTATCTGACCGCACTCATCATGATCGACAAGGAGAACGTCACCCAGCATGCCCAGGACAACCGCATCCCCTTCACCACCTACAAGAGCCTGTGCCAGCGCGAGGAGATCATCGATCTGATTCAGAAGGAGGTCGATTCTGTCAACCGGACCCTCGCCCAGGTGGAGGCCATCAAGAAGTTCAGGCTCATCACCGTCGAGCTCACCAGCGAAGATGCGGAAATGACAGCCACCATGAAGCTGAAGCGGAAGTACGTGAGCGAGCGGTTCAAGGACCTGATCGAGGACATGTACTAGGGATCTTGCACGCCTGATCGCTCACCACCCGATACCCACCACCTCCGGTGCCGGCACCATGATTCATGTCCGGCAACTCTGCGCCTCTGTATTTAGGTGAAAGACCGGTGAAGTCGCTGATCTCCTTTCCTACGATTCTTCGAGAGCCGCATCGCCCGGCACCCTGTTTGAACGATATGGTGTTGAACCGAGCCGCAGGATTCTGTATGATAGTCATATGGTATCCGCACAGCGGTGTTGGCGGGCAGGTGATGTGGACAAGATCTTTCCTCTGCATTTCGGTGAGTCACCACTGCACCCGCTGATGCGATCCTGATGATGGGTATCCCGGCGGCGCACGCCGATCGGGATTGATGGAAGGGTGTTCGGTTCGCCCGAGGCCTCGTGATCGTGAACTTCCGCTCATGGGCTGGGCACCATGACCGTGCAGCAGTGTTTTTCAGGGGGACCGGTGTGATGGAGTTGATGGAGGCGTTCTCGCTGTCCGCATCGAAGCTCACGTTGCTCTTCGAGTATCTGGAAAAGCGGGGAATCACCAGGCACGGGTTCCTCGAGCGCATCGGACTTGATCCGAATGTTCTGGAGCATCCCGACAACAGGGTTCCCCTGGACGTGCTCGAGCACGTCCAGGGGAACCCTGTTGTCGGGATGCTCCAGAACATTCGGATCAAGTCCGATGCGCTCGAGGAACCCGTGCCTGGTGATTCCCCGCTTTTCCAGATACTCGAAGAGCAACGTGAGCTTCGATGCGGACAGCGAGAACGCCTCCATCAACTCCATCACACCGGTCCCCCTGAAAAACACTGCTGCACGGTCATGGTGCCCAGCCCATGAGCGGAAGTTCACGATCACGAGGCCTCGGGCGAACCGAACACCCTTCCATCAATCCCGATCGGCGTGCGCCGCCGGGATACCCATCATCAGGATCGCATCAGCGGGTGCAGTGGTGACTCACCGAAATGCAGAGGAAAGATCTTGTCCACATCACCTGCCCGCCAACACCGCTGTGCGGATACCATATGACTATCATACAGAATCCTGCGGCTCGGTTCAACACCATATCGTTCAAACAGGGTGCCGGGCGATGCGGCTCTCGAAGAATCGTAGGAAAGGAGATCAGCGACTTCACCGGTCTTTCACCTAAATACAGAGGCGCAGAGTTGCCGGACATGAATCATGGTGCCGGCACCGGAGGTGGTGGGTATCGGGTGGTGAGCGATCAGGCGTGCAAGATCCCTAGTACATGTCCTCGATCAGGTCCTTGAACCGCTCGCTCACGTACTTCCGCTTCAGCTTCATGGTGGCTGTCATTTCCGCATCTTCGCTGGTGAGCTCGACGGTGATGAGCCTGAACTTCTTGATGGCCTCCACCTGGGCGAGGGTCCGGTTGACAGAATCGACCTCCTTCTGAATCAGATCGATGATCTCCTCGCGCTGGCACAGGCTCTTGTAGGTGGTGAAGGGGATGCGGTTGTCCTGGGCATGCTGGGTGACGTTCTCCTTGTCGATCATGATGAGTGCGGTCAGATACTTCCGTTCGTCCCCGATGATCACGGCGTCGTTGATGTAGGGGCTGAACTTGAGCTTGTTCTCGATGTACTGGGGGGTGACATTCTTTCCGCCGGAGGTGATGATGATGTCCTTTTTCCTGTCCGTGATCTTGAGGTTCCCCTCGTCGTCGAACTCCCCAACGTCCCCGGAGTGGAGCCAGCCGTCCCTGATGTATTCGGCGGTTAACGCAGGGTCCTTGTAGTATCCCTGGAAGACATTGGGGCCCCTGACCAGGATCTCACCGTCGTCGGCGATTTTCACCTCGATGCCGGGCATGGGCTTTCCCACGGTTCCCAGCTTGATGTCGTCGCCCTGGTGGATGGACGTGGGGCCGGTATCTTCCGTCTGCCCGTAGACCTCGCGGATGGGCAGGCCCACGGAATGGAAAAACTTGAGAATGCCAGGCGCAATGGGGGCTCCTCCGGAAAGCATGTATTCACCGCGATCCAGCCCCAGCATCTGCTTCAGGTTGCGGAAGACCAGGAATTCGGCCAGGGCGTACTGGGCCTTCCAGAGAAAAGGGATCTCCTTCTTGTCGAGGCGCAGCGTGCTGACCACGTCCCCCACCCTGATGGCCCAGGAGAACACGAGTTTTTCCAGCCAGGTGGACTCCTTCATCTGGAGGATGATGGATGAATAGAACTTTTCCCAGTATCGGGGGACGGCGAAAAAGGTGTGCGGGGACACTTCCCTGATGTTTTCCGGAACGGTCTCCAGGTTTTCTGAAAAGTTGATCACCCAGCCGCAGGTCATGGATGAAAAGGTGGTGATGTTGCGCTCGGCAACGTGGCACAGCGGAAGGAATGAAAGAATCTCGTCCCCCTCATAGGCGTCGTTGGCCTCCACGAGGGAGCGGTTGGTCCAGGTGATGTTGTGGTGTGAGATCACGGCCCCCTTCGGTGCACCCGTGGTGCCCGAGGTATAGACGATCAGGGCCGGGTCTTCGGGTCGGACCTTGGGCCAGATCTCATCGAACAGTCCGGAATTCTTCGCGACCTCTTCTCTGCCGAGTTCCAGGATCTCATCGAAGCTCATTACCAGGGGGTCCTGGAAGTGCCGCAGCCCCTTCATGTCGTACACGACGACTATTTTCAGCTGCGGTATGTCCTCCCGTGTCTGGAGCCACTTGTCAAGCTGTTCCTCGTCTTCCACGAAGAGCACGCGGGACTCTGAGTGGCTCACGATGTATGCCACCTCCTCAGGCGAGTTGGTGGTATAGATGCCGACGGTTATGCAGCCGAGGCTCAGGGTTGCTATATCGCAGTAGAGCCACTCAGGGACATTCGAGCTGAGGATGGAAACGGCATCTCCACGCTGAATCCCCAGGGAAAGCAGGGCCATGGCAACGACGTGCACGTGTTCGCGATACTCGTTCCAGGAGATCTCGTGCCACACTCCGAGCACCTTTTCCCGCATGGCCACGCGGTCTCGAAATCTGTTCACCTGGGCGTGAAAGAGCTTGGGCACCGTGTCCAGTGCCGGATCCAGTGTCACCTTTCGTCTCTGCTGTTGGATTGCCACGCCGTTCTCCTTTGCCGGCCCGTTTCATCAGCCCCCTGTCGAGCGATGGAAGCACCCGACAGGGGGTAGCGTGCGGCCGCACAAAATCCGTGTATGGCTATCGTTTCTCGATATTCGACGGTCTCCACTCGTCCATGATCGTCCGCCACTCGCCGCCTATGGCCTGGAACATCTTGACTGCGTCTGTCCCGATCCTCCTGTCAGGGCCGAAGGTGATGGGAGCGAGGAAGCCGTTGTCAAAATTTTCAAGGGACTCGAGCGCCTTGATCAACCCTTCCCGGGTCAAATCCCGTCCAGCCCGTTTCAGGCCTTCAACCAGGGTGATGGCGTGCTGGTATCCGTAGTGGTTGTAGAAATTGTCCTTGGACCCGATGCCGTACTTGTCCACGTTCTCGTAAAACAGCTTCACTGTTTCACCTCCCTCCCGGGGGGGATCGATGATGAGGCTGGTTGAATAGAAGCCGTTGGTGTAGTTGATGGCTGCTTCACCGGCCAGGTCAAGCACCATCTTTGTCATGGAGGGGACGGCGGTGATGTAGGTGGCCTTGAATTCCTGGCGCATCGCTTCCTGGAGCAGCATTCCAGGTTCCCTGACCAGGGTCCACATGAGGATATGGGTGACGCCCGCTTCCTTGGCCCGGCTCACCTGTGAGCTGAAATCAACGGCGCCCCGCTTGTAGGGAAGCCGCGCAACGATCTCCATACCGTAGTGTTCGGTGCCGATTTCCACGCCACGGACCCAGTCATGACCCGGGGAGTCATCCTGGTAGAGAACGGCTATGCGAAGGTTTTCGACTTTAAGGTCGTCCACCAGCCACTCCACGGCAAGCTTTCCCATGTCCGTGTAGGTGGGGTCGGGCATGAAGAGATACTTCCGGGGAGGGATGCCCATCTCGCGGTTCTGGGTGCCGGGACACAGGATAGGAACGCCCCGCGAGGAGGTGAAGGGGTACATGGCATTCACCGCGGTCGAACCGAGAACGAGGAAGATGGAAAACACCTTGTCCCGCTCGATGATCCTTCTGGCGGCGACCATCGCCCGGGGAGACTGGTAGCCGTCGTCTTCGACCCAGTAGTTGATTTTGCGACCATGGATGCCTCCATGGTCGTTGATGTACTCGAAGTAGAGACGGGCCCCGTCGGTGACGCCCTTTCCCATGAAGGCAATGGGTCCCGACAGGTCGACGATGGACGCGATCTTGATCTCGGTATCGGTTACACCCTCATCAGCTTGCAGTGTTCCTGCTGCCAGAAACAGCGACAGGACCAAGACTGTAAACAATATAAAGACACCCTTCACCTTTTTCATGCTACGCCTCCTTTTTGTCAGGTTATAGTGTGAGAAATAATCTCACATGGACCAGGGGCAACCCCCATAAAAGAAAAACACATCTCCCTTTTCAGTTCGCAGGTCATGTCTTTGCCTCCTGCGCTACCGCCACATCTTTTTCTTTTTCCATCTCCTGGTGCCCCGGATCCCGTGTTCCTGCATACCCAGATAAAACTCCTGAACGTCCTCGTTCTGCTTCAGGCGCTCGGTCGTGTCGTCCATGACCATGCGGCCGACCTCCAGGATGTACCCGTGCTGAGCAACTTCCAACGCCATCCGGGCATTCTGCTCCACCAGGAGGATCGTCGTGCTTTCCTCTTCGTTGATGCGCCGAACGATCCCAAAAATCGTCTTGATCAGTTTCGGGGAAAGACCCAGGGACGGCTCGTCCAGCAGGAGCAGTTTCGGCTTGCTCATGAGGGCTCTCCCGATGACGAGCATCTGCTGCTCGCCGCCGCTTAACGTGTAGGCGTGCTGGCTGGACCGGTCACGGAGCAGCGGGAAGTAGTGATACACCATCTCGAGGTTCTCGGCCACCACGCGGGCGTCGCTGTTGATGAAGGCGCCCATGAGCAGATTCTTGTAGACCGACAGATCGGGAAAAACCTCCCGCCCCTCTGGAACATGGGAAATGCCCAGGCGGACGATTCTGTCCGGTTCGAACCCTTTGATCTCCTGTCCCTCGAGAATGATATTGCCCTTTTCGGGCTCGACAAGACCTGAGATCGTGCGCAGCGTCGTGGTCTTGCCCGCCCCGTTGGCACCCAGGATCGTGATGATCTGGCCCTTCTCGATGGTGAAGGAGATGCCTTTCAACACGTTTACCGGACCGTAGGAAACCTCGAGATTTCTTACTTCCAGGAGCGCCATCTCACCCCTCTTCCCCCAGATAGGCCTTTACCACCTCAGGGTCCTTCACAACGTCCGCCGGTGTTCCGTATGCCAGGACACTGCCGTAGTTGAATGCCGTTGCAGCGTCGCAGACGTCCATCACCAGCCTCATGTCGTGCTCTACCAGCAGGATGGTGATGCCGAAATCTTCCTTGATGTCCTCGATCCAGAAGGCAAGGTCCTGGGTCTCCTCCACATTGAGGCCCGAAGACGGCTCATCCAGGAGGAGAAGATCCGGTTCGGCAGCCAGGGCCCTCGCCAATTCAACATTTTTCTGCACCCCATAGGGGATCCTGCTGATGGGGAGGTTCCGATAGGCCTGAAGATCGAGGAAATCTATGATCTCTTCGACACGTTCGCGAAACTGCATCTCCTGCCGCTGCGATTTCCCCCAGAACAGGGCATCGTTCAGGAGAGAGGTCTGTCGTTTCGAATGGCGGCCCAGCAGGATATTGTCCATGACCGTCATGTTGGAAAACAGTTCGATGTTCTGGAAGGTCCTCGAGATCCCCCGTGAAACCACCTGGTGGGGTTTGAGGCGCGAGACATCTTCGCCCTTGAAGACAACCGTGCCGCCGTCGGCCTTGTACACCCGGCTGATGCAGTTCAGGATGGTGGTCTTGCCTGCCCCGTTGGGACCGATCAGCGCGTGGATGCTGCCCGGCTTCACCTCGAGGCTCACATCCTTGAGCGCCTGGATGCCGCCGAAGCGGATGGAGAGGTTCTGCACGGAAAAGAACTGTCTTTCTCTCATTGTCCCGGCACCTCGTTCTCCCGAATCATCATGACGAACCAGCCCGGTTTCTCCCCGTATCAATGCTCGGTGCGATAGAACTTCCGCTCCCGTTTAAACGTGTCCTTCTTGTAGAAGGGGAAATGTTCGAAATAAAATTTGATCTTGAGCCATCGACCGTAGAGACCCATGGGTTCGAACCTGAGGAAGAGGATCAGGACCAGACCATAGGTCGCCTCCTGGAGACCGACCTGCTTTCCGATGACCTCGGGCAGGTAGCCCCTTGTAAAACTGATGAACTCAGGAAGGAGTGTGATGAAAATGGCTCCGAACACAGCACCGTGAACCGACCCGACCCCCCCCACAACGATCATCACCAGAAAACTGATGGAGATGAGAAAGGTGAAGTTCTCGGGACCGATGAAGTACATGAAATGCGCGAACAGGGAACCGGCGATTCCGGCATAGAAGGCGCTGATGCAAAAGGCGATGGTCTTGTACGCGGCCAGGTTGATCCCCATGGACGATGCTGCCACATCGCTGTCACGAATGGCGACGAATGCCCGGCCTGTCGGGGTGCGCAGAAGATTCTTCATGATAACGGTCATGATGAAAAGGATCGAAACCACCAGGTAGTAGAAGCTGTCGTCGGAAGAGAACTCGAAGGCCCCCAGGACGGGACGGGAAACGGCGAGCCCGTTTACCCCGCCGGTCATGCTGCTCCAGTGGACGATGATCTCTTCGACGATGAATCCCAGTCCCATGGTGGCTATGGCAAGATACAGGCCCTTGAGCCGGAGCGCCGGAAGTCCGATGAAAATACCCACGATCGCGGCGAGGATACCGGCAGCCGGCAGAGCCAGCCAGAACGAAACCCCGTGGGTCCCGGTGAGGATGGCCGATGTGTAGGCCCCCACAGCGAAGAGGGCGGCATGACCGAGGGAGATCTGCCCCGTGAAGCCCGTGAGCAGGTTCAGCCCCAGGGCAACGATGGCATAGATTCCCACCAGGGTGAGGAGGGACATTCCATAGGCCCCCATCGACAGGGGTGCCGCCAGCACCACCACGCCGAGGAGCAGGTACCAGACCAGGGTGCTGCGGTACCTGAAGAGCTGGATATCATGCATGTAGGTCGTTCGCTTGATGAATCGCATGAATCAGACCCTCTTCTGCTGCTGAATTCCGAAGATTCCCTCCGGTCGAATCAGGAGAACGATGATCAGGATGATCCAGGCGGTGGTTTCCTTGAAGCCCCCGGGCAGGTAGACGCCCGCAAGCGATTCGGACACCCCGATGATGATGCCGCCCACAATGGCGCCGGGAACGCTGCCGAACCCACCCAGGACTGCGGCAGGAAAAGCCTTCAGACCGATGTAGCCCATGTTGTAGTTCAGGAATTGAATGGGGGAGAGCAGGATGCCCGCGATTGCCGCCACGATGGCGCCGATAGCCCAGATGTTTGAGAACACCCTCTTCACGCCGATGCCCATGAGAAACGCGGCCAGCTGATTCTGGGAGGTGGCCTCGATGGAAATCCCCATTTTGGTCCTGTTGAAGAAGAAATACAGCGCCCCGATGAGGATGACCGTCACCCCCATGATCCACAGGTGAATGGAGGACAGGGAGACGCCTGCGAATCGAACCGGCTGATCCACCATGCCCGCGCTGAACCGGTAGGTTTCATACCCCCAGATCATGCCTGCAACGCTGCGCAGCAGGATACCCACCGCCAGCGTCACCATGATCATGGCAAAGACGGGTTCCCCGATGAGGGGACGCAGGAGCACCCGTTCGATCACCATTCCGAAGAGCGCCATGAAGACCAGGGTCATGAGAATGGCCAGGATGTAGGGCACGTGGAAGAGAATCAATGTGGTGTATGCGACAAAGGCACCGACCATCATGATGTCGCCCTGGGCGAAGTTGACGATCTCCGTCGCCTTATAGATGAGGACAAACCCCAGGGCTATCAGGGCATAGATGCATCCCATGGCCAGCCCGCTCACGATCATCTGCCAGAACATAGTACACCACCTACGTTAAAGAGTTTCCTATTTCCGAAAACTGATAGAGTAAGGGGATAGCACTATTAATATCAACTGAGTTCCATTTTCACTGAATCAAGAACGATTGTCAAGTAATTCTGACCCATGGTCCCGAAACGGAGCGGAGGGGGACACGGGACACACCGGCACGCGGCGAGACAACCAGCGGGAACTTCTTGGTGAGGAGCGAAGGTGCATGGGTCAAAGCACAGGTTTTACCGCGTTGAGAATCGCCTTGCGCTGGACATCTCGAGGGTGCTATTGTCCGGCCATGAACCGTTACTCTCGATATCAGCATGCTCCACAGGCATCATTCTTCGGGTGGATTGATTCTGGCTCCACCCCGCCCTGATGTACGCGAACCAGTCCTGAAGAGAACGTATCCCTCGTGCCCGTTTTCAACAAGAGCGTAAGCGGGTGTTAACTCCTGGCTACGTGAGGTCTCGAGATAACGACAGAGACGTATGGAAGATACACACAAGAGAAGGGAAGGCCCCGGTAATGAACAAGATCCATGAAATTTTCAGGCGAAGGACCCTGGCAATTGTATCGCACCCGGATGCGGGAAAAACGACCCTGACAGAAAAGCTGCTGCTCTACGGTGGTGCCGTACAGCTGGCAGGATCCGTCACAGCGCGGAAGAAACAGCGTTCAACCACGTCTGACTGGATGGAGCTCGAGCGCAAGCGGGGTATCTCCATCAGCTCCACGGTGCTCAACTTCGACTACGAAGGATTTCGCATCAATCTGCTGGATACGCCGGGGCACAAGGATTTTTCTGAAGACACCTACCGCGTTCTCACGGCTGTGGATGCCGCTATCATGGTGATCGACGCCGGAAAAGGGATCGAGAGTCAGACACGAAAGCTCTTTGAGGTGTGCAGACTTCGCAAGGTGCCCATCTTTACCTTCATCAACAAGATGGACAGGCCATCCCGCGAACCTCTCGAGCTGCTGGATGAACTGGAAAACGTGCTGGGAATCGGTGCCTACCCCATGAACTGGCCTCTGGGAACGGGGGATCGATTCAAGGGAATCTGGGACAGGAGATCCAGACTGGCTCACTTCTTTGACCGTACCCCCGGGGGTATGTATCCTGCGCCGGTTTCCACCTGTGGCATGTCGGATCCTGTGGTGCGGAAGTCTCTGGATGAAACCACCTTCGGCGAGGTATGCGAGGAAGTGGAGATCCTCAATGAGGCAGGGGTCAGCTACGATTCTGCCGATGTGCTGGCTGCCCGAACAACCCCGGTATTCTTCGGGAGCGCCCTGAACAACTTCGGGGTACAGGGGCTTTTGGACGGATTCATCGAACTCTCCGCCCCCCCCATGCCCCGCATCAGCCGCGGTAACCCGGTTGCGCCCGAGCGTGATGCCTTTTCGGGATTCGTCTTCAAGATTCAGGCGAACATGGATCCCAACCATCGCGACCGAATCGTCTTCATACGGGTCGTATCCGGCCGCTTCACGCGCGATATGACCGTGACGCACGTTCCCACGGGAAAGAAGGTACGCCTTTCCAACTCCAACAAGATGTTCGGTCGTGACCGGGAAACCATTGATGAGGCGTATCCGGGTGACGTGATCGGCATAGCGGGAGCAAAGATTCTCTCGATCGGCGACACGCTCAGCGAAGATCCGACCATCCTTTTCAATGAGATTCCGCGCTTTCCTCCGGAGTGTTTTGCCTTTCTTCACAACGAGGTTCCTTCCAATCACAAGCGTTTTCGTGATGGCCTGAACCAGTTGCTCACGGAAAAAGTGGTACATGCCTTCGAACTGCCCGATGCCCACCAGCGGATTCCTTTGCTGGCTGCTGTCGGCCCCTTGCAGTTCGAGATCGTTCAATATCGCCTGGCAACGGAGTATGGTGCGTCCTCCCGCATCGAGGAGGCTTCGTGGACCATGGCCAGGTGGATCAGGGCAGGAGGATCAGACCTGGGATCCCTTATGCTCCCAAGTGGTGTCAGGATTGGACGCGACGGATCAGGGCTGCCCGTGCTCTTGTTTCCGAGCCAGTGGCACGTGAACTACTTTCAACAGCACAACACCGAGGTGGAACTGAGTGCGTATCCCCCGTCGATGCCTGAAACAGAGGCGCAACGGGTGGCGTGATGGGTTCCGGTGTGGACAGGGGCGGTGAACCAGGGATGCCTTTTCCTCGGGGGTATATCGAATGAACAATGAAACGACACACAGGTATGAAAAGATCCTCAGGGAACTGCTGGATGATCTGCGTTCCGCAATGAACCAGCCGGTGGATGAATCTCGGCCGGTGCAGGTCGATGGTACCATGGGAAGGGTTTCTCGTGGTGATGCCATGCAGGTGCAGCAACTGGCCCTGGAGATGAAGCGCAGGCGTGAAGGGCGGATACAGGCAGTTGAAGCAGCCCTCGAGAGAATCAGGCTGGGCACCTATGGATTCTGCGTGCGCTGCGAAAACCCCATTGACCAGGGACGGCTTGAGGTGTTGCCGGATGTGGTACTCTGTGTACGCTGTGCCTCCAACCCGAAACGTTAAAAAGAATATCCCAGGCAGGGGCTTGGGCGGAACATCCCATGGTCTCCACGATCAGAATTGTGCGTACACCTGGTTTCTTTCCCGTTGCGTACGACGTGATACACCCTTGCTTTCCCCAGGAATAATGTAATAGACTCGTGTGGTGTTGGTGGCAGTGCGCAGCCAGTGCGCAATAGATTCGTGCTGTTGATGAAAGAGGAGGAGCCATGAGTAATTCTTTTTCCTGGGGTATCAGGGGAAGTCTGTT
>Ga0129302_1001086_pt1 | contig 20430 bp, 19 predicted proteins | sample BlaSprsedimmetaG_FD_94476 | JGI IMG/M metagenome (GOLD analysis project Ga0129302, IMG submission 94476) | Hot spring sediment bacterial and archeal communities from California, USA to study Microbial Dark Matter (Phase II) - Blank Spring... | ecosystem: Environmental > Aquatic > Thermal springs...
CAGTGGGGGCCCTATGAGAGCTGTATGAACTACCGCTACGTGTACAAGCTGGTGGATTACTCCGACGGGGATGACGAGGACTACGACCAGAACGACTGGGAAATCATCGACCTCACCCGGTTCACCCGCCCCGGATGGTGAGGGGGCATGAAAGCGGCGGGCGGAGTGCTCCTGGCCGGAATGCTGCTGGTGAGCGCCCTCGCCGGCTGTTTGGAGGGAGACGGCGACGAGGGGCTGCCCCGGGAAATCCAAATGGAGGGATGGTACATCAGCGTTACCTATGCGGGGAAGGACAACAGCACCCGGATAAAGGTGGACTCCGACCCCGATGTGACAGACACCGATGGTGACGGACTGACCGACTTTGAGGAATGGAGGCTGGGAACCAATCCCCGGGCCGCAGACACCGATGGTGACGGACTGACCGACTTTGAGGAAGTCCGGTTGGGCACCGACCCGTCCAGCTGGGTTCACGATCACGACCAGGACCACTTCAACGACTACCATGAGATACGTTACTACGAGTCCCGGAACATTTCCCATGAAACCATCCTCCAGTTTCTTCAGAACGAAGACGTGGACGGCGACGGCGTCAGGGATGGAGTGGACATCGACCCGCTCAGCGACCTCCGGATTCGCATCCGGATAGCCAGCCTGCACGTCACCACCACCGACCTGGACCCCGACGACATCCTGGAGATTCAGTTCACGGTGACCACCGACGGGGAGTCCCTCACCCTGCCCGGGACCCCCATGGCCATAATCGTGGGGGAAAACAGCTCGGTCAACCTGACCTTTGACCTGGACCTCGACGACCAGGGCATCCCCGGCGAGTACAACAACAGCCTGTCGGTAACGGTCATTGACCAGGATACCAAGCTGTCAGAAACCAAACCCTTGGACCCGGACGGCCTGCCGTCCATGGACATCGTGAGGATAACCGACAAGGGCTCCTTCAGCAACAGCCAGTTTGACATCCGCACCGACTGCCAGACCTACCACCTGGCCGGACCGGACGCGGTCATCCGGTTCCACATCGAGGACATCAGCATTCCCTGGTCTTAACTCACCAGCTCGTCCAGCCGCCCCTCCTCTACGGCCATCCGGACCTCCATGGCTATGCGCCGCCCGGTGGACACCCGCTTCCGCCACAGAGTGTTGCCGTAGGGATGACCCACCGACATATGGACGTTGGTACCCCCGCCGATGCGGGGCGCCACGTCGTAGATGTAGAAGCGCAGGTCTTTGTCCAGGCAGGTCTGTAGGCAGAAGGGGCCTATGACTCCGTAGTCGTAGTGCTTTTGGGTGGCCTGCACGTATCTTTCGCCCAGGGCAAATGCTTTCTCCAGCTGGGACTCGCGCAGGGTGGCCGAGTTGTGACCGCAGACGGTGTATTCCGGAATCTGCTGCCGGGGGGACAGGCTCAGCTGCTGCTGTGCCGGCAGCCTTACGTGGCCATCCAGGCTGGTCTCAAATCTCCAGTCGATGCCCAGCAACTCCAGCTCCCGGTTCAGGGGGGAATAGAAGAAATCGAAGTTGAAGACGGGGCCGATGATATACCGCTCGATGCGGGCCCGGGCCAAATCGCCCTCGGTGATGACTCCCTGGCGGAGCAGGACCTCCGCCTTCTCCCTGTATTCCCGGTAGGATGAGCAGGTGAAGAAGCCCCGCTCCAGTTTTTTGACCGCGTGGTGCAGCTTGACTATGCACAGCTCGTCGATGTCCTCCGGGCTGGATATCTTTTCAGGGAAGGGCAGGCCCTCTTTTTCCAGCAGCCAGTAGTAGTCCCTTTCCTCGCTCCGCTCCTCGGTGCGCAGCAGGTTCCGGGAGCCGAACATGGGCACGGCGAAGCGCTCTTCAATCTCCCCCAGATCGCAGTAGGAGGTGAAGGACCGGTTGGGGATGAACAGCACGTTCTGGCGGCGCAGTCGCTCCTGCTGCTCCTCGGCCAGTATCTCCCGGAAGGAGTCGAACACCCAGGCCTGGTCCACGCAGCCCTGGTAGAGGACGCCGTTTTTCCGCCGGGACCGGAAGTAGTGGGCATAGGTCCTTTCCCGACCCTTTTTGCATACGGCCAGCGTGGGAAACCCCTCCTCGGCGGCCCCGTCGAAGGTATCCAGGGCGGAGTGGGAGGCCACCGCTCCTATGGTCAGGTTATCCAGGTCGTACTGGCTCAGCAGTTCCCCTATTTTTTCCCGTTCAATCATGTATACTGAATGTGCCGGCGGTTTTTAACTGCTGCTTTTGCCCGCCACCTACACCAGCTTGATTCCCGCCCAGTAGAACACGGCCAGAATGATAGCCCCTCGCACCGCTCCCGCTCCCACGTTGATGAGTACGAAGGTGCTCTCCTGGAGTGCGGTGTCCTCCTCGTAGGGGTTGAGCAGGGAGAACAGATACAGGGACACGGAATCCACCATCAGCGGAATGCTCATGATGATGAACAGGCCCAGGTGACCGTAGCGCCGGACGAAGCTCTCTGAGGCCCCCACGATTTTTCTGGTCAGGGGGCCGGCGCTGCTCACCCGTTTGAGAAACCGCCGTGCCCGGTAGCCTATTTCGAACACCACCAAGGCCCCTACCCCCTTGCCCAGGGCCATGATGCCCACCAGTATCGCCGGGCTGACGGAGGGATTGAACAGCCCGATTTCCACGGGTATGGGGAGAATGACGGCGGCCAGCACCACGTAAATAAAAAAGATGACGGAGTAGGAGATGGGGTCGTTCACCGCATTAAGCAGCACATCGATGAGGGCCATTGGTAAGGACAACCGAGGGGCGCACTAAAATATTTTGTTTTTTTGGCGGTCCATGGCCAGCTGAACCAGCAGGCCCACGACGATGAGGCCGCCGCCCAGCAGTAGCACCTCCGGCGAAAGGTTGGCTATCATGAAGACGGAGGCCAGGATGCCCAGCACCGGGATCACGGGCACTCTCCCCAGGGAGCCGGGCACCCGGAAGCCCTCCCGGGTGGGGCGGTTGAGCCGGAAATAGATCAGGGCGGAGTTGACCGCGATAAACACCGCGAAAATGGTGAAATTGGTCAGGTTGGCCACCACCTCCACGTCTCCCAGCGACAGAAACAGCAGCGCCCCTGCGGTGACCGCGCTGGTGGCCACCCAGGGGGTTCTGGTCCTGGCGGACACCGTGCAGAAGATGGCGGGCAGAGCGTTCTCATCGGCGATGCCGTACACCAGTCGGGAGGCACTCAGCAGCATCACCAGCACGGTGTTGAAGGTGGACAGAAGGGCAATGAGGGAAAGCAGCAGGAAGCTTTTCTGTCCCAGCCAGGTCTCGGCGATTTCTGCCAGCGGAGACCCGGATTCCGCCAGCTGGGCAGGGGGCACCACGCTCACGGCGGCGATGCCCACCAGAATGTATACCACGGTGGTGATGGCAATGGACAGCAAAATGGCCCGGGGGATGTTTTTCCGGGGCTGCTCTGTTTCCTCCGCCAGCCGGGTGATGCTCTCAAATCCCAGGTAGCTGAAAAAGATGAGAACGCCCGCTTTGAGCACCCCCTCTATACCCTGGGCCATCTGGACGTAGTCGGCGGGATTGCCGAGATGGGGCAACCCGATGGCCATGATGATGACCAGCCCGGCGGTCTCGATGAGGGTGATGATGATGGTGAAAAATGCCGTCTCCTGGATGCCGGCCACCACGATGACCCCGCAGATGAGCAGCGCTCCCCAGGCCACGGGAAGCACCGCCGTGCCGAACAGCCCGGCAAAGTAGTTGGCGAAGCCGATGGCCACGGTGGCACCCCCGATGACGCTTCCTGCAATAATCAGCCATCCCACCAGCCAGGCTGGATGCCGGCCGAATGAGCGCCGCACGTACACGTATTCCGCCCCGGCATCGGGAAACCGGGAGGACAGCTCGGCATAGCTCAGGCCGGTGAAGGAGGCCACGACGGCGGCGATGACAAAGGACAGCCAGACCGCGTCGCCGGCCAGCCCGGCGGCCCTCCCGATGAGAACGTAGATGCCCGCCCCCAGGATGATGCCCACGCTCATCAGGGTGACCTTCCACAGGCTTAGGGAGCGCTCCAGCTTGGCCATGGCGGGATAACGGACAGCCCTTTTTAATCTCCGGCCCGGCAGTACTTTTATTAACGCCCGTCCCGTTACAGGGCTACCATGGCCGGAGGTATTTCCTACGGGGAGTTCGTGGCCAGAGCCCGACGGGAACTGCACGGGAACGGCTGGGCCCCCTCGGAAAGCTTTTCAGATTTGGGCGACCTCGCCGTGGAGCGTACGGACACGGCGGTCCTGGTTACCACCGGGCGGATCCTGGTGGTGCGGCAGGGGGACGGTCTCTCCAAGGATGAGGTGGTAGCTCTGCTCAGGGAGGCACACCGACGACTGGAGAGCACATCGCCCCTGTTTCCGGCTACCTGCACCGTGGTGTTCGTGTTCACCGGGAGCACGCCCCTGGACTGGGTGGTGCGTCGCACCCAGGTGGGCAGCCTCCTCAGGTCTGCCTATGCGGTGGCCTGGGCGGTGGTTCTGCCGGAAAAGAGGCTGGCCGTTCATCGGGGAACCCCCGCCTTTGGAAGCGGAGCAGAGGAAATACGCACCGCGCTGACCTCTCTGCAGTAGCCGGGTGAACCATAAAAATAGACAGGGGAATGGGAACCAAGGGGGAAAAGAAGGCGTCATGTGGAGGCAAAACATGAGGCCCGCCCATTCCCTGTGTCGTCTTGATGAAGCAATGACCCATCCTGCTATATAAAGCATTTCGTACAACTGCCGAACGTTGGGGAACAGTTGTCGAACGATGCTTTTTTTGTCGCCTCGAATTTTTCCGCAACCTTTAAATTTAGCAGAATGTTAGCAAACCGGTTATTATGAGCAAGCCCATTGGTGTCCGCATCGACGAAAAACAGGAAGGCATATGGGAGGAATTCAAGGCCTTTGTGGGAGAAAAATACGGAAAGAAGCACACCGTTCTGGGCAACGAGCTCATCAAGGCCCTCCAGATTTATCTGGAGCTGAACACCAAGTCCGAAAAAAAGAACCTGGATAAAATCGAGACCCAGTTTATCACCCAGCGGGCGGGAGACATCGAAATTAAATCCATTAAGGAGAACTCCTACGACCTGCTGAACACCATCACCGCCATCAAGGGCTACATCGACAACCTGGAGTACACCTATCTGGACAACGACCAGCCCATTCCCGTGGAGGAGCGGAGCAAAATCAGCAAAATAAGACAGAGGCTGGCCCGGGCGCAGAATCTGTTGCAGGAGCGGATAGAGCGCATTGGATGATGCAACGCCTCGGCTTTTTGGTCAATCCCATAGCCGGTATGGGGGGCAGCGTGGGGCTGAAGGGCACGGACGGCGTGGTGGAGGAGGCCCGGCGGAGGGGGGCCCGGCCGGTGGCCCCGGAGCGGGCCCGGATTTTTGCCCGCGGGCTGGACAAGCGCTTTGAACTGTTTACCTGTGCCCCTCCCATGGGACAGCAGGTTCTGGAGGATGGCGACCGGTCCGTTTCCGTCGTTTATTCGCCTGCCGTTCCCACCACAGCCGCCGATACCGTGCGAGGGGCACGGGCCCTGCGAGACGCTGGCGTGGACCTGCTGGTGTTCGTGGGGGGAGACGGCACGGCCCGGGACGTTCTGGAGGCCATCGGTCAGGACATCCCGGTGCTGGGGGTGCCCGCCGGGGTAAAAATGTATTCGGCGGTGTTTGCCTATACCCCCGGCCATGCGGCGGAGGTGGTAAACTCGCTGGGAGAGGGGCCATGCTTTGAGGAGCGGGAGGTGGTGGATATAGACGAAGAAAAATTTCGACGGGACCAGCTGGGGGTGTCCGTCAAGGGCTACCTCCTGTGCCCCGTTCACCGTCATCTGCAGCCATCCAAGGGCTTCGGGCTGGGAGGAGAGGAGGCCAAACGGGCCCTGGCGGAGCGGGTGGTGGAGGACATGCAGCCCGGCGTGGTGTACGTGCTGGGCGGGGGAAGCACCATCGGGGCGGTCAAGGAGGCCCTGGGCATAGAGGGCTCACTGCTGGGGGTGGACGTGGTACGGAACGGCCACCTGCTGTGCACCGATGCCAGCGCCGACGACATCTGTCGCTGTCTGGGCCAGTGCAACGCCATCATTGTAAGCCCCCTGGGCGGCCACGGTTTTTTGTTCGGGCGGGGTAACGAGCAGATTACGCCGGACATCATCCGCCGGGTGGGAACGGACTGCATAACGGTGATTGCCGCTCCGGAAAAACTGGCCGGCCTGGACTCCCTGAAGGTGGACACCGGAGACCAGGAACTGGACGCGCAACTGCGGGGCTTCGCGCGGGTGCTCACCGGCCACGGGGAGAGCAAGCTGATGCGGGTGGAGTGAGCGCCGGACCCTGGTGGATGCCGCCGGGCCGGGCGGAGGGCTGCGGAGAGCGCCGTCGTGGACCCGCTTTACGCTGGCCTTCAACCGGTGGCTGGATGGCTGTCTCACGTGCTGCACGGAAACACCTAGGCAGGAACGTCCCTGGTGTTGAATGCCCACAGCGCCATTCCCAGGAGCACCGCGGCCACCGCGCCGAGCACCACGAAGTCTCCCCATCTGAAAACGCCGTCCAGGATGGGGGCTGCATAGTCCCAGTAGTGGAAGATGCTGATGCTCTTCATCCAGGCCAGGGAGGAGGTGTAGTTGCCGAAGGTGTACAGGAAAAACTGGGCGAACACGGCGGCAAAGGTTACTCCCATGCCCACCTTGACCTTCTGGAACAGGACGGCGGCCAGCATACCCACGGCGGCAACGCTCAGCAGGAAGGGAAGACAGCCGAAGAGGGACAGAAACACGGCCCGGGCTGATACTTCCTCCAGGGCCCCGATGCCGGCAATCCCCGCCACCAGTCCCCCGGTGGCCACCAGGATGACGTACAGGGAGATGACGGAGAGGGACAGAAATTTTTCCAGCAGATAGCGGCGGCGGGAGATGGGGGTGGAGAGGTAGATGTCCATGCGCCGGTTTTCGAAGTCTCCGGCGACCACGGACACCGACAGGTAGGCCACAAACAGCCCGGCCAGCATCCACCACCAGCTGAAAAACTCCAGGATGATGAAGCCGTCGACCTGCAGCGGATTGATGTCCCGGCCCCGGGAGAATCCCTGGTAGGCGGGGTTGTCCAGGAGCTCCTGGAAGGGATTGCTGGGGTCCCCGGTGGTGGCGATGCCGATCAGCCTCCGCTGGGCGGTGAACAGGTCGGCCAGGGAGGCATTGCTCACGTTGGTGAACAGGGCCAGCACGGCGTAGTACCGCTTGTCCTCAAAGTCCCGGGGGAAGGAGAGGGCCGTCTGGTTGCCCAGATACTTGACCTGAGAGGTGAGAAAAGTGGAGGAGTTGTCCTCCAGGACCAGGTAGAGGGTGGCATTCTTCTCGGGCTCCCAAGAGAGGTTGACCAGGGTTCCCTGCTGCTCCGGCACCTGGATGTGGACGCGGCTGGCTCCCTCCAGGTCCTCGGTGAACGATTCCCGGTAGGCGGGCAATATCTGGGGCATGCCTGCCGACACCACCAGCACCAGCACGCCGAATATGGCCAGGCCCTTCCAGCCGGAGCGCAGCTCCATGCCGGCGATGGTGCCCCTCATGCCTGCTCACCCCCCGGGTTTTCTGCGGTGCTCTGCTCCCGCTGGTTGCCGTAGTATTTGAGGAACAGCTGCTCCAGGCTGTAGGTGGAGAGCTGCATGTTCAGCACCTTGTGGCTGGACACGGCCTTGATTACCCGGTCCAGGTTTTCGTGGACGGTGAGCATGATTTTGCCGTCCTCCCGGCGCAGGTCGCTGACCCCCGGCAGGTCGAACTCCTCCAGGTCCACCGCCTCCCGGAACTCCACCTCCAGCACCTTGCCCGTCTTTTCCTGCAGGGCGGCGATGTCTTCCACCACCTCCAGTCGCCCCTTGCGGATGATGGCCACCCGGTGGCAGACCTCCTCAACCTCGGCCAGGATGTGGGAGGACATGAAAATGGTGGACCCCCGCTGGTTTTCCTCCCGCAGAATGCGGTAGACCTCCTGCTGCATAAGGGGGTCCAGGCCGGCGGTGGGCTCGTCCAGAATCACCAGCTCCTGGTCGGCCATCAGGGCCTGGATGATGCCCACTTTTTGTCGGTTGCCCTTGGACAGCTCGTTGGTCTTCCGGCTCAGGTCCAGATCCAGCCGCTCCGCCAGAGAATGCATTTTGTCCGCGTGGCGGCAGTTGCTGAGGGCCAGCAGGTGCCTCAGATAGGAATCGGTGGTGATCCCGGGGAGGAGGCCGAAGTCCCCCGGCAGATAGCCGGTGCGCTGGCGGATGGCCACCGCCTGCTGGTGTGAGTCCATGCCGAAGATGTGTATCTGGCCGGCGGTGATGGACAGCAGGTCCAGGCAGCTTCTGAGCGTGGTCGTCTTCCCGGCCCCGTTAGGGCCAAGGAAACCCATAATTTCGCCCCGGTGAACCTTGAGACTGAGGTTCTGGACGCCCACTACGTTGCCGTAATGCTTCGTCAGATTGTCTATCTCGATGACTGCTTCCTCGGGCATTTTATCACCGGTGGATATACAGCAGCATCAAGGGACCGTACTTGTATTTTTCCACCACGTTGCGGCCATCATGCATCGTTTTGCCTCCGTTCAAGCAGCAGCCGGATGAGCGCCGGCAGGAACAGGATGGCGGCGAGGAAGCACAGTATCAGTCCCAGTACCGGTGTCTGCGCCATGGCCCGCATGCCCGGATGGTCTGCGAACAGCAGCGACGAAAACGCCAGACAGGTCGTCGCCGTCGTCAGAAAGATTGCTTTGCCGGTGCGCTGGACCACCCGGGGCAGCGAGCCGCGTCCCTCCTCCTTGTAGCGGTGGAGGATGTGGATGCCATCGTCGATGCCGATGCCGATGACCAGGGGAATCATCATGATGGAGATGATGTTCAGCGATACGCCGAGATAGCTGCTCAGCCCCACGAGGCCGCCGATGCCGAATAGCACGGGGACCAGCGCCAGGAGTGCATACGCGGGGCTGCGCTTTCTGAAGCCGATGTACACGATGGCGAGGATGGGCATCGCCGCGACGACCGAGACACGCATCACGTCGTCTGTCATCGCCGTCATGATGTCCGGGTATGCTATCGCCTGGCCCACGACGTCGTCGTTGACCTGCTCCATCTTTACGAGCAGCGCCTCCCGGTAGCTTTGGTCGTAGATATCGCCCTTCGCGGTCACCCGGATGAGAAACACGGGACCTTGCGGGCGTTCTGCCACCCAGTCCCGGCGTATGTGCTCGGGCAGGTCCCGCCAGGTCATCTCAGTGACGTTCAGCCAGGGCAGCGTTGCAAGTGAGGGATGCAGCTGCTTCGCCTGTTTTATGACGGCCAGATTGTCGCTTTGATTTCTCGGGAGATACTCAAGGATTGATTCCACGGTCATGAGCTCATCTATGCTGCGAAATCCCTGCACGTCGTCGACCAGCTCGTTGTATGAGCCCGCGGTGCACAGCAGGAAATCCTCTGAATAATTGAAGTTTGCTTTGACTTTTTCCAGCTGTCGGTATGCCTGGGTGTCCGTGGGCTGCAGTTCGTGCAGGTCGCCCGTGACCGATGCCCGGGGAACGCTTGCTGCAAAAAACCCGCCGATGACGACGAGCAGCACGGCGAGCACCACCGCATGGTGCGCCGAGAATCTGCCGACGGCTCCTAGGAAGGTAAACCTGCCTTGCTTTGCTATTTTGCTGCAGAGCCGTCCCACCCTGAGGCGGAGCGCCACCAGCGCGGGCAGCATGAACAACACGCAGCCCAGATTGACGAGCAGGCCGATGGCGAGCACGAGACCCATTTCCTGCAGTCCCTGGGTTCTGCCGAAGAACAGCGCGCCGAATGCGGTGGTCGTGGTCAGCGTGCCGAGAATGATGGCTTTGCCGGTGTGTACCAAGGTCTGTCCGAAGGCCTGTACGACGTCGTTTCGGTGTTCCATTTCCTCCATGAACCTGGTGAGCATGTGGATGCTGAAGTCGATGCCCAGACCGAGAACGAGCACGGCGAACACCATCGCTATCATGCCCATGGCCCCGAACACGAGATGGAGAATGCCGGCGGTGATGATGATGCTGCAGAGCAGCGGGATGAGCGACAGCACGGGGAGCGAGATGCTTTTGAAGGCGAGGAACAGCAGGATGAAGATGAGGACGAAGGTGATAATCGTGGCCAGATACATATCGTTCAATGCCATCTGGTCTCCCTCGTAGTCCATGACCATGAACCCGCCGGTGACGCCGATGTTGAGACCGTCGTACCGCTGTTTGCTTGCCTGCACCTCGTCGACGGTGTCGTGCAGGCCGTCGAACACCCTGGTGCGAGTTTCGGCGCTGTCGATGGTGACGCTGAGTATGAGGTTCAGCAGATAGATGTTGCCGTTTTCGGAGACGATGTAGGCGGGCTGGTTCATCTGCTGCACCAGCTGCTGGTAGGTATCATTTGCCGATGCAGTCGTTATATTGGGGTCGAGCAGGAAGGAAAGGTGTTCCGCTGGCAGGTAAAGCAGCGATTTTTGTCCAGCGAAGTCGAGATTGGCAGTATATCTAATGTCGGTGAACCAGTCATTTTTTCCCAGCTGTGCTGCTAGCTGCTGCAGATACTGCTCGGCAGTGCTTCGGTTGCTGGCAGTGCAGTCCACGACGACCGTGACCAGATTCTGCTCGCCGAAGGTTTCGCTCAGGTTTTGCAGTTCGGCCAGCTCGCCGGGCGGATTGTCCCCGAACGCTGATTCTACGCTGGTGTCGATGGAGAGTTGCGACGCCGGCAGGAGAAACAGGCCTGTGATGAGGAGCGCTGCCGCCAGCGTTATCCAGGGGTGTCTGCTTGACGTCATGGCGATGGTGGCGAGCGGATTCACTCCATTCTTTTTTTATTGGATGGTTTCATATTACCGCCTCTGTGTTGATTGACTGCCGGTCAATATCGGCACATAAAAAAAAGGGATTACCGGGATTTCACCCGTCATGGGCACCCTTCTCGGTGAACTGCATTGATTCGTCCATCATGTCGAGCACGCCCGGCGTTATCTCCTGATACACGGACGTGACCGATCCTTTCTCGGCTCCGAGCACGCGCTCCATCATGTCGCCGGCGGCTATCATTTTGGTGCGAAGGGCATCGTCCTGCAGGTCATCTGGCGAGGACAGGAAAAACCGCATGCCGTTGAAGATGAACTCGACCGCCTCGCGGGGATACGGGGTGTCGAAGCGGCCAGTGGTGACGCCTTCCTCGACGATCTCGGTGAGCAGCGGCGTTATCTTGTCGAGGGCGCGCTGCATCCACTTGTGGTAAAACAGGCGGTTTTGTTCCTGGAGCATGTACCCGATGAGGTACGGCCTGTCTTTTTTGAGAACGAACATCTGTTGTACAAAGCGGTGGAATTTTTCCAGCGGCGTTCCATCCCCGTGCACGATGGCGCTGAGCCGCCGCCTGCTCTCCTGGACCAGGTGCTCGATGATGGCGTCCAGCACGTCTTCCTTGGAATCGAAGTAGTAGTAGAAGAGTCCGTGGGCCACGCCCACCCGGTTGACGATGTGGCTGACCGAGGTGTTCTGGTACCCCTTTTCCATGAACAGGGTTTCCGCTGCCCTGATGAATTCCTGGCGGCGTTCCCCCGGTTTTTTCACGCTGCGGGCCATGGTTTCACTGACTGACTGTCAGTCAGTAAGCGGTAGGTCATATTTATATCTTCCCTCACACTCCATCAGCGACTCAAAAATATATCAGCCGGAAGCGGTTATCACCAGCTCCCCGTGCTTCACTCCCCTCAGGGCCGTGATGCGGTCGGCCAGGGTGCGCACCCGCCCCGCCTCCCCCCGAATCACCAGCACCTCCAGGCAGGCATGCGCATCCAGGTGAACATGCAGGGTGGACAGAATCTCCGCCAGGTGGTGATGCTCCAGGTGGAGCAAATTGCTGGTGACGGTGCTGCGGTCGTGGTCATAGACAATGGTCAGGGTTCCCACCACCTCTCCCTCCTCTGACTCTGCCCGCTCCGCCAGGATAAAGGAGCGCACCAGGTCCCGGATGGCCTCGGAGCGGTTGGCATAGCCCTTGGCCCTGATGACGTGGTCAAAGTCGCGCAGCAGATCCGGCTCAAAGGAAACCCCTACTCTCTCCACGGCCATGGTAACACCATCAACCGCTAAAAGTGCTACTATTATTTTAATGTTGCTACCAAAGAATTATATGCTTCCGTGGTGTTACGAATTAAAAAATAGTGTTACGGTGATGCCGTGAAAGCAATCTTATACATAACCCTGGGGGTACTCTTTCTTACCCCGCTCCTTCCGCTCCCCTCTGCCCACGCCCACCAGCAGTCTTCCCCGCACGTGGTCTGCACCAACGCCATCCTGGCAGACTTCACTTCGCAGTTGCTGAACGGCACCCACAGCACCATTGACCATATCATGCCCGCCGGTGCCTGCCCCTCTCACTTTGACACCCGCCCCAGCGACGTGCAACGCATCGCCTCTGCCGATATCATTGTCTCCCTGGGATGGGAGCCCTGGCTCCAGGACCTCCTCGACGCCTCCGGAGCCTCCGCCGCGCTCATCACCTGTGCCGGCCTTGGCGAGTGGAACCTCCCAGAGGGAGCACGGAGCTACGTAAGCACGCTCGCCGGCCAACTGTCCGCCGTGTTTCCTGATCACCGGGACCTCATCAGAGAAAACGCTGCCTCGTATCTTCACCGCATTAACCATACGGCAGCCCATCTTCAGGAGCTGATGGCCAGCCACGGCTTCACCGGCGCCAAGGTGGTCTGCATGGAGTGGCAGCAGGCATTCGCATCGTGGCTTGGCCTCAACGTCACTGCCTCCTACGGCCCGCCGGAGAGTCTGTCCACGGGCGCCATGCTCAACATCTCCCGTGCGGCCTCCGCCCCGGGGGTCTGCGCGGTCATTGACAATCTGCAGAGTGGTACCTCCTTCGGGGCCTCTGTGGCTGCAGATGCACGGATATCCCACGTGGTTGTCACCAACTTTCCCGGTGCCATCCCCGGTACCGAAACCTATCTCCAGATGCTGGCCTACAACACCGACCAGATTGTTGCCGGCCTCTCCGCCCATGCCTACAAGCAGGGAGACATCAGCGAGTTGGAAGGCCGCATATCCTCCCTCACCCTGCAGAGGGACGTAATGCTCACTCTGACCCTTATCTGTGCCGGCCTGGCCCTCGCCTTTTTTGTTCTCTACCGGAGGAAATAGCATGGACGACACGCTGCGCCGCATCGAACGGTTTCACGGACACCTCGGCCCCTACGTGGTCATCGGCTACCGCATGGGGCTCCTGTCCAACCAGATTCTCGGCGACAATCCCTTTGCAAAAAGCGCCGTGACCTGGACCGGTACTACCCCCCCGGTATCCTGCATTATCGACGGCATACAGCTGTCCTCCGGATGCACGCTGGGAAAGGGCAACATCACCGTGCACGACGGCGGCATACCGGCGGCCCAATTCACCGATCCCGCGGGCACCTCGCTGCGCATCACCCTCAAGCCGGCCGTCCGCCAGGAAATAGAAAGCCAGGTGACGGAGGACAACATGAGGGACTACTCGGCGGATATCTATAGCCGTCACCACGACCAGCTGTTTGACGTGAGCATCGAAAAAAATGAGTGCCAACACCAGTGACCCGGCCGTTGTCCTCCGGAATATCGCCGCCGTCTACGAGGGGGAGCGCGTTCCGGCCATCTACGACATAAACTTCACCGTGAAGCAGGGAGAACTGGTATCCATCATCGGTCCCAACGGGGCGGGCAAGACCACGCTGCTGGAGACCATCAACGGCCTTCTGGCCTACACGGCCGGGCAAGGGTATGTCTTCGGCAAGGACATCGCCGTCCATTCCCGGATGTTGCGAAAGCACATCGGGTACGTCATCCAAAACTTCGACATCGATGCCCTTGCTCCCTTTCTGGCACGCGACGTGGTGATGAGTGGCCGGGTGGGGGCCATAGGTCCTCTCCGGTTTCCCCGGCCCTCCGACTGGCACGTGGTACGGGACAAGATGGAGCTGGTGGGCATGTCCTCCTTTTCCTCGCGACCGGCAGGGAAGCTGTCCGGCGGAGAATTTCAAAAACTGCTGCTGGCCAGAGCCCTCGCTCAGGAACCGCGACTGCTCCTGCTCGACGAGCCCTTCTCCCACTTGGATATCTCGGCCCGACGGCAGATGAGTGAGCTCCTCAGCCGGGTCAACCGGACCCAGGAAGTCACCATGGTGATGGTCTCCCACGACCTGCAGTCGGTGCCGGCGGCGTGCTCCCGGGTGGTGGTGATGGACAGAGGGCGCATAATCATGCAGGGAGCCAGGGAAGAAATGATTTCATCGGCGGCGGTGGCCAGCATTTTCAGAGAGGGAGACACCTGATGATAGCCCTTCCCTCCCCGCTGCTCATAACCTCGATGGCCGCCGCCCTGCTGGCCGGATTCGTCTGCTCTACGGTGGGCATCTTCGTGGTGCGGATGAACCTGTCCTCCATCGGATACTGCATGTCCCATGCCGCCTTTGCCGGTGCCGCCTTCGGCATCATGGCTGCCATCGACCCCCTCGTCGGCGCCGTCATCTTTTCTCTGGGCACTGCGCTGCTCATCGGTCCGCTGGGGGAAAAAGCAAAACTGGAGAGCAACGTCATCATCGGCTTTCTGTTCTCGGTGACCATCGCCCTGGCGTTCATCTTTCTGAGCATGATACCGGGACAGGCAGCCTCCGGTACGGCATTGCGCATTCTCTGGGGGAGCATCTTCGCCGTTACTCACCAGATGGTGCTGCTTCTGCTGCTGCTGGCAGCGGCCCTCTTGGCCTTCGTGATTCTCTTTTACAAGGAAATCGTGGCCGTTCTGTTCCATCGCAAACTGGCGGAGGCGGCCGGCGTCAATACCACCGTTTTCTATTTTGCCATACTGTTTTTCACCGCCGCCGCCGTCTCACTGTCCCTTCGCCTGGTGGGGGGCCTGCTGGTGTTCGCGCTCATCGTGAATCCTACGTCCACGGCGTACCAGTTTTTCTATGACTTCAAAAAAATCGTGGTGGCATCGCCCCTCGTCGGTATGGCCAGCTGCCTGGCGGGCTTCTTCCTTTCCCTGCTTACCGATTTTCCGGTGGGGGCCTCCATCGTCATCGTCTCCGCCGGCGGATTTGCAGCATCCATTGCCGTGTCGCCGAAACGCCGGCGCGGGGGCAGCGCCGCCAGTTGAAAGAAAGGTTTATGAAAACCTGAAGGGTAGGCATCCATGCAGGACATCAGAAAAATCGGCGTGGTTCACAACGACATGCATGAGCCAACGGACCCCTTTGAGATGCGGAAACAGGAGAGCGTCATCGAGATACACGAGCAGTACGCAGACGGGCTTTACCGCATCGAGGACAGCGACTACATCCAGGTCGTCTTCCGGTTCCATCGATCCGAAGGTTACAAGCTCAGGACGCCCACGTACAGCGGCGATGTCAAGGGTGTCTTTGCATCGCGGAGCCCGCATCGGCCGAGCGCCATCGGCGTGACCACCGCACGGCTGCTGCAGCGGGATGGCACCAGGCTGCGGGTAAAAGGCCTGGACGCCATCCACGGCACGCCGGTGCTGGACATCAAGCCGTACACGCCGACCTTCGACGAAGCAGAGCAACGGCAGGTGGCTCGCGAGCACGCGAAGGCCAGCCCTCGTTTTGAGATTATGCACCTCGTTCGCACCGGAGCGCTGGAGGAACTGCTGCTCCGGGCCGGCCAGCTTCACGGTCATTTCTGCCCCGGGCTGGCTCTGGGGGTGATGGCAGCCGCGTATGTCGTCCGGGAGATGGGCTGGGCGCCCGAGGGCATGGAACACGTCGTCGCCGTGGTCGAGACCAACAACTGCTTTGCCGACGGCGTGCAGTATGTCACCGGCTGCACCTTTGGTAACAACGCCCTGGTGTTCCGCGACCTCGGCAAAACAGCATTCACCCTGGCAGGCAGAAACGGTGAGGGCGTCCGCATCGCAGCCCGGCCACGCGAACGCCGACAGGACGAGTTCTCCCAGCTGTTCAAAACAGTCGTCAGAGACAGAGGCGGCAGCAAAGAGGATGAAGCCCGCTTCAAAGAACTGTCCCGGGAGCACTCGTTCGAGATTCTTGAGCATGATATCGAGGAGCTGTTTACCGTTGAATGCGTCGCCGTCGAGCTGCCGGCATACGCCCCCATCCATGACAGCGTTATCTGCGATATCTGCCACCAGCCAGTGATGGCAACCCGCATCGCGGGGCGGGGGAACCGGCAACTCTGCCTCTCCTGTGCCCACGCTCCCTATTATGAGCTGACCGGAGCCGGCATAGCCAGAAAGGAGAGGTAGATTCAGCCCGCACATCGCACGCAGCTTCCGCAGTACGGGCAGCGGTTGCTGCCGTCGCCGACCGGACAGCCACAGCGGGGACAGACCATGGTGAAAAAGACCTTCGACGCATATAACTGCAACCGGGGGCTGACCCACCGTTTAAATGTCTTGTCCCTCTGCCGGCTCTACAACTGCTTTTTGATGGTGCGTCCCAGCCGCTCGATGCCCTCGGTTATGTCCTCGTCGCTGGGAAACGAAAAGTTCAGGCGCATGCTGTGCTGGCCGCCGCCATTGACGTAGAAGGCCCGGCCGTGCACGTAGGCCACCTTTTCTTCCAGGGCCGCCGGAAACATGTCCCGGGTGTCGATGCTGTCCGGCAGGGTGGCCCACAAAAACATGCCTCCCCGGGGACAGGTCCAGGTGCAACCCGGGGGGAAGTACTCCTCCAGGGCTTCCAGCATGATGCTGCGCTTGCGCCTGTACATGTCGATGATGAAGGGAATATGCTGCTCCATGTGGCCTTCGCTGATGAAGCGGAGGGCCACGGACTGGGTGAGCATGGGAGTGCAGAGGTCCACGGTCTGCTTGGCCAGCTCCATCTTCTTGAGCACCGCGTCAGGGGCGATGACGTAGGCCAGGCGGAATCCGGGGGCGAGAACCTTGGAGAAGGTGGCCATGTATACCACGTGCTCGGCATGGGCCTTGAGCGGTTTCAGCGTCTCACCCTCGAAGCGCAGCTTGCCGTAGGGGTCGTCCTCCAGCAGCACCAGGTTGTGCTCTTCTGCCAGCTCCACGATGCGCCGGCGCCGCTCCGGGGACATCTCCACCCCGGCCGGGTTCTGGAAGGTGGGCACGCTGTAGATGAGTTTGCCCGGCTTTCCCTGCTCTTCGGCAGCCACGATTTTTTCCTCCAGCAGGTCCACGTCCATGCCGTCGTCGTCCACGGGCACCCCGACCATGTTGGCGCCGTAGGCCCGGAAGACGTTGATGCCGCCCAGGTAGGTGGGCAGGCCCAGGAACACGGTGTCCCCGGGGTTGATGAACACCCGGCCGATGAGGTCCAGGGCCTGCTGCGACCCCACGGTGATCAAAATGTCTTCGGCAGTGGCCCGGATGCCCTCCTTGGCCACCATGTCGGCGATGGCCTGGCGCAGGTGCTGCCGTCCCTTGGTGGTTCCATACTGGAAGGCCAGGTGGGGCTCTTCCTCCATGACATCCTCCAGAATGGTGCGGATGTGGTGAACGGGAAAGGCCTGGGGGTTGGGCAATCCCCCGCCAAAAGAGATGACGCCGGGTTTCTGGGAAACAGCCAGCAATTCACGGATTTCGGATGACTTCATCCTCTTTATGTTCTCCGAGTAGTGGCGGGCAACATCCATCGAGGGTGAATGCCCTATCTTCTTAAATGTGTTGCCTGAAAGGTGACAGCACGTAACACTATTTTGCGCCTTCAGCGCCTGCCCAACTGTAGCGGGGTTAGTCCAGCCAGTTGCCGGGAGCCAGGTTGTACATGGCCACCGTCAGCTCGTTGCTGTCCTGGGACTGCCGGCCGTGGGCCACGGCGGTGACCACATGGTTGAACAGGGAAAGCTTGGTGTACGTATGCTCGTACGGCTGGCCCTCGGCGATGCCCCGGAGGCGACCGTCGAAATAAAATTCCACCCGGCTGATGTCCTCCTGCGTATAAATCTGGGCCCGGGCCAGGGTCTGCCCCAGCACCATGGTGCGGTGGCTGTCCAGCACCATCAGCTTCCGGCTTCCCAGGTAGAGGGCACCCCGCTCCGGCTCCACCAGCCGCAGGTAGATGGACACCTCCCGGTCGGCGATGGTGGCCAGGGTGGCCGTGGCCAGCTTGCATACCTTGGTCAGGTAGCTGAAATTGACGTGCTCTATGGTGTCCTGGGCGGAGTGGTAGTAGGGATTGAACTCGTATTCCAGGAAGAAGACGCCCTCGTAGCCGTAGTTGAGGAATGACTGGTGGTCGCTCCCCGGGAAGTTTCGGTTGCGGTGGATGGACAGGTCAATGTTCTGTCCATAGATGTCCAGTACCTCCTGGGCCACGTCGGTAATCCAGGTGGAGGCTCCCTCCGCGCACAGGCGAATGGTGCTTCCGCCCTGGCTGCTCTCCGCATGACCCACGCCGTCCAGCTGCAGGTCGGCCAGGATGTATTCGTCCGCCAGATAGGCCTGGCGGGCATGGTGGGCGCTTCCATATAGCCCCTGCTCCTCCCCGGAGAAGGCCACGAACCGGATGGTGTGCCGGAACCGGTACTGGCTGAGAATCCGGGCGGCCATGAGTACGCAGGAGACGCCGGAGCCGTCGTCGTCGGCACCCGGGGATACCTCCACGCTGTCGTAGTGGGCGGAAATAATCACCGCGAAGTTGGTCTCCCCCGGCAGGGTGGCCACCACGTTGCGGCTGGACAGTCCGGCGGCCTCCCAGGGCTCATAGGACACCTCCAGCCCATAACTCTGGAACTCGTCGTAAATGAAGGAGGCCACGGCCCGGCAGGCCTCGCTGCCCGTGGGATGGGGGCCGAAATCCTGGATGGTCCGGTCGTAGCGATACAGCTCGTCGGTGTCCACGGCCTCAATGATGGCCTGAATCCGGTCCTGGCCGCTGTGGGCGGGCGTCGACAGGGAAAAAACGGGAATGGCCACCATTAGCATGACCAGCAAAGCCACTTTGCGCATACCCCGTTAAGTATGCTGTCTATTTATAATTTATTCGCCTCCGGGGCGGGCGAGGGGACACGGCGTCCGCCATCACCTGTAGGCAAACCATACCTCCTCGAACTCATCGGCCAGGGACAGCAGGGTGCCCACCGGGGCGCCGTTCAGATGCACGTCGAAGAAAGCCCGCAGGAGGGCGTTGGTGATGAAAACCAGGCGCCCGGGGTCTATGGACCCGAAGCCCAGTATGCCTCTGGGCAGCAGCGGTGCCAGGTGGGAGAGGAGAATCCCCACGTCGGTGTAGCTGTAGTGGGCGGAGCCGTTGACCTCGGCCCGGTAGGCGGAACCCTCCAGGCTGCTCCACAACTCCTGGATGTCGCTGCCTCGGGTGCGACCCTCGGCCAGCATGAGCAGCAGCGGCGTTTCCAGCCCTGCCTGGACCACCTCGCCCCGGAAAAAGCCATCCAGGGTGGCCCCGGCCCGGAAGCGAGCATCGCGCAGACACACGTCGGCGGTGGCCCCGCCCCCGAAGGAATGGCCGTACACGCCCGCCCTTTCCAGGTCCAGATGGCCGCTCAGGATGGGATGGAGGTCATTGCACCGGGTGAGGTAGTCCAGGGTGAAAAGGATGTCCCCGGTCACCGCCCGGAAGGCCCGCTGGAAGTAGAGGTCGCGCTGCTGGGCGTCACCCGGAACCGGGGCCAGTTCCACGGTCCGCCCGTCAGGGAACACGGTGATGCCGGCGATGTAGGGGTGATTGACGGCGGCCACCACGAACCCGTGGGAGGCCAGCTCCTCAATCAGGGAGGTGTAGATGGCCCGCACCCCGTCATATCCGTGGGAAAACACCAGTACCGGGAACGCCCCCGGGGCGGCATCTGCCTCCAGATAGGCATGGGTGTGAACGAAGGTGTAGGCCCGGTCCGGAATCATGAATAGGGGAATGGGGGCCCGATGCTTCAGCCAGCCAAAGGTCACGGGGTCCATGTGCTCTGCCCGCTCTCCCCGTGTCTCGCCTGCCGGGTACCACAGCTGCACCATCATCTCCCGGAAGTCTTCTTCATCCTCCGTGAACTCCTCCCCCCGGCTCTCGTCCACCAGGTGCACCGTCTGGGTGCCTATGGGATAGGGCCCGGAGGGCGCCGGCAGGAAGGACTCGTAGTGGGTTCCCTCAACCGATAGGGCTCCTCCCGTTACCGGCGAGAGCAGCCGGAGACCAAAATGGGTATCGTTTCTGGTGAGCCACCCCAGCAGCGGGCGCATCCCGCTACCGCCTGCCGCGCCCCCCACGACCAGGGGGCCGTAGAAGCGGCCGGCCAGGGTGCCGCCGTCCCCGCCGTCCTCCTTCCACTGCCCCTCGAACCGCCCCACCGTGGGCCGCCGCCCCACTGCCAGGTACCCCTCCACGGTTCCCGCTGCCTCCTGGCCCCGGTACAGGGTGCCGTTGAAC
>Ga0129302_1001090_pt1 | contig 20400 bp, 18 predicted proteins | sample BlaSprsedimmetaG_FD_94476 | JGI IMG/M metagenome (GOLD analysis project Ga0129302, IMG submission 94476) | Hot spring sediment bacterial and archeal communities from California, USA to study Microbial Dark Matter (Phase II) - Blank Spring... | ecosystem: Environmental > Aquatic > Thermal springs...
AAAAAAGATATCTTTTTTCCCTTAATAATGCTATATTATCCGCATGAATGAAACCAATTTAAACTTTAACGGGCTTGGTATAGCACCCGGCCTGCTGGACGTAATAAGCAGGCTGAAATTTGTTACGCCCACGCCCATACAGCACAAGGCAATCCCTATCGGTATCGAGGGAAAAGATATAATAGGAATAGCCCAGACGGGAACCGGCAAGACCCTTGCTTTCGGCATTCCCATGATACAAAGGCTGGCTCAGAAACAGGACGCAATGGGGCTGATTCTTGTGCCCACCCGCGAGCTTGCTTTCCAGGTTGACGAGACCATCAGGAAACTTACCCCTGTCTTTAAAATGCGCTCAATTGTCCTTGTCGGCGGCCAGAAAATGGGCCCGCAGATAAGCGGCCTGAGAAACCGTCCCCACGTGATAATAGCCACACCCGGAAGGCTCTATGACCACCTTGGCAGAAACACGGCCAAACTGAATACCGTAAACATGCTTGTTCTTGACGAAGCCGACAGGATGCTTGATATGGGCTTTCTCCCGCAAATAGAGAAAATAATGAAATACGTCCCGAAAGACAGGCAGACAATGCTCTTTTCCGCGACAATGCCCGAGGGTATTGTCAAAATAGTCACCTCTTACATGAAACTTCCGGTCAGGACGGAAATCGCGCCGCCCGGAACAGCTCCGGAACTTATAACGCAGGAGATTTTTGTTGTCAAATCAGAGAACAAACAAAAAACCCTGAAAGAAATCCTGAAAAAATATACGGGCTCAGTGCTTCTCTTTACAAGGACAAAACGTGGCGCAGCCAAAATAAACCGGTTTCTCCGCGACGCGGGTTTTTCTTCGGCAGAGATACACTCGGACAGGTCAATGGGCCAGAGGAAAGAGGCCCTGCAGGGATTTAAATCAGGAAGGTTCAGGATACTTGCCGCAACAGACATAGCGGCGCGCGGCATAGACGTCACCGGAATTGAGCTTGTTGTCAACTACGACATACCCGACGACCCGGAAAACTACGTTCACAGAATAGGACGCACAGGAAGGGCCGGGCTTAAGGGGCACGCGGTCTCGCTTGCCACGCCCGACCAGGGCGACGATGTAAAAGCAATTGAAAAAATAATAAAAACAGCCATTCCGCTTGCGGCATACCCCGACCTCCCGGTGGAGAAATTTATCAGGTCATCCCCTGCTTTTTCAAGCAGCAGGCGCAGAAGAGGAAGGTTTGTTAAGTTTATCCGCTGAGATTCAAAGACTTTTTATTTTACGATAGCATCTTATAATTCTCTCTGCTGATAACTTTTTTGCCGCGTTTCCGTTCAAGCTCTTTTCTCACGCTACCCGAAACAGCGCCGCCCCCAACGGCAGCTTGCTTGTTTTTCACGAAGCATTGAGCGTTTTTATTGACGCTGTTTTGCTTTTTGAGTGAACCGGTTTTTTCGTTAAAATCGATGCCAAAAACTTCAGCCGCATCCAAATCATCAATTACACGGAACGTCTTTTTCTCCGCTTTTTTTAACATCTTTTTTGACTTATCACGCAAAGCTTCTGTTATCAAATCGTCCATTTGAGCTTTGCGCAGCAGAAAAAACAATTTTGGATCATCATCCAGTTTTACTCCGACCCCATAGAACGTTGCCGCCACGTGCTTGCACATACTTGCCCAGTCCGGGCAGCTGCATCTGAACTTAATCTCTTTGGATGACGGGAATAAACCCTTCCCTTTTGCGGTAAATATTTCGGCAAGGCTCTTTGGGAACCTGCCTTCAATAAATTCCTGCAGCGATTCAATTTTGCCTTCGCACTGTTTCTTTATTTCTTTCCATGCATCCTTGTTCAACGGTTTCATTTTTATTGTAACCTCATAAGGACGCGAACTTGTCCCCTGCACAAGCGCCGTTACCTCTCCCGGCTTTATCTTGAAATCCAGCACACACCCATTTCTTATATAACTACGGCCTCTGCCTATCCTGTTGGAATAATCCGCATACTTTTCAAGGTTTGTATTCCACGCCATACCCCACCACGTCCGGGCAAGCCTGGTTTCTTGCACAATCAAAGGCTTAATGTCAGGGTTTTTCTTCTTTAGTTGTGCCAGCTTTTTCTGCGCTTTTGCCCGTTTTTCGCCTACGGTTACATATTTTGGAAATCTCCGGTAATAGTATCCCATTAAAGTTATCAGCCTCCTGCCATAAATTTGTTTTACAGTGACAGCCTAAATAAATTCATCAGTTTCTCATTGCTCATTTCGGTTATCCATGCCTCGCCTGAACTTTGTATTAACTCTTTTGACAGATTCTCTTTTTCCCGGAGCATGGCATCAATCTTTTCTTCCAGTGTACCCCTTGTGATAAATTTATGGACTATCACGTTTTTCTTCTGCCCTATCCTGAAAATCCTGTCAGTTGCCTGATTTTCAACCGCAGGATTCCACCACCTGTCAAAATGAATAACGTGGTTCGCAGCCGTCAGGTTTAACCCGAATCCGCCCGCCTTTATTGACAATACAATAAATGGGACGTATTCATGACTCTGGAATTTATCAACGATTTCCTTGCGTTTTTTTACGGGCGTACTGCCGTGAAATACCAGCCCTTCATGATTGAATATAGTCCCAAGGTATCCCTTGAGATGTTCAGTTATCTCCTTGAATTGCGTAAACACCAGCAACTTTTCCCTTTTTTCATAGATTGTCTCGCATATTTCCCGCAATCTCGAGAATTTGCCGCTGTCATCTTCAGAATATTCATTTCTTCCAAGGTACTGATCCGGATGGTTGCATATCTGCTTGAATTTCATAAGAGAGGCAAGAATCAGCCCTTTCCTTCTGATACCTCCGGTTTCTGATTCAATTATTTCCTTTATTTCATTCACGAGATTGCCGTAAAGGACAATCTGTTTCTTGCTTAAATTCGAGTACGTTTTCATCTCAACCTTATCAGGTAAATCCGAAATAACAGCCTTGTCGGTCTTTAACCTTCTTAAAATATACGGCGCTGTGATTTTCCGCAATTTCGCATAACCCGCAGGATTGTCTCTAAGTTTTTTTGTAAAATCCGAGAATTCTTTTGTGCTGCCGAGCAGTCCGGGATTTAAGAAATCAAATAATGACCATAAGTCGCCTACCCGGTTTTCTATGGGCGTACCTGTCATTATTATCCTGTTGTTTGCTTCCAAACACTTAACTGCTTTTGTCTGTTTTGTCCCGGGGTTCTTTATTGCCTGTGCCTCATCCAGTATAACGTAGTTCCACCTGTATGTTCTAAACCAGCCATGTTTTCTGGATAAGGAATAGGTCGTTATTACGAGGTCGTATTTGTCTATGAAAACCTTGTCTTTAGGGGCACTTTCTCCGTCTTTTTCAAAAGACGGATGAGCTATGTAATACTTTATTTCAGGCGAAAACCTGTGAATTTCATTAACCCAGTTTGAAATCAGTGAAGCAGGTATCACCAGAAGGCTTGCCGGAAGTTGTTTTTTTGCTTTAAGAGCATTGAGAAAAGCCAGCAGTTGTATGGTTTTCCCGAGTCCCATATCATCCGCAAGGCAGGCGCCAAATCGCAAAGAATCAAGAAAATAGAGCCAGTTCAGCCCTTTCTGCTGATACGGGCGGAGTTCACCCATAAAACTCTTTGATAAATTTACCGCAGCTATCAGTTCAGGTTTGCGGAGTTTTTCTACAACAGATTTGAGCCATTCGCCGTTTGAAATATCGACAGTATCGTCATCAGCAATACCAAAATCTTTCTGCAGGTTCAGTTGCAGACGCATTGCTTCCCGCAAACTCAAACCGCCTTGTTCCATCAGTTCCCCGGCTTTTTTATAGGCTTCAAGCGTTTTTTTGAGTTTCTCCGAGTCAACCTCTACCCATTTGCCTTTAATAAACGCAAGCCCTTCAGATTCATTAAGCAGTTTTTTTGCTTCTTCTTCAGACAGGCTGTTGTCTCCGCATGAAAGATTTATTTTGAAGTCAAGAATCGAGTCTTTGCCAAGAAACGACGGTGTAGTATTGCCGATACTTATATCAAGTTTTAGTGCGCTCGTCCTGTTTTTCCACCAGTTGGGAATCCTGCATATTATGCCGGATTTCTCGTAAACCGGTATTTCTTTCAACATATCGTACGCATCCCGGGCTGACAACGCGAGCGGATGAAATATCTCCCCGTTTTCAATAAGGCCGGCAACAAGGCTGCTTTCTTTTGCAGCTAAGTATACAGTGGACAGGAGTTCCAGCAGTTTCTTACTGTTTTTGCCGTATTCTTTCAGCGCACATTTTAACGGAACATGCCTGGATTTGCCCTGCTCGTTCAAGCCCGTAGAATACGTTGCCAGAAAAGCAAAAGGAAAATTCTCTTTCCTGCTTTCAACCAAATGAAAATAAATCCGCCCCGCAATGTAAATGTCAGGGCTTAATGTTTTTATTAAATCACCAACAGTGCCTTTACAGGCTTTTAATTTGTCCTTTAATGTCACGTCTATCTTCAGCCAGAGTTTCTCAAGAAATGACGGGGTTATGTATTCCGCGCCGGTCATAAATGGAATTTTTGACAGAAAATCATCAATTTCATCGGTTGTTAATACAATTTCCGCCTTTTCACGCAGATCTTCAAGGTCCGGTGTCTGTGTGAATTTTCTTACATACATACCCGCAAACTTTCTGAAAGTATCCAGGCTTGCCGACAACGGCGTGGACTGGCTGCAGAAGCCCAAAAATAACAGAAAACCGCTGAAATTTTTTTCGTACTTTTTGTACAGTTCGTTCTGCAGTAATTCCTGGCTCTTATTTACCGGCTCTTCAGTTTCCCTCCATTCCAGTTCAATAATGCTGTCCGGCTGGCAGATTACGTTTAATTCTTTATACATTCTACCTTTCCTTTCACTGCTTTACGACTCTTCCTGCTTCGCCGTTTTTGTGAATTTAGGTTTAAACATTTTTTAGTAGTTTTCTCTATAGTTTCCTTGCCGGTATTTTCTTACTACTGATTAAGATAAATCCACCTCTGAATTCTATCGTCAGCTCTTCGCCTTCTTTGACTACTTGCGGGCCGCAGCGTTGACTAAGTCGGATCAGTTCCGGCCTGCCCGTGCCGTTGGCTGCGGCAGACAGGTTCTTTTTTCATTTTATTTTCCCGTTCACCTGTTTTTGCCTTTCCAAAACGGGCAGTAAGGGCAATCTTGGCCTTCAACATAGTCAATCCCTTCTTCATGGATACAGCCTATTATGCCGTTAGTGGTTATGGTTGTTTTTACATTGTGTTGTTTTATGAATTCCAAAATTTCGCGGCTGACTTTAAAATCATTTACAACATTCGCCCCGGCCCAGCGTTTAATATCAACGCAATCCCCGCCGGGTTCGTTGATTATTCCAACCGCAATTTTTACAGGCGTTCTGTCGTCAGGGCCATAATATGCTATTGTTGCCGCAGGGAATTTCGTTTTTTCCTTGTTGTCCATTTTAATCCACCTCCCATTTCATTTCAAAGTCATGAACATTATTTGCCTCCAAACATGAAATAATGACCTGATTAAAATGATAGACAGATTCCCTTCCGAGATAATGTTCATTTTGCGAAGTAAAAGCGGGTATTGCCTCTGACTGCTTGTTCTTCATATTCATTTCAGCAACTTTCTATTCTGCGGCAATTTCTTATAGTTTTCTCTGCTAATTACTTTCTTGCCGCTTTTGTGTTCCAATTCTTTTCTTGCGTTACCCGCCACAGCACGCTTGCTTATTTTCAACAAATCCTTGGGCGTTTTTATTGACGGCTATCTCTTTTGTTGAAGCCTCGCCAAGCATTGAAAAGATAAGCTCCAGATCTGTCATATGATCCCGCAGATTCTCACGTTTAAGCCCCTTATGCTTCTTGTAAGCAGATGGCGTCATATCAAACGTCGCTTTTGATATTTCAGCGGTCAATATTTCGTATTCCTTTTGCTCCTTTATGCCGCGCTTCTGCCACTGGTCAGTTAACTCTTCACGGATAGCGATTCCACGCATCCGTTTCTCAATCCATTCGTCGCTATACCCTTTAGCCTTATATAATGCCCTTGTCCTTTTTGTGGCAAGTTCCGGATTTTCGATTTCCTGAATCCGCTCGTAACCAACCCGAGCCAACCACCGCCTAAACGGCTCAGCTTTTGGGGATGGTATCGATTGAATAATGCGAAAAATACCTTCCGTATTTGCGCAATTGAGCTTTTGATCTCCCCCCGAAGTCTTAACAGAAAGGGGGGTGACAAATTGTCCCCACCCTTTACTAAGCTCATTGTCACGCTTACGCATCTTCTTGATATAGTCCTGAACATTAGGCGAGTCGGTAAGCGCTGAAACAACATCATTAACGACAAACCACCATTCATTGTTATAAATGGTCTTCCTGATCTCTCGTTTCCGAAAAATCGCTATTTTAGTTGTGGTTATTTCTTTATTCATATTTCCTCATTTCTACTCATGGCGACCTTGGCTTACTACGCCTGCCAGGGTTCGCCTGAGCGTCAAAAATGGCGGAGAGAGGGGGATTCGAACCCCCGAGCCCGTTGCCGGGCCAACTGCTTAGCAGGCAGCTGCCATAAGCCGCTCGGCCATCTCTCCGCGTGAAAAATTAAGACTAAACCAAACCCGAGAATCGAGATTCGAAAATCGACCGTCTTAACTCGCCCTGCTTCGGTTTCTTCTTTTTCTTCCTTAGTTTTTTGACTTTTCTTTTTTCGATTCTCTGCCAAATTTTTCTGTATAAAATTTGGCGGAGGACGAGGGACTCGAACCCCCAAGGGCTTGCGCCCATCTGATTTCAAGTCAGACGCCTTACCAATTAGGACTAGTCCTCCGCGTTATGATTGCGGGATACCGGCTTCCCCTACTCATCCCACCCTATAAGGATTCCGACGGCAATTGCCACGTAACCGCCGATTATCATGATGGGCGCGGCAACACCCGCCCAGTTTGACGCGTCGGCATTTACCTTTGTCAGCACAAAATACCCGAGCGCCAAAACAGCGACCGCAGCTCCTATTACATACAGCCCTGTCTTCCTTTTAACTGCGGGCCCGGCCTCTTTTTTTATCTCATCAGACATCATCCGCCTCCGTCCGGCTTTTGAATATGCAAGCCGCGTAAGTGTTATACTATTTTTTGGTTATCCTGTCAATACCGCCCATATAGGGCCTTAAAACCTCAGGCACTATGACTTCCATGTCCTTTGTCTGATACGCCTCAAGAATAGCGGGCAAAAGCCTTGATGTGGCGAGGCCCGAGCCGTTTAATGTATGCAGAAAAACCGGCTTGTTGTCCGCGCCCCTGTATTTAATTGACGCCCGCCTTGCCTGAAAATCCGTGAAATTGGAGCACGAAGACACTTCCCTGTATGCCTCTGCCCCTGCCTGCCACGCTTCTATATCATAGGTTTTTGCCGATGCAAAACCCGTGTCTCCGGCGCATAAGAGCATAACCCTGTAATGCAGGTTCAGCCTCTTTAAAATCTCTTCCGCGTTTTTCAGCAGTTTTTCAAGCTCGTCAAACGAGGTTTCAGGCAAAACAAACTTTACAAGCTCAACCTTGTTAAACTGGTGCATCCTTATTATTCCCTTTGTGTCCTTGCCGTGAGCTCCTGCCTCTTTCCTGAAGCAGGGCGTATAGGCCGCGTAATATATGGGCAGCTTTGCCGCAGGAATTATCTCTTCCCTGTGCATGTTTGTAACCTGCACTTCGGCGGTGGGGCTAAGGAACCAGTCGGGTTCAGCCAGCTTAAATGAATCATCCTCAAACTTGGGCAGCTGGCCGGTGCCTGTCATGGACGCGCGGTTTACGAGCACCGGCGGCGCAACCTCTGTGTATCCGTGCTCCCTCGTCTGTATGTCCAGCATAAAGTTTATAAGGGCGCGCTCAAGCAGGGCGCCTGCGCCCTTATAAACCGTGAACCTCGCGCCCGTAATCTTGGCTGCCCTGTCATTGTCAAGAATGTCAAGCTTTTCCCCTATTTCCCAGTGGGGCAGAGGCTTAAAGGAAAACGAGGGCTTCTCCCCCCATTCCAGTATTAATTTGTTTGACTTATCATCAGCGCCGTCAGGGACCGACCCGTGCGGTATATTCGGAAGCCCGAGAAGGGTTTCATTCACACGCGCTTCTATTGACGACAGTTCAGAATCAAGCGCCTTGATTTTATCGGTCACGGCCTTCATACCCGCTATTGCGCCTGACGCGTCCCTGCCCTCTTTTTTCATCTTGGCTATTTCCGAGGAGGCCCTGTTGTTTTCCGCCTTTAATCCCTCAACCTCCTGAATAATTGCCCTGCGCTTTTTGTCAGCCTCAACCACAGAGCCTATCTGAGCCGCGTCCGCGCCCCTTCTTGCAAGCGCCTTTTTTACGGTTTCCGCATCTTCTCTTATAAATTTGATATCAAGCATTCTCTTCCGCCTTTATTTGGTTTTATCCATTATAGATTAAAGCGCTCGGTTCTTCAATCGGTAATTTGCCGGGAATCGGGGCAAGCACCATAAATGAAATTCTTCAGCGCCCGCGCTTCCAGCCGCGGAAAACAAAAAAAATGGAGTTTTAAGCCACGCCTGTTCGTGTTATACTCTTTTCCATGGAATTTACACTTTACGTCAAAAGCTTTATGCTGGGTTTCGCGATAGCCGCGCCTGTGGGCGTTGTGGGAATGCTTGCGCTCAACCGTATTCTTACGGACGGACTCAAACGCGGGATTCTCACAGGCATAGGAGCGGCGTCCGCTGACGGCCTTTACGCTGCCATTGCCGCTGCCATCTTTGCCGTATCTGCCTTTTTTCCTCCGGAGTCCGCCTTATGGCTCCGCCTCGCAGGCGGCGCCGGCCTTATAGTATTCGGAGCCTTCAGCCTCTTAAAACGGCCTGAAACCGGATACAGCACTGCCGCAGAAAAGATATGCGAAAACAGAAACGACTTCAGTTCAGCTTTTTTTCTGAGGCTCGCGAACCTGCCCGTGATTGCCGTGTATGTATGCGCCCTGGCGGGTTTCGAAGCTCTCAGCCGCCTGTCTATAATATCGGCAGCAGGCCTCTTTTCAGGCTCCCTGTTCTGGTGGATATTCATGAGCCTGTTTTTTTCCTCAGTAATGGGAAAATTCCTCCGGTTTCACGTGGTGATGATAAACTTCCTGTCAACCTTTATAGTCATCGGATTCGGCGTAGCTTTTGTAATTTCGGCTGCGGCGGGGATGTAAAGACTATTTGTAATTCCAAGTAGGGCAACTGAAAGACAATTTAAATTTGGAATTTGCAATTTGCAAGTTAATACGCCGAAAGACAACCCGCTTTGGGCGATTCGTGAATCGCCCCTACAAAAACAACACATCACTGTATTTAATCCTTGTTTTTTGCAGGTTGCTAAATGACTATTGCCCCAACACCCACCATCGCAGGACGGGGTGGGTGGCGAAAAATTTCGTCGAGAACTCAGGGCGCGTCTGTATTGTGCGCTATTCAACGCCATACCAAACATCAAAGCACATCAGCCTTCATACCGCCCTAAAACCCGCGAAGCCTAATCGCGCACATTCACGAGTCACCGGATGGCCGGGCTCACCGCCGATGTAAATCGGCGAAATTTCTCCGCCAGCCGCCCCGGCCCACCTCAAGTAAAGACAATTTACAATTTGGAATTTGCAATTTGCAAGTGAACGACAAAGAAGAAACGAACCGGTTTTTGCAGGTTGCTAAATAACTATTGCCCCAAAATACACCATCGCAGGACGGGGTGGGTGGCGGAAAATTTCGTCGAGAACCCAGGGCGCGTCTGTGCTGCGCGCTATTCAACGCTATCCCAAACACCTATGCCCTGCATGAGAGTCACCGCCCTAAAACCCGCGCAAGCCAAATCGCGCATATCCACGAGTCAACAGATGAATATACTCACCGCCGATGTAAATCGGCGAAATTTCTCCGCCAGCCGCCCCGGCCCACCTCAAGTGAGGCAATTTATAATTTGGAATTTGCAATTTGCAAGTGGACGGCAAAAAAGGAACAAACCGTTTTTTGCAGGCTGCTAAACAACCTTTGCCTCAACACACACCGTCGCAGGACGGGGCGGGCAGTGGAAAATTTTCCTGATTTAATGCCTGGAGAAGGTATAAGCAACTCCTCGCCCCGTCTCGAATCTACAAGCCTGCAGAACACACCCGCCCGTAATAGTGCGTAAGCCGGGCCGCGCGCATCAGTCTATCGTAAAATTAACATGTTCAGGCCCATGGCAATCAGGGAAATTTCTCCGCTGCCTGCCCCGTCCCACCTCAAGTAAAGACAATTTACAATTTGTAATTTTCAATTTACAAGTTAGCGCGAACACCGAAAGACAAGACACTTAGACAGGCACAAGGCTATTATTATGACTTAACTTTCAGTTTTCAGCTTTAACTTTTAAGTTTATCCTAATCCTGCCCCGCCTTTCGGGCCACCCAGTCAACAATATCATCAAAAACATCCGCCCTTGCTTTTTCAATGGTGAGCGCGTGAAGCATTTCAGGGTATGTTATCAGGCTTTTGGCGCACTTTAAGCGCCTGAAAAAATTGAGGGAGGCGTTATTGTAAACCACAGTATCTTTTCCCGCGAGCAGCAGCAATACAGGCGCCTTTATCCGCCGCGCGGTAAAAATCAGCCCGAGCTGGCTCAAAAGAATCTCCCTTAGCAGGTTCGCAGAGGCTGTCTTGTGCTCTTTTTTATCACTGCGTATCTTTTCCATCATAACAGGATCCGAAGTAAGCTCTTCGGTCCTGTACGGCGCCTTCACGCCAAAACTGCCGCTTATGACAGAACGCAGAAAAATCGCAAGCCTCTCTTTGAGCCCCCAGCTGAACTTATCCCCGAACGCAGGCGCGCTTAGGACCAGTCCGGCGTAATCCCTGTCAAATGATGCTGCGTGCGCTGCTGCTATGAGCCCTCCCATTGACTCTCCGAGCATGAATACCGGAAGCCCCGGGTTTTCCTCCATCACGATTTTTTTCAGGTTCTTCACGCACCGGTGATAAACCTTTATCGAGCCGACGTGGCCCTGCCTGTGGCAGCCTTCCATGAGTTCGCCGTGCCCTTCGAGTTCTATCGAGTACCCGTTTATCCGCCTTGAGGCCAGCAGCGCGCCGAGTTCCTCAAACCTGCCTGAGTGCGCCCCCATTCCGTGTATCATTATTACGGACGCCGCCGGTTTTTCCGCCTTTTGTTTCCTGTAAAAAATTCCGTTTTGATTCAGCAGCATCTCCGGCCCCTCTTTTTCGTTCCTCCCCACATTTTCAGCATCTCTTTTTCCGTAACCCCCCGGCCCAGCCTCTTCTCTATCATTTTAAACCGCCTTATAAACTTTTCATTTGCCGCCTGAAGCGCGTCCTCGGGGTCAATGCCCGAGTAATACGCATAGGCCGCGGTTACAAGAAGCAGGTCGCCGAGCTCTTCGCGAAGGCGCTTTTTTCCCTCTCCTTTGGCCGCGGCCGCTGTCTCAGCCAGTTCTTCCCTGATTTTTTTCATTACGCTCTCTTTGCTTTTCCATTTAAACCCCGCGCTCTTTGCCTTTGATATGAGCCTCCGCGCCCTCAAAAGCGCCGGCATTGACACGGGAACGCCGTCAATCACAGACTCCCTTTTTTTCTGAGATTTTTTCTCCTTTTCCCATATTTCCCTGACATGAGCCGCCGTCTTTACCCCTTTTTTCGTGCCAAAGACATGCGGGTGCCTGCTGATGAGCTTGCTGTTAAGTTTTTTTATGACTGACGCGGCATTGTATTTTCCGCGCTCTTTACCCACCTGCGCGTGAAAAACAGCCTGAAGCAGAAGGTCTCCGAGCTCCTCCTCAGCCTCGCTGTCCTTTCCGCTTTTAAGCGCCTCTATGAGTTCATAGGCCTCCTCAATCAGGTAAGGAATCAGGCTTTTATGCGTCTGTTTTTTGTCCCATGGGCACCCTTTTTTACCCCTTAAAACTCCCATTATACCGAGCAGCCTGTCAAATTCCCTGCCGGCTGTTTTCATGTCCACCTCTTATACCTTATGTATTCCGCCTCTGGGCACATAAAATATCTTTCTCATTTTAAACTTATTTGCCATCCTGTAAAAAAAGAAATATCCCCACGGCTTTGTGTTGTTGGATATCTGGTCGGGAACCATATGGGAGAGATAGGCTATTGTAAACACCGCGGAAAACTCAAAACTGCCCGTAAAAAACCCCGCCAGCCACACAAGCGGCACAAACTCAAAACAATGGAAGATAAGATACAGTTTCTTAAAATCGCCCTTGTATGATTTGACGAACATATCCTTCATGTCAAACTTTTTTTCCTCCCTGACATAATCCAGGACATGGTCAGCGTCAACAAGGAATCCGAGCGCGAGCGACATCAGAAAATACCAGACAGACCCTGTAAGGGCCCATATACTCAATGATACAGGGACAGAAACGGCAATATGGTGCTCCATCTTCATGAGCTGCCGCCTACTTCATCGAGGCCAGAAAACGCGCCGCCTCATCAAGCTGCCTGTTAATCTCCGCGCGGGAAGTTGAGCCGCGCGTCAGTTTTGAATCCGCGGATTTTTCCGGGTTAAAAATCAGGAAGACATCCTCGTCAAAAAGCCCCGAAAACCGCCTAAACCCTCCGATATCCATCCCGTCAAAGCCGCGCCTGTTTTCAGCGCACCATGCCACAATTTTTCCGACGGTTTCATGGCTCTGCCTGAAGGGCATTCCCTTTTTCACAAGATAATCAGCCAGGTCCACAGCGTACATAAATGAATCCTTCAGCTGCACGGCAGTCTTGTCCCCGCGTATTTTTATGTTCCTCATAAACTTTTCAAAGACCATTAAAATTTTCCTGATTGAATCAACCGAGCCAAACAACGCCGGCTTGTCTTCCTGCATGTCCTTGTTGTAAGAGAGCGGAAGCCCTTTCATCATCGTAAGCGCCGCGACCAGCGCCCCGTAAAAACCGCCCGTCTTTCCGCGCACAAGCTCCGCAATATCAGGGTTTTTCTTCTGCGGCATTATGGAGCTTCCCGTCGCGAAAGAATCGTCGATTTCTATGAATGAAAATTCGCTGCTGTTGAATATGACAATTTCTTCCGCGAGCCTTGAAAGATGCATTGACGCCATGGAGGCGAAATAATGGAAATCCAGGATAAAATCCCTGTCCGAGACCGCGTCCATGGAATTTGCCGAGGCTTCCGTAAACCCGAGCATCCTTACCATCATTTTTCTGTCAAGCCTGTAATTGGACCCTGCAAGCGCCCCTGACCCGAGAGGCATAACTCCTGCCCTCAGCCCGGCAAACTCAAGAAGCTCATAATCACGCCTGAACATCTGAAAATAGGCGAGCAGCCACTGCGCCGCAGATACAACCTGCGCGTGCTGCATGTGAGTGTATCCGGGCATAAAGACACCCGCGTTTTTTCGCGCTTTTTCAGCTATTGCCCTCATCAGGTTTTTAAGCAGGCCCTTTATCTCCCTGATTTCATCCATGAGATAAAGCCTCGTTACCGTTGATACAAGGTCGTTCCTGCTCCTGCCTGTGTGAAGTTTTTTTCCGGCCTCTCCCGCAGTTTTTACCAGCTCCGCCTCAACAGCGGAATGCACATCCTCATAAAGGGAGAAGTCTATTGTTTTTTCCGATTTTAAAACCTTTGCCAGCCCGGCAGTAATGGCCCCTGTTTCTTTGGCGTTAATCACGCCGGCTTTATAAAGAGCGCGCGCGTGCGCCCGTCCCGCCGCAACGTCATATTTAAACAGCCTTTTGTCAAAATCAACGGACGCGTTGAAAGCATCCGCGTCAGCGTCAAGCTCCTTCTTAAACCTTCCCTTCCATGTTTTCCGGGCCTTTTTCATTTCCTGCCTCCCCTGCTTTTCCTGTTCACGCTGTTGAATATTTTAAGCTGAAGTCCGTAAAGATTGATAAAACCGTCCGCGTCTTTCTTCGTGTATATTTCATCCTCCTCAAAGGTGGCGTACTGTTCGGAGTAGAGCGAGTTGGGCGATTTTTTCCCCGCAGGCAGAACGTGGCCCTTAAAAAGCTTGAGCCGCACTTCCCCGTTTACAGTCTCCTGAGTGGAGTCAACAAACGCGGATATCGCCTCCCTTAAGGGCGAGAACCACATCCCATTGTAAACAAGCTCTGCGAATTTGAGCGCAGCCTGTTCCTTATAGTGCAGTGTGTCGCGGTCAAGGGTTATCTCCTCAAGCTCCCTGTGCGCCGCGTAAAGAATTGTGCCGCCCGGCGTCTCATAGACACCCCTTGACTTTATTCCCACGAGCCTGTTCTCAACCATATCAACATAGCCTATGCCGTGCCTCGCGCCCATGGCATTGAGCCTGTTTATTATCTCAAGAGGCTTCATCTTCCTTTTATTGACAGCCACGGGCATTCCCTTTTTAAATGTGATTGTCACATAACCGGGAACCGGCGCCGCCTTTTTCAGCCTATTGATTTTGCTGAGCACCGCGTCAGGGCATTCCTTTCCCGGATCCTCAAGTATTCCTCCCTCATGCGATATGTGCCAGAGGTTGTCGTCCTCGGAATAGGGCTTTTTTTTGGAGGCCGTAACCGGCACGTTATGAGCCTTCGCGTATTCTATTGCCTGCGTCCTTGATTTAATGTCCCATATCTTCCACGGAGCTATAATCTTCAGATGCGGCGCGAGCGCCTTGTAAGTCAGCTCAAAACGCACCTGGTCATTTCCTTTTCCCGTAGCGCCGTGGGATACAGCGTCGGCCCCGTCTTTCAGCGCCACCTCAACCTGCGTCTTCGCTATTATCGGCCTCGCGATTGATGTTCCCAGCAGGTATTTCCCCTCATAAACAGCCCCGGCCTTAAGCATGGGATAACAATATTGGGTTAAAAATTCCTCTTTCTTGTCTATGACATAAACCCTGTCAGCGCCGCTCGCCAGCGCTTTTTTCCGCACCTTTTCAAAATCATCTTTCTGCCCCACATCAATCACGCACGCGGTCACCCTGCATCCGTAATTTTCCTTGAGCCACGGCACTATAATCGAGGTATCAAGCCCTCCGCTGTAGGCCAGGACAACATTTTTAAGCTTCTTTGCCATATAATAACCTCCGTTTTTTTCTTTACCTGTTCATGAGCAGCGCAAGAATCCCTTTTTGCGCGTGCAGCCTGTTTTCCGCCTCATCAAAGACAACCGACTGCGGCCCGTCCATCACCTCGTCAGTTATCTCCTCCCCCCTGTGCGCCGGAAGGCAGTGCATGACTATCGCGTCCTTGTGCGCCGCTGCCATCAGTTTCGCGTTAACCTGATATTTTTCAAAATCCTTTTTCTTCTCTTCCGCCTTGTCTTCCTGCCCCATGCTTGCCCACACATCCGTGTAAACCACATCCGCGCCCTTTACCGCCTCAAACGGGTCCTCTGTAATGGTAATCTTTGTCTTTGACTCTTCGGCGAGCTGCTTTGAACGCGCCACTACTTTGGAATCCGGCGCGTAACCCGGCGGGCACGCCGCCCTGAATTCCATCTCCATTTTCGGCGCGGCAAAAAGCCACGAATTGCAGACATTATTCCCGTCGCCGACATAAGCTACTGTTATTCCTTTCAGCATCTTCTTTTTATCCTTGATGGTGAGCAGGTCCGCGAGTATCTGGCACGGATGCGAGTAATCGGTCAGCCCGTTAATAACCGGCACGGTCGCGTTTTCCGCCAGTTCAACAAGCTCCGAGTGCGCGAAGGTGCGGATCATTATGCCGTTCACGTATTTTGACAGGACCCGCGCCGTGTCCGCTATTGTTTCCCCGCGGCCAAGCTGAATTTCCGACGGGCTTAAATAAAGAGCCGCGCCGCCCAGCTGAAACATCGCCATCTCAAACGACACTCTTGTCCTCGTGGACGGCTTCCTGAATATGCAGGCAAGCGCCTTTCCGAGCAGCGGCACAAAAAGCTCGCCGTTCCTGTGCTTCATGCGTATCATCTCTGAAATCTCGATGATTTTTACCACATCATCCTTTGTAATGTCATCTATCGTAATAAGGTCCTTCCTGCTCAGCTTCATCTCTTCTCCTTGTCGGCCCTTTTCAGCCTTCCATCCCTTTAAGGGCCTCTTCAATTATTTTTACTGCCCTGCCTATCTCCTTCTTTCCGATAATCAGCGGCGGTACAATCCTTATGACATTTTCCCTGCACGCGTTTATAATCAGCCTCTTTTTAAAGGCTTCAGCCGCAAGAGCGCCTGCCAGCGGTTTGCTAAGCTCAAGGCCCACTATCATTCCCATGCCACGGGCTTCCTTTATTAACGGCGATTTGATGTTTTTCAGCCCGCCAAGCAGCATCCTGCCTTTTTCCCTGACGCTTTTGAGCATCTTTTCCGTGCTTATCTTTTTCATAGCCGCATACCCGGCCGCGCACGCAACATGGTTTCCGCCCATCGTTGTCCCGTGGTCTCCGTATGTAAATACCTTTTCCAGGCGTTTTGAGACAACAACAGCAGAGAGCGGAAAACCGCCGCCCAAACCCTTGCCCAGCGTGATAATGTCGGGTTTCACGCCTGAATATGCGGACGCGAGAAACCTGCCCGTCCTGCCGAGCCCTGTCTGCACCTCGTCAATCATTAAAAGCACGTTTTTCCGCGCGCAAAGGGCCTTCAGTTTTTCAAGGTAATTCTTTTCCGGTATATTGACCCCGCCCTCTGCCTGCACCGGCTCCACAAACACGGCCGCGGTCTTAGAGTCAATCTTGGCTGCCGCGTCTTTTATGTCATTGAACCGCGCGTGTATAAATCCCGGCGGCAGGGGCTTCAAATACTTGTGAAACTTTTTCTGGCCCGTCGCGGCAAGCGCCGCGATGGTCCTTCCGTGAAAACTGTTATACATCGAAACAACCTTATACGCGCCGCGCTTGTGTAGAATGCCCCACTTGCGCGCTATCTTAAAGGCTATCTCAGAAGCCTCTGCCCCGGTGTTCGCGAAATACACCTTTGAGCCGCCGGTATTCCTTAAAATAAGCTCCGCCAGCTTCACCTGATAAGGGCTGTAAAAAAGATTTGACGTATGAATGTACTTTTTTATCTGGCCTATGGCCGCGCGGTTGACGTCAGCGTCATTATAGCCGAGAAGGTTGACAGCAACGCCCGCCAGCATGTCTATATACTTCCTCCCCTTAACATCCGTTAAATAAGCGCCGTTTCCCTTTTTAAAGACCGCGTCATAGCGCCTGAATGTATTTCCTATGTACATTTTATCCGCCTCTTTCAGGTTCATTTTATTATCTCCGTGCCCACTCCCTCGCGGGTAAATATTTCAAGCAGCAGCGAGTGTTCTATGGTCCCGTTTATTATATGGACTTTTTTCACCCCTGCGCGCACGGCTTTTATGGCTGAGTTTACCTTTGGCAGCATTCCGCCCTTTATCTGCCCCGCCTTTATGTTTCGTTTAATACCGGCCGAATTAAGGCTGGATACGTACTTGTTTTTTATCTTTACCCCGTCCGTATCGGTCACATAAATCAGCTTGTCAGCCTTAAGGGCCGCGGCGATTTCAGCCGCGGCAGAATCCGCGTTTATGTTGTATCCGTTGCCCCACGCGTCAACGCCAAGCGGCGCTATTACAGGCACAAAGTTCCTGCCGTCAAGAACCGACAGGATTTCGGGGTTTATGCGCACGACCTCGCCGACAGCGCCTATATCCCTGCCCTTGTGCAGTTTCTTTTTGGCAATAATGAGGTTGGCGTCTTTTCCCGATATCCCCACTGCCTTTACACCGTGCGCATTAATTGACTTCACGATATCCTTGTTGACTTTTCCGACGAGCACCATCTCAACAATTTCAAGCATGCCCTCGTCCGTCACCCTGTGCCCGTCAACAAAGACGGGCTTTTTGCCCAGTTTCTCGGCCAGCGCGCTTATATCGTCGCCGCCTCCGTGAACAATAACAACCTTAACGCCTGTGTACTTCAGCAGCGCAATGTCCTCCATGAAGACTTCCTTGAACTTCCTGTCCGTCATCGCGCTTCCGCCGTACTTAATGACAAAAACAGAACCCCAGAATTTCTTCATATACGGCAGAGCCTCTATGAGAACCCTTGCCTTTGCTATTATTTTTTCCATGTTCCTCTCCCTTTTAACCGCGTTTTTTCCACGCCGTTTAAAGTATATACCTGCTCAAGTCCCTGTCTTTTACAAGTTCCTCAAGCTTGCCTCTTATGTATTCCCTGTCAACGTGCCGCGTCTCTTCTTTTTCATACGGCGCCTCAAACAGGTAATCCTCAAGAACCTTTTCAATTATAGTGTGAAGCCTTCTCGCTCCTATGTTTTCCGTCTTTTCATTAACCTCGTAAGCAACTGCCGCGAGTTCCGGCACCGCGTCTTTTTCAAACACCAGCCTGACACTATCCGCGTCCAAAAGCGCTGTATATTGCTTGATGAGCGAATTCTCGGGCTCGCTTAATATCCTCTCAAAATCATCCTTTGTAAGCGGGTCAAGCTCAACCCTTATCGGGAACCTTCCCTGAAGCTCGGGTATAAGGTCCGAGGGCTTTGATATGTGAAAGGCCCCTGCCGCTATGAAAAGTATGTGGTCGGTCCGCACGGGCCCGTAGCGGGTGATCACCGTCGTGCCTTCAACCACGGGAAGAATATCGCGCTGGACGCCCTCCCGCGACACATCAGGGCCGCTGCCCTTTTCCCTTCCCGCCACCTTGTCTATCTCGTCAATAAAGATTATGGCGTTATTCTCGGCCCTTCGCACCGCTTCCTTTACGACCCTGTCCATGTCTATCAGCTTCTGCATCTCCTCGCTGCCTATGATATCGCGCGCCTCTTTGACGGACACCCTTTTTTTCTTGGTCCGGTTTCCGGAGAGCCCTTCAAACATCTCCTGCATGTTTATTCCTATCTCATCCATGGACCCGCCGGAGAAGACCTCCATCATCGGAGCCTGCTTCTGCGCAACGGGAACCTCGACAAACCTCTCTTCAAGTTTTCCTTCCTTGAGCATCACGCGCATCTTTTCCCTTGTCTCCTTAAACTGCTCTTTTTCAACCCTGCTCCTTTCAATCTCCTCGTCAGAGAGCAGTGTCTTTTTAGACTGCTTAAGCGGCGGCACGAGCAGGTCAACAAGCCGCTCTTCCGCCAGCTCCCCGGCCTTGCCCTTAACCTGTGCCATGTGCTCTTCCCTCACCATATTTACGCTTATCTTGGCAAGGTCCCTTATCATCGACTCGACATCACGGCCCACATATCCGACCTCCGTGTATTTCGAGGCCTCCACTTTTATAAAAGGCGCCTTTACTATTTTCGCAAGCCTTCGCGCGATTTCTGTCTTGCCTACGCCTGTCGGCCCTATCATAAGTATATTTTTGGGCGTGACCTCATCCTGCATCTCAGCCGGCAGCCGCTGCCTGCGTATCCTGTTGCGCAGCGCCACAGCAACCGCCCTCTTCGCCTTCTGCTGCCCCACGATATACCTGTCAAGCACGGCTACAATCTCTTTGGGTTTATAATCCTTCTCTTTCATTATTCATTCCCGCCTTTTCAGACTTCCTCTATCGTAATGTGGTCATTGGTATAAATGCATATCTCAGCGGCTATCTTCATCGCCTCGGTTGTTATTTCAGCGGCGCTCATCTTCGTGAACCTTACAAGCGCCCTTGCCGCTGACAGCGCGTACGAGCCGCCGGAACCAATCGCCATTATTCCGTCTTCCGGCTCTATAACCTCTCCGCTGCCCGAGAGCACGTAAGAATTTTCGCGGTCCGCCACCAGCATCATGGCCTCAAGCCTTCTTAATACCTTGTCCGTGCGCCAGTCTTTAGCAAGCTCAACAGCGGCGCGCTGTATCTGCCAGTTGTGCGCCTTCAGCTTTTCCTCAAAACGCTCAAAGAGGGTAAACGCGTCGGCAACTGACCCGGCAAAACCCGCCAAAACCTTTACCTTTCCCTCTATTACCCTGATTTTTTTCGCGGTTCTCTTCATTATAATACGGTCAAGCGTCACCTGCCCGTCGCCTGCCATTACTGTTTTCCCGTCTTTTCTCACGCATAAAATTGTAGTCGCATGCATTTTGCACCTCTTCTTCCTTTAAAAACCTTTTATTTAAAGGTTTTTAAACGGGTATGCCTCTCCCGTTAAGGAATTCAAGTATAACATAATAGAGGAGACGGTTTCAACACAAAACCCCGGAAGACCCCAGAAGACTTTAACAAAGGCAGTTTAAATTTGGAATTTGCAATTTACAAGTGGACGGCAATGAAGAAACGAACCGGTTTTCGGAGGCTGCTAAACAACCTTTACCCCAACACAAACTGACGCAGGACGGGGCGGGTAGCGGAAAATTTCGTCGAGAACTCAGGGCGCGTCTGTGCTGTGCGCTATTCAACGCCATCCCAAACATCAAAGCACATCAGCGTTCAAGACGCCCTAAAACCCGCGCAAGCCTAATCGCGCATATTC
>Ga0129302_1001098_pt1 | contig 20342 bp, 17 predicted proteins | sample BlaSprsedimmetaG_FD_94476 | JGI IMG/M metagenome (GOLD analysis project Ga0129302, IMG submission 94476) | Hot spring sediment bacterial and archeal communities from California, USA to study Microbial Dark Matter (Phase II) - Blank Spring... | ecosystem: Environmental > Aquatic > Thermal springs...
AGTATGTCGTATATTGTGCCGGAGAGGCTCCTGGTGTAGGCGTCCACCGACCAGAGTACCCCCTGCAGCTGTAGAACTAAACTCTTCAAGCGGCGAAAGAGGTCGGAGAGTTCGTTTTGCTCCTCTTCTGGGAGACGCACCACCACCGTATAAAAACCATCGTTCTCTTTGGCCCCCAGCTCCCGCCGCAGGTTCTCAAAAATATGTACCCTCTCTTTCTCCAGCGCGGCCAGGTAAGTCGACAGCTTCTCCATTTTTTCTAGATTTTGCGAGAGTTTTTTCCAATCGTGCTTGAATATGTCGTTTCGGATGGCCTCCGCCCGTTCAACCGCGCCGCCAAATCCTTCGACTTCTTGACTCAATATACTCTTCATATGGACAACTGTTTCGGCCATTCATTTCTCCTATTTCTATCATCGACTCCCTTTTATAAGAGTTTAGTAAAGTTTCACGATCGATCAGATTATTGCCGTTTTCCATTTTATACGGGCGTGCTATTATGACCGTGGGACGATTCAAAGAAGGAGTGCTCGCTCGCCGCGGTTTATTACAAAGTATTACTTGATTCTAAATAGAAGTTTTCTTATATTAAGTGCAGATTTGACAAGGAGGAATGCAATGCAAGTTGATAAAGACCTGGTGATCATCGGAGCCGGAGCCGCCGGCCTGAGCGCCGCGCAATACGCCGCCCGCGCCAATTTGGACGTTCTGGTAATTGAACAGATGGCCGCCGGAGGGCAGAGCCTGATAATCGGCGATCTGGAAAATTACCCGGGCTTCCCCGAACCGATCAATGGGGCCGATTTCGCCCAGCTCTTGGAGACTCAGGCGAAAAACTTCGGTGCGGAGTTCCTGATCGCCAGCGCCACTTCCCTGAAAAAGGAGGGCGAGATTTTCACCATCGAGACATCTAAAGGACCGATCACCACCTACGCGGTGATACTCAGTACCGGCGCCCAGCACCGAAAGCTCGGCATCCCCGGAGAGAAGGAGTTCTCCGGCCGCGGTGTCTCCTATTGTGCCACCTGTGACGGACCGTTTTTCAAGGGCAAAAAGATGCTGGTTGTAGGCGGTGGAGACGCGGCCTGCGATGAGGCCAGTTTTCTGGCCAACCTGAGCGATCAGGTGATCATGATCCACCGCCGTGACCGTTTCCGCGCCCAGAAGTCCCTGGCCGACCGGGTGCTACACAATCCGAACATCGAAGTCCGTTTCAACCACGTCCTCAAGGAGATCAAGGGAAGCATGAAACTGGAAAGCGTGGTTATGGAGAACACCGAAACCGGGGAGAGCTACGAGGAAGAGATGGATGCGGTCTTCGTCTTCATCGGCTCCATTCCGCAGACCCAACTGGTACCGGACCTGCCAAAAGACGAGGGGGGATACATCATCACCGACCAGTGCATGGAGACGGAGGTAAAGGGGCTGTACGCCGCCGGAGACCTGCGCGCCACCCCTTTTCGACAGCTGGTCGTCGCCGCCGGAGAGGGCGCCGTGGCCACCCATTGCGCGTCTCAACGCATCGATGCTATAAAGGGACAGGCCTACGAGTAGGCCGAGTCTTCTTTTTTAGCAGAGACGATGGGGTTCAGCAAAAAAAGCGTATCAATTCTGATTCTACTAAGTATACATATTTTCGGGGTCGAAAAAGCTTGGTCAGCCCCGGATTTTTTTTCTCCCCGCCCGGCGGCCGACCTGGCCCGGGAGCTCGTATCGTCGATGAACGATACCGAACTTTTGGGCCAGGTTTTTATGTTGGGCTACTTCGGTCGGACTCCCTCGCCGGAGACACTCCGTTGGATTGGAGAGAAAAAAATCGGCGGTATCAAAATATTCGGTTGGAACGCGGAAAATCTGCGAGACCTGACCCGTAGTATCACCATGCTGCAGCAGGAGGCGACTGAGACCCGTCTGAGCATCCCCCTGCTCATCGCCACCGACCAAGAGGGCGGCTGGGTACGTCACGTCAAGGGTGAGACCTCGATCACGCCGGGCAACATGGCCCTCGGGGCCACCGCCCTCCCCTACGACTCCTACTACACGGGCTACTACATAGGCGACGAGTTGCGGCGTTTGGGGATCAACATGAACTTTGCCCCCACCGTGGACGTCTACTCCAACGCCGAAGCCCACGTGATCGGCCCTCGGGCCTTCGCCGAAGATCCGGTGCTCACCGCCAACCTGGCCTTAGCCTACTACCAGGGAACAAGAGATGCGGGCGTCATCGCCACGGCGAAACACTTTCCCGGGCACGGCAGCGCCACCGAGGATTCCCACGGTACCCTGCCCCTGATCAGTACCAGCTGGGAAACGCTCTGGGAGCGTGACCTGCTGCCGTACCGAATCTTGGTCAAAAACGGCGTTCCCGCCATTATGAGCTCGCACCTGGCCTTCCCCGATATTGTCGACCAGCAGACCCCAGCCTCCCTGTCCCCCTTCTTTCTCAAAGATATCATCCGAGACAAGCTCGGTTTCCAGGGGATGGTGATCACCGATGATATGCGGATGCACGGCGTACTGCAGAACAGCAACGACATACCTGAAGCCTGTCTGCAAGCTATAGAAGCCGGCAACGACATGATCATGATCAGTCACGACCACCAGATACACCAGGAAGTCTGGGATCGACTGTATACCGAACTCCAAAAAAACAGCAGCTTCCGACAAGACCTTGAACGGAGCGTCGAAAGGATCCTGCGGATAAAGTTAGAGTACTTGCGAGGTGAAGAGGCGGCCCCGCTCTTTCCCGATCAGCAGGAGCTCGGGCCGAACTTTCTGGTCAACGGAGAAAACGATTTTTTCTTCAACCAAGCTTGTAGAAGCGTTTCGGTGATTCGGGACGGACTGCTGCCCTTTGAAGACGACGGTAGATCGATCCTACTGGCGGGACAGCTGAATACATTCCTGCGTATAGGGAAGGAGTTTTTTCCTGGGGCCGATACATTCCACTTCCCCTACTCACCCTTCTACCAGGCCGAAGAGGAGGAAGAGGCGAGGCTCCTGAGAGCCGCCCGGTCTTACGACACCATTATCTACCTCCTGGCCAATCCCAACAGTGCGGAGGTTCTGCACAGCCTTGAGAGGCTGGACAAAGAGATAGTCGTCCTCTCGGTGCTCACCCCGGTCTACCTGACCGAGCTACCATGGATCGACACCGCCCTGGCCATCTACGGGACCGGACGAGACTCTTTCTACGCTGGTTTCGCCGCGCTAACCGGGATGATCCCCGCCTACGGTGAAGTTCCGATCCGAGCCCTACGCGCCTTTCAGGGGAAGCAGCACTGATGTGGTTCCAAGCCGAGCAGGGAAACCTGCGGGATATCTTGAATTTCATCCTGCCCATGGAGGAGTACTGCGTCAACTTCAGCTCTTGGCTCAAAAAAGGGACAAAAGCGGCCCTTCCGTCACGCAGGGAGGCATTGGTATATCTTCTTGCTTCGGAACACAGTCTCCCTTCCGTCGGGGGGGGGAATATCCGCGCCCTGCTCCTCCTGACGCGCAGCGGTCTGCTGGTACCGGTGGTACACCCCCAGGATCCCCTGAGTCTCAGAGATCTGAGAGGGCTTGACGAAATTTTGGGAAGGACACCACGGAAAATTTTCTGCATCGCCGGCCTGGCGAATAGGGTTCAGTTATTTCAGAACTATCTGGGGCTGCACGGCAAAAGCATAGCGTATCACTTGATGAAAAGAGAGATCTCCAAACCTCTGGAGGCCAACCTCTTCCCCCCCGATCTCCATCTCCACGGTATGACTCTGGAAGATGCCGAACGGGTATTCCCGCTGGAGGTCAAATACCAGCACGAAGAGGTGCTGGTCCACCCCGAACGCTTCAACCCCGCTGCGCACTTGATGTACTTCAAAAGGAATATTCGACAGCAGGATATCTTTTTTGCCACGATCGGAAAGGAGGTGGTCGCCAAGGCGGGAACCAACGCGCAGGGATTCCGATACTGCCAGATAGGCGGAGTCTACACCGACCAAGCCTACCGAGGACGAGGTATAGCCCGTACGGTGATGGTCAAGCTCCTGGAAGTCCTGGAGACTCGCGGACAGGGTTCGGTTCTGTTTGTCAGAAAGGGCAACCAGCCGGCGGTGCGGCTCTACCAAGGTCTCGGCTTTTCCCACCTGGGAGATTTCCAGATCACCTATCCTGACTGAACAAGCACGGCGGCGACCGAGCAATTATAAATTTGGAAAGTGCACTCGCCCTTTCCAAAATGAGATTTGCCGGCGGCGACCTTGACTTCGAGCTTGTATAGCAGTTACAAAAGAGATAAGGGGTTAGTATGAAAGTTTGTATGATCAGCTCTGAGACGGTACCCTTCGCCAAGTCCGGAGGACTTGCCGACGTGATCGGCGCTCTGTCAAAGAAGATCGCCTCCCAGGGATATGATGTTCGTATTGTTATTCCGCGCTACTCCTCGATCTCTCCAGAGCATCTGCACTTGGTGCGGGACAAAATCAATGTTCCCATAGATTTCGGATATTCGCAGATACGCGTTTTGCAGGCACGTATACCCGACTCGGAGGTACCGGTATATTTTATCGACCACCCGGATTTTTCGGCTCGACCCGGCTTCTACGGGGGGCACGGAAGCCACACCTATCGGGACAACCATCGACGTTTCGCCCTGTTCAACCGAGCAGTCTTCGCTTTGTGCCGCGAGATAGAGTGGATTCCCGATATCCTGCACGGCCACGACTGGCAGACCGGCTTGGTAGGCGCCTACCTGAGGGAGTGGGAGCAGCAATCGGGTTTCCAGAACAGCAAAAACGTCTTTAGCATTCACAATATCGGATACCAGGGTATCTTTTCCAAACACGACCTGCACAGTACCCAGTTGAGTTGGGAGACCTGCAACTCCGACACCGCCGGTTACGACTCGAGGCTCAACTTCCTCAAGTGTGGGATCCTGAACGCCGACGCCCTCACCACGGTCTCACCTACCTACGCCCGAGAGATCCAGAGCCCCGAGTTCGGTCACGGTTTGGAGGAAATTCTTAGCGAAAGAGGCGCGGGTCTCGTGGGAATACTCAATGGAGTGGACTACGAGGAGTGGGATCCGCGTATCGACCCGCACATTCCAGTCCCTTTTTCACCTGAGGATCTCAGCGGCAAGAGAGAAGCCAAGAGGGCTCTGCAGGAGAAAGCCGGGCTTCCCGTCCGTAGCGATCTTCCCGTGATCGGTATGGTCAGCAGATTGGCCGCGCAGAAAGGTTTCTACGAACTCTGCGATCCCCACCGAGGCGCTTTGAAGAGGATCTGTAATGAGATGGCGGTTCAAGTAGTGATTTTGGGTACCGGAGAGAAATGGATCGAAGAGGAGCTTATCCGTCTGCAGACTCACAGCTCCAATCTAAAGTTCTTCAGCACCTTCAGCAACACCATGGCCCACCTCATCGAAGCAGGGTCGGATCTTTTCCTCATGCCCAGCCGCTACGAACCCTGCGGCTTGAATCAGATCTACTCGCTTCGTTACGCCACCCTGCCCATAGTCCGCCGTACCGGCGGATTGGCCGACACGGTCGAGAATTACGACCCTCAAACGGGAGATGGTACCGGCTTTATGTTTGACGAGCTCTCCCCGGAGGAGATATTCCACGGTACCGAGAGAGCCGTCTCCACCTGGTACGAGAGACCCGAACACTTCCAGAAGATGCAACACCGGGCTATGGGCAAGCACTTCTCCTGGGACGATTCGGCGCGAAAGTACCTGGAACTTTACCGGATGGTCCTGGAGCAGGACGAGAAGCTGGAACTAAGAAGCTGACTCCCGTCCACGGTCTTGCAGTCCCCCTTCAGTTTTCCGGCCAATCTTCGTCGGCGGTGTTCGATCGCCCTCCTTCGGGACGGTGACAGCTCCGTCCCCCCCTCCAGAAGCAGGTCTATCGTTTCCAGAGCCGCCGCGTAATCGCCCTGGCGGTGTTCCAGGAGCTTCGCCATCTCGACGATCGCCAAATAGTCGACACCCGCCTCCAAAATTTCCCGAAGAACCGACTCGAGACGGCGGTAGTCCCTTGTTCGCTTGTAATGCAGCAACAGGGGTCTTCCGGCGCGCGGCTCTCCCCGGCTCAAGGCTTCGTGCAGCACCTCCTCGCCTCGCGGGTCGCCAGCGCGCAGCAGCAATGCTCCCAATCCGGCGAGCTCCTGGGGATACCCCAAGAGCTCGGTCCGGGAGGGCAGGTTTTCAAAAAAAGCCAGCAAGCGGGCTAAGGTCACTATATCCTGCACATGGTGTCGGTCCACTCGCTGCATGGCCCCGTACTCTTCGCCCCGGACAAAGCTCTGGTAGACCTGAGGGATCAGCGCCCCAGGAATATCTTCGCTCCTCACGACCCCCAGCACCCCCCGCTCGACCTGCTGCAGACTGCAAGAGTCGAGCACATCGCGCCACAGCCGTCGCGCCGGATAGAGCAGGTCCAGCTGACGCGGCATCCCCCCCGGTACGGCGTGGATTATAAGTCGGCTTTGGAGAAGTTTTTGGTCGAATGACTTTCCGTTGTAAGAGACGTATGTTTTTGAAGGAGAGAGATGTCCAGAAATCCGGCGCAAAAACTCCCCCTCCCCGGGATAGTCGGTCAGGAGATAACGGCTCATCTCCAACTCCCCAGCCCTATAAGAGGCAAAGCCCGCCAGAAAAATCACCGTCCCGGCTCCGCCGGAAAGTCCGGTAGTCTCAAAGTCGTAGAATACCAGCTCTTCCAGATTCTGATTCGGCTCCAAAAGAAGTCCGTCCCGCAGTTCCGAGAGTTCAGGGAGAGGGAGACGCTCTTTCGTCTGCCAGACAAACTCAGCTGCCGGTTCCCAGCTGCCCCAAGGCTGAAGATCCCGGGAGTGGCTCCTCCTCGGCGAGGTTTCTTGGCGACCCTCCGCCCTATTCTGCTCCCTCATGGCTCGCAGCTGCTGAAGCCGAGCTCCCAACTTGGCCATTTCCTATTCCTCATCCTCTTCTTCGCCTGCCGGCCCGCGCTCCTTCTCCACAAAGGCGGTGCGAATGAAATCTCTCACCTCCGCCTTCATGTTCAGCTCCGGAGTCGACTCGCCCGGCCCGATACAGCTGGGGCACCCCGCCTCGCAGGGACACTGGCGGACCAGCTCGTAAGCGGCGTGGAGGATGGACTCCTTTTTTTGGACAAAGCCTTCGGCCAGGCCTATACCCCCGGGAGCCTTATCGTAGAGGTAAATCGTCGGCAGTCGGGTGAAGGGGTCGCGGATCCGTTCGGCTATACCCACGTCGTGCCTCTCACAGAGGAGAAAAACCGGCACCACGTTCAGTACCAGCGTCCCGACGTGGGAGATGAGCCGCTCCCGCAGCTCGGCCGGGGTTTTCTCCAGGGCGGACCGCATTCGACTGCCCTCAGCGGCGCAGATCAAAACCGCCCGAGTGTGGATCTCCTCCTCGGGTAGATGAATGTCCCCGTAGCCCAGGTTCTCGTGGGTACCGAACTTCAGCTTCTTGAACTTGGCCACCTGACTGCGCACCAGGACGTCGGCGAGCATCAAGCGGGAATCGGAAAAGTCCCGGCTCCAATCGACCTCCAGGACCTTCAGATCGCTTTTGACCACCGAGTCGGTGTAGTAGTTCAGTTGCGACTCCTCTATATAAGCCTTGAGGTTTTGCAGGTCCAGCTCGAGACAGACGTACTGACTGTCCCTATGGAGGTACACCGCGTTGGGAAAGAGCAGCTCCTTGGCCGAGGGAACGTCCATCTCGCCGATGACCTCGTTTTTCCCCCTGCTCCTGTCGATGATGACCACGTTTCGCGGGTTGGTGGTGCGCAGACTCACCTCTTCGGCGGGATACCCCGTCCCAGTCCAGTACCACCGGTCGGCGCTGTGCCGGACCGTTCCTGCCTCCTCAAGGAATCCCAGCATCTCGATCAGCTCCTGCCGGCCCAGATCCTTGCCAAAACTCTCATCGTCCCTGAAGGGGAGCTCAAATACCGCGCACTTCAGATGGTCCATCAGTACGTAGATGTTGTCCGGATTTATCCAAGCCGACTCTGGACTCCGTCCGAAAAAGTAATCCCAGTGATTCACCAAAAATTGGTCGCTCGGCGAGGCCGAGGCGATCAACACCGCCGCGGAGACTCGATTTCTTCTCCCCGCCCGTCCGGCCTGCTGCCTGATCGAGGAGATAGAGGCGGGCATTCCGGCCAGGATGGAGACGTCCAGCTCCCCCACGTCGATCCCCAGTTCCAAGGCGGTTGTGGAGACCACCGCGTGCACGCTACCGCCGCGAAGTCCTTTCTCGATCGCCCTTCTCTCGTTGGGCAGATACCCGCCCCGGTAAGACTCGACGCGCAGCTTCGAGTTCTCGTTGTACATGTTGGCAATGGCCTTTTTGATGTACGAGGCGATCAATTCGGTTCGAAGGCGAGACCGGGCGAAAACTATGGTTTTTATGCGCTGCTTCAAAAACCGCAGTGCGATATTTTTTGCTTCGAGTACCACCCCTCGCCTAATCCCCTGGACCGGGTCCACCAAGGGAGGGTTGTACATGAGGAAGTGTTTTTCCCCCGAAGGAGCTCCATTGACATCGATCAGCTTGACCTCCTCCTCGATCAAGGCCTCGGCCAGCTCTCGCGGGTTGCCGATGGTCGCCGAACAGAGTATAAAGGTGGGATCTCCGCCGTAGAACTCGGCAATCCTCTTGAGCCGTCTGATCAGGTTGGTCATATGGGAGCCGAAAATCCCACGGTAGCTGTGGACTTCGTCGATGATGATATACTCCAGATTGCTCAAAAACTTGATCCACTTGGGGTGGTTCGGCAGCACCCCGGCGTGGAGCATGTCCGGGTTGGAGATGACTATCCTTCCCGTCTCTCGGGCCGAGATCCGCAGCGACTTGGGGGTATCTCCGTCGTAGGTGGCGACCTTCAGCGGCAGACCGCCGGCCAAGACCAGTTCGTTCAACTCCGCCTGCTGATCCTGGCTGAGAGCTTTGGTGGGAAAAAGGTAGAGCGCCCGCGCTTCCTTCCGTTCCATCAGGGTCTGCACCACCGGCAGGTTGTAGGAGAGGGTCTTCCCGCTGGCAGTTGGAGTGACCACCACTATGTTCTCCCGGCGTCGAGCGCTGCCGTAGGCGGCAGCTTGATGGCTGTACAGCCGTTCGATTCCCCGATTTTTCAAAACCTCCTTGATCTTCGGGCTTATATCTTCAGGAAGCTCCTCGTATATCCCGGGTCGAGCCTCCTCGCGGTACCAGCAGGTGACCTGGCTTCGAAAAGCCGGGTCGGTTTCCAAATGTTTCAGTGTTTTTTCCAGAGTGTCCATCGCCGGATATATTATCATTTTTTCCGTGTAACCTGAAGATTTCTTTTTTTGTTTAATTTTTAAAAAGACAATCATCAAAAGGAGTTTTGTATGCGTAAATTGTACCCAATTGCATTCGCGGTAGTACTTTTGCTGACCGGAGGCTTGACTCTTGTCGCCGACGAGGTGGTCTTCTCCGCCGATTTTGACAGTATGCCGGAAACGGCGGGATCATACGGCGAATGGGAGGTCTCCCGAGGCCGCCTGCACCAGAGGGACAGCGGCAACCGTTTGGCCAAAATAAACTTCTCCGTCCCCCAGTCGGGCTTGATGGAGTACAGCTTCGATGTTCGCTATCAAGGCGGGGGGTTGGAGGACCGGATGGGAGGCTTCGGCGTCCATGTCTTTGCCGATCGAGCTCACCGGGGAAAGTCCTGGGGCAACGGCGAGTCATACCTGCTCTGGATCAATTACGATGAGAATCCGAGCTACGGCAAGGCGGGTTTCCGAGGACAGGTCTACCGAAGTTTCAACCACTCTTGGATGGAGCTGCCGGAATCCTACGACATACCGCTGGACCCAAAGGTACTGAGTACCGAAAACCTTCGCCTATCGATACCTCTGAAGATACAGGTCGATGGCCGCAGCGGCTTGGTCAAGGTCTGGGACCCCACCCGACGGGGCACCTATATTCGTTTCCAGCTCGAATCCGCCCCGGGGGAGGGCCGCTACTTCTCTCTGCGCAGCAACAGCCTGGCCTTGAGTTTCGACAATCTGAGGATCCGACGGATAGAATAGCTGATAAGAACCGGCAACAAGGAGGGGACGCCGGACGAAACTAAAACTGCCGCTCCTTTCGGTCAACTATCCGAAATAGCCGAAAATAGAGGGGCAGTCTTGTTTTTTGCAGAATTTTTCGTATACTTCCCTTATGGAAAAGGTCACCGTCGTCGTTGGAGAGCTATACCGCAGCTTCAGAAACTTTGTCCACCGGGTAGCGCGAGAGTTTGTTCTGGATCACTGTCTGTTGCGCTCCTCCAGCCTGGCCTTCAGTACCCTGCTGGCACTGGTGCCCCTCACCGCCTTTATCTTCTCGCTCTTCACCAGTTTTGGAGCCTTCGAAGCGGTGAAGAGTCAGGCCCAGCAGTTTCTCATCGAATTCTTCATCCCCACCCGCACCGAAGAGGTAATGAGCTATTTCGACTACTTCCTCGAAAACACCCGTGCTCTTGGGGTTCTGGGCTTTTTCTTTTTTGCGGTAACCTCCATCGGACTGATCAACGGTGTCTCGATCAACTTGAACGCCATCTGGGGCAGCAGCTCCCACTACGGCTACCTGGGAAAGTTCCTCAAGTACCTGGCCGGTCTGGTGCTGGCGGCGCTTTTTCTCAGTCTGGGTTTCACCTTCACCCCCACCGTGGCCCGAATGCTGGGCGACTACCCGGAAGTATCATTTTTCTTCCGCTGGCTGCTCAAAGTTCTGCCGCGCTTTTTGATCTTTGCAATCATCTGGTTGATGATCTACGCCGTACCCGCTGCCAAGGTCTCCCTCAGCAGCAGCCTGATAGGGGCTTTTGTAGGGATGATCATGTGGGAGCTGGCGCGATACGTATTCATCGACGGCACCAACTACATGATCAGGATTTCAGTCATCTACGGGTCTATCGCGGCGGTACCGGTATTCCTCATTTGGTTGTCCATCGACTGGGTCATAATATTTCTCTCCGCCGAGATCAGCTACGTCCATCAACACCGTTACTTCTGGTGGAGAGAGAAGCACGACCGTCAGATGTCTCCACGCCAGCAGCTACTGATGGGTCTTCGCCTCTACTTTCACGTGAGTCAGAACTTTTTCCAGGGGAGAGCGCCGGAGAGCGTGAAATCTTTGGCCCACCGTTTCGCCGTCTCCTCGGGAGCGGTGGAATTTTTTGTCAACAAGCTCCAAGCCGGAGGTCTGCTCTTCAAATCTCCCAACGGCAACCCGCTTATTCTCCCCGGACGAGACCTATCGCAGGTAAGCATGGCCGATCTGCTTCGAGTCCTCCTCGGTCTTCAGCCAGAGACCCCCTCTTCGGACGAGTACTCCCAATCACTGCGGATTGTTGAAGAGTTTATCGACCGGGGAACCAGCTCCTTTGAAGATACCACCGTCCTCGACGTTCTGCACGAAAAAATGGCGAAGGCGGATTCTGAAACATGAAGCGGTCTCTATTCCCCGTCCTCATTTTCCTCGTTGCTGGACTCTCTTTTTTCGGCTTTCGTGCCATAGACTCCCCGGACCCTTATCGGAAGCTGCTGGTAGAAATCCAATCTGATCCTCAAAGTATTCAAGTACTCCAGGACTTTCTCCGTCGCGAGCCTCTGCCGGAGGGCTTGGAGAGACTGAGCCGCTCTGAACCTCGGGAAGAGCTGCCCGTGGTCGCCCGAATAGCCGTCTCCACCATCGAGGTCGGGGGAAGTGCCGCCGTCGCTGACGGTGAAGAGCTCGACTCTCCCGAGGAGCCTACCGAGGGGCTTACGGAGGAACTCTTCGAGAGTTCTCCTGGAGGCGATACCGCATCCCCTGGGCGTCTTCCTCGGGACGCGGTGCTGACCCTCCGCGAAGGAGCTCTGGTGCCGACGGTTCCTTTTTGGGATCCCCGCGGCTCGATCTCCCTCGATCAGCTCCATACGGTAGAGGTCAAGCCGCCGGAAGAGCTGGGGAGACAACAGAAAGCGCTGGCCGTAGATGGGAAGTACATTGACCACCCCGACTACCCCCTGCGGTAAAAGACGCTTCTCCGACTCTCCTGGAATCACGATCTGTTCGCTACGGATGGATTCTCCATCGACCCCGAGCTCTTGAACTCCTTACACTCCTGGCGTCGAGATCTGAAGGAATCGCTCCCCCTTGTCCAAAGGCCTGATCTGGTCTGGATCGGCGGAGTGGGAGATATTATGGTCCAGCGGGGGATTCAGACGACGCTTATAGGCGGGGGCGAGGCGGGGCTGCGAGAGATATTCGGCGATACGCTGGAGATCCTGCGTCGACAGGATCTTCTCATTGGCAATTTGGAGGGTGCCGTCAGCCGGAGGGGATCGGCCATTGCCAAGTCCTACAACTTTCGCTTTCGGCCGGAGGTACTGGAGCCGTTAAAATCCGCGGGCTTCGACTACTTCAGCTTGACCAACAACCACGCCTACGACTACGGCGAGATCGGATTCGTAGACAGCCTGCAGCACCTCTCTGATGCGGGCCTGGCCACCTCCGGGGCGGGAATGACCCCCCAAGAGGCCTACCGACCCTACCGGACCAAGATCGGAGGTACGACGGTCAAGGTACTCTCGGTGGCCGCCTACCCCCGTGAGAAAAACGGCTTCGACGGGAGGACCCAGGCTTCGGTGCGGGAGGATAGAGCGGGAATTATATTCGACGGTCCAGAGACCACCGAGGCGATCCGGAGCTTCTCCACCCCCAACGCTATCGACATAGTGGTAGCCCACGGCGGACGGGAGTGGTCCAGCCGTCCCAGCGAGTCCCAGATCTCCATCTACCGCGGTTTTATCGACGCCGGGGCGGACCTGGTTCTGGCCCACCACCCCCACGTACTCCAGGGCATGGAGCGCTACCGAGGGGGGCTGATCGCCTACTCCCTGGGCAACTTTCTCTTCCCCGGGATGGGAGAGATGCGCTGGGCCGAGGATACCCTTATACTGTCGCTTGGTTTCTTGGGAAGCCGGCTGCTGTACATCGAGCCCTTCCCGGTTGAGATAGACCACCGAGTAGTCTCCCTGGAAAGAGGCCAGGGAGAGATACTCGAACGTCTGATGTCCCTCTCGAGGGAACTATCAACAGGAGAAAACTAACTTTTCTACTATATGGAGGCCAGAGCCTCTTCGGCCTTTCCGTGCTTGATCGCCGCGTTGCACTGCTTGCAGACCATGATTTTCTTCTCGTTTACCTCGTGCTCGTACATCAACTTGATCCCCGATCGTTTGCACACCGGGCATTTACCCCGGCCGTTGTTCATGAGCTCCCTGATACCGCTTCCACGATGAGATTTGGACATATGTTCTCCTTAATTCAGTATAAAATTCTGAGTATCGCCGCCATAATACCCACGCTTGGTCAAAAAGTCAATGCTCCGCCCGTTTGACTTCGCTCATTCCGACTCCTCCCCTCAGCAGAGTTTGAAAAAAAAGGGCCGATTCCCGGGAGCTTTTATCGACGAAGTCGCGTATCGATCGAGGTCTCCCTCCATCCAAGGTATCGGCGACGATCCGAAGTACAGGACGGGCACTCCGTTCAGCAGACCCGCCAAAGCCACCCCAAAGCCCTCCATGTCCAGTATCCATGCGTCGTACTCCTTGGCCAGGGACCGCTTATCCTTCACAAAGCTGTTGCCGCTGATGTGAAGTCCCGTCTCCAGTTCGCCAGCGTACAGGCTCCGCGCCGCCTGCCGCAGCTGCAGGTCCGTGCCCACCCGCTGCAGCGCCTGCCCCCGCGAGTCTTTCTCACCGGGAAAGGTCGCCTTGGGGATACCCAGTTGCGAGGCGTCCATATCCCACTGCAGGACATCGTCGGCCAATACCTTATCCCCACTTCGCAGCCCCTCCTTGAGCCCTCCGCCTATTCCGGCAAAGAGGATCATCCGCGGACGGTACCTATCGCAGAGGTACTGGCAGCTCAACGCAGTGAGAGTGATTCCCACCCCGGTCCAAGCCACCAGCAGATCCCGCCCTTCAAAACGGCCCATGGATATCCGTCCTCCCCCCCAGGGGTCCCGGCGCCGCTCTTCCAGCAAATCAAAACTGTGATAGATCTCCGCCTGGGAGGGAGCCAAAAGGGCTATCGGTCCCGTGGAGCCAGCATCCTCCCGTGCTTCTCGGTCTATCCTTGACACCACTTTCTCACCGCCTCGCTGAAACCCGCCTCAGAGCAGGGAGCCACCGTCTCGAAGCGCCGCCGTAGCTGCTCGGGAGCGTCGTCGACCACGAAGGCGTGTCTGGCCCATTCCAGCATATGCAGATCGTTGAAGTCGTTCCCAATGACCATCACCCGCTCCACGGGGATGCCCAGACGACGGCTCAGCCACTCGACCCCAGCGGCTTTGTGGGAACCCGCGGGGAAAAGCTCGATCCACAGTGACCGTCCGTCCAATGGAGAGGTACTGCGAATGACACTGAGCTGGGGAAACTCCCGCTCTATACGGTGGTGAATATCCGGATCCCCTGGGACGACCACCACAAACTGAGTTGCCTCCATTTGTCGCACCTGTTGCCAGTTAAAGGGCATGGCGAAATCTCGATACACCGCCATCCGATGAAAGAAATCGGGATTCTCTCCGCCGTGGTGGTAATAGTGGAAATAGTGGTTGTCCGGTATCGGATGGTGCAGCATGAAATCCAACTTCAGCTCGATGAGCCGCCGGCATACCTCCTCCGTCACAGCAGCTGAGAGTACCCTTCGACGGAGAAGCTCTTCTTTTTTGAAGTCGTACACCCCCGCTCCCGAGGAGAAGACCACGTAATCGATGGGGAAGCTCCGATCGATCACCCGCCTCAGGGACTCCATCGACCTGCCGGTGGCAAAGACCCGGACGAAAGAATCCTGCTCTAGTATTTTCAGCGTCTCCAGGTCCCGGGGGTGAAAGCCCGAGGCGGAGTGGTAGGTGGTCCCGTCGAAATCGCTGACCACCATTGCTTGATATTCGGTATCGTTCATGGGAGTACCTGGTAGCTGCTGCTGGTCAAGGCTTGGTTGAGACTAGCCAGCACCCTTTCAAAAAGCACCCCGTCCCGATGGGGCACCCGATAACCAAAGGTCGCCCGGATGGCCATGGATACGAACTGCACCGACCTTTCGATGGCGATGGGCAGACTGTCCCCCTGCATCAAGCTGCCCGCAAGCACCGAGGCGAAGAGGTCGCCGGTACCGGGGTAGATCGCCGGCACGTAGTCGCAGTCCACCTTCCAGAACCTTCCGTCCTCCCGGTCGTAGGCCAGGACGTTGGAAACATCGGGCTTGTCCTCCAATCGGACGCTGGTCAGCACCAGCATCTTCGGGCCGAGCTCCGAGAGCCGCAGCAGGGTATTCTTGCACTCCTCGATACTGCTGACTTCGAGAAACTTCCGGTCCAACAGCATAGCCGCCTCGGTGGTATTCGGGGTGATGATATCCGCCTTCTCGGTTAGACGGCGCATCTCTCGGACCATCTCTCGGTCGAAGGGACCGTAGAGCTCCCCGTCGTCCCCCAGTACGGGATCGACCATGATCAGCTGTTCCCGTCCGTCGGAGCGGAATTCGTCGATAAAACGGCGCACGATCTCTACCTGATCGGGAGATCCAAGAAAACCCGAGTAGACCGCATCGAATTGGACTCCAAGTTTCTTCCAGTGGTCCGCTATGGGCTGCATGTGACTAGTGAGGTCGAGAAAGTAGTAATCCTCGAACCCACCGGTATGGGTGGAGAGCAGCGCCGTGGGCAGAGGGCAGACTTGAACCCCCATTGTCGACAGGACCGGCAGGATTATGGTCAGGGACGACCGGCCGAAGCCCGACAGGTCGTGAATCGCCGCCAATCTGGGTACTGGTTGTTTCATGACGGACCTCCTTCTCCCATTAATATGCCTGAAAATAGTCGACGATACAAGCCGATGCGGGAAGCCGGAAGATACAGCTGACAGAGCGACCGGAATATGTTAAAAAAAAGCATGGAGATACACCACGATGGTACAGGCATTTTGATCGCCGAACCCGAACGCGATCCCTTGGAAGGCCCGCCACCGAGGCGAGGGGAGCTCCTGGAGGCTCTCAGGGCAATGATACTTTCGGTCTCGGGCTGGAGAAAGGTCTTTAGTTCCGACGGGGATGAGGAGAGTTTCTCCCCCCATATAGACGGCAGCCATAGGTTTCTGGTCGCCGCGGCGGCTCTGGCCTTTTCCGAGGACCTGTTGGAAAAAACTGCCGGCAGAGCGCCGACGGTCTACACCGCCTGCGACGCCCGTCCGACCGGTCCCCAGATCCTCGACGTGATGAGCAGGATCATGTTGGCCATGGGTTTAAGGCTACGGCCTCTTTTTATAAGTCCCGCCCCGGAGCTGATGGCCACGGTCAAGCTGGACGAGCAAGCCGACGGCTTTGTCTACGTCTCGGCCAGTCACAACCCCATCGGCCACAACGGAATCAAGTTCGGCGGCGCCGAGGGCACCGTCTTCGGTGGACAAAGAAGTCGCGACTTGATCACCCGTTTTCGAAGTCTCCTAGAGGATCCTTCTACAATAGACCGTTTGAGCGATCTGAGTGCTCGACTCCCCGTTGCCGAGTACGCCGATCGACTCTCCCAAAGCCAGGAGCTCAAGGAGCGGGCCATGGCCGACTACCGCCGTTTCAGCCGTACGGTATTCTGTGCCACCGATGAGATCCAGCGTCAGGACGAGATCTTTCGATCGCTCACCGAAGCTCTACAACGACACCCGATCGGGGTCGTCGCCGAGTTGAACGGCAGCGCCCGGGGATGTTCTATCGACGGAGATTTTTTACGGGAGTTCGGAGTTCGGGTAGCTCTCTACAACGACCGCCCGGGGGAGGTGGTGCACCGGATCGTACCCGAGGGAGCCGGGCTGGATCTCTGCCGGCAAGTCCTGGAGAGAGCGCATCGGGATGACCCGGCCCATATACTCGGCTACGTTCCCGACAACGACGGCGACCGGGGCAATCTGGTCTACATCAAGAGGAAGGAAGGGAAAGCCTATCCCATCCCGGCCCAGAGTCTTTTCGCCCTAACGGTGCTCTCGGAGCTGCTCTATCAAGAGGAGCTGGCCGTCGAAGCGCTACGCGGAGGGGCGGAACCTCGTCCCAAAGCGGTAGTGGTCAACGGTCCGACTTCGATGGTTATAGAAAAGATTGCCGATTACTTCGACGCCCGGGTCTTCCGCGCGGAAGTCGGCGAGGCCAACGTGGTGAGCCTCGCCGCGGAGCTGCGGCGACGGTCCTACGATGTGCGAATCCTCGGCGAAGGGTCTAACGGAGGGAACATCACCCATCCCGCCGGCGTGAGGGATCCGTTGAACACCCTCTTGTCGATCATCCGTCTGCTGAGTTTTCGAGACCAGCAGGCTCCCTTCCAGGCTTTTCGCCGTTGGTGCGAATTGAGGGGACTTCCCGAATCAACGGCCAGGGACTTTTCGATCGAAGAGGTTCTGTCATCCCTACCTTCCTTCAGCACCACCAGCGCTTACGAGCCTGAGGCTTTGATGCGGATATCCTGTCAGGATCATGGAGTGCTGAAGACCAACTACGAGAAGGTTTTCTCCCGGCAGTGGGAACGGAAGCGTGAGGAGCTGAAAACTACCTACGATATCTGCTCGTGGCGCGAGGTGAACTACGAGGGTACCACTGCCCGCGAAGGAGTGGGACCGGAGTTTCGCAGTCCCGAGGCCCGAGGGGGACTTAAGATAATTTTCAGCAACCATCGAGGAGAGGACAGCGACTTTCTCTGGATGCGCGGTTCGGGAACCGAGCCGGTTTTCCGCGTACTGGTAGACTCGCAGGGCGAAGATTCCGGGAGACACGACTATCTGCTCCAATGGCACCGGAGTATGATCGCCGAAGCCGACGAGCTCTCAACTCGCTAGGGTCAATCGAAGCTCTGGAGAGTTTTGCTCTCGGAAGTTTAAGATTTTTTTTTCGCATGCCGCTTCGCGGCTGGCAAAACAATAAAAATAGAAGTGGAGGAGAATCATGAGTATTCACATTGGAGCACAAGCCGGAGATGTGGCCGACACCGTCCTGATGCCGGGAGATCCCCTGCGTGCTCAATTTATCGCTGAAAACTACCTGGAAAACGCGGTCCAGTACAACAAGGTCCGGGGAATGTACGGTTTCACCGGTACCTACCGCGGTCAAAGAGTATCGGTTCAAGGTTCGGGAATGGGGATCCCCTCGATCTCGATCTACGCCCACGAACTGATCAACGAGTTCGGAGTCAAAAAGCTGATCCGCGTCGGCTCCTGCGGCTCGATGCAAAAGGACGTCCATATACGGGACATGGTCTTCGGGATGGCCGCCAGCCACGACTCGGGGATCAACGACCGCCGCTTCCCGGCGATGACCTACGCCCCGACCGCTGATTTCGAGCTTCTGGAAAAGGCCGTCGCCGCGGCCCGCAGCAGAGACTATACCTTCCATGTGGGAAACATCCTTTCCACCGACACCTTTTACAACGACGACCTGGAGCTGTGGAAGCAGTGGGCCGCCTTTGGAGTCCTGGCGGTGGAAATGGAAGGGGCGGCCCTCTACACGCTGGCAGCAAAATTCGGCGTCCAGGCCCTGACTATCTTGACGGTCAGCGACCATTTGCTCAGTCAAGAACAGACGAGCAGCGAAGAGCGGCAGAAGACTTTCACTCAGATGATGGAAGTGGCGCTGGAGGCCGCCGTCTCTTAATACAAGCCGTCTCTTGAGCCGATCCAGGCCATGCAGGTCCGCGACGGAGCATATCCGCCGCGGCAGCGGCTCAGTCTCGGATTCGGTACCTGCCGGATGACTCAGCAAGGACAAAGCCCTCCTCCACCAGTTGGTCGAGGGCTTTCCGTATCCTTTGAGCTGAGAAGTCCAGCTTGCCGTGGAGCTTTTCGATCTCCATCTCGCCTTCGGCGGTCATAACAGCCAGTATTCTTCCCCGGATCTGGCGGTTTGAGTTTTCGAAAGGGCTCTGCCTACGGTAGACGGCGCTGCGGCGGTTGGGGTTGACCACCGCGTTTTTCAAATACACTCCGTAGTCCATCATCGCGTAGTACCAGTGACGGGGGTCCTCAGGATCAAGTACTTCGGCGGTTCGTGTAAGTATCGCTTTTTCGGGTACTTTCTCGCTGCGGGGGAAAAAGAAGTGCAGTATCACCCGGCGAATGTTGGTCTCCACGAAGGCGACCGGGCGGTGGAAGACGAAAGCCTGCAAGGCCCCGGCGGTCGCCGGACCGACCATCGGCAGGGAGAGCAGCTGCTCCTCCCGTTCCGGCAGCCTGCCGCCGTAGCGGCGGCAGATCATCTCGGCGCTCCGCTTCAAGCCCAGAGCCCTCCGATTGTAGCCCAGCCCGCTCCAGAGCCGCAGCACTTCCACCGTGGGGGCGGAGGCTAGCGCGGGGAAGTCCGGGAACCGTTCCAGAAAGCGTTGGTACTTTTTCAGCACCCGCTCGGTCTGAGTCTGCTGCAGCATCAATTCGGAGACCATTATCTGGTAGGGATCGTCGGTCTGCCGCCAGGGGAAACTCCTTCCGTTTTCCCGGTAGTAGGTCCAGATCCTCTGCCGCAACAGTCGTACCGCTTCGGATTCGGAGCCGGAGGGAAGAGCGCTCATTTCACCGGCTGGTCGGGTTCGGCCTTTTTTTCTCTCTTCTTTCGGGCCTTCTCGGCGCCCCGGCTTATGCGGTTCCACACCCCGATCAGCCCCATGGCCTTTTTCATCTCCCGAAGGGTGGCCTCGGCTTCGCGGCGTGCGGCTTGGGTGCCTTCGAAGATCACCTCTTCCACCAGCCCGGTTTGACTCTGAAACGCCTGCCGCCGCTCCCGCAGTGGCTCCAAAAAGTTGTTCAGAGCCCGGGCCAGCTTCTCTTTGACCTCCACGTCCCCTACCCTTCCGCTTCGGTAGCGCTCCTTGAGCTCTTCTACCTCTTGTCGGTTGGGGTTGAAAATATCGTGGTAGATAAACACCGGATTTCCCACCACCTGACCCGGGATGTCCGCCCGGACTCGGTTGGGATCGGTGTACATCCGGCCCACCTTTTTCTCGACGGTTTTGGCGTCGTCGGATATATATATGGCGTTGTTCAGGGATTTGGACATCTTGGCGCTGCCGTCGGTGCCGACCAGGGTGGGCACCTCCCCGACCATGACATCGGGAACGGGAAAGACCTCTCCGTAGAGGCTGTTGAAGCGCCGGGCGATCTCCCGAGTCAACTCCACATGGGATTCGTTGTCTTTACCCACGGGGACTAAATTGGCCCGAGGCATCAGAATGTCGGCGGCCTGCAGCACCGGGTAGCCCAGAAGGCCAAAGGGAATCTCGTTGAGGTTGGCCGAGTTGGCCATGTCCTTGATACTTGGC
>Ga0129302_1001100_pt1 | contig 20330 bp, 19 predicted proteins | sample BlaSprsedimmetaG_FD_94476 | JGI IMG/M metagenome (GOLD analysis project Ga0129302, IMG submission 94476) | Hot spring sediment bacterial and archeal communities from California, USA to study Microbial Dark Matter (Phase II) - Blank Spring... | ecosystem: Environmental > Aquatic > Thermal springs...
CTAATACACATATATGTTCAACTGATGAAGTAATAATTTCATTTTTGTGCGATTCATTAAAAACAGTTTTAGCAATTCCGAGTATTGGAAAATTATTTGCTTCAGTTCCGTTGCTTACGAAATAGATTTCGCTTGGGTCTGCATTGATAAACTCTGCGGCAGTTTCCCGCGCTTCTTCAATTGCGACTCTTACTTTTCTTCCGTATGAATGAATTGAAGACGGATTTCCAAACTCTTCATTGAAATAGGGGAGCATTTTCTCTAAAACTTTCGGATGAAGTTTTGTTGTTGCGGCGTTATCGAAATAAACTTTCAGATTTGTCCTTTCAATTTATCTTAAACTAACATCACCAAAATGAATTCGTTCGGTTTTTTCGCCGGTTTTCAGAATTAGAAATCCTTCTTTATCAATATCATCAAAAATTCCGAACTTGGTTTCTTTTGCACCTTCAACTTTTACCTTTCCACCAATCATATTGCATCTTTCTTTCCAATCTTCCAAAACATCTTCGGGATTCTCGTCGATTTTGTATAAAACTTCTTCAAAAAGATTTAAAACTTCGCTTAACAATTTTTCACGGCTGACTTTGTTCTTAAATTCTTTTCTAACTGAAGTCGGTTCAATTAAATACTTACCCGGGAAATTAATCTGGTTCACATTTATACCAATGCCTATTACGACTCTATCTAATTCGTTTGCTTTTGAAGTTGATTCAATTAAAATTCCGGCGGCTTTTTTATTATCTATTAAAACATCGTTTGGCCATTTTAATGAAGTATTTAGCTGAAACAAATTTTCAATAGCTTGTGCAACAACAAGTGAAGCTGCAAGATTTATAATATTAACTTTCTTGCCGTCTACTTTTCGCAGTAAAATTGAAAAAGTTAAATTTTGTCCGGGATGGCTTTGCCATTCTCGATTTAATCGCCCTTTTCCTTTTGTTTGCTCTTCGGCTAAAACTACGGTACCATGAGTCTTTAGTTCTTTATTAGTAAGCAAAAAAGCATTTGATGAATCAACTTGCTGAATGTAGACAAATTGTCTTCCAATTTCTTCGGTATCGAGCTTAATATCAAATTCTTCAATTTGAAATTCTTTGTTTTCCATGATTTCCCCTTGTGTGCAAATTTGTCATATACTATTACTATAATTCATTTATATAAATATATTTGTCAAATTGTCATAAAGCCATATTTCTCGTTAGATTTATAAGTCGTTGTAAATAAATAAGTTAACAGTTTCTCTTTATTGGCACATTCATTGTATCAAAAGTAGTCAGCATTATATAAATGCCAAAATAACTATATCTAAATTAGAGTAAAATTTGTAACTGCAAAGTTACTATAAAAAGAATAATTCTGAAATGAAGTTTTGTTAAATAAATAAAAGGAGTGATATAAAATGGGAAAAATAATTGGAATTGATTTAGGTACGACTAACAGTTGTGTAGCCGTAATGGAAGGTAATGAGCCGGTTGTAATACCAAATTCTGAAGGTGGAAGAACTACTCCATCAGTTGTAGCTTTTACAAAAAACGGAGATAGACTTGTCGGTCAACCGGCAAAAAGACAAGCGGTTACAAATCCTCACAATACCGTTTTTTCTATCAAAAGATTTATGGGAAGAAGAATTGACGAAGTCGGTACTGAGATAGAAGAAGTACCTTACAAAGTTGTTGAAGGTGATTCAAAAACTGCAAGAGTACAAATTGATGATAGAAAATATTCTCCACCGGAAATTTCTGCAATGGTATTACAAAAAATGAAAAAAACTGCCGAAGATTATCTTGGTCAAGAAGTTACAGAAGCTGTTATAACAGTTCCTGCTTATTTTAATGACTCGCAAAGACAAGCTACAAAAGATGCCGGAGAAATTGCCGGTCTAAAAGTAAAAAGAATTATCAATGAACCAACTGCCGCAGCATTAGCTTATGGACTCGATAAAAAGAATAAAGAACAAATCGTTGCAGTTTACGATTTAGGCGGTGGTACATTCGATATTTCTATCTTACAGTTAGGTGATGGTGTATTCGAAGTTAAATCTACAAATGGAGATACTCACCTTGGTGGTGATGATTTCGATCAAAGATTAATTAATTATTTGGCAGATGAATTCAAGAAACAAGAGGGGATCGATCTTAGAAAAGACCCAATGGCTTTACAAAGATTAAAAGAAGCAGTAGAAAAAGCTAAAATAGAACTTTCATCATCAACATCAACAGATGTTAATTTACCGTTTATAACTGCAACACAAGACGGACCGAAACACTTAACAATAAATATCAGCCGTTCAAAATTTGAACAGCTTACAGAAGATCTTTTTGACAGAACAATTGCACCATGTGAAAAAGCAATTAAGGATGCCGGTTTAACAGCTTCGCAAATTGACGAAGTTATTCTTGTCGGTGGCTCTACTCGTATTCCGAAAGTACAAGAACTTGTGAAAAAGATATTCGGTAAAGAACCACATAAAGGTGTAAACCCCGATGAAGTTGTTGCAATCGGTGCGGCAATTCAAGGCGGCGTTCTTGCCGGAGATGTTAAAGATGTATTGTTGTTGGATGTTACTCCACTTTCACTCGGTATCGAAACTCTTGGCGGTGTAATGACAAAACTAATCAACGCTAATACAACAATACCGACAAAGAAGAGTGAAGTATTCTCGACTGCATCGGATAATCAACCTTCTGTTGAAATACATGTATTGCAAGGTGAAAGACCAATGGCTGTAGACAATAGAACTCTCGGCAGATTCCACTTGGATGGAATTCCACCGGCTCCAAGAGGTGTTCCTCAGATTGAAGTTACCTTCGATATTGATTCAAACGGAATTTTAAATGTTTCTGCAAAAGATAAAGCAACTAATAAAGAACAAAGTATTAGAATTACTTCCTCAAGCGGATTAAACAAAGAAGAAATTGAAAAGATGAAACAAGATGCAAAAGAACATGCTGCCGAAGATAAAAAGAAGAAAGAAGCTATTGATACTAAGAACCAAGCTGACAGTTTAGTTTTTCAAACAAAGAAACAGATTACTGAACTTGGTGATAAATTAGCCGCTGATGATAAAGCTAAACTTGAAAGCGGTATTAAGGAGGTTGAAGATGCTATGTCAACAAATGATACCGATAAAATCAAGTCAGCTTCCGATAAATTAACGAAAATATGGAATGAAATATCACAAAAGATTTATCAACAGCAGGGTGCTCCAGGTGCTCAGCAAGAACAAGCACAGCAGCAAAGTACCGGAACTACCGGCGAAGATAAATCAGCCGATAAAGATGTTGAAGATGCATCTTATGAAGTGATGGATGAAGACGAAAAGAAAGATAAATAAGTAATAAAGCACTTGCTCTTTCAATGGAACCCCGCTAAGACAGCGGGGTTTCTTTTTATATACTTACTTCAGTCTTTTTTTTATATTACTTATATGAAAAGATTCTTATTCATAATTCCGCTTTTTCTGCTCTCATTATTGTTATATACAATTGAACCATCCCGTAATTCATCTCAAACAATAAAAAATGATTTTGAAAGTCAAAATTCTTATGTGGGAAATAAGAATCGAAACATTTCTACCGGTTATAAAATTTATGTTGATTTCAATCCGGACAAAAAATTATTAACAGTAGAAGAAAAAATTATTTGGAAAAACTTAACTGAATATTCAACTGATGAAATTCAATTTCATTTGTATGCCAATGCCTTCAGTAATAATGAAACGGAGTTAGGCAAAAAATTTGGTTTTGATGAATCGGAACGGACAAAAATTCTAATTCACTCATTAGCCGTCAATGGAATCGTTAGCCAATTTGAATATTTTCAACCGGAGGTCTATAATCCACACGACAGCACCGTTGCAAGAATTAATTTAGATAAACCGGTTTTGCCCGGGGATTCAGTATTGATAGATATTGAATATGAATTAATCATTCCCAGAGGAAGATTGAGGTTTGGTTATGCTGCGGGACGCGAATTCTATTTTATTGCTCAATGGTTCCCAAAACTTGGTGTCTTTAAAGACGGTCATTGGATTTGCAGTCAATACCATCCTTATACCGAGTTCTATTCCGACTTTGCCAATTATGATGTTATAATAAATCTTCCAACCGATTATATAGTTGGTTCAACTGGTCAATTAATTAATGTAGTTATAAGTGATTCGATAAAATCTTGGACTTACTCTGCAAAAAATGTAATTGATTTTGCTTGGACTGCATCTCCCGAGTTTTATGTTCAGACAAAAAAATATAAAAGCAATTTTGGGAAAGACATTGAAGTAAATTTTTTAATTCAACCCGAAAACAAAAATTTAATTGATAGAAAATTTAAAGCCGCTTTTAACACTGTTGAATATTTGGAGAAATACATTGGTGAGTTTCCATATTCTCAAATAACATTGGTTGATGCACCACGCACGGCTAATATCGGTGGAATGGAATACCCAACGATAATAACATATTTTACTCCGTTGTTCAGCCCAATTGAAACACAAAGACCTGAATCAACAATTATTCACGAGATTGTCCACCAATATTTTTATGCCGCTGTAAGCAGCAACGAAGTATATGAAGCCTGGCTTGATGAAGGCTTAGCAACTTATCTGGAAGCAAAAATATTATCCGAATATTATGGAAACCCGATTCTATATTTTAGATTTATTGACTACTACCCGATTTATGGAATAAGTTTCTTATCATTCAGAGAAATTCCATTAATATATTCTTTAAAAGCATTTGAATTCGAACACTCATCATATGCACTTTCAAGTTATTATTTAAATAATGAAATAGGAAGTATAAGAGATACAAGCTATGCATTACCTAATCGATTATCTTATTTGGTAAACGCATATTCAAAGCCTTATTTAATTGTGCAAGTCCTTGAAAACTATTTAGGTAAAGATGAGATACTGGAGATTATCTCCGAATACTATAATAAATATAAATTCTCGCTTGTAACCGCAGATGACTTTCTAAATGTGTTAAAGAATTATGAAAACTTGGACTTAGAATGGTTTATAGCAAACTTTATTAACGGCAGCAAAAAATTTGATTACAAAATTAGCTCAATAGCTAAAGAAGAGAGTACATATAAAATATTTGTTGAAAGACTCGAAGGGGGAATTGCACCGACTGAAATTGCCGTCTATTCCGAAGTTGATACTACGTATATAGAATGGGACGGCACAGATAGATGGAAAATTTTTAACATAGAAAGTGAACATAAAATAATTGCCGCAGAAGTCGATCCGTTTAGAAAAAATATTCTTGATATAAATTATGCAAATAATTCTTACACGGTTGAACCAAAATATTGGGCGTCTTTATCAATAGCTATTCGCTGGTTTTTCTGGGTTCAAAATTCGTTATTAATTTTTGGAAGTGTCGGATGACAATCACAATAAAAAATGCACTAATCTTTGGGATTCGTTCCGTATTTAAGAATACAAAATTTATATTTCTTTTGTGGGGTATAAATGCCTTAGCTGCTTTCCTTTTATCTATGCCAATCTATTATTTACTTATTGATAACCTTAATCATTCTTTAATGAGTGACGAACTTGCACTTGGGTTTGATTTTACTTGGTATATCCAGTTCCGAAATATTTACGAATCAAGTATTGGTGAAATACCATCGATGATTTATAGTATGTTCGGAGTTTATATTTTAATCCAAATATTTTTTGTAGGCGGTTTAATTTCAATTTTTAATCTACCCGAAAAAAATCACATGGTTGATTTCTTCTTCGGGGGAGTTAAGTACTGGTTTCGGTTTACTAAAATTGTATTGATATCGTTAATATTTTTTATGATGGCATTTATTTTCCATGATTATCTTGGTCTATTTATAGAGTGGGCATTTTCAGAAACCGAAAATCAAATGGCTGATTTTATTATTCGCTTAGCAAGATACATTCTACTTGTGTTTTTTATCGGATTAGTAACTTTAGTTTCCGATTACACAAAAGTTCACATGGCGGTTCAAGACACAACAAAAATATTTCAATCAATTTACTATGCGTTGGTATTTATAAAGATTAATTTCAATAAAATATTTACAGTCTTTCTAATCATAGCATTAATTGGTGCAGCCGGTGCAATTCTTTACAACCTATTAGAAGTATTTATACCAAGAACTCCATACTATTTTCTTTTGCTTTCGTTTATTCTTCAACAAATGTTGATTATATTTCGGCTGTTTATAAAAATGTACTTCTGCTCAACGGAAGTTTTACTTTATAAAGATTTAAGTGCAGATGTAATTGAAGTAAGAGCTAAAGAACAAAATATTGGAGTTAGTTGATGTCGATTATACCAATCACTGTTTATGGTGATTCTATTCTACGTAAGAAAACCGAGCAAGTTCAGAAAGTTGATGATGAACTGATTCAAAACATAAGAGACATGTTTCAAACAATGCGGAATGCAAGCGGTATCGGTTTAGCCGCAAATCAAGTTGGTCTCAATAAATCTGTTTTTGTTATTGATTTGAAGGAAGTAGAAGGTTATGAAAAATTTAAACCGGTAGTAATGATAAATCCCGAAATTGTTTTAGAATCCGATGAATTAGTAACTATAGAAGAAGGCTGTTTAAGTTTACCGAATTTACGCGCCGATGTTGATCGCCCTGCTTTAGTAAAAGTCAAGTTTTTGAATACGGATGAACAAGAAGAAGAAATTGAAGCAGACGAATTATTCGCAAGAGTAATTCTTCATGAATACGACCATCTTATTGGGAAAATGATTCCCGATAGAGTTAATGAAATCATAAAAAAGAAACTTCAAAAACAACTGCGTGATATTTCAGATAGAAATGTTGAAATAGATTATCCGATAACCGAAAAGTAATTCATCAAATGAAAATTGTATTCTTTGGCACTCCCGATTTTGCAGTAACTTCACTTTCAAAAATTTTCGAAAGTCATCATAAATTAGAAGCAGTTGTAACCGCACCTGATAAAGAAAGAGGACGAGGAAGAAAAGTAAGCGTTACTCCTGTAAAAGAATTTGCACTTAGTAAAAATATCCCGTTTCTACAACCCGAAAAACTAAAGGAAGAAAAATTCATCGAACAATTAAAACAAATTGAAGCCGATTTGTTTGTGATTGTTGCTTTTAGGATACTTCCAAAAGAAGTATTTACACTGCCGAAATATGGATCGATAAATTTACACGGATCCTTACTTCCCAAATACCGCGGTGCTGCTCCTATTCAATGGGCTATAATTAACGGAGAAAAAGAAACCGGGGTAACAACATTTTTCCTAAAAGAAAAAGTTGATACCGGGAATATTATTCTTCAAGAAAAAATTGTGATTGAACCTGAAGATAATTATGAATCATTACACGATAAGATGAAAAATGTCGGAGCCGAAGTTTTGGTTAAAACTATTTCTTTAATTGAAAGAGGTGAAGTTGATGAACAACCTCAAAATGATTCACTCGCTTCACCGGCACCTAAAATTACCAAAGAAATATGTAAAATTGATTGGACAAAATCTGCTGTTGATATTCACAACTTAATTCGCGGGTTGTCTCCTTATCCCGGGGCATTTTTTATTAAGGATGATAAGCAGTACAAAGTTTATAAATCAAAAGTAGTAGAAGAAACGAAATTACAACCGGCTGAAATTTTAGAATCAAAGAATGAAATATTTATCGGCTGCGGAGAAGGCACTCTACAAATATTGGAAATTCAACCCGAAGGTAGAAAACGTATGACAGCCGATGAATTTTTAAGAGGGTATAGTTTAATAAAATAAATGTATTGGCATTCTGACTCTTCTTTAAATAAAATTATTGATAGGATTTAATTTTGCGAAGCAAAACTTACAACGTACTCGATTCGATAGGGAATACACCCATTGTTCGCCTTGATAATATCTCAAAAGGATTAAAAGCAAAAATTTGGGCTAAGTTGGAATTTATGAATCCCGGCGGAAGCCTAAAAGACCGAATTGCTTTATATATGGTTGAGAAAGCCGAACGCGAAGGTAAAATTAAACCGGGCGATACAATTTTAGAAAACTCTTCCGGAAATACGGCAATGGGATTAGCTATTGTTGCCCGGCAAAAGGGATATAAATTAAAAATTGTCATCCGTAATACAACAAGCAAAGAAAAAATTAAAATGCTGCAAGTACTTGGAGTTGATGTAATTTTAGTCGATGCAAACTTACCACCGGAACATCCTGAATCTTACAATAATTTTGCAGAAAATTTAGCCAAGCAGCATTCGGATTATTACTATATCGATCAACATAATAATCTTGATAATAACGAATCACATTACAAAACAACCGGACCGGAAATTTGGGAACAAATGGAAGGGAAAGTTGATTATGTAGTTGCCGGAGTCGGAACAGGCGGCACTCTTTGCGGTGCGGGTAAATACTTGAAAGAAAAAAATCCTAATGTAAAACTTATCGGTGTCGATCCGATGGGATCAATTTTCTATAATTATTTCAAAGAGAGAAAATTGATTCAACCATATCGATATAAAGTAGAAGGAATTGGTGATGAATTTTTAATTAAAACAGCTCAACTTGAATTGCTTGACGATATGTACCAAGTGGAAGATAAAACTGCATTTCAATGGACAAAAAAATTAGCAAATGAAGAAGGGATTCTCTCAGGTGGATCAAGCGGTGCAAATATTTGGGCTTCAGTTAAACTCGCAAAAGAAATCGACCGTGAAGCAAACATTGTAACAATAATTTGTGATTCAGGTTATAAATACTTCAGTACGATTTATAATGATGAGTGGCTGAAGGAAAATGATCTTCTTTAGAAATTCTTTGATTGTAATTTTATAAACTGCTATTTTTATTACAAATAGATGCGGAAGCTACGATGCAAGAAATTATTTTTATGATTCAAGACTCATTAGACGGTGGATTTGAGGCAAAAGCTGTTGGATATTCTATTTTTACAGAAGCTGAATCTATGGAGGAGCTTAAAGAACGCATTATTGAAGCTGTCGATTGTCATTTTGAAGAAGGGAAGAAACCAAAATTAATTAGACTGCATTATGTTAAAGAAGAGATTATTGCAGCGTGAGATTGCCTCGTGATATCTCAGGCGATCAGCTTGTTTTAGCTTTAGAGCAATTTGGTTATCAAGTTTCTCGACAGAAAGGAAGTCATATAAGGTTGTCTAAAAATTTAGCTGGAAGGAACCACCACATAACCATCCCAAATCATAGTCCCATAAAAATTGGAACACTCAATAGTATTATTAATGATCTGGCTTCATTTCATAGATTGTCCAAAAATGAATTATTAGAAAAATTGTTTGATTAATTCTAATTGCCTTATTAAGAATTACTTCTCAATCTATAGCTCTTAACTTTTCATTCCCCAACAATTCTTTATAAATTTGTACATCAAATCTTATTTTAAAAGGTAAACGTTTTGGAATATAAAAACAGTATAATAGATTTAATCGGTAATACACCTTTGATTCAACTAAATAAATTAAACAAGGGATTGAAACCAAAAATATTCGCCAAGCTTGAATCACATAATCCCGGCGGAAGCGTAAAAGATAGAATTGGTTTGGCAATGATTGAAGATGCAGAACGCTCCGGTCAACTCAAACCCGGAGGAACCGTAATTGAAGCTACAAGTGGAAACACCGGGATCGGGTTAGCTTTGACTGCATTAATAAAAGGGTACAAATCTGTTTTCGTAGTGACAGATAAGGTAAGCAGTGAAAAAATTAATTATCTACGCGCACTTGGCTCAGAAGTTATTGTTGTTTCAAATGCAGTTGAACCGGATCATCCTGAATATTATGTAAATGTTGCGAAGAGAATTCATAACGAAACACCAAATTCAATTTTTGCTTATCAATATTCGAATCCGGCTAATCCTGAAATTCATTACAAGACTACTGGACCTGAGATTTGGGGGCAGACAGACGGTAAAATAACTCATTTTATTTCAAGTATCGGAACAGGTGGAACTATTAGTGGAACGGGGAGATTTCTTAAAGAGAAAAATCCGAATATAAAAGTAATTGGAGCAGATCCTCTTGGTTCGATTTTCAAAACTTATAAAGAAACCGGCGAACTAATTAAAGGAACTCCGTATTTAGTTGAAGGAATTGGTCAAGATTGTCTGCCGGAAAATGTTCACTTCCAATATATCGACCAAATTATAAATGTAAGTGATAGAGAATCTTTTGCAATGGCAAGAAGATTAACTAAAGAGGAAGGAATATTTTGTGGAGGTAGTACCGGAACAATCGTTAAAGTAACTTTGGATATTGCAAAAGATTTGACAGAAAATGATGTTGTTGTTTTTATTGTTTGCGATACCGGTGAGAGATATCTTTCAAAAGTACATAACGAAACCTGGTTAAAAGATAATCGTATGCTTGAAGTTGAAATGAAAATTCTGCGTGATGTTTCCGATGAGAAGAAAAGAAAAGGAATAGAAAATATTTGTTACGTTAACAATAATGCCATTGTGAAAGATGCAGTAGAGATATTCAATAAAAACGGATTTACTCAAATCCCCGTATTTGATGAAAGACTTAAACCGGTCGGATCAATTCGTGAAAATAAATTGATGGGAAAACTTGTTGAAGATTCGAAATTACTAAATGCTAAAGTTAGCAAGGTAATGGAAGAATCTTTCCCGGTTATTGATGCAAAAACCGAAATCGCAGAAGTAAAGAAAATTCTAAAGAATACAACTGCTGTTTTGGTAAGTGACTTTGGCAGAATAACCGATATAATTACAAGATATGATTTGATTGATTTTTCGTAATTGAACTTGAATAATGGAATGGAGTCCTTTATATTGGGTCTTAAAATAAGAACTAATTTTCGGGGCATTAAATGAAACAATCAAAAATTAGCTTTTCCGAAGAGCAAATTCAATTTATTAATAAATATTCAGAAATGGGATTTAAGGATAAAAGTGAACTTGTAAGAAAAGCACTAAAAGAGTATCAGAAAAAGGTAGAAGAAAAAGAACTTATCGAATCCGCTAAGTTATACACAAAGATTTATAATGCTGATAAGGATTTAAGGTTATTAACCGACTCTGCGATAAATGAATGGCCCGAATAATGAATTTCGAAAAAGGTGATATAATTGATGTCAATTTAGAACCAACTATCGGTTTCGAAACTGGGAAAATTCGACCATGCATTATTGTAACAAATAATGTTTACAATAAATATTTACCGGTAATTCAAGTAGTGCCAATTACTACATGGTCTGATAAAAAATCAAATATAAAATCGAATATTGAGCTTTTACCTGATAAAGAAAACGGATTAACGAAAAAATCTATTGCAGATTGTTTACAAACGAGACCGATAGATATTGAAAAAAGATTTGTTAATCGACGTGGTCATATTAGCAAAAGTACACTTCAAAAAATTGATGAAGCAATTAAAATAGTATTTGATTTGACTTAGCATGTATTATGAAACAAACTTTCCAAAAGTTACACAGATATGCAAATTCTTAGAAGAATAAATAGTCAATAGAAAATAATAAATAGGAAATTAAAATGGGTTTTCAAACAGATGCAGTTCATGCCGGACAAAAACCGGAACCGTTAAGCGGTGCAATAACAATTCCGATTTATCAAACATCCACATATCATCAAGAAGAACTTGGTAAGCATAAAGGTTATGAATACGGAAGAACACACAACCCGACTCGCGAAGCAATGGAAAAAAATATTGCAACTCTTGAAAAGGGAAAATATGGTATCGCCTATTCATCGGGACTTTCTTCAGTACAAGCGCTGATGGGTTTGTTAAAGCAAGGTGATCATGTTGTTATATCAAATAATGTTTACGGTGGAACATACCGTCAGCTTGAATTGAATATGACAAATTATGGATTGTCATTTTCATGGGTTGACACATCCGACTTAAAAAATATTGAAGATGCAATTAAAGAAAACACAAAAATGGTTTTTATCGAAACACCGACTAACCCAATGCTGAACTTAACCGACATAAAGGGAACGGTTGAGATAGCCAAAAAAAATAATCTAATTTCCGTTGTCGATAATACTTTTATGAGTCCTTATTTCCAAAATCCGTTGATTCTTGGTGCAGATGTTGTTTTACATAGTACGACAAAATATATTAATGGTCATTGCGATGTAGTAGGCGGAATATTGATTACTAATAATGAAAAAATTCATGAACGATTAAGATATTTACAAAATGCAATCGGTGCAGTACCGTCTCCTTTTGATTGCTGGCTCACATTGCGTTCAACAAAAACTCTAGCACTAAGAATGAAACAGCATAACGAAAATGCAATCAAAATTGCCGAATACCTCGAAAGTCAAAGTTATGCGGAAAGAGTGATTTATCCCGGATTGAAATCTCACCCGCAGCATGAATTAGCAAAAAAACAAATGACCGGTTTTGGCGGAATGATTTCTGTTGATTTCGGAACATTTGAAAAAGCAAAAAAAGTTCTTAATAGAGTAAAAATCTTTGCATTAGCCGAAAGTCTCGGTGGAGTTGAAAGTTTAATTTGTCATCCGGCTTCAATGACCCACGCCGCAGTTCCAAAAGAAGAACGAGAAAAAATTGGTATTACAGATAGTCTGGTTCGTTTTTCAGTAGGGATTGAAGATGCCGAGGATTTGATTGCTGATATTGAATTAGCGCTCAAATAAATTTAAGATTTTAACTGACTACAGAATAGATCGCAGATCTCACAGAAAAAACTGATACACACAGATTTTTTCTGTGGAAATCTGAATTTTCTGCGGCATCTGTGTCCTATTCAACTCTTATTCCTATTAGCTTTTTTTATGCAGATTCCTTTAATTTGTCACAAATTCAAAAGAAAATTTTAGTATACAAATTCAACTCGCATATAAAGTGAAGGATATCCCTTTTTCTATTTTCTAAGGACATAGAAATCCTTAATTTTGTAAAAGAAATTTAAAAAGGGAGGAAAACTATGTCAGATAAAACGACTGCAACGAAAAATAAGATCGATGACTCCAAATATTCAATGGAGACTCATGTAATTTACGGAAAGCATGTAACTGATAAATGGGATTACTCACATCATGTAACTGCGCCGATTTCATCCTCAACAACTTTTCGCTTGGATTCGGTAGAAAGGGGAGCGCAAGGATTTCAGCAATTTGCGCAAACCGAAAAGTTTGGTGATGAAGCACCGATATTTATTTATGACCGTCTCGGTGAACCTAACAAAGATATGCTAGAAGAAAATCTTGCATACATTGAAAAGGGAGAGATGGCAGTAACTTTCGCCAGCGGAATGGGAGCAATTTCTGCTGTTCTTGGTGTATTGACAAAATCCGGTGACGAAATTATAACCCACTCAACACTTTATGGCTGTACAATTTCTTTATTTAATAATTGGTACCCACGTTATAATATTCCCGTTCATCCGATTGATTTGACTGATCCGAATAATTTCTTCAAAGTTGTTAATGATAGAACTAGAGTTGTTTATTTAGAATCACCGGCTAACCCGAATTTGGATATTCTAAATTTAACAGAAATCAAAAAGATAGTCGATGATATAAACAAAACAAGAGTTGAATCGGATCATATAAAGATTGTTGTAGATAATACTTTTGCAACTCCATTCTGCCAAAGACCAATTGAACTTGGAGCTGATTTTGTTGTTCACTCGTTAACAAAGGGTATCGGTGGTTTTGGAACTGATATGGGGGGAGTCGTTGTTGGTCCGAAAAAATTCCGTGATATGATTTTGCTTTATCGAAAAGATTTCGGAGCCGTGTTAAATACAAAAAGCGCTTGGGCAATTTTAACTTATGGTTTGCCGACCTTGCCGCTTCGTCAAAAACAGCAAATTAAATCGGCGATGAGAATAGCGGAATTTTTGGAAGCACATCCGAAAATTTATTTTGTAAACTATCCAGGTTTGTCAAGTTATAAATATCACGAGCTTGCAAAAAAACAAATGATCGACTTCAATGGCAACTTTGCTCCCGGCAGTATGATTTATTTTACCATTAAAGGTGATACTGCAGCGGAAAGAAAATCAATCGGTGCAAAGTTTATGGATTATGTTGCCGATCATGCATATACGATGACGCTGGCTGTTAGTTTGGGACATACAAGAACTCTAATCGAACATCCGGCTTCAATGACCCACTCCGTTGTTCCACCGGATCAGCTTGAAGAAAGAGGTATTGATGCGGGCGGTGTGAGAATTGCCATTGGTCTTGAAAATACAGATGACATTTTAATGGATTTGGATGAGGCTTTGAAACAGTTGTAATTTTGTAAAGCGACCATCCCTGGTCGCTTGTTCTGGATTTATATAAATCACAATCTATAAGCGACGAAGGATCGTCGCTATATAGAGCAACTTGTCTGACGTAGGTACGATTGCGGGAAACTTCTTCTGTAAAGCGACCATCCCTGGTCGCTTGCTTTGGGTTTGAATAAATTGTGATCTATAAGCGACGAAGGATCGTCGCTTTACAAATATCTATCTCTTTCCTAAATACCAATCACTTGATTTTTCCAATAACTCGTTTATTCTCTTTACAAGTTTATGCGGGTCTTCGAGATTTCCTTCTAATAATAATGCCGATTCAAACAATTGTTCAGTAGCATTTTCTATTAACGGATCATTTGAATCTTTTTTGAATACTTCCAAAAGGTTGCGAATTAATTTATTGTCTCTGTTAATTTCCAGAATTTTATTTTGACTACCGACATTTTGATTAGCCATTTTTAATATTTTCTGCATCGAAGAAGTTAACCCGTCACCTTCGCTAACCAGGCAAGAGGCACTTCCGCTTAACCGTTTTGATTCTTTAACATCGGCAACTCTTTCACCGAGGATTGATTTCATTTTTGAAAGAAGACTGCTGAAATGTTTTTCATCATCTTTCTCAAGTTTATTGAATTCGTTTTTCTTTTCTTCAATATTTTCAAGCTTTTCTACTTTTTTCAAATCGGCATTTTCAACTGATTCGATTTCAAAATCTTTATACTTTCTTAATGAATTAATTACAAATTCATCAACCGGGTCAAAAAGATAGAGGACTTCAATTCCTTTTGATTTGAAAATTTCCAAATGAGGATCAAGTTCAATTGCTTCACGGGAGGAACCGAATGCGTAGTAAATTACTTTTTGTTCATTTTTCATTCTTGATGTATAATCTGCAAACGAAGTAAGTTCATCTTTATTATCATTTTTTGATGAATTAAATCTCAGCAATTCCATATACTTATCCTGGTTAGAAAAATCGGAATAACCTAGTTTGAAAACTCTTCCGTGTTCTTTCCAGAATTTTGCATATTCATCCGGATTATTTTTTGCTTTATCAGCTAAGTAGTTTAATACTTGCGTGGTAACACTGTTTGAAATTTTACTAAAGACAATATCTTCTTGAAGAGTTTCACGTGAGATATTAAGTGGTAAATCTTCCGAATCGACAACGCCTTTTACAAATCCTAAATATTCCGGAAGTAAGTCTTTATTTTTATGTTGAATTAAAACTCGTTTAACATAAAGGTCCAAACCGTAATTATCTCTATGCATCCAGAAGAATTCATCATGTTTGGATGGAATAAACAAAAGTGCATTAAACTGAATTGGTGCATCAACTGATTTATGAATAATGTCCATCGGCGGTTCGGTATCATAAGTTAAGAATTTATAAAACTCGTCATATTGTTCTTTCTTAACCGAACTTTTCGGTTCTCGCCAAATTGCAGTGATAGTGTTTACTTTTTCTTTATCGATATAAATAGGGAAGTAGATAAAATTTGAATGCCTTTTAATGATACTTTCAAGTCTGTACTTTTCTGTAAATTCTTTTGCATCTTCTCTCAACTTAATTTTAATTTCCGTACCGCGTTTCATATCGGCATCTAATTCTTGAACGGTATAACTTCCTGCACCATCTGATTTCCAATAAATCGGTTTAGCATCTTTATTGTATGACTTCGATTTAATCTCGACTTCTTCTGCAACCATAAATACAGAATAAAAACCTACGCCGAATTTCCCGATTATATTGTTTGCTTGCTCTTTACTTTCGATCAATGTTTTGATGAATTCAGCCGAACCGGATTTTGCAATTGTACCGATATTTTCGATAACCTCATCTTGAGTCATTCCAATACCGGTATCGGAAATAGTTAATGTGTTTTTCTTTTCATCAAAATTTATTTTTATTTCAAGTGGCAGGTCATTATCGGCAACTTCATCACCTTTAGTAGATTTGAAGCGAATTTTATCAAGTGCATCCGATGCATTTGAAATTAGTTCACGTAAAAATATTTCTCTGCTTGTATAGAGAGAATGGACTAAAATATTCAACAACTGTTTAACTTCAGCCTTAAACTCGAAAGTTTTTTTATCGGTTTGGGTAGTACTCATAATATCCTCCGTAAATGAAAATGAATTGCAAAAATTTTATGTTCTTCTAAGAAAATCAAGTTGAGTTAATTTTTCTTTTTCTGACTTGGATAAATTCTTTGGAACTTTAACATAGATTCTAACTAAAAGATCTCCCCGTTCTCCGTTTGGAGACGGCATACCATGTCCTTTTACTCTTAAAATTTTATTACTGTCGGTGCCTTCTTTAATTTTTATGTTGATGGTTTTCCCGTCAATAGTTGTAATTGTTTTTTCGCCTCCGAGAATAGCTGTCATTAAATCCACATCCAAATCCATGTAGAGATCATTTCCTTCTCTTTCAAAATTTTTATCGTCGGCAATTTTTAATGTAATTATTAAATCGCCTCGTTGAGAACCGGGGAAAGCAGATTGACCTTGACCTTTTAATCTAAGTTTTTTGCCGTCATAACTCCCTTTGGGAATTTTTATCTTTATTTTTTGTCCGTTTAAAACTATATATTTTTCAGAACCATTAAAAGCATCATAGAGAGAGATGTTCAGTTCAGCAGTTGCATCTTTCCCTTTTTGTGATGAATATCTTCGAGTATTAGTTCGCCTTCCAAAATTACTATCAAAACTTCCGCCGAAGAAACTATTAAAAAAATCAGAGAACCCGCCGAGATTATTAAAGACATCTTCAAAATCGCCATGAAATTGATACGATCTTCCACCTTGTCTGCCAAATCCGGAAAACGGACTGCCTTGATCGAAACCGGCACGTTCATACTGTTGCCAGTTGGAACCGAGAGTATCATATTTTTTTCTTTTTTCGGGATCGCTTAAAACTTCGTTCGCTTCAGTTACTTCTTTGAATTTGGATTCGGCTTCTTTGTTATCGGGATTACGATCGGGATGATACTTAAGTGCAAGTTTGCGATATGCTTTTTTTATCTCATCTTGAGATGCATTTTTATCTACGCCTAATACTTTATAATAATCTTTGAATTCCATATCGCAACATAATTAAAAAGTTGTTTTAAATAGTTAGTAACTCACCTTACGCAAAGATGTTATTACCTTAAAAAGTTACTGGTTTCAGACCTTCAGGTAACATAATTTTAGCCTATTAATGCAACATTGAAGGTTAAAAACAAGCAACCTTCAATGTTTGTGCGTAAGGTGACTTAGTAAATATAAATAAGAAGCCGCGATTGCGGCTTCTTAAAATAATACAATGTAATTCAGCTTAATTAACTTTGATATCAATTTCTCTCGGCTTAGCTTCTTCGGCTTTTGGAATAGTTACGGTTAATGTACCGTCTTTGAATTTAGCTTCGATCTTATCTTCAACAATTTTCTCGGGAAGCATAAATTCACGATAATATTTTCCATAAGCTCTTTCAATTCTGTGATACTTAGATGATTTTTCTTCGCTTTCTTGTTTTCTTTCGCCGCTAACTACGATACTTCCGTTTTTGTATGCGATCTTTACATCCTTCTTATCGACACCGGGTATATCCATACTTAAAACATACTTGTCGTTATCTTCGGAAATATCTGTTAATGGCGACCATACTGCATTTTCAAAATCATCATCACTATCACGCAAGCCGAATCTGCTTCCAAAAGTATTGAAAAGTTTACTGAATTCCCTTTCGAGATTCATTAACTCTCTTGTTGGATTCCATCTTACAAGTGCCATAATACACCTCCTTTTTTTTAATTAAAAAAGAAGAATTAATTAATTTCTATGGTACGTGGTTTAACTCTATCGTGCTTTGGTAATTTTACGGAAAGCACACCGTTTTCAAATCTTGCTTCAATTTTTGAATTATCTATTGACTCAGAGATTTTAAACTTTCTATAATAATTACCGATTGTATATTCGTTCAAGATATATTTTCTATTGACAGCTTCGCTGTAATTAATTCTGCCCATTAAGACTAAACTACTGTCTTCCAATTGTATTTTTATTTGATCTCTTTGAACATCGGGCATAAAAGCTGTCATGTGAAATTCATCATTGGTTTCGTATATGTTTACCATTGGAGCAATCCAAGATTCTCTTTCCAAGGCTTCATCCCAAGATGAATTATTTTCTACTTTTACTAATTCTTTTGTATCAGTCATTTTTTCCTCCGATTTATTTTAATTCAATTGTTTTTTCTGACAAACTTTGTGTTTCATTTTTTTCAAGCGTAATACTAAGTAATCCGTTTTCAAACTTTGCATTTACTTTATCCGGGTTAACATCAACAGGTAAAGTAAAACTGCGTTTGAAACTTCCGAATGATCTTTCACATCTAAAACTTTTTTGAATATCATTTCTTTTTTCAACTTTCTTCTCACCTTGAATAGTAAGAATATTATCCTCAAGGGTAAGTTTTATATCTTCTTTTTTTACACCAGGAATTTCAACTTCTACGTTTAAAGCGTTTGTTGTTTCGAATACATCAACTTTTGGTAGAGCAGAAGATGTATTAAAAGCTGAAGTTGAATTGTTGAAAAAACTTTCTACTTGATCTGTTAATCGATCAAATTCTCTAAGCGGTTCAAATTTGATTAAAGTCATTTTTTCCTCCATTGGTTTTGATATATAATACATAAGTTTTGTGCCATTCTTCTAAAATCTTTATAAACTATTGTAATATAATAAGTTATGCGAAAATCTAATTTTAGTATCCGTTTTGTATATATGGCGTATTGAGTGTAGATATGACATAATAATGAATATAAGGCAAGGAATACCGTCATGTTGACATTTTGGAAAAAGTATTTCTCATGATCTAAAGAGAGAAAAATGTGGCTAAATTCTTTATATTTTCGAATCAAAAAATGAGGTTTATATGGAAATTTTTGTCGTAATTATGGCAGGCGGAGTTGGGTCAAGATTTTGGCCGAGAAGCCGTAAATCAAAACCAAAACAACTTTTGAATATATTCGGCGAAAACAGCATGATTCGCGAAACATATAAAAGAGTCAGCAATTTTGTGAAATCCGAAAATGTGTTTGTAATTACTAATAAACTTCAAAGCGAGTTAATACAACTCGATTTACCGGAACTACCCAAAGGAAATATTATTTCAGAACCGGTTGGGAAAAATACAGCGCCATGCGTTGCAGTCTCTGCAAAAATAATTAATAATAAATCTCAAGATTCTGTAATTATTACTTTGCCTGCAGATCATTTGATCAAAGACAAGAATGAATTCGAGCGATTGATTTTAAAATGGGCAAAGTTCGCTTTTGAAAATAATGTTTTACTTACTTTTGGGATAATACCTGAAAGACCTGAGACAGGTTACGGGTATATTAATTATGATAAATCAAGTCAAACCGATGGTGTTTATAAAGTAAATAAGTTTGTGGAAAAACCGAATCTTGAAAAAGCAAAAGAATATTTATCAGGAGGGAACTACCTCTGGAATTCCGGCATGTTTATTTGGCGAAGTGATGTAATTTTAGATGAAGTACAAAAATACTTACCCGAAACTCATTCACTTATTGCTAAACTGAAGAATGGAGATTACGATAATATAATTGAAGAAATCTACCCCATGTTCCAAAGTACTTCTGTTGATTACGGGATTATGGAAAAATCAGATCGTGTTTATGTAATTGAAGGTAATTTTGGATGGAGCGACGTTGGAAGTTGGGAAAGTGTTTACGAGCTTAGCCCAAAAGATAATAACGGTAATGCAGTAAATGGTGATGTTTTAACAATTGATTCAAAAGATAGTTATATATATTCTGACAATAAATTTACGGCAGTAGTGGGTGTAAATGATTTAGTAGTAATTAATCTGGATGATGCTTTATTAGTTTGCCATCGTAAAAAGGCTCAAGCAGTTAAAGACGTGGTTGATAATTTAAATAGTGAATCAAGAGATGAACTGCTGTAATTAATTTTTTGGTGAAAAAATAATATATACGTTACAAAGTTGTATATTTATTTCATGTATTACGTATTTATGTCC